>Ga0272448_1002302_pt1 | contig 24144 bp, 21 predicted proteins | sample YNPCB0191_FD_202220 | JGI IMG/M metagenome (GOLD analysis project Ga0272448, IMG submission 202220) | Hot spring sediment microbial communities from Yellowstone National Park, WY, United States - YNP-CB-019-1 | ecosystem: Environmental > Aquatic > Thermal springs > Hot (42-90C) > Sediment... | reverse complement strand
TTTAATTAAACGCTCTTCTTGCACCAGCGTATAAAGTTCTTCAAGCGAAAAAATGTTGAAAAACAAGACACCATACAAAACTTGTGCAATCTTTTGTGTGTTGTCATGAGCGCATCCTGCCGCTGTTTTATTCGTCATCACAACTCCCCTCCGTGCATGATGGTAATTGAAAATGGTTGCAATAGAGCACCGCAACTATCAGGGTACTTCCCAATCTTTTAATCCTGCGACATTATATTTCGGTGAATTTTATGTCAGCAGTATATTTTTTTATCATCGGGAACAGATCAGCACCAGCAGCAGTGCTCTATGAGTTGCGTCACAACATCCGCAATAACAACGCTTGCCTTCCGGATGTCGCGAAACAGACGCACGGTTTTTACAAACTCGGCAGGATGCTGCAGAAAATGCTTGCCAATGCTAAGGCTACCCTTCTTTTGTTTCTGAGAATACAACGTTTCAAGATCTGCAGTATCTTCACGGGCGGTATCGGAAACAATACGGACATTGAGAACAGGAACCTCTGCCGAAGCGAGTTGTTGACACAGTGTGTCGCTTTCCATATCAACCACGCGTGCGCCGAAACGCTCAAACAATAGCTGCTTTTCACTTTTTTTGTGAATGAATCGGTTCACACCGAGGCAGGTTCCTAAACTGACCGGAAATCTTGCTTCGGTGAGAATGCCAAAAGCCCTTTTTTGTATCAGGGCAGGGCAAGGGATCATATCGCCACGCCGAGTCAAAACGCGTTCTACAATCACAATGTCACCAAACGAGAGCACTGGGTCAATCGCTCCTGCAAAACCAGTTATGAGAGCAGATGCAGGAGCATATCGTTGCAGCATGTGGCGTGAAGCTGCCCCGGCTTTTTTTGCGCCAACACCGGTTCTGACCATCACGACGTCCCTCCCCTGCAGTGCACCAGTAAAAAACACGGTGCCAGCGTGTACTTCATGCTGCGCGCGGCTCATTTTTTTTATGAGGCACTGCAGTTCACTATCGGAGGCGATCATGATAACAATTGGGACTCTTTTTTTCATATCAGGCTCTTTTGGTGACTCAAGCGCTCAGTCATTTTGCCATAAAAACAATTAGTTTTAAATGCTTCACTCTTCCTCTCAGATGTGCTAAAAAAAAAAGCATTTTGTGAACTATTTCAGGAGTTCTCATGAAGGGCATTATCCTTGCCGGTGGTTCTGGCACACGCTTGCATCCGGTTACCCGCTCTGTCAGCAAGCAGCTGTTGCCGATTTACGACAAGCCGCTTATATATTATCCGCTTTCAATTCTTATGTTTGCAGGCATCCGTGATATTCTTATCATATCAACCCCACACGATTTACCTCATTTCAAAACGCTGTTTGGGAGTGGCAGCCATCTTGGGCTATCGTTTTCCTATGCTGAGCAGCCTCGGCCTGAAGGAATTGCACAGGCTTTCCTTGTCGGCAAGCATTTTATCGGTTCTGATACGGTCTGTCTTGTGCTGGGTGATAACATTTTTTATGGTCATGGTTTCCCTGAAACGCTCACCCGCGCTGCTGCCTTGACAAAAGGAGGGCTGATTTTTGGCTACCCCGTGAAGGATCCTGAGCGGTACGGTGTGGTGTCGTTTGATGAAACCGGCAAAGTCCTTGATATTGAAGAAAAACCGCGGCATCCTAAATCACGTTTTGCGGTCCCCGGGCTCTATTTTTACGACAATACGGTTGTAGCCATTGCCGAAAACATGAAACCTTCAGCGCGGGGTGAACTTGAAATTACTGATGTCAACCGCGAATATCTGCGTCGCGGTTTGCTTCGTGTGGAGTTGTTGGGCAGAGGGCTTGCCTGGCTGGATACCGGTACCCACGAAGCGCTGCAGCAGGCTGCGCTCTATGTGCAGGCAATTGAAGAACGGCAGGGATTAAAAATAGCTTGCATCGAAGAAATTGCCTATCGGCTCGGCTATATTGACCTGAAACAGCTTGAGCAGCTTGCTACAGAAATGAAAAATAGTTCTTACGGGCGGTATCTACGTGATATCGTGCATGAGGAAATAGAAAAACATCATGGCACTCACCATTGAACCAGCAGCCCTTCCTGGTGTTTTGATCATTAAACCTGATGTTTTCAGCGATGCTCGCGGCTTTTTTGCTGAGACTTACCACCAAGCCAAGTACACAGCGCAGGGGTTGCCCGTAACCTTTGTGCAGGACAATCACTCTCGGTCGGTCAAAGGAGTTTTGCGCGGGTTGCACTACCAATTGCACTACCCTCAGGGGAAACTGGTTTTTGCAGTGCGGGGTGAAATTTTTGATGTAGCAGTAGATATTCGGCAGGGCAGCCCAACCTTTGGGCTGTGGACCGCACAGGTTCTTTCAGAGACAAACCGCTATCAGATGTATGTGCCTGAAGGGTTTGCACACGGATTTTGTGTTTTGAGCGATGTTGCAGACGTCGTGTATAAATGTACTGACTTTTTCCATCCCGAGGATGACCGGGGGGTTTTGTGGTCTGACCCTGACATCGGCATTTCATGGCCAGTACAAGCGCCACTGGTGTCAGACAAAGACAGTCAGCATCCCCGGCTGACTGCGGTACCTCGCGATTTGTTACCTTTATTTGTAGCGCACCCTGCTTAACGGCAATCGGAGTTGCTTTGATGCTTTGTCGAATTTTTCAAGTACAAACGGTCTTTTGAGAACTGTTGACATTACTGAGGCTATCAGATATAGTTATTCATTCTTATATTTTCACCTGTGTGATTTTGACAATCATAGTGGAGGAAACCATGGAAGAGTTGAAACCCGGACCACTGAACGGAGTAACGGTACTTGATTTTACCTGGGTGCTGGCAGGCCCTTTTGCCACGCGAACCCTTGCAGACATGGGCGCCTATGTTATTAAAGTTGAACGCTATAAGGACGGCACAAACGAACGTCATTTGCCGCTCATTATGGAGACAAAGGAAGGAGTCAAACAGAGCTCATATAACATCAACTGCAACCGAGGCAAAAAAAGCATCTGTATCAATCTCAAGGACCCGCGGGGAAAAAAATTGATTCATGAGCTAATTAAAAAAAGCGATGTGTTGATTGAAAACTTTGCCCCCGGCGTTATGGAGCGGTTGCAACTTGACTACGAATCGGTCAAGAAAATTAATCCACGAATTATCTACTGCTCGGTATCCTGCTTCGGTCACTGGGGCCCCTACTCTCACAAGCCCGGCTATGACATGATCGCACAGGGAGCCAGCGGTTGGACTGATCAGAATGAACTGCCCCAAATAGCACCTGTTTCCATCGGCGATATGAATGCAGCTATTCATGCCTGTGTGGCAATTTGCGGTGCTCTGTATTGCCGTGAAAAGACCGGCAAAGGGCAGAATATTGACATCTCTATGATGGATTGTCTTTTCTCGTTTCATGAAAATACCCTGCCATGGTACCTGCTGAGCAGCGCACTGGGAAAACCCGTTGAACCTCCCAAGATCGGCCGTTTGCATCCGGGCTATGCACCCTATGGCATTTACAAGGGCAAAAATGGCTATATTGTTATTGCATCCCTCACCCAGCCGCGATGGGAGGGGATTGTTGCCGCGATGGGTGAAAAATACAAGTGGCTCCTGGATGAACCACGAGCCGCGACGGTGTCAATTCGGTGCACTCAGGAAAATGCACCGTTTATCCACAAAGTGGTTGAAGAATGGGTAATGTCGTGCGAGTCGGTTGAAGAGGCTGAAAAAATACTTGAAAAGTATGAAGTGCCGTGTCTGCGGGTTCGCTCGATCAAGGAGCTTGCTGATGTTGATCCGCATATTAAAGCACGGGAGATGATGGTTGAAGTCGAGCAGCCGTTTGTCGGGAAAATGAAGATGTACGGTAGCCCACTGAAGATGTCAGAGACCCCCTGCGGTGTCAGAGGACATGGACCGCTGCTTGGTGAACATACTGAAGAAGTGCTTACCAAAGTACTGGGATACACAGAGACACAGATTAAAGATCTTTACACAAATAATATTGTTTACCATGAACCTGCAGTGGAAAAATTGCGGTAATGTTAAAATTGATGCACACCTTTGCAAGAAAGGGCAGCCAAGTGGCTGCCCTTTCTTGCAAAAGCCATATGATTTTGGCAACTTTGGTAATATGATTTCAAAAACGCTCTGCCGAGGCATAGGTTTTTTTATGAATCGAGCAAAACTGCTTTGGTGTATCTCGTTGTGCATTCTGGTTTTATCTGCTGGCACTGTTGGTGCGGGCACGTGGTATCGTGGCGATCTGCATGCTCATTCCCTTTACAGCGATGGCGACAGTTCGGTTGCTGACATGATCGCCCGTGCCGAGTCTTTAGGGCTTGATTTTTTTACTCTGACCGATCACGATACTTCATTTGGTGGCAATCCGCGTCACTGGTATGATCCTGACTATGCCTCCGACAGCATGGTTCTTCTCTACGGCATAGAGTGGACAACTCCTTATGGACATGCCAATATCTGGGCTGCGACTCCTTTTTCCTATGAAGCTTTATGGCAGGCAAACAGAAATTGCGATGCGCAGGCAGCTGTTACTGCAGCGCATGAGCAGCATGCTTTTTTTTCTATCAATCATCCGGCATCCGTGATTTTTTCATTGCCGTGGCAATACATGGTGCCCGAAGGGGTTGACAGCATTGAGGTGTGGAATTCTCTGTATCGTCTTCCAAGCCGCAACCGTTGGGCAGGTCACTGTGTTTGGGATCAACTACTTCAGCAGGGACGCCGTATTCCCGGTGTGGGGGGCAGCGACGCTCACATGCTCAAGGGCTGGATGTCGCTGTTCTGGGGTCCAGGCAACCCGACGACATGGGTGTATGCTGAAACCCTGAGTGCTGAGGCAATACTTGCAGGTATTGCTGCCGGGCATGTCTCCATCAGCTACAGCCCAGATGCTGTCAGGGTAGAACTTTCCGCGGATGCAGATGCTGACGGTGTTTATGAGACAATGGCAGGTGATACGATCACCGGTCAGGATCATCTTGTGAGGTTCAAAGTCAGTCTTGAAACTCCTGGGCAGGAGGAGCCTTTGCGGGGGTGGGGAACAACCGAGCTTGAGGAGACGGTGGTGAAAAAGCTTGCCGACTGTTCACTATCGGTAGCAGATATATTTGCCATTGCCTCATCTTCTGATGCCCCGCTGTACCTTGTTGGTGTTTTCAAAAACGGATATCTGTTTAGAGTTTTTTGTATCAGGGGGTGCACTGGCGTATGCACATTTAGCGATATTGCGAGGGGAAATTCTTATTACCGCGTTGAAGTCATCGGAACCCCTACGGTACCACCACTGCATCATCTGCTGTACGGCCATGTGATTGCACTCACCAACCCGATTTTTGTCTCCCTGGTGGAATAACAATCCGATGACTTGGCGAAATGAAAGCGAGCATGCGACCTTCACAGCTGATTCTTTTAAGCTTTGCCGCGGTGATTGCCGCTGGGACGGTTTTATTACTGCTGCCCGTAGCACAGAAGGGTCCGCCGCTGACGGCTCTTGATGCTCTGTTTACTGCAACCTCGGCGGTGTGCGTCACTGGCTTGACCGTTATTGATGTTGGGACACGCCTGAGCCACTTTGGTCAAATTGTCCTTCTTGTTTTAATACAGACCGGTGGTCTCGGAATTATGACCTTTTCAACCTTTTTTGTCTTTCTCCTGTCCCGTCGCCTGTCAATCCGCAACCGAGAAGTTTTAATCCAAAGTTTGAGTCAGCATCCCATCAAAGATATGGGGAAGCTGCTGCTTACCGTATTTCAAACAACCCTTGTGATCGAAATCCTGGGGGCTCTCTGCCTGTGGCTGCGGCTGCGCATGGATTTTCCCGATCCTCAGGCTGCTTATCTGGCGTGCTTCCACTCAGTCTCTGCATTTTGTAATGCAGGGTTTTCCCTGTTCCCTGACAGCCTGATCAGATATCGCGACGATGTCGTTGTCAATCTGACCATAATGCTGCTCATCCTGCTCGGTGGCATAGGATTTCTGGTGCTGTTTGACGTTTACCGTGCCTGGCAGACATGGCATCGCGGCGGAAGGTTTAAGCTTTCATATCATTCTCGCATCGTGCTAATCACTTCAGCAAGCCTTGTGGTGAGTGGCGCGGTGTTGCTGCTGTTCTGCGAATGGTTCAATGCGCTTCGTTTTTGCAACATCAAGACATTAATTTTTGCACCGCTGTTTCAATCAGTAACGGCAAGGACGTGCGGCTTCAATACGCTTGACATCGGTAGCTTGACCGAGGCATCGCTGGTGGTAATTTCGGTTTTAATGTTTATCGGGGCTTCCCCAGCTTCAACCGGTGGTGGCATCAAAACCAGTACGGTTGCGGTACTGGTTGCTTTGATACGGGCACGGCTCCAGAACCGTGAAGACGTTCAAATACTGAACCGTCGAGTGCCGGAGGATATTGTCTCACGCGCTGTTTCAGTTGCTTTTTGCTCTGTGTTGCTAATTGGCATTGCGACGTTTTTGATGGTGCTTATTGAAAATGAAGCTGTTGCCCATCCACAGTCAAAAGATAGTTTTATTGAACTGCTGTTTGAAGCCATATCCGCATTCGGTACCGTCGGTCTGAGCACGGGTATCACAGCAACACTGCACGATATGAGCCGTGTTGTTCTGATTGTGCTGATGTATCTTGGAAGGGTTGGCCCATTGACGCTTGCAATAGAGCTTGCTGGCGAGGAACGGAAACCGCCGTATCGGTTGCCCCAAGAGGAAAATATTCTCATCGGATAATTACTCCATTCAGGAGGAAACACTTATGAAAAATTACGCTGTCATTGGTCTTGGCAATTTCGGGCATTTTATGGCACGCTTTCTTGCCGCACGCGGCCTTGAGGTGATTGCCATTGATACAGATGAAGCACAGATAGAGCGGATCAAACCGTTTGTGGAGAAAGCCGTAATTGCAGACGCAACCAACAAGGAGGTGCTTGAGCGACTCGGCGTTGGGGATATGGATGCGGTGATCGTCAGCGTCGGCGAGCGGGTTGATACCAGTATTTTGATTACTTTGTATCTAAAAGAGCTGAAAGTGCGACAGATTATTGCCAAAGCAATCAGCGAAGATCATGGCAAAATTTTGCACATTATTGGAGCAACCGATGTTGTGTTTCCAGAGCGCGATGTTGCTGCGAAAATAGCTGAAACACTGGCTAATCCAAATATTCTTGATACCCTCAGCTTAGGGCCTGATTATAGCGTCGTACAGCTGGTGCCCCCTCAGCAGTTTTTGCACAAAACCTTACGGGAGCTTGATATCCGTAATCGGTACAACGTTCACGTTATTGCCGTTAAGGAATATGTGCCGGAAAACATTATCGCAGTTCCTTCACCGGACTATACCATCAAGGATAGTGACGTGTTGCTGGTGATTGGCAAACAAGAGGATATCGACGCATTGAGAAAACTGACATAGAGGCAGAAACAGCGATAGCAGCTGATCTGCTGTTTTTAAGCTCTTTTTCTGATGATGTGCACGGCAGTTGCTTTGAATGAGGCGGTAACGCTGCTCCCTTCACCAATCCCCAGTGTTTCAAGTGAGCGGCCGGTGACATAGGCTGCAAGAGGAAATCCACAATCAAGCGATACCTTGTAAAAAAGCCCCCGGGGGACAATGCGTGTCACCGTTGCTGGAAAGACGTTGCGGGCACTGCTGTCAGCCGGGTGCGCTGTCGTGCTCAAGGTTACGTTTTCCGGTCGCACGCCGATGAGCAGTTCCTCGCCCGGCTGGGCTTCGCCGACTGCTGCAATCAGATGTTTGGCTACTGATATGATCATGATACCGTGGTCTGCCTCGTGCACAATGCCATGCACGACCGTTTCCATACCAACAAACGATGCGACAAATTCATTGTGGGGGTTGTTCATAACCTCTTCTGTCGTGCCGAGCTGTATGATGGTGCCATGGTGCATAACTGCCATTCTATCGGCAAGCCGCAGCGCCTCTTCCTGATTGTGGGTTGCAAAGACAATGGTTGTTTTTGTTTCTGCGATCACCTTTTCAAGGTCGTGGATGAGTGCTTCGCGGGTTGGCGGGTCAAGGGAGGAAAACGGTTCGTCAAGAAATACAATCTGCGGCTTGAGAACAAACGCCCGGGCAAGACTGACGCGTTGCGCCTCACCACCGGACAGGGTGCGAGCCGAACGACTGGCAAGAGCGGCGATGTGAAAACGGCAAAGCGCTTCCTCAACAGCCTGTTTGATACACCGTGCTGGCACGCCGCGCAGCTTCAACCCTACCGCAACATTGTTGAAAACCGAGGTGTGTAAAAGCAGTGGCTCTTGAAAAACCATTGCAATGCTTCGGCGGTATGTGATGGCTGAGCTGCGATGATTGAGGGCATGTCCCTGCAACAGAATTTCTCCACGGGTCGGGGTGAGAAGACTGGCAAGCGTCAGAAGCAGGGTTGATTTTCCTGAGCCATTCGGACCGACTAGTGCAAGCACCTCGCCGTTGAGGACTGACAAGTGGGCAATGGAAAGCGCTTGTACACCACCACGCTGAAGTTCAAGATTGTGTGCTTCGAGAATGATTCGCTGCTGGCTCATCGGGGTCTGTCGTGTTGCTGGACCATGGTGAGTATCAGGTTAATCGCAAAGGTAAGGAGCAGCAAAATAATCCCTAAGGCTATTGCAAGATCAAAATTGCCTTTGCTTGTTTCCATAACCGTTGCTGTTGTCAGTACCCGTGTATAGCCTTTGATATTACCGCCGACCATAAGTGAGGCACCAACTTCTGAGATAACACCGCCAAACCCAGCCATGACCGCTGCAAGCAGCGGCAGGCGCGCTTCTTTAACCAGCAGCCAGACCATCTGTAGTCGCGTCGCACCAAGTGCAAGAATCTGGAGCCGCAAATTTTTCGGCAGGTGCTGGATAGCAGCTATGGTGATACCGGTAACAATCGGCGTTGCAATCACTGCCTGCGCGATTACGATCGCTGTGGGCGTATAGAGCAGCCCCAGAGAGCCGAGCGGACCGCTGCGCCACAGCAGTATCGTAACCAACAGACCCACCACGACCGGCGGTAATCCCATGCCGGTATTGACCATGCTGACCACTATCTTTTTGCCGGGAAAATCACTCAAACCAATCATGACACCTGCACTCATACCGATCCCGACACTGATCAGTGTTGCAAGACCTGAGAGTTGGAGTGAGAGCAGGGTGATGTGCAGTATCTCATGGTCACCGGTGAACAGCAGCACGAGTGCTTTTTGTATGCCGTGCCAAAGAAGATCCATAGCTGACCTTTCAGAAACAAGTACTCTGTCAGTATATCACAGCACCTTGTCGCGCCAGCATAAAAAAAGAAGGCCTCAGATGTGAGGCCTTCTGTGAAGGAAAAACGTGAAAGCATTTTATTTGCTGCATGATGGCAAGTCTGTAACCTGAGGACAACTTCCATTGTCGGTGTGAATTAAAGTATCGTCCTTGCATGTCTCAGGGAGCTTCCATGTGGTGCCGTTTGGGCATGTCCAGGTTTCGTCTTCATGTACGGTATAGGTCTTCCCATTCAGAATGAATTGCGGCTCGTTTTTTGAATTTACCGTTATGGTATAGCAAGGGGTGTGGGTGCGGTCATACATGGTTGTCTCATAATTCGCTATATTATTTTCATAGGAAAAACATACTTTGTCAGCACTATCGTAGTAGGTAGTCACGACCTTATCCGAACCAGATTCCATGACATAATAAGAGCCATCCTCATATTTCAGCATTATGTTGTTATTATTCATACTAAGGCACACGGGACATTTGTGATAGGGGTTGAGCGTAGCTGCGCAACGTATATCACAAGTGGGCATAAAATCGCCGCACGGAACGCATTCAGAAACACCGCCGGGTACAGTTGTTGTCGTGGTATCGCTGTCGCCGGTGATCGTGATCGCCACGCCGGATGCTTCAACAGCACCCCGTTTCACGCTGACCTGGTAGGTTCCCGGTTCGGGATTTGCAGCAATAATCACAATCGCCAGAACCCGGGTATTCAGACTGAAGGCAAACACCGTGCGCAGCACGTCTTCCCGCGGACCGGTAAAGGAGACCTGTGCTTTGCCGAAGCCGAGGCCGGTGCCGAGAATGGTGAAGAGTTTTGTTTGGGCCACAGCGCTGCCTTCTATTTCAGACGGCGTGATTGAGGTCAGCACCGCTTCAGCAGTAGCACTGATACCGGTGTTTGCCCAGACTCCTCCCACATGCGGTTCAGCAACAAAACTTGCACATAGCAGCACAGCGGCAAACATACCAACAACAAAAATTTGTGTTCGCTTCATACGACCTTCCTCCTGTGTTTAGGTTTAGATAACGTTATCTGGTATATTATTCCATTGCCCCTTGCACAGCTCTAATGCTTAAGCGCTTCCTTATTGACTTTGCCGGGCAACCCGTCCCCAATAAGGGATTTCAATGGTTGCCTGATCTTTATCAGTGGTGGAGATAAGAATTTTCCCACGTAAAATTGCACCGGGCGCAGCAACGCTTTCATCAGCTGCTATCTTAACGTTATATTCCTTATCGGGGACCACCTTTTCAATAACAGCCGAAATCGCCGGATTGTCGCTGTCGGCTTTTGTAACCTTGAAAGACTCTTTCCCCGATGCTTTGAGATTTATGGTGCGCTCGATTTTTTGACCCTGCTGCAAAACCCCAAATGACACCATCTGCGGACTGACCAGTATATTTCCCATTACCTCACCGCTCACCGGAAGCATCAATGTTTTTACACTCGGATGGTCGGTCGTGATGGTCACCCGCTCTTGAAACCGTCCCGGTTTGAGACCGGGCAGAACCGTAATTTTTATCTTTTTTTCAGGATTGTTATCAAACCCCTGATTGTTGACGGCAACCTTCATGAGCTTATGTGATGACTCGGCGGAAATAATCTTTGCCGTATTTTTGTCGTTTCCAATGAGTCCTGCGTAACGAATAATGGGTTCATTTTTTTTGATTTGCCCCATCACCAGTTGCTGTGGCTGAAGGGCAAGCACTACCTCAATGTCAGCAGCGATTTTGAGCGTTACGGTTTGCTGGAGCGGATCGTTTGTGGTTACCGTAATGGTCTTTTCATTTTTTCCCTGACGCGTCCCCGTGTTGAACGTAACGTCAATCGTGCCTGTTTGCCCCGGCTGAATTTCTTTGCCTGATGCAAGGGCTGCAGTGCAACCACAACTTGAGCGCACCTTGTCAATCACAAGAACACCTGTTCCGGTATTCTTGAAACTAAAGGAGTGCTTCAAACTTTGGTTCTGTGAAGCTTTCCCGAAATCATGGGTGAGTTCTGCAAACTCAATGCGCGGTGCTCCTGATGCTGTTTGTTGTGGTGTGTTTTTTTTCTTGTCTCCGGTACTGGCACAGGACAGAAGCAACATTACGGACAGCGCTACAATACTGTTTACAAAATGTCTTGCCTTCTGTGTTTCCATTTGCGTGCCTCCTGTGGTTGTGCTATGATGGGGATTAAACGCGACCATATTCACCTGTCAGTTACGATCATTGTATGACGATAGCTTGGTCCCGTCAATGTACTTTATTCTGAAGAGGCTTCTGATGCAACAACAAAAAATAATCTTTAAAACTCTCTGGTGGTTCCACCCTCTGACGTTGGTCTGCCTGCTGGCTGGCTTGTTTGTCGCGCAGTCGCTGGGGGCAGCAGAGACTGCTGCTGTAAAAACCATCATCCTTGCCACAACCACAAGCACCCAGGACTCGGGGCTCCTCGACGTGCTCGTGCCTGTCTTTGAAAAAAAGACCGGCTGTTTTGTGAAAACCATTGCCGTTGGCTCGGGACAGGCACTGGCGCTTGGCACACGCGGCGAGGCTGACGTGCTGCTGGTACATGCACCACGCGAGGAAGAGAAGTTCATGCTGCAGGGCAATGGCAGCCGGCGGCTTCTGGTGATGCACAATGATTTTACTATTGTCGGACCGCCCGGGGATCCTGCGCGGATCAGAGGCATGAGCTCAGCAAGTGAGGCATTCAAAAAAATCGCAGCCTCGCAAACACTCTTTGTCTCGCGGGCTGACAACTCAGGAACTTATGCAAAAGAGCGGGAAATCTGGACCGCAGCAGGCATCGAGCCGGAAGGCAGGAAGTGGTATCAGCAGACAGGGCTTGGCATGGGACAGACCCTTGGCGTTACCTCGGAAAAAGCAGGATATACCCTTACCGACCGAGGAACCTATCTCGCGCTCAGGAAAAATCTTGCGCTTGAACTTTTGTGCCAAAATGATCGTGCGCTCCTGAATATCTACCACGTAATCGAGGTCAATCAGGACAAGTTCCCCAAGGTCAATGCAGCAGGCAGCCGCATGTTTGCCGATTTTTTAGTTTCACCCGAAGCGCAGCAGATCATCAAAACCTTCGGCACCGATACCTACGGCGAGCCGCTGTTTTTCCCTGATGCGGGAAAGGCTGAAAAGCAGCAGTGAAATTAGCGCATCACCGCAACGGGATATAAGTGGCACCGTACGGCTAAAGGTTCACACTTCATTGCGGAGGGTAAAATGATGAAAAGCAAAAAGGCAAACGGTACCGCGGCTGCGGCAAACAGCCTATACGGACGCATACGGGTCGGGCTTTGGCGCGTCGGCGGTGATCGGCGTGAAAACCTATGGGGCTGATCTGGGCATGCACTGGACGCGCGTGCCCATTGATGTCAGCAGCGGCAACTACACGGGCGCCAACGCTGATCCCATGCTGAAAGATATTCAAGGTGTCGGCGTTGTCGGTTACGGCATCATTAATCCGGCAGCAGACATGCAGGGCGGCTCCTTTATCACTGCCGCGCAGTTTGCCCAGGCCGTGGGCCGCATTGTCGAGCGCTATGACGGCGACGGCACAAGCGATATGGAGGGGCTTGTGTATCCCATAAAGGTCTGGGAGCTGATCAACGAATATTCAAGCAGCGGCATGTCAAAGCAGTATCCGTCGGAATTTACCCGGGCCGTGTATATGGACATGATGCAGCAGGGAGCTGCGGCGCTCAAAAGCGCCTGCCCGGACTGCCTGCTTGCTTTTGACCCCTTTTATGAGGATGACGTAACCGCGCTGCTCGGGCAGTTTTCAGCGTCAAACATTGATCTGATCGCTTTTCATGCATATACCCCGCTTGATTTTGTGGACGATTATGCCTCCGATTTTTACATCGGCAACATCGCCGGCTACCTGTCCAGGCTTGGTCTTTCCGGCAAACCGGTGTGGGTTACTGAATACGCGTTTTACGACCACAAAGGCGCAAACCGGGCTGCAGGCACATTTCCGGGATCGCAGGAGGATAATGCCCGCTGGTTTGTGCAGACTACCGGCTGGGGATTTGGCAGCGGTGCCTTTGAAAAGATAATCTACACGGAGAGCCGCCCAAGGATGCCCAGACAGATCCGGCCCTTGCCTGGATGTCGCTTGTTGACAGCAGCGGCGGCAAAAAGCCCATTTATTATGCCTTTCAGAAAATGGTCTCCATGATAGACCGCTACGAATCAAAAGAGGCGCTTTCCCTGGGAACAGACATCTACGGCTATAAATTCAAAAAAGACTCAAAGGTGGTGTGTCTTGTGTGGAGCAGGGAAAACACGGGAAGTCACCAGGTGACGCTCCCGCTTCCGCAAAGCAGCAGGGCAACGGTAACCGAAGCTGTTCCCGACGGCAGCGGCGATTTTTCCTCGACCGTCATGACGTTTTCCGGCGGGAGCCTTGCGCTCACCGTTGCTGAAACCCCTGTTTACGTTGAAGCCGATGAGGCACAAGGGGGGGGGCGCCCGCAATAGCCGCATCCCCCGCATCCGTTGACTTCGAGGAGGTGCAGCAGGGCCACACCTCGACCCCCGCCCGAATTGTTGTTTCAAATACAGGCGGCGCCGGCCTGACCATCGGTTCGGTTGCACTCACCGGCGACAGCAGTTCCTGTTTTGCCATAACCGGAGACAACTGCACCAACAGCACGTTTGGTGCGAACCGCTCCTGCGCTGTACAGGCTGTTTTTTCACCAAGCAGCCGGGGACCGCATTCAGCCCGCATTTCCATTTCCTCAAATGATCCTGAAACGCCTGTCCTTGACATAGCGCTTGCCGGAACGGGCGTTGCAACAGATGGTGATAATGGCACCGATCAGGACAATGCCACAAAATGCCCGATCGCCTCCGTGCTCGGGGAACATGATGCCGGGACGCAGGCGCTTCGCGCCTACCGTGATGACGTGCTTGCAAAAACAGCCTCCGGACGTCTGATCATCCAGACATATTATGCCGGTGCAGATGTGCTCCTGCGCTTGTGTGAGTTGTCCCCGCATTTTAAAGAAACCGCCAAAACGGCTGTGCGCCTGCTGGCGGAAGTAATTGCGACCTCAACTGGGTACACGTACACACAATAAAGGAGTCAATCCTCTCCTCGATGTCGCGGAAGTTTCCCCTTTTCCGTCACGGGCAGCGATTACGACACAGTCTCTACAGGGGAGGCTTACTGAAATGGCGGATAGGGGTCAAAAGAATAACTGGCCCCTTTATTTTGTGGAGGCGTGGTTAGGAGCTGCCCCCGATAAAAAGCAACGCTCAGGGCCGGTAGTGCAGGATAGTGTTGCCGCCGGCTGCGACAACGCTCCCATCATCAAAGCTCCATACAGCAAACAGCGGCGGAAGGGTTCCACTTTCCGGCTGCAGCCGCGTCCAGGTGTCGCCGTCATAATGAAACATCACACCGTCCGCACCGTCGCCCACAACATAAAAATCGTTTGCTGCAACTCCATGACAATCATTCAGGCAGTACTGCGAGGCGTTGAGGTTTTCCTGGGCCCACGTCTCCCCCTCATCGTTTGAGCACAGGACAACTCCTTGGGATCGTTCAGCAGTCTCTCCGCCAACCGCACATACGGTTTTCCCACTGCCCCAGAGTGCGCGGAAAAAAACGCCGGGTGTTTCATGTGCAGTTATCCACGACAAACCACGGTCAGTAGAATAAAAGATTTTCCCGGCAAGCAGCAGCGGTGCTTCCGGATCATCGGGCAGGGCATAGGTTCCGGCTGCGGCAAACAGCTTGTCTTGAGAGCCCCAAAGGTCAAAAAATGCTCCCGGCAGCACTGCACTATACCGCGTCTTCCACCGATTACCGTCATGCCACAGAACCACAGGGCCGGTCGCTGCGGCGCCGACCGCATACACCTCTCCTGCTGCGTCGCCCCGGACACTGAAAAGCGTTTCCATGGCGCTTGCGTACTCTTCAGACCAGTCCGTCCCGTCATAGTGGTAGATAATACTTTTCTGGAGCATGTCCTCGCTGTACCCGCCCACCGCAAAGATATCGTTTGCAGTGCTTCCCCAGAGTCCTGAAAAACTACCACCATCCGGAACACGAAGCGCTTCAGACCACTCCACGCCGTCAAAGCGAAAGAGAACAGCGGTGTTTGTTTTTGTGTTGCCGCCGGCAGCGTAGATGTTGTCCGCAGCAGTGCCCCAGAGCGCCAGAATGCGTACGGCATCATCAAGGGTAACACTGCTCCAGGCCGGAACAGGTGTGGTTGTCGTAGTGGATGAAGCTGGCGGCGGCGCCTCTATGGTGGTGGTTGTTGTCAGGGCAGCGGATGTTGTTGTTGTGCTTGGAGAAATCGCTGTGCTCGTAGTGGTGGCCACAACCGTGGTAGAGGTTTCCGCTGATGTCGTGGTGCTTGCGGGTTGCCGGGAAACGACGGTGATACTGCAGGTTGCCGCATTGTGCCAGTTTTCCGGATCAGTTGCTTCAACCATGATTACGTGTTCGCCGGGCGACAGGCCAGCGCAGTGAAGCAATGCCCCGCTTCCCAGCGTGCCGTCGCGGTTTGATCGCCAGAGAACGGAACTGCCCCGTAACATCCCATGGGTCAGGTCAATGGCGAGGCAGGCAAAGGATACCGTCTGTCCTGCTTCAAAACATGAGCCCGTGCGGGGGCTGAGGATAATGACCGTTGGCTTGCATGCGCTCAGCACAACGCACAGCATGCATGCGCAGATAATGGCGTGGATGCGCACGTTGAATCCCTGCCGTGAAAATGAAGTTCAACAAAAAAGAGGGGGCGCATCATCTGCGCCCCGCCCTTTTGACCCCCTCCCGTTTTACTGGCAGTATTCGGTGCAGATCGGGCTGTTGATAAACCCGCTGCCGCCGCCAAAGCTGCAACCGATTGACGGCATGCCAAACGCGTAGTATTTTTTGCCGCTCTGCGTGAAGGTACAGCGCGTGGTACCGCTGGTCATGGCGCGCTCAACCTGACAGCTATACCCGCGTGTGCAGACGCAGTTGGCAGCACCGTTTCCTGTGGCAAGGCACGCAGCCTCAATCGCTGCCTGATCATTGGGCCAGCCTTCACATTCAGGAAAATCAGCACAGGAGTCTGAAGAATAATTGTTGCTGAAACGGCAGCCCCAGACCGTGCTGTCATCGGGAATGGGCTGGCCTGAGCCGCAGGTCGGGCACTGATCAGCGCTTACCGCGCATGTACCGTCAGCGCAGCGAGCAGGCTTATCAGCCGGACAGCACTGAGAAGGATCAGCCACACACTCATGGTTCGGACATTCATATGGGTATGCCGGATCAGGGCATGCCTGCACATTACATTCGCCGTTTTCACACTTGTCCAGCGTCACATCCATGGTGAAAATCTCCTGCGGCCCAATGCCCAGCGTAAGCGGCGGCTGGTTCTTGCCCCACACATAGTCGCCGTCTTCAGGCAGTGGCGGCCATTCTGAGGAGTAATACAGACCGACATAGAGCTGATAGTCGCCGACAAGACAGCTTTCCCGATAGTACGTGCAGCCGGGCACGGTCATGGTGAAGAGTTTATCGTCGTTGATATCGGGATTTACAACGACATTGTAGTCAGTGCCACCGTCAGGCGGACCTTGGGGCGGGAAGGTCCAGTCTGATGCCTTGTAGAAGAAAGCCATAAGCTGTGCCGGCGGCGTAGTGAGGTGTTCGGGCACGCGGATCGTGAGCTGGAGTTGGTCACACTGGTCGCATACATCGGTCGGCGGTGGCGACGGCACAAACGAGGTGCTCTCACATGGACCCCAGCAGGTGCCTTCTGCATTGCACACCTGCGCGCCGGTTTTACCGTTTGATGCAACGCACTGCCGTGTGGTGTTGGGTTCGCAGGATGCTGCTTCAACGCAGGTTACCGGCGTTGTGGGTGCATTACGAACACAGCGCACTTCAGCAAGGCTGTTGATGTGATTATAGGCTACCGCACCGATATCAAACAGCACGCTTGCGATCCAGTCGGGACGGTCGGATGCCGCTCCCTGCGCCCAGTATTCAAGAGAGTGAATGCCCTGAGTGCCGGGATCCGGACGGTGACATGAGCCGGTAAGCTCCGCTGGCCAGTAGCATCCTTCAACCCCCGGACCTCCGCCATCACTGCTCCCCATACAGGCAGGGTCGGTACCTGTTGCATAACTGCTTCCATTGACCATCGGGCAATCACCTCCAGGCATGGTCGCGGGATTGCCTCTGATCAGGCTTCGCAGCTCATCAATAGTAGGCAAGCGCCAGTCGTCATATCCGAGCGCGACCAGCTCGTCACAATACCGCACCGCATCATAGGACACGATGCCCCGATAATTTTCTACAAATGGATCTTTCTGTGGATCCTGCCAGCAGAGATTTGTCGTCGGATCACACCAAGCCTTGTAATAGGCACACTGGCAAGTGTCCCATCCGGAATTGTCTGCTTTTCGGTACTGAACGCTGGTGGTGCCGTCAGGACAGTAACACGCCTGACTTCCCACGTACCGGAGAATCACGCCGCCATTGCCCACGACATATATTTTATTTGCTGAAGCTCCCCAGATGCCGTTGAGGTGCGCGGTTGTAGGAACCGTAATTTTTGACCACACGCTGCCGTTAAAATGCATTACGGTTCCATTCTCGCCCACAGCGTACACGTTGTCCATAGTAGTACCCCAGACTGCCTTGAGGTTTGCTGTGGTGTTGCTGGTCATCTTGACCCAACTGCCGCCGTTGACGCGCTGGAGGATAACGCCGCCATCACCCACAGCATACATATTGTTGCTGTCAATGCCCCAGACAGCCCGAAGTGCTGTAGAGACAGGGGATGAATATTTATTCAGGTCGTTATGTCCCCAGAAATCATAGCCAGCATAGTATCCAATAAATCCCTTGGACCCTACCACTGTTACGTTTTTATCCGATTCAGTGAAGTAACAGCCAAACAAATCGTTTGAGTATTCATGCTGCTCCTGCGAGCGGAAGCTGTTCTCATCACCGTCAAGGATATTGTAATACTGCGGCACGAACAGCACCCAGATGGTGTTGTTTTTGCCCACGGCAATCATCCTGCCGTTGTCAGCATCGGGACCGCCGATGCCATAGAGCGGGTAGTTGGTGAGCTGACTGTTGATTTTTGTCCACGTGCTGCCGTTGCTTCTGAAAATGCCGCGGTACTCGCCGACCGCGTAGATATTGTTTGTCCGGACCGCCCAGACATTATTCAGCTTCCACGTCGTGCCTGATGCCTGGCTTGACCACGTAGCGCCGTCAAACTTCAGGATGGTGCCGGAATCACCAACCGCATAGATGATTTCATCCGACAAGCCGGAAATACTGTTCAGATTTTTCGTGGTGCCTGATGGCATGATGTCCCATGCTCCCTGCGCAAACACTGCGGACGGGCAAAGCATGCTGGTAATCAGAACAGCACCTATGAACATAAAAATTCTAAATCGTTTCATAAAGCCCCCTATGATAAATTAATACAAAACCTTATCGCCGCAGCCGAGCAAAAAAGACAGATCAAAAAAACAAAAAATTCTGCATTGAGCGATATATCAGGTGTCGCCTCCTGCACTTGCGTGCATGCGGTGGAAGCGACAATCGCTCAGTCTAAGAAAAATTTTTTTAGTGGTCTGCACCTCCTTTCCTTGTATCCCGTGCATGCTGATGAGGACGTGGCAGAAGCGAATTTTTTACCGCATCACCCTCATCCCTTTTGGGGATTATGGTTGCGAATTGCCGTGCTCGTATCTGAACAGAGCACGGCATTTGGGTGTGGTTTGTTTAAGGAAAATGTGTCGTAAAAAGAACCAAATGGCAAGACTGGTTGATTACCCTGAAAATACCTATGCAAAACAGGTATTATTCAAGAGACAAAAGAAAGGCAGCGAGGTTGATATGCTTATTCTGTATACCGAGTTTTTTACGGATGTTGTTGCGGTGTCCGTCAATCGTGCGGGGTGAACAGGTAAGCAGTTCGGCTATTTCTTTGGTGGTTTTGCCCTGTTTAATGAGATCGGCAATCTGAAGTTCTGTAGGGGTAAAGCCATACTGATGGGTGGCTTGAATTAATGAAGAAACAAACCGGTTAAGATTTGCTTCAATTAATTCAAGATAAGTTTTACACGGCTCCGGCAAACAGGATTGCTTAAGCTTATCAATATAGGGCTGAACAAGCTCTTTTATCTGCACAAGCATATTTTTCTCGATGATCATGCGGTCTTCTTCACGGGCTTTCAAAAGAACCCGCAGGGCGGTGTTGGTCTCCTCGAGACTCCGTGTGCGCTCTTGAACTTTTTGTGCAAGCTCATCGCGTGCCTGTTCCAAGGCATCGCGTGCCTGTTCCAAGGCATCGCGTGCCTGCCGCAGTTTTTCTTCATACTGTTTCCGTTCTGTAATATCGCGAATACACGCGATGATCCCCAAAGATATCCGTGGAGGCACGCAGATGTTCGTAATGGTCATTTCCACCGGAAAAATAACCTTATCTTTCCGTTTAACGTATGCAAGGTAGGTAGACAGTCTTTGTCCTCTGGCATAGAAACTCTCAAATATTTCATGGTAATCGCGGGATATTGCTTCGCGTGAAATCGTCGTCGGGAGCGATGGGTCATCCGGTGCCGGGTAGAGTTCAGGCGCATACATCCCGATGAGCTCTTTTTCGGTATAGCCGGTCATTGCGCACAGCGCCCGGTTGACCATGACGATCGCGCCCATATCGTCGGTCACATACATCCCATCGCCGATCATGTTCACGATGGTGCTGGAAAAATCATCCGGCGCCGGTGGTTCCCGATGCTCTGCACGGGCAGGGGTTCTTTTTCGCTGCGTTTTCGTATCGGCTGTGCGTACCATACTGCATTTCGTGCGGCTTAAGCCGCAGCCCCTTTCTATATCAGAACATGACAGCAGGTCAAGCCGTTCCTTCGTTCCACAATATGTTTATTGCAATCTTCTCCCGGATGTTTTACTGTCCCCCTCGGGGAATGGGAGAAAAGCCCTCGCCTTCAGGCGAAGACTTTAGTAGGATATCAAATATAACCAGTTTAATCTATCGCGACCCCGGCAGTTCTCCAGCGAAACCGGAAAGCGGCCGTGGTTTGTTGAAAAAAACCTTATTGGAAAGGAAAAAACGATGCTGTCTGTCAGAAAATCATTGCTAACAGGTCTCTGGGTTCTTTTTGCTTTTTCATTTTCTTTTCCCTGTGTTTGTGAATCAGCCGGCATGCAGGTCGCGGCAGGGGGGTCCCATACCGTGGGGCTAAAAGACGACGGCACGGTTATCGCGGTGGGGGATAACATGTTTGGCCAATGTGACGTAAGCTCCTGGACGGGGATCACGCAGATTGCGGCAGGACAGGCTCACACCGTGGGGCTGAAGCAGGACGGCACAGTCGTGGCGACAGGATGGAATAGTCTTGGGCAATGTGACGTAAGCTCCTGGACGGGGATCACGCAGATTGCGGCAGGACAGGCTCACACCGTGGGGCTGAAGCAGGACGGCACGGTCGTGGCGACAGGATGGAATATTCTTGGCCAATGTGACGTAAGCTCCTGGACGGGGATCACGCAGGTTGCGGCAGGACATTCTCACACCGTGGGGCTGAAGCAGGACGGCACGGTCACGGCAGTGGGGTCAAACAGCGACGGGCAAACCAATGTAAGCTCCTGGACGGGGATCACGCAGGTTGCAGCAGGACAAGCTCACACTGTGGGGCTGAAGCAGGACGGCACAGTCACGGCAGTGGGGTCAAACAGCGACGGGCAAACCAACGTAAGCTCCTGGACGGGGATCACGCAGGTTGCGGCGGGATGGTTCCATACCGTGGGGCTGAAGCAAAACGGCACGGTCACGGCAGTGGGGCAGAACTATTACAGCCAGTGCAACGTAAGCTCTTGGACGGGGATAACGCAGATTGCGGCAGGACAGGCTCACACTGTGGGGCTGAAGCAGGATGGCACGGTCACGGCAGTGGGGGCTAACAGCGACGGACAAAGCAATGTAGTTTCCTGGACGGGGATCACGCAGATTGCGGCAGGAGGGGTTCATACCGTGGGCGTAAAAGAAGGCGGCACGGTTGTGGCGGTGGGGGATAACGGTTTTCGCGAATGTGACGTAAGCTCCTGGACGGGGATCACGCAGATTGCGGCAGGAGAACTTCACACCGTGGGGCTGAAGCAGAAGGGCACGGTCACGGCAGTGGGGTCAAACAGCGACGGGCAAACCAATGTAAGCTCCTGGGCGGGGATCACGCAGATTGCGGCAGGACGTTATCACACCGTGGGGCTGAAGCAGAACGGCACGGTCGTGGCGACAGGGCAGAACACGTACAGCCAGTGCAACATAAGCTCCTGGACAGGGATCAGGCAGGTTGCAGCAGGAGCACGTCACACCGTAGGCGTAAAAAACGACGGCACAGTCACGGCAGTGGGGTCTAACGAGTACGGCCAGTGCAACGTAAGTTCCTGGACGGGGATCACGCAGATTGCGGCGGGAGGGTTCCATACCGTGGGGCTGAAAGGAGACGGTACGGTCATAGCAGTGGGGAATAATGAGTTTGGCCAATGCGAGGTGAGTTCCTGGACGGGGATCACACAAGTTGCTGTTGGGTTTTATTTCACCATGGGTTTGAGGGAGGACGGCACGGTCGTGGCAGCGGGAGCCGACTATGTGGGTCAGTCCAAGGTAAGCCCCTGGACGCGGATCAGGCAGGTTGCGGCGGGAGATACTCACGCGGTCGGTTTGAAGGAAAACGGCACGGTCATGGCGGTGGGGTATAATGCTCATTGCGAATGCAATACCCATGTCTGGAGCTTGAAATCGCAGCCGATAACGACAAACAACCCGCCGTCCGATGAAACCTGCGTGCTGAGCGGGATATTCACTGATGCACAGGACCCACGGCTTGCCGGAGCGCGGTTGCTGCGTGACACCATACTGTCGCAGACGGATACCGGCAGGCATTGGACGCGGCTGTACTACCAATATTCTCCCGAGGTGACGCAGATGGTGAAGGATGATCCCGAGCTGGGCGAAATGATCAGGAGTTGTGTTGTTGACACGCTGCCGAAAATGCTGTTGCATGTCGCACTGACGAACAATGACGCACGGAAAATCTGTGCCTGCCTTGAGGCGATACAGGCAAAAGCAGACGGCAGCCTTGCGTCTGACATCGGCATGCTGCTTTGCGAGATAGCGCCGGGCAGGACGCTGCAGGACATAATACAATAAACAGGGCTGCTTCGCGGTCCATGCCGATTCCGGTTGCGCCTCAAGCCGAAAGGGGCAGTTACTTATTAAACTGCCCCTTTCGGCAAAAAGACAAATAATCAAGGCTTCACTCTTTACGCGCCGCTTCCTTAACCTCCTTTTGCAAGGCATTGCGCTTGTTTCGTTTTGACACATAACAGCCGCATGCCTATGCTGTCATGTACATCTATGAAATAAAGCAACGACAGGATGCTTATCATGATTAAAACGCACATACTGAAGGAAGGCGGAAAACCGATCGCCGTGCTGCTGGATTATAGTGAATATAAGCGGCTCAAAGAAATTGAAGAAGATAAGGATGATTATCTTTCCGCACTGGCTGTCAAAATAAAAAACAAAAAATGGAAAACTCACCAGCAGCTAAAAAAAGAACTGGGACTCTGATTTCCCCGCACGGATCATGCCCCTGATTTTTCCCTTGCTTTTGCAATTCCATGTGTTATGATGACCGCATAAATGAAGCAGTAATGCAAGGGGGGTGCATGAGGAAATAGAAGCTCCTGTCAGAGGAAATGGCTGGCAGGAGCTTTGTATTTTTTTTTTACCTGTTGTAGGAAAGAACGATTTTTTATTTCCATCCGAAACCCAGAAACAGGGGGCTTTTTAGCTGTAGCAACCAGATGCTCGTAGTTTAAGTGTTAGATAAAGAGGCTACCACAAGTGATAAGGGTATAAGGAAGGAATCATGTGCTTAGATGATTATTTTCGGTCCGAGAATTGGGGGATTGTAGATATCCAAAGAATTCCAGCACGTAAAGCTCAATACTATGGATACAATGATATTAGTCTTTCAAATCAATCTAGAAGTTTTTTGGCCAATGATGCCCCAAAAGGAATTTATCTACATCAAAAAGCAGCAATAAAAGGTTTCCTTGAGGGAGAGAATATATGTTTGGCTACAGGAACAGCTTCTGGGAAAAGTTTAGTATTTTATATAGCAGGAATAGAGACATTGTTAAAATACCCTGATTCAAAAATTATAGCTATTTATCCTCTTAAAGCATTGGGAAAAGAACAAGAGGAACGTTGGATTAGAGCACTACGCATGGCTACTATTAATGTCAGAGTAGGTAGAATAGATGGACAAGTCCCAATGCACGCTCGGTCTGAAATTTTAAGGGAATGCCAGGTATTGATTGTAACACCTGATATTATTCACGCTTGGTTAATGAATAACTTGAGTGACAGAGCTGTGATAAATTTCCTTGCCAAAACTTCACTAATAGTTATTGATGAAGTCCATAATTACACTGGTGTTTTTGGAAGTAATTCTGCATATCTTTTTCGAAGGTTGCAGCATATAATGGACATGCTTAACTCTTCCCCTAAATACATAGCAGCTTCAGCCACATTTGCTGAACCCAAGGCACATTTAAAAAAGTTGCTTAGCTTAAATTTTCAGATAATTGATTCCAAATTTGATAGCTCTCCAAGACAGGAAGTGGAAATTAAACTTGTTAACCCAAAAACTACTAAAGACTCAAGTTGACTGACTTTTTTGAGGGTGAGAACGAGAAAACATAAAAGGAGATAGGCAATCGCGTCGATAGAATATTTTGCAAAAAAAACAATCGACAGGAGATTGCCTATCCATGTTTAAGATCG
>Ga0272448_1002300_pt1 | contig 24151 bp, 16 predicted proteins | sample YNPCB0191_FD_202220 | JGI IMG/M metagenome (GOLD analysis project Ga0272448, IMG submission 202220) | Hot spring sediment microbial communities from Yellowstone National Park, WY, United States - YNP-CB-019-1 | ecosystem: Environmental > Aquatic > Thermal springs > Hot (42-90C) > Sediment... | reverse complement strand
CGAGTTGCAGGAAACAGACCGGTCACGAGTTGGCCGCGCGCTGTTGATGGCCCTGCGGCGGGAGAATCGAATAGCCGTGTCGGCGCTGAGTGCGCTTGCTACGCTCGCCTTGCCGGAAACGGCACCACCGCTGCTCGAACTGGTACGCGGCCCGCGGCTTGAACTGCGTACTCCGGCCCTGGAGGCGCTGTGCCTGATCGTTCGCGCGCATCCCGAGGCCGCTGGTCTGAATGGCCTTGCGGAAGCTGCGCTGGCTGCCCTTGCTGATCGGGATGCCGGCAGGCGTGCTGCCGCTGCAAAGCTGCTTGGCGCTATGCATGCCTCCCGTGCCGTCACACCGCTCATTAACGCCTTGGCCGATTCGGATGCCTTGGTCAGCACCGTTGCTGCCCATGCACTGGGGGAGATCGGCGCAGCACAGGCAGCAGATGCCCTGGTACGGGCAGTGCGAAATTCCGATGTACGCGTCCGCGACAGTGCCCTGATCGCCCTGTGCAAACTGAAAGACCGGCGGGCGATTGCGCCATTCCTCACGGCGCTGGCAGCGGCACATGCCGATATTGTCGAGTTCAGCGGCACTTTCGCCACACTGTTCGGCGCGGAAGTACGCCCGCGTGTCACCGAGATGTTGCTGGCGCTGCCGTATTCCGAGGATGGGCCGAATGAAGGAATCATCACGGCGCTGGCAGCACAGCCGGATGCGCGGGTTCGACAGCGGTTATGCGAAATATTACTGAAGCGGAAGCCGCAGGTGTATTTCAATTACCATGACCGTGCCGCCGCTGCGGAGTGCCTGGGGAAGCGCAAGGACCCGACCACCATTCCCCTTCTCATCACCGCCCTGGGTGATCCCGACCCGTGTGTTCGTGACTATGTGGAGTCGGCGTTGGGGGAGATCGGCGCCCCGGCGGTGGTGCCATTGCTCGCCGCGCTGGATGACCCTCGCCCGGATGTGCGCGCGAGCATCTGCGCCGCACTGGGGGAGGCCAACGATGCCAGTGCGGTACCGGCGCTCATCCGTTGCCTGCATGACTCCGATGTTGAGGTGCGCGCGATCGCTGCCTGGTCGCTGGGCATGCTGAAAGATGCCCACGCCCTGACGCCATTGCTCGCGGCAGTGCGCGATGTTGATCTGACGGTACATTACCGCGCGCGGAAAGCGCTGGAATCTTTGCTCACCGCGCCATCGGCAACACAACAGCTCGCCATGGCACTCCACCATGAAGATGCAGCGGTCCGCGTAGGTGCCGCGGAGACGCTGGCACGACTACCTGCTCTGCCGGAAGGTGTCGCTACCGCATTGCCGGCGTTGCTGGGCGATGCTGATGCCGGGGTGCAGGGGGCAGCGGCGGAGGCCGTCGGCGTGCACCGAATCAATACGGCGGTCGATGCCCTCTGCGGCCTTCTCACCGCGCCAACACCGGGTGTACGCGCAGCCGCCGCACGTGCCCTGGGCCGCCTTGGTGATTCGCGAGCCATCACGCCGATGCATGCACTCCTGCAGGATACCGACACGACTACCCGCCTGGCGGCCATCCAGGCACTGGGCGAATTGGGCCACGTACAATCCTTCCCAACTGCCACGTGGTTGGCTGCCGAGTTGCGTGCGACGGATGCAGCGACGCAGCAGGCGACCGTCACGGCGCTGGCGCACATCGGCCCCGCGGCGACTCCCAGCGTGTGTGAGTTGTTGGCTGACCAGATGCCTACCGTACGCCTGCTTGCCGTGCAAACGCTCGGAGGTATCGGCGGCGATGGTGCAATGAAGGCGCTGACCGGTCTGACGACGGATGCCGACCCTGCCATGCAGCGTGCCGCAGTCACCGCGCTGGCACAAACCCGCCAGCCGGGCATTGTCGACAAGTTGCGCCCGTTGCTGTGGGACGATGATGCCGAGTTACGCACGGCAGTACTGCACGCCATGGGCGGCGCGGGCGACCCGGCGGCGCTGGATCCCCTGTGCGAGGTGTTGCGGCTGGGCAGTGATGCCGACCGCAACACAGCCATCCAGGCGCTGGGGGCACTGGGTGATCCACGGGCGATACAGCCGCTATTGGATACACTGCCGTCGAACGTCACCCAGCAGCATGCCGCGAAGGCGGTGCTGCAGTTGTTGCAGCATGAGAGCTGTTATGAGTAACCTGAAACGTTACATCGACAAATACAACAGGTAGAATAATACTAGAAGAATCTGGGATGAAGTACGCTTCATCCGTAACGAACGAAAATGCCTTGGACGTTGCAAGTGCCGGTCTATATTCCGCATTCCGCAGTCCACAATCCGCATTTTCGGAGGTGGGGGTGAGCCATGAAAGTGCAGCCGGTGGCACACTATGCACGGTTGGGCTATCCGACGCATGCGGTGCTGAAAACGCATCCGGAGTTGTTGCGGGCGTTGCCCCGGCGCTGGCGGCGTCATGCGTTGATTGCCGCGGGGGTGACGGCCTGCTGCTCACTGTGGCTGGCGCAGGCCACCCGGGCTGCGGCGGACTCGGCCCCGCACCTGGCGCCGATCTTCCAACATGGCAGCGGTGAACCGCGTGGGATGTACGGCACGACCTTCAGCTCCTCGCCGGTCTTTCTGGGCGAGGATGAAGCACGCCAGGTGATCGCCGAAGAGTTGGGAAAAGCATCCATCCATCTCACGCCGGATCAGCCAACACTCACCAGACTCTCTCTCCCTGCGCTGACCATGGATGGCGAAGATACCGAACGACACCTCGCCATCGAATATCTGACGCCGGAGGATAATGTCGCACTGGGATTCGACAAGAACCGGAACCTGGTGGAGAGCGCGAAAGCCGTCCGCCAGGCGCTGGAGAAGGCGAAGACGGCGGATACCCTGGCGGTGTTCTACGATCCGTGTGTGCCGTTAACGTCCGGTATGGGCATGGGAAGCGTTGAGACTCCCGGCATGGCCTTCTGCAATACTTTTTCCGGCACCACGCTGGCACCGCTGGAGTTCTTCCGTGCGGTGCGGTGGAAGGACGATACTGCAGAACTGAAGGGCAAGGCCATAACCCTGATCATGACCGGGCACACCGTGAAGGCCACCGTGGGCAGCGACCAGGCGGAATTCGACGGCAAGCCGGCGACGCTCCCCTGCCCGGTGTCGACGATCGGCGAGACACCCTACCTGCCGTTGCGCCCAGTCGCGGAAGCGCTCGGTTTCAAAGTCACCTGGAGTGAAAAGGAAGAGCTGGTTGTGTTAACAGGCCGAAGCGAATTGGCCTATCAGAGCCGCATCAGCCGTCCCGCAAAAGGTGATCCCACCAAGGCGCCCACCTATGCCTTCCTTGATTCCGATTACGCCGGCCGTCAACTGCTGACCAGAGAGCAGGCGAAAGCTGAACTCCGCCTGCAGGTGGCGGATTTCCTCCGCTGGCTGAAGGCGGAAGGGATGATATAACCCTCGGGGACTGCCCTCGCGGAAGAGCGCGATTGGCACCAGGAGTTCGTAGCAGAATGGTATCCGTCCGATAATCAGTGCCCGGTCGGGGCTGTCCCCGTGTTTGACAGTCGGTTTTCTAGCAAGAAACCGATTTACCGGTTGCCCTGCGCATAGGGCGCACCCGGATTGAGATCAAGGACCACGCGCTCCGGCGCCAGCATCGCTATCTCGTGCTGGCAGCGCCAGTGTTGCCCCGGTGCAATGCCGTCGACGACTTCGCCATCCTGGATGATATCGCCATGCTCGAAGAGGTAATAGGCGCAATCATATAACTGCCGGGCCATGGCATTGGCCTCGATGCCCGCGAAATGGCATTGTACATCCGGGATGCCCAGCGCTGCTAGGCCCAGGGAATCCATCAGCATGGCTTTGTTACTGCTGTCTGTGATATTGAACAACCGCACATTGACCGCCGGGTACACCTCATCGAACTGCTCGGGAGAGAACGACCGGCGGAAGGCCTCGGGACTGACGACTTGCTGGGATGACCGCCAGTGAATGGCCAGGGGTGATGTGACATCAAGCAAGGCGCGTAGCGAATTTTTAAATAATCGCAGGCGGAGCTTATAATCCAGGCGGCTGGCGAACAGGTCACAGAAAATCAATGAGAAGCGATGGCGGGGGACGATCTCCTCTGCCTCCGGCCAATCCCATGATTGCCCAAGTGCAGCGGAGAGCTGATCTTGCACAACCGGGCCACGTGCTGCGGAGATCACGGCTTGTGGCAGCGCAGATCCATCGTCAAACTGGATGGGATGGTCGAGATGGAAAAATTGAAATCCCCCGTCGGGATGTCGCTCCATCTTGACATTACCACAATAACGCTGCATTGCCGTACATAATTTATCCACGTCGATACAAGGGGCATCTTCAAAGAGAATATCGGCAAAATAGACGTGCTGAAATGCTGTCTCACTCACGGTGAACCTCTTCGTTGTACGGATATGGCATTATTACTCGTTAAAAAACGTAATCATCTGCTGCACCGCCGGCTCAAGGGCGGAGGAATGGTCAGCGTTGGGAATCACTTCGAGGGTGACTTGCTTGCCGGCTTTCTCGGCAGAGCGGAGCATCGGTTTTGCCATGCTCTGTAAGGCACGCTCGTCGGAACCGTAGAAGAGTTTGAGCGGACAGTTCAGGTCGGACACGTGCAAGCCTGCGGAGCGCAGATCATTTTCCACCGGGTCCTTCCAGTCATAATACGCATCGAACGGCGCTTTTTTGGTGAGTTCCACGAACCGGCGGATACTGGCCATGCCGCCGCAGGCAGCGGCTTTACGCAGGCGCGGGTCCATCTCGGCCAGCAGCATAGCCATGGTGCCGCCGGCGCTGTGCCCGGTGGCATACAGGCGGCTGGCGTCGACATCCGGCGATTGGGCGAGGTAATCCAGCGCCGCCTTCGCATCATCCACTTCGCCGAAGAAGAACTCGAAATTGCCCGGGTTGCCGTTCTCCCCGCGCCAACTGGGCAGCATGACGACATAGCCGGCGTTCACGAAGGCGCGCGGCGCCTCGTCATCGCCACTGCCCAGCGCAAAGCCCCCATGGCAAAAACAGACCGCCGGGTGCTTGCCGGGCGTCGTGGGGCGCATGAGCCAGGCTTTGAGGGTCCTTCCGTTCGAGGGATAGGTGATACTCTCGACTCCGGCAGGCACGGTGTTATCGTATTCCTGCGGGGAAGGCCCTTGTTGCAACAGCTTCGTCGGGTGCGCCTGCCGGGCTTGCGCCAGCGGCCCGGGCACCAGCGACGTTTCCGGTTGCATCTGTGATCGTCGCGTCATGGAGTTATAGACCATCACCGCGATGAACACCACCAGCATGATGACCCAACGGTTACCACGAGACATCCCTGCCCCCTTCAATGGCGATTTGCCGTATGATAGATACGGTTAATTCGCTTATCAATCCTGAATTCCTGCTATGGCACCGAACTCCTTGTGCGATGCGATGGCTATTTGGCCATATTTTTCTTCAAACAGTCGATCATCTCTTTGTTGTTAAATTCCGTCGCGATGTCCAGTGGGGTTTTGCCTTCCTTGTTCTTCGCATTGACGGCGGCGCCGTGGTCGATGAGCAGTTGCACCAGCGCAGGGTTGGAGCTACACTCGACGGCAATATGCAAGATCGTGTTGCCGTCATTGTCGGCGGCGTTGACGGCGGCTTTATGCGTGAGGAGGAATTTCACGGTATTGATGGTGGAACTCCCCTGCACGCGCACGATGCTCGACAACGGCGTCTGGCCATCGTTGCCGCGGGCATTGATATCGGCGCCCTTTTTCAGCAACAGCGTGGGCACTGCGAAATCGTTCCAGCGCTCGAGCGCTTCAAAGAGCGGCGTTTTGCCTTCACTGTCGCGGGCGTTGGGGCTGGCGCCATGGTCCAGCATGTAGGCGATCACCTTTTCCTCGCCGAAAAAGGCCGCCGCGTGCAGCGGGGTCTGTCCTTTCGCATTCCGCTGGTTGATGTCGACCTGATGCGCCAGCAGGAAGCGGATGCCGGCCGCGTCGCGCGCAGTGGCGGCGGCGAAGACCGGCGAGTTGCCACTCTCATCGACCGCCTTCACATCGGCGCCATGCTGCAGCAGGAAGCTGGCCAGTTCCACTTTGCACTCGAAGGGACCCAGCGCATTGTGCAGCGGGGTCTCCCCTTTCTCGTTGCGGGCATTCACCACGGCCCCTTTCGCAAGCAGGACCTTTGCGGTGCTGACTGCCTGTGCCGGAGACGGAATGCACCACCCGCCGCTGTCGATGCCTTTCTCGTCACCCATCGATAACGATACCGTCCCCCCGCACGCCAGCATATGCAGCGGGGTGCCGCCATTGTTACCCCGGTCATTGACGCTGGCGCCTTTGGCCAGCAGCAGCGAGACGATCTCCGCCTGCCCGGCGCGCGCCGCGACGTGGATGGGCAGATCGCCGGCATAGTCCTGCGCATAAAGCAGCGCCGGGGAGCCCGACACCAGCTTCGCCACGGCCGCCTTCTCGCCGCGGCCCACCGCTTTAAAGAGGGCCACCGCATCCTTCTGCACCACCGGGCGCTGCCGGAGGGCCAGGTTGGCCTTGCTGATCGGCACGGCGATCAAGTGGATCGGGTTCGGATATTGCTCGTAGGCCAGCGTATATGTACCGAGCTTGTGATCGATCTTCACCGTCAGGCCCAGCCCATCCGTCAGCACGGTCAGCGGCACATAGGTGATGCCGTGCAGCTTGAACGGGGCGGCGGAGAGCGTCATGCGCTTCTCCTTCAGCTTCACCGTGGTGCTGCCCACCGTGACGGTAAGCGTCTTGCCGGTGTCCTGATCGATAACAGTCATGCTCTTCCCATCGGCGGAAGGTGAGAGCTGGGTATTGTGCCCGAACGTCGCCGTCCGCTTCACCACCGGATTGAGCGGCACCATGGACACCCCATCCACCACCAGCACCTGCTCGGCACCCGCCAGCAGGCCAGTGAGCAACAGGCCGGCACATATAACGAAAAAGCGCATCTTTAAGCATCCTCCTCGTGAGTTACCTCACTGATTAGGCACCAGCCGATTTAAGTCCTGCTCCAGCCTGCATGATTCACGACCCATATCCGGTTGTCCCATGTCTGAACACCTGTTGGAAAAAGCCACTACTAGACTGTGAACACAGGAGGTAAGACGATGAGCAGGATTCTCATGATGAGCGTGCTGGTGGTATGTCTGGCAACCTGGGCGTATGCGGACGGGAAATACGCGTTAATCAGACTGCCACTGCCGACCGATTATCCGCAAGGGATGACAACGGCGATTGATAACCAGGGGCGAATCACCGGGTATTATTTCAAAGATTGGCTGACACGCTGGCAGGATTGTCATGCGTGCTACTGGCAAAATGGCAAATGCTACACGCTGCCCAGTCCGCCACACACGCCGACCATCGCCGTTGGCGAATCGACCAGCGCCTTTCTAATCGAAGCATATCATGCTGATGGCTCGCCATATTACGCGTATCTCTGCAGCGGCGGATTCATCTGCCCGGTCAGTGATATCTGGCATCGCGCACAGCATATCGCCGCCAACGCGATCAATAAGAGCAACCAGGTTGTCGGCAGCTACGAGACGGCCGACCATCATTGTCGCGCGTTTCTCTGGAGCGCGGGGATATTTCTCGATCTGGGGACACCAGATGGGATGGAGAGCTGGGCGTATGGGATCAATGACCGCGGACAAGTCGTCGGGGGAGTCATGGGAACGGATCAGGTACGCTACGCATTCCTTTGGCAAAAGGGGATCATGACAATACTGCCACAGCCCTTTAGCGAAGCAAAGGCCATCAACAACCTCGGGCAAATTGTCGGGTATTCAGATTGTCGAATACTTAACGATGGCCGGTGGGATTATCTCCCCTGTGCTTGCCTGTGGGAAAAGGATAAACTGACTTTCCTTGGCATACTGAATAGGGGTAAAGATAGCATCGCGACTGCGGTGAATAACCGGGGGGACATCGTCGGGTATTCTGATTCCGGTGAGCAGGCGGACTTTGTTTGTTTTTGGAACAGCCAGGGGCTGGTGGATGAGTTGTTTGCGCTGCGAGAATATCCCGGCCCGGCTGCCCATGCGAGCGACATCAACGATTTCGGGCAAATTGTTGGGGATACAGCCTACAACTCGGCAATGTATTCGACTTGGCCTCTACCCCTCCTCTGGCAACCGCAATAGCACATTAAATATCGCTGCAATGGCGTCGGGGAACTCGACGCCATTGCAGCTATTTGGAACTCGTGTGCCGCTGTGCTATACTGCCCCTATCTTCAACTCATCACGGAGGTGTAGCCCGATGGCATCATCCCGAAAACCGCGTCGCTGGTGGCGATGGTTGTGGCTCCTGCCGGTGGCAGCGCTGACGGCGGGGATGCTCTGGTGGCAGGGGCAGCAGACGCCGTTGATGCGGTTGACCGCACGGGTGCCGGTTTCCGTTGGCGGCTTTGTGACGGACGGGGTGAATAACACACCAGAATCCCTTGATTCGGACGGACTGTTCGTGCGATTGCAACCGGTGAAAGTCCACCCGGATTCCACAAGTATCGCCTTGCTCAACTGGGATGGCCATCCACGCTGGCAGGTGACGGTTCCTGTGCGCTATCCACCGAATCCGCCATCGCCCTGGGTGAACTTGTTTATTGCGGGATCTCATGCGCCATTCATGCCGGGTTCGGCGCATCCTTCCGTCACACTCACTGCCGGCGTCCTGTATCTATCGTATTATAGCCCCCTGTATTCCGCTAGCCAGCTAATGTGTGGGTATTATCCTTCCGGTAGCATCACCCATTATCAACAAAGCATGGTGCGCATCTCTCCCGATGGCCATCTGCTGGCCATCGCTTTCTTGAAAGACCGGAATATACATGTGGCAAGTTGGCGAGATGGCCGGCATCTTGCTGATGCAGCGTTTACCTTGCAATCGGAATCTGCAATGTCGCAGGAGTTCGGAGAAGGTTATCTGACAATGCAGGTGGAAAACAGCGGGCGCGTCTGGCTGCAAGTGGGCGGTAGGCGGAGTGTCTGGTTATGGGCCATCGACGGCACACATCTTGCCGCAGGCAGTTATACGTTCAACGGGAAAGGAATGTACAACCCGCTTCGATTATCGCCGGATGCGACGGGGTTGATGGGATCAGCCTATGTACCGAATGTGCTGGTGATACCCACCACGGTAGGAAATACGCCTGGGAAACAGCCATCATTACTCGAACCATCGTCGCCAACATTTACGAGCAACATCGATTATGCAACTGTGCAGGTGCAGGGTGAGCGGATCACGGTGACACCGCGATATCAACAGTCCAACGCGGAAGACATGTTCGGCTGGTGTGGAGACGGATTATTACTCGGGAATGGCGGCACGCTGCTCGGGTCGAAGGGCATAGTGCATAACGCGGATGGTTGGCAATTTGCGACGAATCTGCGGCAACCCTGGCTGAAAAATGACTGCCCGTCGCTGGTGCAATCGCAAACGCTGCCCAACGGAATGCGCAATTACCGTGTCTTCGTGCCACCACCGGGCCGCCCCTGGCCGTTGCACCCGCGCACGGTAGATGCCATCGGCCAGAGCACCCCCGATGGCCGGGTGGCGGTGCTGCTGGAGGCCGGCAAGCGCCACCTCTCGCACACCGAGGATCTCCTGCTGCGCCTGCCCTTCCTCGACCGCCTCTTCCCCCGCACGCTGCCGGCCAGGCTGGTCGTCTATATCCGCCCGGGCCGCCGCACCGCCATGCTGCCGCTCACCACTGTAACCAATGCCGCCGGCGACTCGGATTACTACCTGCCCATCGACGGCACCCGCGCATATATCTACCGCTGTGCCCTCTCCCCGGATGGCCGCCACCTCGCCGTGCCGGTGAGTTATGGGAATGGGAAGCATGAGGTGTTGGTGTATAGCTGGCCGTAAAGACAATATTCATGCTCATGCTCGCAATGCGTAGTATAGCACTTTTCAGTAAGAAACATCCCATGGACCGGGGCACACGACCCAGGATGAAAATCCGCGCGAGTGAGGGTCGACGAATGGATGCCTTCCACGGAGTTGATTCGCCGTGTTGAGCAATAGCCTGGAGCGCGAACCTCCTGGTGAGCCGATGAGAGCACCGGAACCGAGTCTACAATCCGCTCACCAGGAGGTTCGCGCTCCAGACCAGGACGAAAATCCACACCGGCATCTCGAATATCAAAAAGGTCTCTATTGCCCTGTGGCCTATGCCGTCGCCAACACCGTAATCTCACGCACCATCGCTGCCTTGCCGTCAATATAGGCCTGGAGGTCGTTATCATGCACTCGGCATAATTCTTCCTTGTGCCGCGACAGCCGTTCCACCCATTGCGGATGGGCACGCATGAAGTCGCGGAAGCAGAGATGGTCGCGGAGTGCGGCGGCTCCCGTGATACAAACGTACAGGTGGTGCGGCGGCAGCGATGCTTTCACCTGTGGATCTGCCAGAGCGAACGCTTCGCGTTCCGGGATGCCCAGGTCGCCCCGGTGGAAGTAGCAGAGCGTTGCCAGACGCTCAATCACCAGGGGGCATACCGTGCGTTCCACGATGATGTCGATATCGATGATGGGTTTGGCGGTCATTCCAGGGATGGCGGTGCTGCCGACGTGTTCCATGGTGTGCACGACATCAGTCAGCGCAGGTGCCACGAATGCCTGCATCTGCGTGAACCACGCCGGCCACTCGGGGTTATAGGGTTGGACCAGGGTTACGCCGTGCATGACTCACAGCCTGCCTTGCTCGGTAATGATTCGCAGTATTTTTTCAATTGCTGCAGCGCCATGCCCCAGCCGAAGTTGCAAAAACCCAGGTATTCGCTGTCTTCATCCCAACCGCTGTGGCGGAAATCAAGCACGGTCACCGCATCTTTTTGTGAGATCTCGAACAGGATATGTGTGCCCGTCCAGGCGGAGGCGGGGCTGCTCTGCGGATGTGTGCTGATGCATTCCCACTCCACCCGCTTCCCCTCGACCGCCTCCAGCACTTGCATACGCAACGTGCCGTGCTCCGGCCCCGGGCAGAATTCCAGCACCAGGCCGGCATCGGTGTGCACCACCGTCGGCTTGTCCCTCCAACTGCCGATGCCATCGACGGTGGAGATGGCCTGGTAGAGCGCCTCTGGGGAGGTGGTGATCCAGACTTGATGGTATAGCGTTGCCATTGTGCACTCTCCTCGGAACTGGTTTTATCTACGTGGTATGCTACTGGTCAAATTCCGATCACGTGACAGATGCTGCAACAACGCAACCGTGCGCGGCTCTATCTCTGGTAAGTCATCCAGCGGGAAATACGCCAGCTCAAGGCTTTCGCCATCCAGCAACTGCAGTGTCCCGGTGATCTCGAGCGCCTTGTAGAGGACAACCACCGAGTGAAGCTGGTCACCATTTGGATATTCGATGAAATATTCTGGCCCGGTAAAGACCCCGAGCAACTCAAGCTGCGCGGCATGCAGTCCAGTCTCTTCGTACAATTCACGCCGTGCGGTCTCCTCCAGCGTCTCTCCCGGCTCCAGCGCGCCGCCGGGCAGCCCCCAGGTGCCGAAGTCAGACCGGCGTTGAAGGAGGACCGCGCCCTCTTCATTGGTCACCAGGATGGTTGCCCCAATAGCGATGATAGGGTGATGGCCGACATAGCGGCGTAATTCCTGAATGTAGCCCATATTTGTGCTCCAAAAGATGACCCTATTCTAGATACTCCAGCACTTCCTCAATCCGCTCGATCACCAGCCCATCCCACTGCCGGGGGTCGTCGCGTTGCATCACCATCTCCCGCTCGTGCGGCGCACAGAGGAGGATCGCGTCCATCCCCACCTGGCAGGCGCCGGTGAGTTCATGGCTACTGCCATCGCCGATGTATAGGCAGCGGTCGGGACGCAGGTCAAGTTGTTCGCAGGCGAAATGGTACAGGCAGGGGTCGGGCTTCCGCGCCCCGGAGACACAAGAGAAGATGGTCGCCTGGAAAAGCCCGGCGAAGGCGGACTGCTCCCACACATCCGGCACTTCCCACGAGCAATCACTGATCAGCCCGAGTGCATACCCCTGGGCATGCAAGGCTGCCAGGGTATCCACCGTGCCCGGGCGGGGCGTGAGGCTCCCACTGCCGAACCGTGTACGCTGGAGCATGACCGCACGCTCGATCTTCTCGAGAAGGATAGGGATGCCGAAGCGCTGGCAGACATATTCCATCTGCGCCGCCGTGCTCGGTAAGATCCCGACTCGGCGCTGATGCCGAAAGGATTCCTCGCACCAACAGGCGATAAAGGCATCCTCATCAATCCCGAGCACCGCCGCAGTCTCCCACAGGCAAGTGTGATAGGCGGCATCATGCACATTATCGACCAGCGTGCCGAATAGGTCGAAGATAACCGCATCATAGCGTTGCATTTCCGTAATCCTCCATGTCGTTGAAAGCCAAGCGACGGATAAAAGCGATGAGCATCTGTCTGAACATTGATTCAAGGATAATGGATTATAAGATTCAGATACTCCGCCAGCGCTGGCAATGCGACCCGTGGCATACACACAACGCGCCGACTTTCTGGGTAGCCTCCTTGCATGTCAGTTGAAACAAGATCCACCTGCCTGCGCACTGGCATCTAAAATCCTTGAATCCTTAAATCATGGTTCAGACAACAAACTGGTGCTATCAACGCGGTGGCAGCCTTGGACTGGCGCTCTCGCGCAATCCGGAGTGCCAGTTGTCGCCTATTCATCTTGGTCGCAAACGAGCTTTGCCGCGAAGGCAGCCACCGATACTTTACTTCATCTTCAAGCGGAATTGGCGTACGTTGGAGCGATAATACGTGTCCTGCCCCGGCTGTTCCCAACTGCCGGAGAACTGCAGCCAGCCGCTGCGACCGTCAGGCTCCATCCATTTCAGCGGGATGCGCGGGCAGTAGGGGTTGAATGCCTTGCCTTCCCAGTACTCCTCGAAATGCACCAGCGAGAACGGGCCCCAGGGCTCGGGGGCTTCGAGGACGATCAGGTCGGTGCCGTCGTGGCCGGAGAAATCGGCATGCAGGTGCCAGGTGAGGAGCAGGTAGCGCTGGATGCCGGCTAGGTAGACCATCTCAGGGAGACCGAGCCAGCCATTGAGGCTTAAGACGGGGATCGCTTCGTCGAGGTCAGGATGCCAGGCCGGCTCGCGCGCGGGGGTGAAGCCGGCGACGAACTCCCACGCCTCACGGCGCATGATGCGGTCGGCGGGCACGCGCCCCAGGCGCAGGTTGCTGCCGTTGTCCCACTGATCGGAGGAGACGGCGTAGACGTACTGGTCGCGCGCATTGGCGTTGTTTTGCCCGAAGTTGATGAAGGCCGGCCCGCCGAATTTATGCCCGGCGAACATCGGCGCCTTGATCGTCGGCAGCGCCGGTATCCACGCCCCCCCTTTCCAGAAGGAGTAGACGATCTGCGCATCACTGCCGTGTTGCGAGCGCATCCGGAACGGCGGCTGCCGCATGCCCAGCATGTTCTGGAAGGCCAGGTAGAGGAGGCCGTCGACGCAGATCATCCCGCTCGGTTTCGGCCCCGCCCCGCCCCAGCCGCGGTACTCGTTCATGTGGTTGATTTTGGTGATAGTGTAGTCCGTGGGCCCGCCAGTGAACTTCTCCACATCCAATCCGTCCTGCGTCTCGCCCCAGAGCGGATCGCCCGCCGAGGTGTAGATCTCGCCGTCATCCGCCCAGGTCATCGGATAGGTATCCCCTTTGATATCTTTGTCAGGGTATGGAATGCGCTCGCCGCACCATTCAAGGCCGGCGATGTAGTCGCTTTGCGGGATGTTGATGATAGGAGTCATGTTGTGTCCTCCGGGGATTCAGGATTTAAGATTCAGGATTCAAGGGCTGTCGACGGAAACGAATCGGATAATAATCTGCCCTAACCCGGCCTAGCCGGAACCAAAAATCAAACCGTTCTCATCCACATCATCCGGTGGCTTCTCCGAAACGTGCTTGCGCATGATGGGCCGGATTAGATTGTTGGTTTTTTACGTTCCTTACGAGTCAGATGCTCGACCGGGAAGGAAAATTCTATACAGCTGTCGAGAATCTGACTCGTAAGGAATTATATGCATCGACGTGAAGTCAGCCGCAACAGGATGCGGTTATAAGGACATGAATCCTGCATCCTGCATCCTGAATCCTTCAAAAGATGCCGTTCTCGTTGGGCAAGTTCATGGCCGCTATTATATACCGCTTGAAGTGAAAGCGATAGCCCGGATTGTCGTGTCCAGACTGAAGGTTTCTACCGCTGAGTATGGAATGCCTTTCATCACTATACGAAAAGGATTTCTGTTGCCATGCGTAACCCTCCCACTTGCTCATATTGGCGGATGACTATCGTCCTTGCCATCCTCCTCTGCACGGTGCCGTTGTTCGCTCAAGCCGATGCACCGCGATTCGTTTCGCCCACCGCGACCACCCGAGCCCGTCTGCCGGAACTCGTGCAGCAGTTGAAGAGCACGGATTCGACGGTGCGCTTGACGGCGGTGAATGCCCTGTGCTATCTGGATGATGACCGTGCCGGCGAGGGATTGCTGGCCGCGCTGAACGATGGGAATGCCATTATCCGGGAGAGCGCGGCACGGGGATTGCTGCGCCTGGATGACGCCCGCTTCATCACGCCGCTCTTCGCCGCCCTGCGCGGTGGGCCGGAGGATCTACGCAAGATGCTGGCCTATGGATTGCCGCTGTATCTCCGCGACCCGCAGGCCGTGGCGCCGTTGCTTGTCGAATCGCAAGCGGCAGATGCCTTCTCCCGCCAGCTTGCCGCGCAGATGCTCGGGAATTGCCACCAGCCGCTGGCTGCCGATCGGCTGGCTACGATGATGGCGAAGGACGACGCGGCGGATGTGCGCCAAGCCGCGCTGCTGGCGCTTGGCAGGCTCGGTGATGCGCGGGCGCTGCCGGGGCTGGACGCCTTGCTCGCCAGCGCCAAATCGACGGAACGCGCGCAGGCGGCCACGGCATTGGGACGCATCCATGAGCGGAGCGCCACCGCCAAACTGCTCCCCTTGCTTGCGGATGGCGATCCGGCGGTCCGTCTGGCGGTCATCGACGTGCTGGGCGAACTTGCCGACCCCGCTGCCACCGAGGCACTGATCGCCCACCTCGACACATCTGACGGCAAGGAGCGGCAGCACCTGATCCAGGCGCTGGCGGCTATCGACCTGCCGGCGCTGCCATCGTTAGCCACCGCTGCAAAGACGAATCCCTCTCCGCTTATCCGCCTGCGTGCCCTGGTCATCATGACGCAGATCAACGATTCCAGCGCCGCTGATACCTTCCTCGCTGCGTTAAAGGACCCCAACCTCTGCGTGTGCAATGCCGCGATCACCGGTCTGGCACAGTGGAAGGACAAGCGCGCCGTGTCGCCGCTGATCGCGTTGCTGCGGAAGACGGCAAAAGGCGTGCCTGATCAGGAAGCGGAATACCAGCGCCGGCTGGAAGATCGGGGGAATGTGCATGACATGGAGCGTGAGCAACACTATCCGGATGGCCCACCCGTGGATATCATCACCGTCCGCCTCTCCGCCATCCGGGCACTCGGGAAGATGCAGGACCCGCAGACCATCCCCGTGCTGCTGCCGTTGGCACTAGCCGGCGAATCACGGATTAATATTGCCGCCTCCAGTGCCTTGCCGCGTGGGAAAGCGCTGACGCAGGCGGTGCTGCCCCGGCTCACCTCCGGCACGACGGAGCAGCGTATCCACGCCCTCAGGCTGCTGCCCTTCCGTTGCGATCCCATGGCGCTTCCAGTGTTGCGCCAAATTATCTGGACAAGTTCCGACCCGGTGCTCCGCGGGAAAGCCGTCGATGCGCTGGCCTTTATGGGGGATGAGCATGCCCGCAAGCTGCTGATCAGCCTGCTGAAGGACCATGACCGCGATGTGCGGAACTCGGCCATCAATGCGCTGGGCTATTACCCCTCCCCGGATACCGCCCGTGTCCTGATCAACGACCTCAAAGCGCATCAGGATAATTACTCCGTCTACTGGCTTACTATAGCGCTGCAACAAGCCGGCAATGTGGATGCCGTGCCGGTATTGGCTACACTCCTCTCCACCTGTGATATCAACCGCTATGCCGATGTCGTGAAGACGTTGCGCCTCCTCGGCGGCGAGGCGAGTGCCCCCACCATCATCGCGTCGCTACAGCAGCGGGATTTCACGCATTATGGGTCGCAGCGCTGGCTGGCATTCAAAGAACTGGCACAACTCTCCGGCCCCAAAGTGATCTCTGCGCTGGCTGCTGAGTCGCGGAATGGGGACAGCTTCACCCGGGAAGTGTGTATCAGCCGGCTGGAGACGCTGGCGGACCCTACCACCGCTGATGCACTGTTGTATGCGCTCAGCGATCAATCCGATACCGTTCGCCGTGCCGCCGCGCACGGTCTCGGGCGCATGCGTGCCAAAGCAGCCTGCGATGCATTGCTCAGTGTCCTCCAGGACGATGCACCCGTGAGCGAAATGGCGGCGGAAGCCTTCGGCATGATGCCTGATGCACGCGCCTTGCCCATCCTGCTCCGTTATGCGCGGCATTGGGGCGGCGCAGCCATCGATGCGCTGGCCGCCTACGATAGCCCACAGATCCGCCAGGAATTGCGCGAGATCGCCCAGGGTGCCGCCGCTGGGTGGAATCGCGCCGCGGCCATGCGGGTCCTGCTGCAGCTTCACGACGACGCCAGCCTGCCGATCTTCCGCAAGGCTCTGCAGGAACGCGATCCGCTGGTGAAAGGCTGGGCTGCTGTGGCATTGGCCCACATGAGCACGGACGACGTGCGCCCGCAACTCCGGCAAGTCGAACGCTATTGCGCCGGCTATCTCTCCCCCAATGTCGTCAACGACAACCTGGCCCAGCTCGACAATGAGATTCACGACGCGCTCGGTGACCCGGCAATCCATAATCGGCACTATCTTCGCTGATTATTTTATCTTCTTCACCGCAGAGACGCGGAGACGCAGAGATTTCGCAGAGGGGATTGGAAGGTTTGGGCGTGTGGAAGCGCAGAGAGGATTGCAATCCATGATTACGAGCACTATCTCGGATGATTCATAACCTGCACCATCTCGGTTAGCGATGCATCCATTTAAAGATGCGGCTCCGGGCACTCTCACGGTCACGACCTCCCATATTTTCCTCTGCGCTATCTCTGCGTCTCCGCGACTCTGCGGTGAACAATCATCCCATCCTTGACAATCCCGCCTCCTCCCGTTAATGTAGACCGGCTTCGCGCCTATTTTCTCGTAAGGATTTCATCATGATCTATAAGCAATATGGCAAGACCGGCATGCGTTTGTCCGCGGTGGGCTTTGGCGGCATGCGGTTTGATACGTCGCTGAGTCAGGACGAGAACGCGGCGCTGGTGCGTTACGCGTGCAGCAGGGGCATCAACTACTTCGACACCGCGCCGGACTACTGCGGCGGGCAAAGTGAAGAGATTTTCGGGCGGGCCTTCCGTGAGATGCCCGGCGAATACTATGTCTCTACAAAAGGCATGCCCTATATCTTTGATACGGCGGATAAGGCGCGCGCGGCGGTGGAGCAATCGCTGACGAAAATGGGTATCGAGCAGATCGATGTCTACCACATCTGGTGCTTGCGCAAGATGGAGCACTATGAGATCGCCATGCAGAAGGGCGGCCAGTATGAGGGATTGCTGAAGTGCCAGGAAGAGGGGCTGATCAAGCACATCGCGCTCTCCAGCCATCAGCCGGGCCACGAGATCAAACAGTTGGTGGCCGATGGCAAGGTGGCCGGCATCCTGCTTGGGGTGAACCTGCTCAATTTCCCCTACCGCTGGGATGGCGTGCAGGCGGCCTATGACGCCGGCCTCGGCGTGGTGGCGATGAACCCGCTGAGCGGTGGGCTCATCCCGCAGAACGAGGAGAAGCTGTCCTTCCTGGCTGGCCCCGGCGAAACGCCGACGCAGGCCGCGCTGCGCTTCGTCATCGCCTGCCCGCAAATCACCGTGGCGCTCAACGGCTTCACCACGCGTGAGCAGGTGGACATGGCCTGCGACCTCGCCGACACCGCCGGCGCGTTCAGCGAAGCGGACCTGCAGCGCGTGCGCCAGCACCTTTCCGCGAATCTCAACGCGGCCTGCACCGCCTGCGGCTACTGCGACGACTGCCCGCAGCAGATTCCCATCCCCTCGTACATGCAGTACTACAACAAAAAGCAGATCTTCGGCGCCAGCGACCAGGAGATGATCAACTCGCTGGGCTTCGAGCACGACTGGGGCCTGCTCGCCACGCGCAAAGCCGATGCCGACGCCTGCGTCGAATGCGGCCAGTGCGAAGAGGCCTGCACCCAGCACCTGGATATCATCGCCCGCCTGAAAGCGATTGCTGAGTGGGAAGCGGCGAAGGTATAGGTAGTCGCCTGTCCTCGCATCTCGATTACGGTCGAATGGGAATTATGGGAGGGATAGGAGATATGGGAGAAATGGGGGGCCATCCCATTCTTCCCATTCTTCCCATTCTTCCCATTTCTCCCATTCTTCCCATAGCTCCCAAATCCGAGCCTATTCCGCACTTTGGGACACGCTCCAGGTAGTCGCCATGCCGTTTACGGCGTGGCGGTGCGTTCAGTCTACGCTGACGCCAGCGCCTGTAACGCGTCCAGCAGTCGTTCCACCTGGTATCCCGAGCCTTCTTCCGCGCGGCGCAGGGTGGCGAGCTGTTCGGTGCAGGCCAGGGCGCGGCGGGTGACCTCCTCCGCGGTGAGCGCCGGGTCGGCGTGCAGGCCGGCGATGGCGATGGCCTCCATCCAGCGGAGCAGTTGGTCGAAGGACTCCTTGTTGAACCAGAGCACCCCCTGGTGGCGGTTGATCTGCAGGAAACCCTGCACCTCCGGATCTTGCAGCCAGTCGGTAAGCAGCTGGTGCGGCGACTCCGACTTCTCGTACCAACACTGATGCGTGGTGAGCAGCCCGATGGTGCCCACCGCGCGCCAGGCGGCGCCTTCATCCAGCCCCAGGTCCCGCAGCGCACCGGCGAGGAGACGGCCCAGCAGCCACTCATCCATCCAGCTCCGGCTCTGCTCCGCGTATTCCACCGTCGTCACGGCCTTCCCCAGCGCATGCACGAAGGCCCAGCCGAGTAGCGTGCCCCAGAACGCCGGGTCGCCATCCGGCGCGTCCGGCAATTGCAGCAGCGCCGCGCACGTGGCGCGGATTTCGCCGGCGATGGCCCGGTCGTCGCCCTGGCCGCCGGTGAACTGCTTGATCTCCCCCAGCAGCCACAGCGCCTTGCCCTCCACCTCGTCCAGCAGCGCCGCCGGCGCCGTGCCGCGGGCATTAATGAGCGCGCGGAGCTGCCCGGCGTTGGCCAGCTCTTTGAACGGGTTGTGGATGGGGCGCAGGAAGGTCTCGCGCAGCGCCGCGTCGATACTCGGCACCCCGCGCCCGTTGAGATAGGCGTGCAGGTGGCCGTAATGATGCCACTCGTTGTCGCATACCTCACGGAAGTCGAGGAAGACCTGGCACTTGTACGCGTCCAGCTCCACGTAGAGGCCGCGCTCGCACAGGTCCTTGCTGTTGCGAATGAACTCCAGCCCGGTGATGGCATCGCGGAAAATGGTGTAGTAGTTGCCGTCGTGGTGCAGGCATAATCCCTCGCCCAGTGAGCGCTGCACCAGCGCCTTGCCCTCCGGGGTCTTCACCGCGTAGGCGGCGGAGTTGCGCACCCAGCCGCGCGCGTGGGCGAACTTGTTGTGGTAGACCACCAGCCCGCACTCGTCGCCGCAGCGGTTGGAGTAGGCGAAGACATCCTCGTTGACATGGCCTTCCGGCGCATAGAAATCGTAGAGCAGGAAGTCGCGCACCTCGGCGAAGATGTGCCGGCGGTGCAGCAGCGGGAAGATCTCCCGCTCGTGCCGGTGCACCAGCCCCTCGTCCGGCCACTCGTTCCAGTAGGCGCGGCGGTACTCCATGCCGTACTTCTCCGTGTAGCCTTCGACCTGCCCGTGTCCGAACATCGGCAGCCCCGGCATGGTGCTCATCAACACGCAGACGCCGAAATACTTGTCGCCCGTGCCGAACTGGTCCACCGCCGTGCGCTCGTCCGGATTGTTCATGAAGTTCACGAAGCGCTTGAGGATCTCTGGGTCGAACTCCATCGTGTTTTTCATCACCGAGCGGTACTTGCCGTTGTCCTCGTCGCGCAGCATGTTCATGAACGCGCTGTTGTACACCCGGTGCATGCCCAGCGTGCGCACGAAATAGCCCTCCATCAGCCAGAAGGCTTCCGCCAGCAGCAGGGTGTCCGGGGCCTCCACCGCCACGCGGTCCACCACCTCGCGCCAGAACTCCAGCGGGAAGGCGGCTTCGAACTGCGCGCGGGTGAGGCCGTGCTCGGCGCGCGAGGGGATGGCCCCACCGCCGCCGGGCTCGGGGAACCACAGGCGCTGGTAGTGCTTCTTCGCCAGCGTCATCGCCGCATCGAAGCGGATGACGGAGAACTGCCGCGCCACGTGCAGGATGGTCTGGATCACCGCCTCGCGCACCTCCGGCAGCAGGAAGTTGAGCTGCGCGGTGTCGTTCCACGGCATACTGGTGCCGTCGTTGCCGTGGTAGATATATTTCGTGCTGCCGGTGTGATGGTCGACACGCTTGAACACCACCGCGGCGTCGTTGCGGCTGAAGTAATGGTCCTCCACATAGATGCCCACGCGCGGGTCGTTGGCCACGCTGGCGCCGCTGAAGCTGTAGGAGGGGAAGGGGCTGTAGTCCAGCGAGATGAACCAGTCCGGGTGCTCGATGACCCAGGTGGAGTCGATGCCCATGTGGTTGGGCACCATGTCGCTGGCCAGCCGGATGCCCCGTTGCCAGGCGCGCGCCTTCAGGTTCTCCAGCGCTTCAGCCCCACCCAGGTCGCCGGCGATGTCGTAGGCGTGCAGCGAGTAGGCGGAGGCGACGGCATCCGGGTTGCCGCACCACTGCTTGATGCGCTGCGAGGCCTGGCTGCGCTCCCACAGCCCGATGAGCCACAGCCCGGTGAACCCCCAGCCCGCCAGCGTGTCCAGCTCCTCGTCCGGCACCTGGTCCAGGCGGTAGATATCGCGCTGGTATTTCTTCGAAAGCTGATCCAGCCACACGTAGGCGTTCTTCGCCATCAGCACTAGCCGCGGCATCCACTCGCGATCCTGGCTGAAGTGCTCCGGCTCGGCGCCCAGACTGCTGTAGTCGTAGACCAGCGCGGGGCCGGGGCCGCCGAAGATCGCCTTCTCCTCTTCCTTGATGAGGTCCAGGCTGCCCAGGATGCGATAGAGGAATTTGCCCAGCAGGTAGCCCCAGCGGGAGAGGATATATTCCAGTTGCCCGGCCAGCGAGTGCGGCACGGCGATGGCCGGCGAGCGCAGCATGTCGATCAACTGCTGGTTATCCGGCCCATAGAGCGGCTGGGTGGCAAAGAAGGCATATAGCGCGTCGATGACGGCCCGGTAAGCGCTCTCCTTCTCCAGCGTCGCATCATCGAAGAGCTCGAGATAGGGCGCATAGGCCGGGTTCATATTCTCCAGCCAGAGCATCACCAGCTCTTCCAGCAGGATCTGCCGGTTGGGGATGCCGTCCGTGCTGCCGGCCAGGTATGCGTCCAGCGTGATCTCCCGGCGGTAGACGGCCACCGGCGGGAAGGCATCGGCGAATTTGCGCAGCGCGAGGTTGCATGTCTCCACGCCCAGGCGCTCTTCGAGCCACGTCAGCGCCGTTGCCATGGCGTCCGGCGCCATCTGCTGCTGAAATTGCCCGATGACAAAGTGCAGGATTTCGTCGATCAGCCCCATGGCGTTGACCTGTCCCGCCCGCACCGTCATTTCGGGGAAGTTCACCAGATCGCGCTTCTGGTTCATGCGCTGGGCAAAAACCCGCGCGGCACGGAAGTTGGCAAAGATGACGCTGCCGCTCACCGTGAAGAGCGACTGGTCGAACTGATACCGGTCGCGCGCCGTGCGCGCCACATGAAATTCCCGACTGCCTTTTACCATATCGTCTCGCATGCTGCCCTTTCTCTCCGATCTTACCGCGCGAATTTTACCACCGCATTTCCGCCGTGTGGGTACCATGCATCCGCCAAACCGCATCCAGAGCGCCATGTGCTTAGCAGGGTGACCGCTGGTACGATAGCAAGGATTGGGGAATGTGTCCAGCAGGGGAGTTGAGTGAGTGGGATGGAGTTCTCGCTTCATAGCGAAGAAAATGAAATCAGGAATAGTTAATATCATACGACTGTTTGCAGCAAAGCTGCAAATGGAGCAAGGCATAACCCGTCGGCAGGTCATGCAATATATTGACAGGAGGAGATCGGGTTATGAGCCTGGGGTTGTACCTATCTTTGATGGATATTGACTAATTCTCCATAATGGAAGAGATTTACTTTTATAATCATCTGGTATTAGCTTCCCTAACTCGCCTGGAGAGACGTTAGTAAATAGATCATTAACAACGCCATCTGATGTTGTTGCATGAACATAGTACTTTGCAAACATTTGACTGAGTGACCCTATGAACTCAAAACCTTGGTTAAGGTATTCTTCTGGTTCGAATATATGCTCTATTGAAATGGAATGACCATCATCATTCCAAATCGGCTCTCTCTCAATCCATTTGCCGTACAGCATAAAGTACATTGCTATGCTAATCTCATTTTTATCAATTAACTCATGATCAGAGCAAAACAACTTCACATTAGTAATTCTCACCAAAACATCCTCGGTATTTCCAGATAATTGAGAGGATATCTTTTCACCATAAAATATTGTTCGTAAAGGATATTTTGTGCCTATATGCTGGTCTCCTAGTATTACCATTTCATTCTGAGAATAAGCGTCAACAAAGGATAGCTCGTATCTGTTCCTTATTACTTTAAAAGCTGATGGTTGTACAAGGGTCCATAATCCTAGTTTTGCCCAGAACACAGCAATTAATAGCCTTGCCCCCATAATATGGGCATAATGAATTAGTCCGTCAAGATACTCAATATTCATGGTGAATTGCTTAAATGGGTCATTTCCTTGGTAATAATTTTTCACTTCGACAAAAACATGCGAGTCATCGGAAAGTACAAGACGAAAGTCAGGTACATTAATTCCTTCAATCTCACTATACACATCACTAGCATCTTCATGCTTTAACAGTTTTACTGAGCCTATACTCAACACCATTGATGAGAACATCGCTTCTGTATGGAGTCCATACCTTAAAATGTCATTTGCTAATGACTTACTTATGGATTCCTTGACTGTTTGTATAAATGATGCTAACGTGGAAGGATTCGCAAGGTCACTATTATTATCATGTCCATGTTTTGCTAGAAGTTTAAAAAGATCGAAGCGAAATGGATCACGAGGAATTTGCTTCATTTAGATTTCCTTTCACTTACAATGCAAACATAAGTATCTCACCAAATACAAGCGCTAGAGCTATATCCTTATCGAAGTAGAACAGCAAAAGGATCTTGTAATTGTGCGGAATATTCAATTTTACATAGGCGAGGTTCATCTATTTTAGGTGTAGCACTATTTATTTCAAAACACCCCTTATCCACACGTCCATTGACATAATCTGATGCTGGTTTTCCCTGACTTGGTCCTATAGCTACCGCATAATCATTCAGTGGGATCATAAGATCTGCTGGCATGATTTCGTCAAGGACAAGAGCATATCTAGACCCTGTGACAACTATACCATCTGGTATCGGATTCCAGTTAACTCCATCTTCTGAATATTCTTTGGCGGGTGCTACCTCTGGATTAGCGTTAGAATTGATAGGCTCCATCAAAAGGTAAATCTTACCCTGCTTCTTTATCTGCATCCTTGCAAACGGTTGAACTTGCCTAAGAGGATGGCACGCTGTCCCTCCATATCCCCAAAAAGTCATCCCGGCTCTTTCATATTCACGTCTTTTCCGTTCAAGTATCGCTTCGAAAGTCTCATTTGCGTGTTTGCCAACCTTCATAAAAATAAAGGCATCTTTTGCTACATCGCCCATTATAACTCCTTTGTATCATAAGGAACTAGCAAGTAACTTCCCTTGTGAGATCGAGTTAGGTCGCGCAATTCATGTACATATCTAACTGTCAAAGAATGATTTTTGCCATAGAAATTCTTTCTCTCATCTTCTGACAAGGGGGTGCTGTTGTAAAACGTATGACATTCCTTAACCTTTTTGAAAATAAGGCTACATGACGTCAAA
>Ga0272448_1002298_pt1 | contig 24158 bp, 25 predicted proteins | sample YNPCB0191_FD_202220 | JGI IMG/M metagenome (GOLD analysis project Ga0272448, IMG submission 202220) | Hot spring sediment microbial communities from Yellowstone National Park, WY, United States - YNP-CB-019-1 | ecosystem: Environmental > Aquatic > Thermal springs > Hot (42-90C) > Sediment... | reverse complement strand
AGACTGATAAGCGATAGGATTTGATGTCGAATAATTTTTCCCAAACCCATAATCTGGATTTCTACCTAAAATTTGATGACGAAGTTCCTCCATCTTTCTTTCAGCTAACAACGATTTTATAGCCAGTCGGTTTAATCTAGAAGTAGCTACCAAAGCATCTGGTAGAATACGCATAATAGGAATCATTGCTATAGACATAATCGCAATAGTTAAAATAATTTCTAGAAAAGTAAATCCTATCGATGGCAAAATTCTTTTCTTAAAAAATATTCTACAAAGAGCCAATAGTTGCTTCTTATTGTTCCTCAAAGTATTAAACATTATCTAATAAAATTAGCTATTGATAATCTTGCAAAAGACAATTTATCTCTACCTAATTTACTTCTTATATCCTAATAAGAATAAAAACTAACTCTACCTGTTGCTTGTAAAATATGAATTCGGTACTGATAATTTCCAGCAATACAATTAAAATATTGAGTCTCATCAGAAGAACCATCTATATTAAATACTGCATCATAATCAGCGGATTGGCTACTTCTTACAGAGACTCCAGCTGGAATTTTCTTGGGAAAACCACCCAGCGCAATCCAAGTTCCTGAATTATTAACTTCAATATAATAGATATCTAGATCCAGTGATACTCCACCTGTATCTACAAATCTAATTCTGTGTTGTTTTCCCGTAGTAATTGCAAGACGACGTGCAAGTCTAGTATCGGCAGCAATCTGGTGGGCTATTGTATAAACATTTAATCTATCAAAAAGCGAACCCCTACTAAAACGCGCAATTGCACAAGCTACTAGAATTCCTAATATGACAACAACAAACAATACTTCTATGAGACTAAACCCCGTTAGAATTTTTGGCTGTCTTTTATTACTAAAAAAACAATTGAGAAGAAACACTACTATTCCCTCATTTAATCTAAGTTTTTTAGCCGGCCATAATTTATTTCTATTCTAACGGGGTACATTCTACAAAATAATATTTTTTGTCAATATTTATCTTATTTATTTACAAATTAAATCCTTCGACAAACTCCAAAATTAAAAAATAAATACCTTACGGTGCTTGATGATTATGGCCATTACCGACATAAACTCGATGGGTATTAGTATCTATACCATAATCTCCACCTGACACCGGACATTTCGGTATTCCATCGGGAAAATAGTTAGAATCTGCTGCCAATTGTTCAATTGTAGGCCAACTACCCTTCTCAAAATACCATCTTTCAATCTGGGTATTAATATTGGCTACATTAGCTTTACAAGCAGATTCCTTAGCCGCAGTCTCGCTAGTCATCAAGCGGGGAACAACTATGGCAGCCAAAATCCCAATTACTGCAATAACAAACAAAATTTCTATTAGCGTAAAAGCCTTCTTATTCATCAATTTCCTCCTTTCTTTTGTTTTTTAATTAAATTTAATATATAATACTACCTAAAAAAATTCAACTATAATATTTATTTATTGATGGCTGAGATTAGATCAAACATTGGTAGATAAATGGCTAAAGCAATAAAACCAACTATTAATGCCAACGAAAACGTCAAAATCGGTTCAAGTCTAATTACTAATTTCTGAAGCATCATCTCTAATTCTCTCTCAAGAAAATCTGCTGTTTTTTTAAGCATCTTATCTAAAGTTCCACTCTCCTCGCCACTGGCTATCATTTGCACAACCATTGGTTCAAAAATTTTTTCCTTAGATAGTGAATAGGTTAAATTTCCACCATCTTTAACTTCTTTTTGAATATCCGAGACAACCTTGATTATTAAACTATTGTCAATTACCTCCTTAGATACCTCTAATGCCTCAATCAAACCAACACCACTTGCAATCAGCATGCCCAAAGTACGAATAAAACGAGAGACTTCGATTTTGATTACTAATCTTCCCAGAACAGGAGTTTTCAAAGCGCATAAATCAAAGATGTTTTTTATTGGTTTTGACTTTTTACCTATTTGAAATAACAAAAACAGTAAAAATAATAATAAAATTATAATCACCCAGAATTTCTTTATAAAATTACTGATATTTATAAGAAGTATGGTCGGGATTGGAAGGGTTAGGTTCATAAGGGCATAGCTTTTTGAAAATACCGGTACAATAAATACCATCAAGAAACTAACCACAATCCCTGCTACGAATAAAACAATAGCAGGATATGAAAAAGCTTTCTTTATATTATAACTGAGATTATAATTTTTATTTAGGTAATCTGAGATTCTTTGCAGCACTACATCAATAATTCCGCCTTCCTCACCTGCCTTAACTAAATTAACATAGAGTGTTGAAAATATTTGGGGATGGTTGGCTAAGGCACCAGAAAATGTGCCGCCCGACTCTAAATCAAACCTAATAGTGTTTAATACTTTTTTTAGATTATCGTTCTCGATCTGATTAGAAATGGCCTGAAGACTTCGGGTTAATGGCAGACCAGCGCTTATCATCACTGAGAGTCTTTCGGTAAAAATCATCAAATCTTCAATTTTAATACGACTGCCAAAAAAAGAAAATTTTTGGTGTTTCTTTTTAAGCAAAAAAACTGAAAATCCCATCTCTTTAAGTTTCTCAGTGGCAGAGGTCTCATTATCGGCTTCTATATTACCGCGATACCGTTTTTTTGCTTTATCCTCAATTACATATTCAAATTGTGCCACTTAAAATCCCTCTTTTACATAAACACAACACGTTTTATTTCTTCAAGAGTCGAAATTTTATTTAATACTTTCTCTATCCCATTCTCTTGGAGCGTCTTCATTCCTTCCTGCTTTGCAATATTTTTAATATCCATTTCTGGCTTATTCTCAGCAATCATGCGTCTAATGGTATCACTAACTTTCAAAACTTCAAAAATTCCTGTTCTCCCTCTATATCCAGTCTGAAAACAAGAGTCACAACCTTTACCTTTGACTAATCTAAGATTACCTACTGCTTGACCAGATATCTTTTGAATAAATTCATATTCTTGAGAATCAGCATCATATTCTATTCTACAATTAGGACATATAGTCCGACAGAGTCTTTGGGCAATCGTACCAATCACAGTCGAAGAGATTAAAAAAGGTTCAATACCCATATCAATTAGACGGGTAATTGCACTTACCGCATCATTAGTATGTAAAGTGCTAAAAACTAAATGCCCAGTCAAGGCAGCCTGAATTGCAATTTCAGCAGTTTCTACATCTCTAATCTCTCCAACCATTATTATATCAGGATCCTGACGTAAAATAGTTCTTAGACCGGTAGCAAAATTTAACTTTGCTGTAGGATCAACTTGAATCTGATTAATTCTATTTAGTTTATACTCAACAGGCTCTTCTATTGTTATAATATTAGCCTTCTTGGCATCTAATTGACTTAAGACTGCATATAAAGTCGTAGTCTTACCGCTACCAGTGGGACCTGTTACTAAAATCATACCATATGGTTTTGCTATTAAAGATTCAAAGGTGCCCTTATCGGAAAGAGTAAGTCCCAGTTGCTCTAAGCTTAAAAGCATCGAACTTCTTTCTAAAATTCTCATCACTATCTTTTCACCATTAACGGTTAAGACCGTTGAAACCCTAATATCAAAATCTTTTCCGTCTTTAGTTACGGTTATATGCCCATCTTGTGGACGACGTCGTTCTGTGATATCCATATTTGCTAGAACCTTTACTCTAGATACAGCTGAGGACTCAATATGTTTAGGAATCGTCATAATATCGTGCAAGATTCCGTCTATTCGATAACGTAAAACCATCTCAGGATGCTGGGGTTCCAAATGAATATCGCTTGCCCTTGCATTAATAGCGCTATTAATCAAATCAGTTACTAAACGAACGACGGGAATATCCTCGAGCCTGCCAATTTGTTGTTCTTTCGCTATTAGTTGGTCTTTAGTTTTACGCTCTTTTAACTTTTCAACTCGTAAATCTATTAAAGACTGTCGAAGGGTTTCTTCTACTTTATAATACTTCTCAATAGCTTTATCGATTTCCTCCTCAGTGGTGATCATTTGTTTAATCTGGCAACCAGTATAGAGTTTAATTTCATCCAGTGCTGGCAGATTAAGCGGATCGGCAAAAGCTACATAAAGTTCATTTCCTTCCATCCGAATAGGAATTACCTTGTGTTTTCTTACCACTGCTTGTGGTAACATCGCAATTATCTGGGGTTCAATCTTAATCTGATCTAGCTGGATATATTGAATATCTAGCTGTTTTGCTAAAGCTTGAGCTAAGGCTAATTGTGTTATTATTTTCTTACTTACTAAAATCTTGTGAAAAGAAAAGCCGGTAACTCTTTGTTCCTCAGCTATCTCTTTAACCTGCATTTCATTAATCAGCTTCTCTTCTAAAAGAATATCAACTAATTTCTTCCTTAAAGACATCTTTATTGTCCTTTTGGTCCTTCTAAGACTTTATTAATTTTTTCCAAGAGCACTATTGGCGTAAAAGGTTTAACTACATAATCGGAGGCACCTAAATTAATTGCCTCTTCAACATCTTGCGGTTGTCCTTTTGCTGTGAGTATAATTACCGGTATATTTCTTGTATCTTCTTGCTCCTTAAGTTTTTTTAACGTCTGAAAGCCATTCATGCCAGGCATTAAAATATCTAATAAGATTAGATGTGGTTTTTGTTCTTGCGCTTTCTTCAAACCTTCATTTCCATCTTGGGCTGTTATAGTCTCGTAGCCACTAAATTTTAGACGGTTCTCCACCATCTTTAATATGTGGGGTTCGTCATCTACAATTAAAATCTTCTTCTGCATAAAAAATTATCCTACTATCTAACGGATCTCTAAAAAATTCAAAAATTCATCTTTTGTTTTACAATCCTGTGGAAAACTAAACACTTTAGAGTAAATACTTACTAGGGTATTCAACCTGTTTGTTAATAAAAAATTATTAAAATTAGACAAGATTCTCTGCATTATTTTAATAGCAACTGTCTTCTCAGTCAAAGGAAGGATTATAAATAGTGGGTGATTTTCACGAATAACCAAATCTGATTTCTTCCGAAGGTATAATCTAACCAATTGTTCTAAGTTACCTAAAACAAAATTACATTTTTCAGGTCCAATAGTTTTCAATAAAGCCTCAAAATTATTTACACCAAAATTAATTATGGAAAATGAAGAATTATAGCTAGAGGCCTCTTCTAACCCTTTAGCAATATAATCCTCCATTACTTCCTTTAAGGTAATTTTAGGAAGGATAAAACTAAATTTTGAACCACAATTGAGCTTACTTTCTACAAACAATTTTCCACGGTGAATATCAATAATACCTTTAACTATTGAAAGTCCTAATCCAGTTCCTTTTTCGCCAGGTCCGGCTACTCTGGAAAATTGCTGAAACTTCTCAAATATCTTAGGTAAGTTTTCCTCTGCAATCCCACAGCCGGTATCTTTGACACTACATTCTACAAAATCATCTTTGTCTTCTATAGAAATTTCAACATAACCTTCTTGGGTAAATTTAATCGCATTACCAACTAAATTAGTTAAAACCTGACTTATCATATCTTTATCTATAAAAATCCCGATGTTTTCCTTCGAAAAATTCTGTCGTAACGCTAGATTCTTTTTCTGAGCTTGTGTTCCGAAAATTATACAAATATTTTTTACTAATCCAACTAAATCTACGTACTCCAATTTTAAATCAAGCTTTCCGGACTCTATCTTAGAAATATCCAAAAGTTCATTAATAATCCTTTCCAGACGTTCGATATCATCAAGTGATATTGACAAAAATTCCCTCTGTTGCTGACTGATTGGGCCGAGGGCGCCATCTAATACTTGGCTGACACCTTCGCGGATAGTGGTAAGCGGTGTTCTCAATTCATGTGAAACCATGGAAAGAAAATCTGATTTTAGTTTGTCTAATGCCTGCAGTTCTTTATTTTTATTTTCAAGTTCTCTATAAAGTTTTTTGATATTATCGTTGGCTTTTCTTAATTCAAGAGTCTGCATTTCTAATTCCTCTTTTGCCCGTGTAAGTATTTTTTCCACAATCTTGCGTTTAGTAATATCTCGAATTATACCAATACTTCCAACGAACCTCTTCTGCTGACCAACCTCCTGCCAATTACCTGAAGAATGAACTTCACCATAAAAATAATCTTCTGGTGTACTTCTTTTATTCTTATGAAGAAGCCTTACCTCTAAATTTTTTGTTGCTCTCTTTCCAGTTCTACGTTCATCGAATAGCTTTGGCGCCTCTTCATCGCCTGTAACCTTTCCTTTATATTGTAGAAGCACTGTCTCCCGACTTACTTTTGCTATATCATCAGGATGAATAATTTCACTAAAATGTTTTCCCATTAATTCTTGAGGTTTATATCCTAACATCTCTACAGCTTCACTTACAAAAACAAACTTTCCTTCTGTATCAAGCTCATAGATTATATCTGGAATAGTCTCAACTAAGACTCTATATCGTTCTTGACTTTCCAATAATTCTTGCTGAACTTTATTTTTCTCTTGTTGACAATTATCCATTTCTTTTATCTGAAAAATACTATATTATTGCCTCTCTTTATCTTCTAAAGCATAAAAATTAAAAATATAAATTTACCTTAAATCAACAAAATTATAGCATACAAATAAAAAAATCCATATAAAAAACTCTTTTGTTTAACCTCGTTTTTTCTTATAGGTTAAATTTTGGTTCAATTAACCAAATCAAGATTTTTTTATATGGATTATTTTATAGTTAAGGATAGTTTAAAGTCATATCCAATCCTAATAACTCTTAAAAAATTTAATTAGGATTCTGGCATCCTGAAATTAGCCATTAGGATACCAAAGGACTAACTAAGACACCCCTCTTTGCAGTGGGCTATAGGACGAAGCATATATTTCTTAGTCCACATGTCATCCTCCTTCTATTCTTAAAATGTTTTGCTTTTGAAAATTTAATCAACTTTTAACAATTCACTTCTTTAGAATATTTTTTAATGTTTAACCAATAAATTATTTTAAAGTGGGGGGTGTTAAATCAATGACGTCTTTAATCTCGACTGCTATTAGATACTTTGGTGTGGGCAATAAAGACTCAGGGTGTCTCCATTGCGCCTTTCCCCCCTTTAAATTTTTTAAAATTCGCTGTGTAATTCGACTAACAATATTATTTTCCCATTTTTCTTTTAAATCTGAATCCAACTCTTTACTTTCTATTATTTTTGCAGTACCCTTTAAACTATAACCTTTAAATTTGTGTTCATCAACTGCGGTTATGCTTATATTAGGATTGCGTTTTAAATTCTCAAAGGTTTTCCCCTTATACAAATCAAGTAAATAGATCATACCATCCGAACCAAACTTTACTATTGCTTTACAAGAACTGTGCGGCCTACCATCTTGGTCAATTGTAGAAACTATAGTAAAATTTTGACGACTGAAAAAAAATAAAATATCTTTGTTTATCCTCATCTCGATTTCACTTTAAGCAATAAATTTAAAAATTTTTTTTGTGATTAATACCTTATATTAAATCCTTTAGGTAATATTCTTCTCTAAATCTTTTTTTAGGTAATTATCTAATCGATCTTTTCAAAACTATCCTTACCCACACCGCATTCGGGACAGACCCAATCCTCTGGTAACTGCTCAAAAGAAGTTCCTGGTTCAATACCGTTTTCGGGATCGCCTATATTTGGATCATAAATATAACCGCAAACTGTGCATTGATATTTTGACATATAGCCTCCGTTTTATCTAGACTGTTTTATTCTCTCACCAAAATTTAAACCAAATTCATAACAAGACTTGACTTCGCTATCGTCTGGGAAGTATTTAATACCTAAAGAACTCTGTACTATTTCTATCTCTGCCTCTTTTAAAAAATCTTCCAGATTTTTTATTGCCCCACCTGCCCACCCAAATGAACCAAAAGCACATCCAATTCTATTTTTTGGCTTCAGCCCCTTTAAAAAATGCAAAAATCCAGCAATATTAGGCAGCATCTCGTTATCGTGAGTAGAAGAACCTAAAACATAACCTTTGGCTTCAAACATCTCCTTTACCAATTCTGTTCTATCGATTTTTGTTACATCATAGACCTTCACATCGATTCCGCTTTGGGCAATGCCCTCAGCAATCTTAATCGCCATCTTCTCTGTAGCTGTCCACATAGTCTCGTATAGAACCACTGCTTTATCTTCGGGTATATTTTTTACCCACGATAGGTAGGCGTTTATAATTTTCATTGGTTCTTTTCTCCAAATTACACCATGGCTAGGAGCAATTATCTTAATGGGTAATTTTAGAGCCAATAACTCATTAATTTTTTTCGAAATCACTGTGCCTAAAGGCCAAAGGATATTAGCATAATATTTTTCCGCCTCATCCATAAGCAAAAATTGATCTACCTGGTCATCAAATCTTGCGCTTGTGGCATAGTGTTGGCCGAATGCATCGTTTGGCATCAATATCTGATCCTCAATTAAATAGGTAAACATACTATCGGGCCAATGAATCATGGGGGCTTCGATAAATAACAAATTTTTATTCCCTAACTTTAATCTGTCATTGGTCTTTACAGTCCTAAATTTCCAATCTCCGTAATAATTTCGGTAAAGCCCTTCCTTGCACTTTGCCGTTCCAATAACTTCAGCCTTTGGACAAAACTTCAAGATTTCAACAAGTGCACCCGAATGGTCAGTTTCAACATGATTAGCTATGATGAAATCGATTTTCTCAGGAGGAATAATCTCTCTTATTCTTTCAATCATCTCGCTAGCAAAGGGACCATAGACAGTATCCACCAAAGCTACCTTCTCATCAATAATTAAGTAAGCATTATAAGTGGTGCCTCTTTTAGTTGTGTAAGTATGACCATGAAAATTCCTAACATTCCAATCTATAACTCCAACCCAATAAATATCTTTTGCTATGCTCAATTTTGCCATATTTATCCCCACCTTTCTATTCTAAAAAATAATCTACCCATAAAATTAGTTAAACACCCTCTTTGTAAAAATAGTTTTAGAACCGAAGTTAATCCTTACTCAATTAATTCTTGTAACAGCAAAATTAAATCTCTCAATTCAACTAGAAGAATTATATCACTTTCAAAAAAAATCTCATTATTATAGGTTGGGAATATTTAGTGTCTAATTCCTTAACAACTCGAACATATTACCGAGCCGATAATTTCTTAATTATCTCTCGGCAAAATGCTACCAAATCATAGGGATTTCGAGAGGTAATTAGATTACCATCAACAACTACCTCTTTATCGAGATATTCTGCTCCGGCGTTGATTATATCGTCTTTAATTGCTGAAAAACACGTTGCTTTCCTATTTTTTAAAATACCTGCAGAAACTAATACCCAACCACCATGACAAATAGCAGCAACTACTTTTTTCTGTTCAAAAATATCTTTTACAAATTTATTTATTTCTGAATAGCGCCTTAAAATATCTGGGGCGTATCCGCCGGGGATGATAACGCCGTCATACTCCTCTGGCTGAGCATACTGGATAGCAACATCTACTTTTAGAGGATAACCTTCCTTACTTTTATATTCATCTTTACTTCCTGTGCCAACAAAAAATGTCTCAATTCCAGCCTCTTTTAGACGTAAAAATGGATACCACACCTCTAAAACCTGATATTGATCTTCTACTAAAATTGCTACTTTCTTCATTCTTCTCCTCCTTAGATTTCCAAAATATCAATCTTCAATAACCAATAAAACTTTCCGTTTTTATATTATCTTGCTGACAATCACAACTCAAAAGTATTGTCTTCATATCTTCTACCATTTTAGGCGGCCCAAAAATAAAAGATATCCTCTCATTAATATCCGCAACCTTATTTATAACTAAATCTTTATCTATTCTTCCAGCTATATAAGTTGGGTCTTTTGGCTGATAATCTGTAACTATATAAAAGACTTTAATGTTATTATTTACTTCTCGCCATTGGTCTAATTCTCCTTTAAAAGCAATGTCACTTTCCGTTCTGTTAGAATAAAATAAAGCTATGTCTGTTTCTATTTTGTTATCAACGATATAGCCAATAATAGAAATCACAGGCGTAATGCCTATGCCACCAATTAAAAAAGATATTTTTTTATATTCTTTTTTAAAAATACATTTTCCCATTGGACCATTAAAAAACAACTCCTCTCCAATTTTTAAACTTAAGAGTCTATTGGAAAACTCGCTATTACTAATTTTCTTAGTAATCTCGATATATTCCTTCGTTGGCGAAGAAGATAAAGAAAGATATTTATTGAGCTCCATATTTTTAGAATCTTTTTCATCAAAGTTAACTCTCACAAATTGACCGGGCTGAAATGAAATTCGAGAAGAAGAAATAAATCTAAAGCTTTCTATTTGAGAAGTTCTCTTAACTCTTTGGACTAATTTTGCTCTAAATTCAAGCATCCTATTATTTCTTTAGCTAATCAAACTATCTTTATTCTCCGAAAACATTCATTCGCTCAATTTAACAAATAAAATAATTTTTTTGATTTTTTGTATTAAAAAATTAGTTTTTGACTTCTGAATATTGCTATATCAATTGAGCAATCGTAATGGAGCTTAATTCAGAAATAACATAATTTTGAATTGCCTCTATTCTCTTCCTTAATCTACAAGTTGTACGGTTAGGACAAATCTTTTTTTTAAAAATACATTCATTTAGAACAAAATCTCCTCTAAAAGCCCTCATCAAATCTACTAAAAATATTTTATCGGGCTTTTTTGCTAATTTAAATCCGCCGCCTTTACCTTTATAAGAAATTAGAATCTCCTCCTGCGTTAAAATCTGAAGTATCTTTCGCAAAAATGCTCGAGGAATTTTTAAATACTTAATCAACTGTGAAACAGAGGCAAATCTATCAGGTTGTTTAGCCATATAACAAAGTGCCCTTATCGCATAATCAGTATCCCTTGTGATTAACTTCATACTCTATCTCTAAAGTTTAAATTAATTCAATTAAATGATACCATAAATGTATCTTTAGTCAAGCTATTTTATAAATATATTAAAAATACATTTACCTTTTTACCTCTGAAAAGTAAATCAAATCGGAGGAATAAATTTTATCAGTCTTTTCTGGGATGTTCAAAAGTGCCTCTTTAATCTCATAAAATTCTTGACTATCTATTGAGTTATCTGCCTCAAAGACCCAACTACCTTGAGGATTTATAAAGTAATAGCCCTTTGCCTCAAATCGTCTGCCATATGGATTTGCGAATTTCACTTTGACTTCTAGAACATTATGATACACCGGTTCTTGGGAGCGCGTATTCTTACCCAACAGAGATTCTGGCAATCTAAAAATTCTTGATTCATTAATCTTTAACTCTGGAATATTCCATTCCCAGTCCGCCTGCGAAAAAATGACACCGATAGATTTAGAAGAAGGATCGTATCTTAAATAAGTAAATTTCACGTTTATTTGAAAGGCATTAACAGGCCCCTTATTGGTCAATTTAAAATGTGGCGGCAAATCCATAATAAGACGGAATTCTGTCTTGAGCTCTATATTTGGTTGTAAGGATAGTTTTTCGTTAAGAACTATTTTATTAATTGCTTGCTTTGCAAAAATAAAGGAATTAATTGAAAGGCAAAGGCTTAAAATTATTAAAATCCCCATTATAACTGTGCTAATTTTCATTTCTTTCTTAACTAAAAATTATTCGATTTTATAAATAATATTCATAAACTAAGATAATTGACAAACCACTTCCTAAAATTAAATTATTTCCACATTCTATTTATTTCTACTTTATTTTAACGTCATCTCTCAAATTCTATCAATGGCCTTATCCCTATCATACTAAAAAATATTCTTGCGGCATTAATCTCTTTAACCGGCTTAACCTCTTTTAATCTTTTAGGAATGATTATTGATACTATTAATCTCAATAAAGTTGAAATTAAAAAAAGCATTAAAATGCGATAGCCAAAAAGTGGTGGTAACCTATGCAAAAGAAATCCTCCTGTGAGCGCACCAAAGCATAATGCTAATCCATTCAACACATTAAAATAGGCAATACAACGAGTCCGTTTTTCTGATATAACCGCATCGTAAATAAAATTTAGTGAACACAAATTAAATCCCGCCCATGCAAAACCAGAAATTATCTGAATACAAATCAAAAAGATAGGGTTTCTGTTAATAATCCAAAGAAACGGCAAAATTCCAATAACCGGAGAGACTAAACGTATAATCCTCAGATTACCTACTGTATCTGATATTCTTCCCCATCTGCTAATAGTAAGATTTGCTGTCAAAGTGGCCGTGACTGTAATTATAGTATAAAGAATATAACTAAAACCTAATTCTCTTAACATCAACACCGAAAAAAATGGAGCAGCCAGATTTACCGAGAAATTCATCAAGGAGACAAACAAGACAAATTTAGCGAAATTACTTTCTTTAATACGAGCAATGAACTCCAAAAAAGTAAATTGATCATCTTTATTAAGCTTAAATTCTGGCTCATGCATCTTTGTCAAAAAATACCATGAGATTATTCTAAAACAAAAAGAAAAGCCAAACAAAATAGCAAAACCATAGTAAACATCGAATCTCTGCATTCTCTGAAGAATAAGACCTGCTAAAAGTGTACTAGCGATGGTAACCAAACCTAAATTCTTATTTCTCCAACCAAAATATTCTCCTCTTTTATCTTTATCCACTAAATCCGACATCAAACTCGACCAGGCTGGCATAGCCAGAGCCCCAAAACAATTAAAAAGAACTACAAATATAATAAAAATAATTGGTGCGCTAATTCTTTTGAGAGCAATAAATACTATTGGTAAAAGCATTAAGGCCTGCAGAAAAACATTAATAGTAAATACTGTCTTTCTTGATCTGAAGCGCTCTACCAATTCAGCACTCTTTAATTGAAATAAAGAAGAGAAAAAATTCGGTAAAGCATTAAGAATTCCTATTTGTCTGGAAGTAGCACCAAGCAAAATTATAAAAGGTGTAAAATAATCTTGCACAAAACCAATCATTCCACTAGCAAATATTCCATCTAAAAATGAGTATCTTAAGGATTTTAGTTTTGACTCACTACCTACCATTGTTTTAAACCAATTTATTTCTTATTAGTCTATTTTTCTGATACTATTTTTTTCTAAAAGCGAGATATAAAATCATTGCTGAAGAATTAATAAAACAATACCTTTTCTAATTATCTTAACTGCAATAGCAGCTAATAGTAAATTGGCTACCTTAGAAAGTGCCTTTGTGCCACCATCGCCGAGAAACCTCAACAAAATATCTGAGCTTGAAAATATAAGGCCTGCTATAAGCACATTAATTACCACAGACAAAAGGGTTGCCTGAACACCATGCTCTGAAATAATTATAAGCGAAGTTGTCAAAACAGCCGGTCCTACAATTAAAGGGGTGCCTAGAGGAACTGCTCCTAATTCCCTACCAGGAAGACGACGTTTTTTTTCCGAAGTTATAGTATCTATAATTGCAATAAAAAATAATATTATCCCTCCGGCAATCATAAAATCACTTATAGTAATTCCCAAAAAACGAAAAATAGCTTTCCCTAAGAATATAAAAGATAACGCTACGCAGATTGCTGTTATAATCGAATCAAAAATTATTTTGGTCTTTTCCCTTCTTTTTAAACCTTCAGTAAAAGAAACGAAAATCGGCAATACCCCAATTGCATCAACCGCAACAAAAATTGGTATAAAAGCTAATAAAAAATTTTTCAACATATTGCCTCCAAAGTATGTTAAATTTCTTTAGTTCGAGCTAAATTCCTCTCGATAAAATTAACCAATTCCTGCTGATCATTAGAAGAAATATTATAAAACTCCACTCCCATTCCCGGATGGATATGTTGTTGCACCTCTTTATCTGATAGCCAAACAACGCGTGCATCTAACTCTAAAGGCCTTGACCTTTTTGGAAGATTGAGGATAACAACCACCTCCTCACCTAAGTGAAAGTCTCTACAACCATAAATGTAGGCACCTACTCCACTTAAATCCAATATATCGGTCTTGATACAACTTGCTTTCTTATTAAGTTTCGATTTTACTTCGGCCTTTATATCAATAGGCAAACGTTGAAATCTACGTCTTAATTGCATTTTTTGAATATTCTCTATAATTCTATCTTCTTCAAAGCTCTTTAGCGCCGCCTCTTCTGTTGAATAAATCTCTATCACTTTATCTACACCACAAAGATAAAATACCGATCTTAAATGCGACGGAATATTAACCAACTTCATTCTTCCATTATTATTTGCTACCTCTTTATAACCAAGCAAAATCGCTGAAATACCCATATATTCAACAATCTCAACCTCTTCAAAATTACAAATAAAATCATAGTAGCCACTTCTTAAACACTCACCCACCACTTCAACAAAAATTGCTGAATTAATATCTATCCGACCATACAAATCTAAAATTACAATTTTATTTTTCTTTCGGATTTTTATCTCCATGTAACGATACCCTCTTGGCTAAATAATTTTTTAAATAAATATCTGACTCTTTTATAATATAGGTATTCTACTTTGGAATAAAAATTTTTGCAAATGAAATCCTCTGCAAAGTTGTAGTTAAGCTTAAGATTATATAAAATTGGCTAAAAAGTAAAAATGTGACTTTACTGAATTATCCAACATAGCCTTAAATATTTACTACAACAACGATATTACAAATCAAAAAATTAAAGCTATTATTCTAATTCTTCTCGATGATGTTTTACCACTTTGGCCTTAATCATATAGATTACATCTTCGGCTATATTGGTGGCGTGATCACAAATTCTCTCTAAGTGGCGAGCAATGAGCAGCAAAGGCACCGCCCTAGTAGATGTAGAGGCATCTCTGGCCATGTAATCATTAATTAATTCTTCCTGAATCAGATTGCGCAATTGATCTGCTTCTGTATCGGATAACACTACCTTTTTTGCTAAATCTGTATCTCTCTTGACAAAAGAATTTATAGAATCTCCGACCATTTTCTGAGCTACATTAGACAACTTTGGTATGTCAATAAGTGGTTTGAGTAAAGGTTTATCTACTAACTCTAAAACTCTTTGGGCAATATCGACGGCTAAATCTGCAATACGCTCGAGCTCGGCATTTATTTTCATCCCTGTAGTAATAAAGCGTAAATCTCCTGCCATCGGTTGATAACGCGCAATTAAATCAATGCATCGCTCATCGATCTCCAATTCTAACTCATCAATTTTTATATCTGCGTTGATTATCTGTTGAGCTCTTTCTTTATCGCGATTCTTTAAGGACTCTATTGAGTTGTATATTGCCTCCTGTGCCAAAACAGCCATCCTCAATATTTCTTTGTGCAATTCTTTTAACTCTTCATCAAAATGTCTCTCCATTTTTCCTCCTTAGCCATACCTACCAGTAATGTAATCTTCGGTCCGCTTATCTCTTGGCTTAGTAAAGATATCTTCTGTTTTTCCAAACTCTATCAATTCACCCAAAAACATAAAACCAGTATCATCGGAAACTCTTGCTGCCTGCTGCATATTGTGAGTCACTATTATTATAGTATAATTGTTTTTGAGTTCACGCATTAATTCTTCAATCCTTAAAGTTGCCTGCGGGTCTAAAGCAGAACAAGGCTCATCCATTAATAGTATATCTGGCTTTACCGCAATAAGCCGTGCAATACAGAGCCTCTGTCTTTGTTCTAAAGATAAAGTCAGTGCCGAATCATTAAGCTTATTCTTCAATTCATCCCAGAGAAGAACCGATTTTAAACTCGTCTCTACGATTTTATCTAGGCTATACCTATCTATAGAATTATGCAGCTTCGGCCCAAAAACAATATTTTCATAGATTGAGAATGGAAATGGATTAGGTCGTTGGAATACCATCCCCACCTTTTTACGTAAATTAACTAAATCCATCTTTACATCAAGTATATTTATATCATTTATTTTGACTTCGCCAGTTATCCGCACCCCCTCAATTAAGTCATTCATTCGGTTAAAAACTCTAAGCAAAGTTGACTTGCCACACCCAGAAGGTCCAATAATAGCAGTTATCTTCTTTTCTTCAATACAAACATTTATCTCCTTTAGTGCTTGAAAATCTCCATACCATAGATTTAAATTTTTAACCTCTATCTTCTTAGACATTAGCCAAACTTCCCCCTTATATAATCATCTGTGCGCTGATCAGAAGGTTTAGTAAATATTTTATTGGTATTATCCACCTCAATGAGTTCGCCGCTTAAAAAGAAAGCTGTCCTATCTCCTACGCGCGCAGCCTGCTTAACATTATTAGTTACTAATACTAATGTGTATTTTTGTTTTAATTTTAGCATAGCCTCTTCAATTTTAGCTGTAGAAATAGGGTCTAATCCTGAACACGGCTCATCGAATAAGATTACTTCCGGCTCAACTGCAAGTGTCCTGGCAATGCATAAACGTTGCTGTTGGCCACCGGATAAGTTAAAAGCAGAAATATTCAATCTATCCTTTACCTCTTCCCAAAGATAGGCCTCTTCCAATGCTTTTTTTACAATTTCCGAAAGCATTTTTTTGTTTCTAATGCCGTGCATCCGAGGACCATATGCAACATTATCAAATATCGATAAAGGCAGTGGGACGGGTAAGGCAAAAACCATACCTACTCTTTTACGCAACATTTCTATATCTAATTTTGTAATATCGCTGCCATCCATTTGAATCAATCCCTCCATCATAAAATTGGCCTCTAATTCATTCAAGCGGTTAAGCATTCTCAAAAAGGTAGTCTTTCCACTATTGGCCGGTCCTATGATGGTTAAAATCTCATTTGATTCGATATCGATATTTAAATTTTTCAATGCATGAATTGCACCAAACCAAATGTTCAAATCTTGAATTTTTATTTTTACCATTTCTTTTTCTTTCTAAATTGATATCGAATAATTATTGTCACTAAATTCATAAATAAAACCAGTAACAATAAAACTAAGGCAGTGCCATATCTGATTTTCTCTTCGACATTAGGAACCTGGGTAGAGATTACATACAGATGATATGGCAAAGCCATCACCTGATCGAAGATTGATCTTGGTAAACGAGGGAGATAGAACGCAGCCACCGTAAATAAGATAGGTGCTGTTTCGCCAGCGGCCCGCCCTAAACCCAAAATAGCACCAGTCAATATTCCTGATATAGCATTTGGTAAAACAATATGCCTAATTGTCTGCCATTTGCTCGCCCCTAAAGATAAACTAACCTCTCGAAACGCATAGGGCAGACTCTCCAAGGCCTCGCGCGAAGCAGTAATAATCACCGGTAAAATCATAATTCCCAAGGTTAAAGAACCAGCAAGAATTGAGGCTCCGAATTTAAGAAACACTACAAATAGCGCTAGTCCAAAAAGGCCATAAACTACCGAAGGAACACCGGCGAGATTGACAATTGCAAGTTTAATTAGGCGATTCAAAAAATTATCGCGGGAGTACTCGCTTAAATAAATAGCCGCGAGCAATCCAATTGGAAGCGCAAAAGAAATTGCACCTAAAACCAAATATACCGTTCCTATTATTGCCGGGAAAATTCCGCCGGAACGCATTCCGTGACGGGGTATGTCTAAAAGAAATTGCCAGTTTATTGCAGGCAACCCCTTTTGGATTATAATTACAATAATCATCCCCACCGGCACTACAACTAAAAGAATTGCCAGAAAGAGAAAAGAAAAAGCAATCTTTTCTATCTTTTTAGAATCTAACATCTTGAATTAATCTTTGTTTATCACTAAGGCAATCATCAAGTTAAGCATATCTTATTTAAAATAACGACTTACCATTTTTTTCTATGCAAAAATAACTCTGCTATTATATTAATCACAAAACTTATCATAAACAAAACTATTCCTATGGCAAATAAAGCAAAATAATGTTCACTACCCACTACTGCCTCACCCATTTCTGCAGCTATTGTAGCGGTAAGGGTGCGTACCGGCTGCAAGATACTCTGCGGTATTACTGCAGCATTTCCCGTAATCATCATTACCGCCATAGTTTCACCAATTACCCTGCCAATACCTAACATAACTGCTGCCAAAATTCCCGAAGACGATGCAGGAAGCATCACTCGCCAAATAGTCTGCCAATGAGTAGCGCCCAGCGCTAGCGCTCCTTCTTTATATGATTTAGGCACAGAATAAAGAGCATCTTCTGCAATAGATACTATTGTTGGTATAGCCATAAAGGCCAGCATTATTGAACCTGACAAGGCAGTCAATCCAGTCGGCACTTTAAAAATATTTTTCACCCATGGCACCAATGTCACCATGCCAATAAAACCTAAGACTACACTCGGAATAGCAGCTAACAACTCAATACCTGCCTTAAGTATTTCTTTTATTTTAATGGGCGCAATCTCAGCTATATAGATAGCACAAGCAACTCCTATGGGAATAGAAATAACAGCAGCACCCAAAGTTACAAGTAATGAACCGAGTATCAAAGGTAAAATCCCTAATTGTGGCGGGTCTGAAATAGGATACCAATTTTTTCCAAGAATAAACTGCAAAGGGCCAATTATTTTAAATACAGCTAGACCTTCTTTAAGTAAGAATAAGAATATCAAAATTACAAAAATTATTGAGGCAAAACCACACAAAAAAATAATTTTCTCTATAATAAATTCTTTAAATTTACGCATAGATAAAGACTTATTTTCTAATAGGCACAAAATCTATCTCTAAAACAACTTCTTGTCCTTCTTTAGAAAGCACATAGTCTATAAATTTCTTCACCAGACCTTGCGGCTGGCCATTTGTATATAAAAATAATGGTCTTGAAATCGGATACTTACCCTCATTCACATTTTCTACCGTAGGTGCCTCATATTCTGATTCTTCATCTTTAGCAACAAGAATTGCTTTTTGTTTAGGAGAAATATATCCCATTCCATAATAACCAATTGCTGCTTCATTAGCTGCTACCTCATCTGCGATTGCCTGTGAAGAAGGAAGTAGTAAGGCATCGGGAGAAAACTCTTTTTTGCTATTTGGATCTTGTTTTCTTAAAACATGTTCTTTAAAATAAACGTGCGTACCAGAATTAACCTCGCGGGAAAGAACAACAATCTTTTTATCCTCTCCATCTAGCTCTTTCCAATTGGAAATTTCTCCACTAAATACCTGCGCAAGTTGATTTAGCGTTAATTTACTCACCGGATTTTTAGGATGAACCACTACTGCTAAACCGTCTAAGGCTACTTTTATTTCATAAGGATTAATTCCTTTTTGTTTTGCCAAGGATATCTCTTTTTCCTTAATATTTCTTGAACTCATTGCTATATCACATGTACCACTGATTAAACTAGCTAATCCCGTGCCTGAGCCTCCTCCTGTTACGGCTATAAACAAATTGGGATTTTTCTCCATAAATTTTTCTGCCCACGCTTGAACCAAGTTAACCATAGTATCTGAGCCTTTTATCTGAATAGAATTTTCCTCCCCAACAACGTAAGCAGGAATTAATAACATTGTCACAACCAAAATAGCAAATATTTTTTTCAACATCTTCCTCCTCCGATTACGCTCAAACATTCTCTCCTAAATATAAACACTATCTTATTAGAAATTATTTTACATCAAAGGCATTAAATCTAATTCAAAAATAGGTAAAAATTAGGTAAAATTTGTTTCCAGAGACAAAGGGATAATTTTGAGCCGCACATTTTAAGGCGAACCACGAAAATGCCAACTTGCAACTTAAAAGTATGTTTAATAATGATGGGAAACCTATGCATACAGCATAGGTAAGTTGGGCGCCCTTTATAGACGTGGTAAAAACGTTAAAAAAATACCCTACCTGTCTCTTAGAGGAACTCCAGAACTAGAATTTTTCTATAATAATTTTGACTTCGCAAACTAAATATTGAATTCAAATCGGTATCCATAATTCTTAACGGTAATAATATATTTTGCAGCGCTCTTTAGTTTCTTCCGCAATGTTCTGATATGAACATCTACTGTTCGCGTCTGAATTTCTTCGGCACGATCGAACCCCCAAACAGTATCTAATAAATAATCGCGCGATAAAACTCTACCCTTTGCTTTGATTAATATCTTTAACAATTCAAATTCTTTTGTAGTAAGGGCTACTGGCTTATTTTTAACATATGCCTTAACCTTAGCAAAATCTAAAACAAGCTCTCCCTCCTTTATAACCTCAGCTAAATCTTCTTTTTCAGATAAACGGCGCAAAACTGCTTTTATTCGTGCAATCAATTCCCGTATACTGAAAGGTTTAGTTATATAATCATCGGCGCCTAATTCCAAACCCACAATTTTATCTGCTTCTTGAGCCTTAGCAGTAAGCATAATTATTGGAATTCTAGCAGTATTATCATCCTTTTTTAAGATTTTACAGACTTCTAAACCATCTATATTCGGAAGCATAATATCTAAAATAATTAAATCCGGGCTATCTCTTTGAGCCGCCAATATTGCCTCTTGGCCATCGTATGCTGAAACAGTCATAAACCCTTCTTTTTTAAGATTGTAATCAAGCATTTTAACAATATCTTTTTCATCATCTACTATCAAAATCTTTCCCTTCATAATTGTGCGTCTTTATTAAATTTGGCAAAAGTAACTAAGCAATAAATGCCACTTTCTTTGTAATATTCTTTTCCATAACTATTATTTTGCAACTCAGTTAGCTGCAAAAAAAATTATCATTTTCTAAATACTTTTTAAATCTTTGGTCAAGAAATAACTTAATACCGTCCTAATAACCACAATTGCTCCCAAAACACCTACCCCCTCCCAGCTTGGTGTAATAATCGTCTTGATGATATCGCTGGCAATAAAAAATTCCAAAGCCAAAACTAAATAACTCCCTAATTTTATGCGAATAAGTTCATTGCTTTTGGTGCGGTCCTGATGTGGAGAAAACTCCTTTTTTATAAACTCAAACAAAGAAGTTGCAATACCCCAAATAGTAATCATTACCCCAATTACGTTGAAGGAAAAACCAATGATATCAAAGCAATTGTGTAGAATACTCATCGGATATCTCCTTTTATTTTTCTGTAAAAAAATTGTGCTTAAAAAATCTCTTTAACATACTATGACTCAACCCAAATAACTCTCTTGTTAACTAGGAAGGTTAGAATTAAAAACTCCCCTTTAGATATAATAAAAATCCTTCTTAATAAATTCTCCCTCTACAAAATATTTGTAACACCTTTGGCAGTATCATAGCATAAATGGAAATTTTTGCAATTCAGAAATCTCATAGGTAAGCATATAAGTTTTGTGTAAAACTTCCCTGAAAAGTAACTAAAATGATGAATACTTTCTCTGCGATATTTACCCTATAAACTAAATCTGGAAGGAACGTCCTGTGAAGGATTCTACAAGATTTGCTTGGTTCAACCCTCTTTATTACACTTCTTTCATTTAAGGGTTATGTAATTTCTTCAATTGGCATGACAAATGCCTTTATGCCTTCCTTGCCTAATCTCTTGCGCAATTCTTTAACACAAGAGACAAGCTGCCTTGCCTCACTCTCCTGACAGGCGACATACAAAATATTGTTTCTGCCCGGCCAGATGTCATCTCCCAAATGCGCACCCGAGGTTTTCCCTTTGCCAAAAACTGCGGTTATCTTGGTATAATTTTTAAGCGCACAACTACCCAAAACCTCCATCACCTCATTATCAATTGCTTCGTTATAGGAAATCATTACCATTTTCATAATTCCTCTCCTGTCTTAACTGCTGATAAGTAACTATTGCAAAGGTCTTTTATCATCGACTAAATTAACTAACGGTTTGTGTTGTAAGTTTCTCTTTGCCGTTATTTTTAAGTCTTGCCTCAAATACCGCATAAAGCGTAGGCACAAAAAGCATCGTGATTAAGGTAGAAAGTGATAATCCGCCAATCATGGTAATACCCAACGGCTGCCAGATTTCCGAACCCTCTCCTTTAGAAATGGCTAAAGGCAACAATCCTACTAACGTTGTAATTGTAGTCATAAGCACCGGCCTTAATCTTTCTTTGCCACCTATGGTTACCGCCTCCAGCACGGAAAGGCCTCTAGCGCGCAGGATATTGATATAACTAATCAAAACAATGGCGTTATTTACCACAATACCCATCAGCATAACCATACCTAAGAATGTAATTACGCTTAAGGTTGTGCCGGTTAAAACAAAGCCCAAGATTACGCCGGTAAAAGTAAAAGGAATTGCAAACATAATTATGAACGGGTCTAAAAGCGATTCAAATTGCGCCGCCATAACCATATAAACCAGAATGATGCCTAAGAGCAACAAAAAGGTTAAATCCCCGAAGGACTTTGCCTGCTCCTCTGCCTCACCGCCAAAATTTATGACAATATCAGAAGGAATAACAATCTTGGCTATTTCATTCTTAATATCCTCCAACACCTTTCCGCTTGAGCGTCTGTAAGTATTACACTCAACCCTAACCACCCTTTCGCGATTTTTGCGTTCAATTTCTACAGGGCCGCTAGTTTCATATACCTTAGCCACTGTGCTTAATTTAATCTGCTTTCCGGTAAATGGCGAAACAATAGAGAGATTTTCTACGTCTTCGGGCTTTGCGCGGAATCTTTCTTCCAAACGCACATAGATATCGTATGTATCTCCCTTTTCCCGGTATTTTGTTGCAGTTGAGCCTTCCACAAATGTCTTAATGCTGTCGGCAATGGTGCGCATATTCAAGCCTAAACTAGAGGCCTTTACCCTATTTACCTCTACCCTTAATTCCGGCCTGTTCAATTCGCGGGAAATACTTACGTCTATTGCGCCTGGAGTTTCCTCCATAATCTTTTTTATTTTTTGCGCCAAGGCATCTGTATCTTCAAAGGAATGCCCTATGATTTCTATCTGAATCTGCTTGCCTCCAGTACCAGTGATAATGCTTCCTAAAGGGTTGCCTAAGGTTATATCTGTCTTTAATACCCCGGGTATCTGGCTAATTTTCTTTCTGATAGACTGGGCTATCTCTTTATCTGAACGCTTCCTTTCTGTTTTTGGCACAATCTTAAAAAATCCTGAGATAATCTGGCTTCCTGAACGCCCGCCCATTACCGCCCTAATACCTGAACTCTGGCCGCTGGATATACCTATCACCTGTCTCTCGGGAATCTCTTTTTCCACAATATCTTCTATTCTAGAGGCAACCCTATCTGACTCCTCTACGCGCGTCCCGACGGGCAAGTCAATGGTGGGTCTTAAAAACCCCGTATCCTGCTGCGGAATAAACTCGTTTCCTACAAAGCGCGTTAAAAATAAACTAAAAATAAAAGCAAACAGAAATCCAAAGATAACAATTTTCCTATGGCCTAAACACCAGGCAAGTGAACGGCTATAAAATTCCTCCCATGCCTTAAACCAATGTTCTGAAATTTCATAGAATTTAGAGAATAACCTCCCTTTTCCTTTAACGGCATTATTATTTCCTTTCATCCAACGGGAGCAAAGCATAGGGCTAAATGTTGAGGCAGTAAAAAGAGAGGCAAGAAGTGTCACGGTGACAATCACTGCCAATTCTCCGAACATTATACCTACCAGGCCTTTGATAAACATCATTGGCAGGAATACTACTACGGTAGTTAAAGTTGAGGCAGCAATTGACAAAAACATTTCTTTTGTTCCAAAAATAGCTGCCTCTCTGGGACGCTGCCCCCTGTCAATGTGTCGATAAACATTATCCACCACCACAATGGCGTTATCCACTACCATACCAATAGCAATAGTCAGAGAAGAAAGACTGATGGTATTTATAGTCTTTCCGCTTAAAAAAAGATAGATAAAGGCAATCAAGAGGGAAAATGGTATAGTCAAGGCAATAATTAAGCTGGGCAAAAATTGCCTTAAGAAAAACCAGACTACTAAAATAACCAATGCGCCGGCTATCCAAACCGTTGATCTAAGGGTATTTAAAGACTTAATAATATCTTCGGAGTTATCCATAATCACATACATCTTTACGTCTTTAGGCAGGATTTTCTCTAATTGCTTAAGTTTTTTCTTTACCCTGTTTGCCACTTCTACAGTATTGGTTCCAGTTTGTTTCTGAATTATCATCATTAAACCTGGATTACGGTTAATGCGCACAATCTGTGTAACTTCTTTAAAACTATCTTCCACCCTGGCAACGTCTTTTAGATAAACCAGATTTCCGTTACGTTTGC
>Ga0272448_1002297_pt1 | contig 24166 bp, 23 predicted proteins | sample YNPCB0191_FD_202220 | JGI IMG/M metagenome (GOLD analysis project Ga0272448, IMG submission 202220) | Hot spring sediment microbial communities from Yellowstone National Park, WY, United States - YNP-CB-019-1 | ecosystem: Environmental > Aquatic > Thermal springs > Hot (42-90C) > Sediment... | reverse complement strand
ATTTCGCGCGCGGCGAACCGTGCCCGATCGCGCTCGTCGTCGGCGGCGATTTGCTGCTCTTCATCGCCGCGTCCGTCGAAATCGAAAACGAGGTGAGCGAGTACGAATGGGCGGGCGCGCTGCGCGGGCGTCCGTACGCTGTCATCCAGGAAAAATATACCGGCTTGCCGATCCCCGCGGAAGCGGAAATTGTGCTCGCCGGTTTCGTTCATCCAACGGAGCGACTGCCCGAGGGACCGTTCGGCGAGTGGACGGGGTATTACGCGTCGTCACAGCGCCCCGAACCGTTCATCGAAGTGAAAGCGATCTATCATCGCAACGATCCGATTCTGCTCGGCGTGCCGCCGAACAAGCCGCCGTACGAACCCCATCGATTCCGCGCGTACCTGCGTTCGGCGCTCTTGAAGCGCACGCTCGAACAAGCCGGCGTGCCGGACGTCACTGGCGTGTGGTGTCACGAAGTCGGCGGCTGCCGGCTCTTGACCGCGATCAGCATCCAGCAGCGCTATCCCGGTCACGCCAAGCAAGCCCTCCTGATCGCGACCGGCGCGCGCGCGACCGGCTATCTCGGACGCATCACCGTCGTCGTGGATGAGGACATCGACGTGACCGATTTGAATGACGTGATGTGGGCGATCCTGACGCGCAGCGATCCGGCGACGCAGATGGACATCATCCATCGCGCGTGGAGCGGTCCGCTCGATCCGATCATTCGCCCAGGGCAAAAGGGTTTCAACTCACGTTTGCTGATCGACGCGTGCCGACCGTACGAATGGAAAGACGAATTTCCACCGGCCATTGGACCCAGTGTCGAAGTGAAACGCGCGACGCGCGAGAAATGGGGTCATCTTTTGAAATGAATGGCAAGCTGCAAGCCAGCAATGTTTGCGTCGATTACCTGATCGCGCGCACCGGGGAACGCTTTCGCGCGTTGGACGACGTGTGCCTGCAGGTGTACGAAGGCGAATTTGTTTCGCTGCTCGGACCTTCGGGCTGCGGCAAGACGACATTCCTACACGCGATCGATGGCTTGGTGCCGATCACGCGCGGCGAGATCTGCATCGATGACCGTAAAATCACCAAACCCGGCCGCGACCGCGCGATGATTTTTCAATCCGCCGCGCTCCTGCCCTGGCGGACCGTGATGGGGAATGTGACCTATGGGATGGAACTCCAGGGCATAAAAAACGGCACGGGGCAAAAACGTGCCGCCGACCTGATCAAGCTGGTCGGGCTGGAGGGTTTTGAGCATCGCTTTCCCAACGAATTGTCCGGCGGGATGCAGCAGCGCGTCAACATCGCGCGCGCCCTAGCGACCAATCCGGAGATTCTGCTGCTCGACGAACCGTTCGCGAGTCTGGACGCGCAGACGCGCGAGTTTATGCAAGCGGAGCTGCTGCGCATTTGGGCGACGACGCACAAGACCGCGATCTTTGTCACGCACAACATCACCGAGGCGATCTATCTCTCCGACCGCGTGGTCGTCTTTAGCGCGCGTCCGGGTCGCGTCAAAAGCATCGTGGCGATTGATTTGCCGCGCCCGCGTCCGCTCAAACTGAAACGCCAAGTCGAGTTCCTGAAATACGAAGAGGACATCTGGAACATTCTGGAAGACGAAGTGGCGAAGACGGGTATGCGGACCCGCGACGAAAGCTCGGGTTAGGGAGGAAACCATATGTCACCTCACCTTGACCTCACGGCGCGCACGGTCGTGCAGGAGACCGCGCCGCAAACCGGAACGCTGTGGACTCGCTTCGTTCATTCCGTTTCGGCGCGGAAGAAAATCCTGATCAATCTCTCATCGATTCTGCTCTTTGTCCTGGTATGGGAATATGTTGGCACCAGCGGCTTGATCAATCCCCTCTTCGTCAGCTCTCCATCTGCGATCGCACAATCGGCCGTGGAATGGGTCAAGGATGGCAGCCTGTGGAACGATTTATACGTCAGCGGCACGGAGTTCGTCATTGGTTTTGTGCTCGCCATCGCGATCGGCATTCCATTCGGCATTCTCCTGGGCTGGTACCGCACCTTCAACTACATTTTCGAGCCGTTCGTGTTCGCGCTGAATGCGACGCCGCGCGTCGCGCTCGTGCCCCTCTTGATCATTTGGTTTGGCATTGGCATTTGGTCCAAAGTCGCGATCATCTTCCTCGGCGCGTTCTTCCCGCTGGTGCTCAATGCGTATTCCGGTGTGCGCACCATGGACGATCAACTACTGCGCGCCGCGCGGTCGTTCGGCGCGAACGATTGGCAAGTCTTCCGCACGATCACGCTGCCGAGTTCCGTGCCGTTCGTCCTGGCAGGTCTGCGCGTCGGCTTGGGTCACGCGCTCGTCGGCATCGTCATCGGCGAGCTGGTCGCGGCGACCGCCGGTATCGGTTACGAGATGGCAATCGCCGGGGCGACCTTTCAGACCGCGCGGCTCTTTGTCGGGATCCTGATGATCACGAGTGCAGGTGTCCTGCTGACCTGGGCAATCGGTTACATCGAACATCGTTTTGATGCCTGGCGTCCTCAGCGAACCTGACTTTTGTTCGCCGGCAAGAGCCAAAAGGAGGTGTCCCAAGAACAATGAACAACCGTCGCATCATCGACGTGTGATATTCATTCGGAGGAGGAGCATGATGAATCGCAAACTGTTCGTGTTGATGGCTGTCGTCGCGCTCGTGATGCTGGCAGCGTGCGCTCCGGCACCTGCTCCAACCACAACGCCCCCACCGCCCACTTCGCCGCCTGCCGCGCCGACGAGTGCGCCGGCACCCACCACGGCAGCCCCCGCGCCGACTGGTGCGCCGACCGCCGCACCCCCGGCGGCGGCGATCAACCTCAAGGTCGCTTATTCAACGATCAATCCTGACCCGTTGCCCTTGTGGGTTGCACAAGACCAGGGCTTTTTCAAGCAGAACGGCTTGAACGTCGAACTCGTCTTCGTTGACGGCGGCACCAAGACCGCACAAGCCATGGTGGCCAAGGATGTCCAATTTGGCGTGATGGCACCCTCATCCGCGGTGAACGCCACCGCCGGCGGTGCCGATCTGGTCACGGTCGCCGGGTTGGTGGATGTGATCAACTATGACTTTGTCACGCAGCCCGGCATCAAGAGCGCCGCCGATCTGAAAGGCAAAAAAGTCGCGTGGAGCGGACCGTCCGGTTCTTCAGCCACCGCGCTGCGAATTGCTCTCAAGGTGCTGTTTAATCTCACCGACACGGACGTCGTACCGATCACCATCGGGACGGAAACCGAGCGCGAAGCGGCACTGGTGTCGAAGCAGATCGACGCGACGGTGATGAATCCAGACTTGGCGGTCAAAGCACAGAAGGATGGACTGGACGTGTACGCCGAATTATGGAAGCGGTCGGATATTCCGTACCAACACACCGGCATTGTGGCGAGCAAGGCGTACCTCAAAGACAACGCCGACGCGGCAACGCGGTTCTTCAAGAGCATCATCCAGGCGATCGGCTACATTCGCGCTCCGGCGAACAAGGCGCAGGTCACGGCGATCCTCGGCAAGTACTTGAAGATCACCGATCAAGACACTCTGAACAGCGGCTACAATCGCATGGCGCAAACGCTGCTCCAATGCGCGCCGTACGTGACGCTGGACGGCATGAAGACCGTCATCGGCGAATCCAAGACCGCGATGGACAAGGGCTTGACCGCCGACCAGATGACGGACAACTCGTTCATCAAGTCGCTCGACGACAGCGGGTTCGTGAAAGCAAATTGCAAATGAAAAATCGAGCGATGGGAGTGTCGCCTTGTCGACGCTTTGGAAAATCTATCTCGGCATTCTGCTCGTGACGACGGCGGAAGGGGGGATGAATATTATCTATCCCCCCTTTCTGCAAAAACTGAATTATCCCATCGCCGAAATCGGCGTGCTGGTGGCGCTCTTCGGCGTACTGCAACTCGCGTCGCGACTGCCGGTCGGTGTGCTCTACGGCGCGGCTCACGCCAAATCGTTGTATGTGGCGTCCCTCGCGCTCTACATCGTCAGCACCGCGGGCTATGCCTATGATGGCGGCGCGGTTTACGTTTTTCTGCTCACGCTGCTGCATGGCTTGGCGTTTGGCGGCATCGGCACGATCGCGCTGGCATGGGCGATCGAACTGAGCGGCGCGCACTCCAGCCACGGCGCGGCGATGGGCTGGTACACCGCCGCGCTGAGCGCGGGCTACAGCATCGGCAATTTCTTGAGCGGTGTAATGGTCGATCACTGGGGCTATCTCACTGCGTTTCTCGCGCTGGGTCTAGCGCCGGTTGGGTCCATCCTGCTCACGCTGACCCTGCCTTCGCCCGCCGGAACGCCGAGCCACGCCGCCAGCGCGGATGACAACGCCCCGCGCAACTGGCGCGCGCGGCTAGCGCAAGCGCGCCGCTTTGTTACACCCAACCTCGCGCTCGCGACGCTCATCGCCTTCTACGTCAATTTTCTCGACGATGGCTTTTTCGCGTTCTTTCCGCTTTTCGGGCTGGGAGTCGGGCTGAGTCTGACGTTCATCGGTCTGCTCAAGAGCATTCGCTCGCTCGTCGCGACCGGCTTGCGCCCCTTGTCCGGCACCATCTTTCGCTCCATTCATTTCACGAGGCTCAACAACCTCTTGCTGGTCGCGTGGGCGCTGGTCGTCTTCCTCGTTCCGGAATTTCATTCGCCGCTGGCGCTGCTGCTCATCTTCGTCGTGATCGGCGTGAGCCGCGGCTTGACCCGCGTGACGAGCGCGACGATGATCGCCGACGAAAAAGCGCGCGGCGTTGGATTGGCGTCCGGGCTGTACAACGCCGGGCTGGACGTAGGCGCGTTTGCCGGTCCCGCGATTGCCGGGTGGCTCGCGGACGCGACGGACATCGCGACGATGTTCCGCACAATTCCGGTCGCACTCCTGATCGTCTATTTCGCCGCCGCCTTCTGGGTGAACCGCGCGCAGTCTCGCGCGGCAGCCGTGGAGCGGATTTCAACATGACGAGGATGCGCGGGATGGTGCGACGCGGGCGGGGACAGGGCAACGCGTTCACCCAGCTCGATTGGGTGCGCGAGCAATTTCGTGATAAACTAGGGTTCGAGCCGTACCCCGGCACCTTGAACGTGCAGGTAGACGACCGCGCGGCGCGCGCGGCGGCGCAGACGCCGCCGGGGATTTTGATCGAACCGGCAACGCCAGAGTATTGCGCGGCGCGATGCTGGCGCGTGCGAATCAACGGGCGAGTGGATGCCGCGTGGATTGTGCCCGACGTGCCGAATTATCCGGATGACCTGGTTGAACTGATGGCGCCGGTCGCGCTGCGCGAGGAATTGGGGCTGGCAGAGGGAGACGCCGTGTTGATCGAGATTTCGGAACAAATTGAAAACATCCGCCGCGAAGACCCCAAGACGCCAAGGTTCTGATTGGTCCTTCGTGTCTGCGCGTCGTTGCGGTGAAAGTTGGCTTGGGAAGGAGAAGCATGAAGATCATCGTGGGCATTTCGGGATCGACGGGCGCGCTCTATGGCATCCGCTTGTTAGAAGTGTTGCGCCAGCATCCGGACATCGAAACGCATCTCATCATGTCGAACCCGGCAAAGCAAACGATTGTGCTGGAGACGCATTACACCGTCGAGCAAGTGGAAGCGCTGGCAGACCGCGTGCACCGGATTAACGATATCGCCGCGCCGCTTTCGAGTGGCTCGTTCAAGACCGACGGCATGGTGGTCATTCCCTGCTCGATCAAAACATTGTCCGCGATTGCGAATTCATACGACGACAACCTGCTCGTGCGCGCCGCCGACGTCACGCTGAAGGAGCGGCGGCGGCTGGTGCTGGTCGCGCGCGAGACGCCGCTGCATCTGGGTCACCTGCGGCTGATGACGCAAGTGGTCGAGATGGGCGCGATCCTCGCGCCGCCGATGCCGGCATTCTACCACCACCCGCAGACCATCGACGATCTCGTCAACCAAACGGTGGGACGCGTGCTCGATCTGCTCGGCATCGACCAAGAGGATTTGTTCAAGCGGTGGAACGGTCCCGAGTTCAAAAAGGGGGACAATTTGCCAGACAGCCGCCGCGGGAACGGCAACGCGCCCGAATCCGTTGACGTGATCGCGCGCCGTCGAACCTGAACGAACACCGAGAAAGCGTGAGGACACTCTTGCCGCAAAGCACACGGCGGGGCTGGATGCACCCCGCCGTGTTATTTCTCGGCATCAACCGATTCGCTCACGCGGCATAGATTCGCCGGTAGTACAGACATACATCGGTCAACGGGCAAATCTCGCAGCGCGGCTTGCGCGCGTGGCAAATCTGCCGTCCATGCTGAATGAGATTGAGATGCAAGCGGTAATAGAGCCGCGGCGGAATCAGTGCCGCCAGGATCGGGTGCGCCTTTTCCGCCGTCGTATGTGCCGGAATCCAGCCGAGCCGCTTGGTGACGCGAAAGATATGCGTGTCCACCGGAAAGAGTGGCTGGTCGAACGTAAAGAGGAGAACGATGGACGCGGTCTTGGGTCCGACGCCCCGAATCTGCATCAGCCAGCGCCGCGCCGCGTCCACGGGCATCCGGCGCAGGAAATTCAGATCGATCCGTCCGCGCGCGCGGGTGATGTGCTGCAGAGCCGCTTTGAGGCGCGGGGCTTTTTGGCGCGCCAGACCTGAGGAGTGGATCGCCTTGGCAATCTCCGACGCTGGCGCGTCGCGCACTTGCTCCCAAGTGGGAAAACGACGCCGCAGCGCCTGGAACGAACGATCGGTCTGCGTGTCCGTCGTCGCCTGGCTCAGCATCGTGATGACGAGCTGCGAAACCGCGTCGCGGTGCCGGCGGCGCGGCTCGCCGTACATTTTTCTGAGCCGCGTGTCCACGCGCCGGATTTGCGACTCGGGAATGTTTCGCTCACTTTTTCTGGCTGGCTTGGAAAGTACCATACCGGGTCTGATAACGCTCGTAGTTCGCGGCGACCTCCTCGGACGGCAGTTCCTCGATCGGACCGATCTGCATCGCGAGCCAGACCGTTTTCGCCACGTCCTCGACCATCACGGCGGCTTTCAGCGCCTTTTGCACCGTCGCGCCAATGGTGAACACGCCGTGCTGCTTCATCAAGATCGCAACCGATTTGCCGATCTCGCGCGCGATCACTTCGCCGATTTCCTGATCGCCGATGCGGACGTAGCCCGCGCAGGGAATCGTCGTCCCGAATTCATCCGCGATGGCGGTGAGGCAGACCGGAATCGATTTGCCGACGGCGGCGAACGCGGTGGCATAATTCGAATGCGTGTGGACGATGCCATGCACGTCCGGGCGATGCTGGTAAATCGACAAGTGCGCAGCGGTGTCGGTCGAAGGACCCAGCGTCGCTTCGACGATGTTGCCCGCTAGATCGACGACTGCCATATTTTCCGGCGTGAGTTCTTCGAAGCGCACGCCGCTCGGCTTGATCACCACGAGGCCGGTCGCGGGATCGCGCCCGCTCACGTTTCCGCTCGTCCACGTCACCAGATGGTTGGCGGGCAGTGCCAGGTTCGCGCGCCAGACTTGTTCGCGCAACTGCTCAAGCATTTTTCATCTCACCCTTTATGGATTGCATCTGCTTTGATTTTCTTCAGTGTCTTCATCACATTGTTCTCGCCGCGCCCAAAGTAATCGTACAGCCGAACGTATTCGGCGTACAGTCGATCGTACACTTTTTGGTTTGCCGGAATCGGCTTGAACGATTCCTTCTTGAGGCGCGCCATGCGCGGCGCGGCTTCAAAGATCGAGTCGTACCCGCCCGCCGCACGCCCCGCGGCGACCGCGCCGAACATCGCCGAGCCGAGCGCGGACGTCTGCGTCGACGCGGTCACTTTGAGTTCGCGCCCGGTCACATCGGCGTAGATTTGCATTAGCAGGTTGTTCTTTTCCGGCAATCCGCCGCACGTCACGAATTCATTCACCGGCACGCCATTCTTCTCGAACGCCTCCACAATGACGCGCGTCCCGAACGCGGTCGCCTCGATCAGCGCGCGGTAAATCTCCGGCGCGCGCGTCGCCAGCGTCGCGCCAAGGAGCATCCCGGTCAAGTCCACATCGACCAGCACTGAGCGGTTGCCGTTCCACCAATCGAGCGCGAGCAAGCCCGATTCGCCCGGTTTCAACTTCGCCGCTTCGAGTTCGAGCATTTTGTGCAAATCGACTTGGCGTTTTTTCGCCGCCGCGTGATACACCGGCGGAACGGCGTGATCAACGAACCACGCAAAGATATCGCCCACCGCCGACTGCCCGGCTTCGTAGCCGAAGAATCCCGGAATGATTCCATCCTCGACGTAGCCGCAGATACCTTCGACCGTGCGTTCCTGCGTGCCGAGCACCATATGGCAGATGCTGGTCCCCATAATCATCACCATCCGCCCCGGCTCGGTGACGGTGGCGGCGGGCACCGAAACGTGCGCGTCCACATTCGCGATCGCAACTGCCGTCCCAGGTTTCAGCCCCGTCCAGCGCGCGGCTTGGGCGGTGAGACCGCCGGCGCATTCGCCCAGCGCATGAATCTGCCGTGACATTTTCTCGTCGATGACGTGTTCCAAGCGTGGATCGAGCGCGGCAAAATACGCGTCGCGCGGAAACCCCTCGCGCTTGTGCCACATCGCTTTGTAGCCGGCGGTGCACGCATTTCGAGTTTCTTTGCCGGTCAACTGCCACACCACCCAGTCCGCCGCCTCGATCAGGCGGTCCGCCGCCGCGTAAATCTCCGGCGCCTCGTCGAGAATTTGCAGCGTCTTGGAGAAAAACCATTCCGACGAAATCTTGCCGCCGTAGCGGTCGAGCCATTTCTCGCCCATCTGCCGCGCGGTCGCGTTGATCTGGTCCGCTTCCGGCTGCGCGGCATGATGCTTCCACAATTTCACCCACGCGTGCGGATTCTTCCGATATTCCGGCAGCGTGCACAGCGGCGTACCGTCGGCTTTCACCGGCAGCATCGTGCACGCGGTAAAATCGATGCCGATGCCGATCACGTCCGCGGGATCGATCCTGGTTTGCTTGAGCACAGCGGGAATCGTGAATTTGAACGTTCGAATATAGTCGTCCGGGTCTTGCAATGCCCAATCCGGCTCCAAGCGAATCCGCGTGCCCGGCAGAAATTCATCGATCACGCCATTCTTGTACGGATAGACGGCGGTCGCGATTTCCTTCCCGTTGCTCACGTCCACGAGCACGGCGCGCCCGGATTCGGTGCCGAAATCAATGCCGACGGCGTACTTGCGTTTGCTCATGTTATCCTCCTGGATGGTTCGATGACGACCTTCAGCCCCTCGCGTCTCTGCGCGACCGCAAATGCTTTCTGAAATTCCGCGAGCGAAAACCGATGCGTCACGAGCGACCGTAAGTCGATTTTGCCGGACGCGGCGAGCTCAATCGCGCGTGGATACGTATGCTTCATCCGCCGCGAGAGTTTGATCGTCAATCCTTTGCGCCGCGCGACCGACGCGGTGAACGTGGTGCGATCATCGTCCGGAATGCCGACGAGGACGACGCGCGCGCCCGGCTTGACTACCGCGATTGCCGCTTCAACCGCCGCGTTCGCGCCGGCAACTTCGAACGCCACATCGACACCGCGCCCGTGCGTGATCGCCGAGACGGCGTTCGCCTCCTGCCCATCCGCCGCAATCGTCTGCGTCGCGCCGAACGCGCGCGCCGCGTCGAGGCGATGCGGCAATGTGTCGGTCGCGATGATCGTCGTCGCGCCGGCGACGCGCGCGAGTTGCACCATCAGCAGCCCGATGGGACCACACCCCAACACGCCCACGCTCATTCCCGGCTTGACGTGTCCCAGATCGATCGCATGCAGCGCGACGCCGAGCGGCTCGAGCAGTGCACCCTCGGCATCGGTCAGCGAGTCCGGCAGTACGTGGAGCAAACGCGTTCGCCACGCGACATATTCGCGCAGCGCGCCGTCCTGCGTGCCGTGCCCGGCGAAGCGGAGCGCCGTGCACAGATTCGGAGTGCCTTCACGGCAGAATTCGCATTGTCCGCACGAAATGGCTGGATCGACCGCGACGCGCACCCCCTCCGCCGTCACGCCGGCAAACTCGTGACCGAGGACGAGCGGCGCGCTCAGCCGCGCATCGCCAATCGCGCCTTCGCCGAGCCAATGCAAATCCGAGCCGCACAGCCCCACCGCGGTCACGCGGACAAGCGATTCATCCGCGTCGGGCGTCGGCATTGGCTCGTCGTTCAGCCGAAGATCGCCCACCGCGTGCAGGCGTACCGCTTTCATGTCGGAAGGTTTGCCTGCTGCTGCGCGACCTCGATAAACGCGAGCATATTTTCCAGCGGCACATCGCGCGTCACGTCGTGCGACGGCGCAAAGATGTAACTGCCTTCGCGCCCGGCTTCGATGAGGCGTTTGCTTTCCCGGCGCACGTCGTCGGGCGTGCCGCGCGGCAGCGTGCTCTGCACTGACAGCCCGCCGTGGAACGTCAATCGCCCACGATATTGCTGCATCAACGCGTACACGTCCATCACGTCGGGCTGGAAGGGATTGAAGCAGTTCAAGCCGATGTCGATCAAATCATCGAACAATTCGTCCACGTCGCCACAGGAATGGATGAACACGTACTTGCCCGCGCCGCGCACGACCGCGTACATTCGCCTGAGCACCGGGAAAATGTGGGCGCGCCAGCGCTTGGGTCCCATCTGCAAGCCACGCTGCTGCCCCCAATCATCGCCAAAGTACACCGCGTCGATGTCGTACTGGCACGCTTGCTCGATCTGCGCGATGTTGTAATCGGCGATGGCGTTCAGCAACTCGTCCACGAAACCGGGGTGGTCGTAGAAATCCATCAACAGATTCTGCAAGCCGCGCAGCGTCCACGCGCGTTCGTACAGCGAAAAGCCGATCTGGAACACGCGAAAACGGTCGCCGTATTTCGCAAGCTTGTCCGGGATGTCGGCGAAAAAGCGCGGATCGAGCGGATCGGGAAATGTATAGCCCTTGAGCGTCGGCTCGTTCAGCACACAGCCCTTGGGGATGCCGATGTCTTTATCGACGCGGCGATCCCAGACCACGCCAAAGACATCGCGCACGCAATCGTCACCGAGGTCTTCAAAAAAGCCGATGTCGCTCCCCAGTTTGAGGAGATGATTCTGCAAAACCTCTTCGAGATCGACCGCGCCGAAATACTGCTGCAATTTGGCTTTGGCTTCTTTTGTGAATCCAAACGACCACGGGACGTACGGCGGGCGCTTGCCGTCCAAAACCAACTTGATGATTTCGCGTTGGGTCATTCTACTCACGTGAGCTCCAAAATCGCCGGACGCGCGATCGGCATGCCATCCGCGAGTGTGACCGACAACGTAGGCAATCCAGCGGTCGCCGTAATCACCTCGTTCGCGTCCGCGCCCACCAGGATCGTGTCTTCGGATTTCGTGCCGGTGATAGACGGATTCCACGCGTACGCTTGTCCCCCCGCGACGACATCGGACGAAGCCGGCGTCGCGAGATACTCGCGCGGCTCGTAGCCGGCGGGACCGCCTTGATGGTGCAGCCGCCACTCGTCGGCAAAGCCGGCGTCCGCGTACGCTGCGGTCGCGCGCTGGAAAATTCTGCCCAGCGTTTCGCCGGGACGCGTGGCGGCGATGAATGCCGCGTCGACGCGCGCGCACGCGTCGGCTTTGCGCCGCAGGTCGTCCGGCAATTTGCCAAAGTGCGCCAGCCGCGTGAGCGAGCAGACGAGTCCCGCCTGACGACCGCACAGGACGAGCATCGCGTAGCGTTCCAATCTTTTCCCGGTCGGCAGCGGATGGCGAAATTTGAAGATGCGCTCGTCGGTCGCGATGAGATTGACAATGGGCTGTGCGCCGCGCGCTTGCGTTTCCTGCCCCAGCCGCGCTGCGATCTCGTACTCCGTCTGACCGGGGCGCAGGGCGCGAATCGTTTGCTCCATCGCGTCGGCGCAAATGCGACCCAGGACGCGAAAACGCTCACCTTCCTCTGGCGTGAGGTGGGCGCGCAGGCGCGCCATTTCGTTGGCGAGATTGAGCGCGCCGGGATACGCACCGTCCGCGCCGAGTTTCAATCCGCGCGTCAGTTCGGCAATGACGGTACTCGTCTCGTGCCACGGCGCTGTGCGAAACTGCCAGCCTTGCTCGCCGAGTTTCTCTTCCTGCTCGAGGCGCGCCGCCTCGATGTTGTTCGTGACGACGTAGCGTCCTGAGGGTGTGACGAGCAGCGATGCCGCGCCGTCGCTCGCCGCGAGGTTGACGTACGACGCCGCGCCGCACGTCGCCCACGCAAAGCTGCTCACACGCTGCAAGAGCAGCGCGTCGAGTTGGTGCTGCGCGAGGAGCGTCTGAAGGCGGGCTTGTTTCTCATCCCATTCGGTCATTTGAGAATATCCCTCACCTGCGCGGCGATCGCGCCGCCGAATTTGCGATGTTGGGCGGCATCCAAATGGATGCCGTCCAGATCGCTCGACGCGACGACCGACGCGGCATCGAGAAAATGACAGTGATATTGGTCGGCGATCAGGCGATAGTACCGGGCAAAGAGCTCCGATTGGTCGCGCGCGCGGTCGCCGAACATTTCGGCATATTCACTCAGTCTGCCGACGACCGGCGGTGCGATGAGAAGCACTTGCGGCGCGCGGCTGTTGGGCCCCGTCGCGCTTTTCTGAACGACGTCCACCAACACGCCGACGCTCAGCGCGATGTCGTATGCCGACACCGCGAAACGCAATTTGAGATCGTTCGTGCCCAGCATCAGTACGACCAGATCGAGCGGGCGGTGCGAGTCAAGACACGGAATGAGATAATCCTTGCCACTCATGCGCCCTTCGACCGGATCGTCCCACACGGTCGTGCGTCCGTTCAGCCCTTCTTCGATCACGCGATACTCCGCGCCGAGTTCGCGCGCGAGCACGCCAGTCCAACGCACCGAGGGCGCAAAACGTTCGCCCGTTCCGGGTACTGCGCCCCAGGTATTCGAGTCGCCGTAGCAGAGAATGGTTTTCATCGGATCACCAGTAATGATGCACCTGCTCGCGAATGCGGCGGTCGTAAATCGCGCGAACCTGTTGCATGGTGGATTCGGGAATCGCCGGCAAATCCGCGGCGCGACAGTTCTCTTCGACCTGCGCCGGGCGTTTCGCGCCGGGGATCGCACACGTCACCGCGTCGAACATTAGAATCCAACGCAGCGCAAACTGGGTCATCGTCCAGCCCGATGGCACGAGGGGACGCAATGCTTCCACCGTTTGCAGCCCCAGTTCGAAATCGACGCCGGCGAAGGTCTCGCCGCGGTCGAACGATTCGCCGTGCCGGTTGTACGCGCGATGGTCATCGGCGGCGAATTGGCGATCGCGCGTCATTTTGCCGGTGAGCATGCCGGACGCGAGCGGCACGCGCGCGAGGATGCCGACGCGCTTGCGTTGGGCTTGGTCGAAAAACAAATCCGCCGGGCGCTGGCGAAAGACGTTGAAGATGATTTGCACCGTTTGCACGCCGGGGAACTCGATCGCCTTGAGCGCCTCCTCGACTTTTTCGACGCTCACGCCATAGTACTTTAACTTGCCTTGTTTGACGAGATCATCGAGCACGCCAAAGACCTCAGGCATATAGTACACCTCGGTCGGCGGGCAGTGCAGTTGAAGCAGGTCGAGCGCGTCGGTTTCGAGATTTTTCAGGCTGCGTTCGACAAACGCGGTCAGGTTCTCGCGATTGTAACCGCCGGCGACGTGCGGATCGAGCCGGCGCCCGGCTTTGGTCGCGATGCGGATTTCCTCGCGGCGCTCGCGTTTGAGCTGCGCCAGCAAGCGTTCGCTGTGCCCGTCGCCATAGACATCCGCCGTATCGAAAAAGTTGACGCCGAGATCGACCGCGCGCCGGAGCGCGTCCAGCGACTCGCGGTCATCGACCGCGCCCCACGCGCTCCCAATTGCCCACGCACCGAAACTGATCGCCGAAACGCGCCAGCCGGTTCGTCCTAGTTCGCGGTATTGCATAGCGTTTCTCCCGGACGGAATACGCAACGCGCAATGCGTGATATGCTCACGGATCACGCATCACGCACTGCGCGTCAACCATTGTTATAGTACGCCTCATTCCACTTTAATTCTTTTCTGAATTCCATCAAATCGGTGTGATCGTCGATGAGCAAAAATTCGACGTTGCACATTTCCGCGAAATCGCGCAAATGTGCGGAGGTGATCGCCTGGCTGAAGGCGGTGTGATGCGCGCCGCCGGCATAAATCCAGGCTGCCAGCGCCGTCTTGAAATCCGGCTTGGGTACCCACACGGCGCGCGCCACCGGCAATTCCGGCAATGGTTCGTCCGGCGGCACCACCTCGACCTCGTTGACGATCAGGCGAAACCGATTGCCCAGATCGATCATCGACGCGTTCAACGCGGGACCTGTGCGCGTGTTGAACACAAGGCGCACCGGGTCGGCTTTGCCGCCGATGGAGAGGGGATAAATTTCCATCGCAGGTTTTCCATCAGCGATGGACGGACACACTTCGAGCATGTGTGCGCCCAGCACCTTTTCGCCGTGCGGAGCCATATGGTACGTATAATCTTCCATAAACGATGCGCCGCCCGGCAGACCCGCGCCCATCACGTTGATCGCGCGCAGAAGCGCCGCCGTTTTCCAATCGCCTTCCGCGCCAAAGCCGTAGCCCTCCGCCATCAAACGCTGCACCGCGATGCCGGGCAATTGTTTCAAGCCGGGCAAATCTTCAAACGTATCAGTAAATCCCTTGAACTGCCCTCGCTCCAAAAAATGGCGCAGACCTAGTTCGATACGCGCCGCGTCGCGCAATGATTCACGATACTTGCCGCCCGCGCGCAAGGATTCGGCGATGCGATACGTCGCTTCGTATTCAGCGACAAGACGGTCCACATCGGCGTCCGTCACTTGATTCACCGATTCGACCAGGTCGTGCACGCCATAACCATTCACCGCGTAGCCGAATTGAATTTGCGCGGCGACCTTGTCGCCTTCGGTCACGGCGACCTGGCGCATATTGTCGCCAAAGCGCGCGAATTTTGCGCCCTGCCAGTCCAGGCGCGCGCACGCGGCGCGTGTCCACACGCCGATCTCCTGCTGCACCTCGTCGGCTTGCCAATGCCCGACCACCACTTGGCGATTCATCCGCATCCGACTGGCGACGAAACCAAACTCGCGGTCGCCGTGCGCCGACTGGTTGAGATTCATAAAATCCATATCGATCGTCGCCCAGGGAATATCGCGATTGAATTGCGTGTGCAGGTGGAGGAAGGGTTTTTGCAGCGCGGCGAGTCCGTTGATCCACATCTTGGCGGGCGAAAAGGTGTGCATCCACGTGATCAAGCCGATGCAGTCCGGGGCGCGATTGGCTTCCTGGCAGACGTCGTAGATCGCTTCCGGCGTGGTAACGACCGGCTTGAAGACCACGTTGACCGGGATATGCGGCGAGTCGTTCAGCGCGCGCGCGATTTGCTGCGCGTGGTCGGCGACTTGCCGCAAGACCTCATCGCCGTACAAATGCTGACTGCCGGTGACGAACCAGACTTGATATTGCTTCAGGTCAATCATTTTTTGTTTCCCTCTCCTGAAAATAGGTTTGTTGCGCGAGCCGCTGGCTCGCTCACCAACGGGCGAGCCGCCCGCGCTCCATTGGCTTGCGCCGCGAGCCGCTGGCTCGCTCACCGACGGGCGAGACGCCCGCGTTACAGCGACGCGTATTCAGTTTGAGTAATCGTGTTGACCATCGCCCAAAAATTTTCGAGCGGCGTGTCGAGCTGGACGTTGTGCGTCGGTCCGATGATGAGCCCGCCCTCCTTGCCGATGGTCTTGAGCCGCGTGACGACCTCGGCTCGAACTTGCGCTGGTGTGCCGTACGGCAATGTGTGCTGCAAATCAATCGAACCCCAAAAGCACAACCGATCCCCAAAATCGTTTTTCAATTTCACCGGATCGATCGCCCCCGGTTGGATCGGGTTGAGCACGTCGAGACCTATCTCGATGAGTTCCGGGATGATCGGATCGATATAGCCGTCGGAGTGGTAAGCGATTTTAACACGTGGATTGATTTTTTTCAACGCCGCAATCAGATGCGCCATCCGCGGCTTGAAGTATTGGCGCCACGTTGCCGGCGACACCAGCATCGCGTGCTGCGCGCCCATGTCGTCGCCGAGCCAGATCATATCGACGCCCAGCTCGACGAGTTTTTGCGTGACCGCGAGGTGATAGTGGTATGGCAAATCCAGAATTCGGTTGGCGAGGTCGGGATCGAGCGCCAAGTCCATCATCAACTGTTCGTACCCGCGCAGCGCCCACGCCGATTCAAAGATCGTGGTTGGAGTGACGCCGACGATCCAGTACTCGTCTTTGAATTCGCGGATCACGCGCGCGGCGTCGGCGTATAGTTCCGGGCGATGGGGATCGGGCGGTCGGTAGTGGGCAATTGCCGCGTCGTCGGCGAGCGGATGACCGAAGGGTTCGGTGTACTTGCCTTTGCCAAAGCGCGTGGTGTATTCGACGCACTTCCACGTCACGCCCCACTCGTCGGTGTACGCGTCCACGTCCTGATAGCCGGGCGCGTAATAGCCGTTGACCCAGCCGACCGAGGTGAGGAGCATATCTTCGTCGAGCGCGCGTTCGAGTTCGTACGTGTTGCCCCCGCCGTGCGGATTGTGCAGCCCGCGTCCTTTCAATTTCAAGTCCGCCTCAAGCCGCGCGGCGAACTCCGGCGTAAAACTGATCTGCATCGGACAGCGGTCGGGCGTTTCGTGGTTGAGCGCGGTCAAGACGCGGTCACGATGTTTCATGGCGACTTGTCCTTTTAGCCAACTTACACTCGCCTAGGAATCATTACTTTACAATGACACCATCTAAAAAAGAGGGTACTCTGCCAGAATCTCTACCTTGTCCGCAGACATATACCAATCATTCCATAACCAGGGTGGCGTGAGGACGCACTACAAGCGTCGTCATTCTTCTCTGACAGCCCCCGCCGTTAGCCCGGCAACCAATCGTCCCTGAATGAATGAGAAAAGCAGAATGGTAGGGACAATCGCCAGAATGGTAACCGCTGCGACCTCTCCCCAGCGAATGAGCAACGATGCCGACAGCCGTTGCATTATCAACGTCACCGTCGCCGTTCGCTGGCTCTGGCTGATGACAGAGACGATCAAGTAATCCCCCCAGGAAACGACGAAGGAGTAAAAAGCCGCGACGGAGATGCCCGGCGCGGCAACCGGGACAATGACGTACAGCAGGCGTTCAGGAATGTTGCAACCATCAATTCTCGCTGCCTCATCCAAGTCAAGCGGGAGATTATCGAAATACCCTTTCAACATCCAGATTTGAAAGGGGAGCACCAAAATCAGTTGTCCCAAGACCACGCCGATGACTTTGTCCAGCAAGGAAAGGTCTACGATCACCAGATACATCGGAATGATGAGGAGCACCTGGGGAAACATTTGGGTGGAAAAGATGCCGATGATGAACGCGTTTTTCCATCGGATATCAAACCGACTGAGGGCGTAAGCTCCAATAATCGAGGCAAAGAGTGAAACGAGGGTCACGATAGCCCCAATTTCGATGGAATTCCAAAAATACCGTGGGAAATCTGAAACCGAGAGGACCGTCTGGTAGTTTTGAATGGTGTACTCCGTCAAAGGAGAAATGACCTGTCCCGAAAAGATGGAAGATTGCGTGCGAAAAGACGTATAGCCAATCCATAGCATCGGCCCGACAAAAAAGACCAGGGAGACGAAGACGATCAAGTAAGCAAGAATTGCGGTGCGCACTTTTGATCGAGTGCTCATCACGATTTCTCCCGTCTTTCAAAGACACGCATATATACGACGAAATAGATCATCAGGATGATGAGCATGACTGTACCCATACTAGCCGCGTAGCCAAGGTCATATTGAGTCCAGGACTGGCGATACACATAGGTCGGAAGCACATCGGTGGCATTCACAGGTCCTCCACCGGTCGCCAACCAGACGAAATCGAAGTTGTTAAACGTCCAGAGTACGTGGATGGTGACCATGACGACAATCATATTGCGAATACCGGGCAGGGTGATATGTCTGAACCTGTCCCAGGTGCCTGCGCCGTCAATTTCAGCTGCTTCGTAATAACTCTTGGGGATCGCCTGCATCGCAGCCAAAAAGGCGATGCCATAGAAAGGAACATTGCGCCACAGATGAAGGAGGATGATGAAGGGGAGCGCAGTGGTAAGGTCGCCGAACCAATACCGGTTGAGATTCCCAAACCCGATGGCTTTCAAGGCGATATTGATAAGCCCGATATCTGGCTGCGCCATGAATTTAAACATGGTCACCGTGGCAGCGACCGGGATAACCCAACTTGCCATGATGATGCTCTTGAACAAGCCCATGCCGGGAAGATTCTGATTCATCGTCCATGCCAAAACTAATCCCAACACGAACTGAAGCACGACGACGACTGTAGTTAAGATTAAAGAATGTTGCAGAGACAACCAAAAGACATTGTCCGAGAGCATGCGAGTAAAATTGTCGAGTCCGACATAATCGATGGTATTTCTCAGCAGATTCTGATCCGTAAAAGCCATCCGCAAGCCATCCAAAAGTGGGTAGACGGTAAAGACGGCTATGACGATCAATGCCGGTAAAAGGAGGAGTGCCCCCTGTTGGCTCTCTTTTATAATGGGAAATCGTCGAACTCGCTTTGTCAACTGGACCGTCTGGTCAGCGCTCATTGATCGGAATCCTTTCTCCGGCTGCACTCGTCACATATTCAGCATTACACCGACCTCTATGAAGGGAGGGCATGCAGGAGACACGCCCTCCCTTATCACACGAGGTCGCAGTCTTGGCTACAGCGTTTTGTTGGTCTCCATCTGATGAATTTGATCGACCAGCCACGCGGCGGCGTCTTTCGGCGATTTCTGGCCGTAGATCACATAGTTCACGGCTTTCATGTTCGCATCATTCACCGGACCCCAGTTGACCGGGCTTAAGGCAACGCCTTGATCCAGCAACTTGGAGAACATCTGGACCCACGGAAGTATGGGACTCTTCGTGAACGCGTCGATCGTCAGCGAGTCACGGCGCGCCGGAATACCGCCCGAGTCAGCATCCCACATGCCCATCTCGTCCTTCGAGCAGATGAACTTGATCAGCTCCCAGGCTGCATCCTTGTTCTTAGATGCTGAGTTCATTGCGATCGGCTTGACTTCTAGGTAGGTCTTATGCGCGCCGCCCTCAGGAATGGGTAGTTGCGTGACCACACTCTTGTTTTCGAGAATATCCTTGGCGGTAGCGCTCTCTGACCGGCGACCCCACAACCAGGGTCCCATCGGAGCCATCGCCCACTTACCGGCGGCGAAACCGGGGTCTTCGACCGGCCAGCCGGTGCCTCGTTGGTTCGGATCGCAGGCTGGGAAATCGCCGGTAAACAGATCATTGTACAGACTCAAGACTTGCTCAAGTTGGTCTGCTGTGGCGGCCAACTTTGGAGCGGTACCGGAGACATCGAACATGTCCTTGCCGCCGCTCACCTGGAAGTACCAAGAAATGAACTCTTGTGGGGCGCGCGGATCGCCTACCAACGTGCACACGAAGAAGCCGAAGACCTGCTTATTCGACTTTTGGGTGATCGTGCGCGCGACCGTGAGCATTTCTGGCCACGTTGTGGGCACTTTGAGGCCGTACTGGTCGAGTATATCCTTGCGATAGATCAAGCCGCGAGCATTGGTATTGTAGGGGATGGCGTACAGCTTGCCGTTGATCGTGAGAGGCGTCAGGGTCGCCGACACAAACTGACTCTTGTCAGCCCACGCGTTGAATCGGTCGTCCAGTGGCTCAACCAAGCCCTGTTTGACGTAGACGGCTAGGTCTTCCAGCAAGCCCTCGATGACGTCTGGTGTCCCGCTCTTTGACTGCAGAAGGTATTTTTGCCGCAGAGTTCCATAGTCACCAGGACCAAAGAACGGGTCTACTTTGACATTGGGCAGAGCTTTGACAACGGCACTTTGCCATTGCGTGACATACGCCGGCGAGACCTCTTGGGTCACGAACGGCATGTTCCAGAAGGACAATGTCACGGGTGGCGCTGCCGTGGGCGCCACTGTAGGTGGCACCGCCGTGGATGGGACTGGTGTGGGTGGCACTGTGGGTGGCACCGCCGTGGATGGGACTGGTGTGGGTGGCGCTGCGGGTGGAGCCGGTGTTGCCGCTGGCGCGCATGCTGCCAGGGTGATCCCTGCCGCGGTGATAGCACTCAGGCGCATAAACTCGCGGCGAGTAAGTTTTTGGTTTTTCATTCCTCACTCCTCAATTTTGGGCCATAGCCCAAGTTCATTTTCCGCGGATCAGAGTTCGTACAGAGGCGATGAACAGGCCATCTTTTAGGATCAAGATTAAATGATAGCCCGTACACACCTCTTCTTTCATCAAGTCATCTTCTTCCTCACCTCCTTCATTGGCTGACCAGGCCCCGCCCATTCGGCGTCACTGGAGCGATTGTCTAAGCCACGAGTGATTTGGCGAGCGCGACCGCGCGGCTGGCGTCCGGCGAGTACCCGTCCGCGCCGATGTGCCGCGCGAACTCGTCGGTGAGCGGTGCGCCGCCAACCATCACTTTGACCTTGCCGCGCAAGCCGGCTTGGTCCAATGCCTCGATGACGCTCTTCATATTCGGCATCGTAGTCGTCAGGAGCGCAGACATACCGATGAGGTTCGCGCCGCTTGCGCGCACCGCGTCGACGAATTTCTCCGGCGCGACGTCCGTGCCCAAATCCACGATCTGAAATCCGGCGCCTTCCAGCATCATCCCCACCAAGTTCTTACCGATGTCGTGCAAATCGCCTTTGACCGTGCCGAGCACCACTTTGCCGGCAGATTCGACCGGCGCATTTTGCAAATGGGGTTTGAGGACTTGGGTGCCGACCTTCATCGCGCGGGCGGCGATCAACATCTCGGGCACATAGTACTCGCCGGCTTGGAACCGGCGTCCCACCTCCGTCATCGCGGCGATCATCGCTTCCTTGAGAATGATCTCGGGTTGCAGCCCCGCCTCGAGGGCTTCCTGGGTTTTACGCTGAACTTGATTCGCGTTGCCTTCGACAATGCCATCGAAAATCTCTTGCAGCGTTGGGTTCATTTTGCTCTCACCCTGATTAATATACTCCGTACTCCAAAGCCGTATCGAACGCGGCGACGATATTTTGCGGCGGGACAAACGCCTGGATGTTGTGCACTGCCGCGAAGACAAATCCGCCGCCGGGCGCCAAATCATCGATGCGCCGCTTGACTTCGTCAACAACTTGCTGCGGCGTGCCGAAGGGCAGTACGCGCTGCGTATCCACTCCGCCGCCCCAAAATGTCATATCCTTGCCATACTCCTGCTTCAGTTTCTGGGTGTCCATCCCGCGCGCCGAGACCTGCACTGGGTTCAAAATGTCAAAGCCCACCTCGATCAAATCCGGTACCAAGTCAAAGACCGCGCCGCAGCCGTGGAAGAAAATCTTGGCATCCGTCTTTTTCTTGATCGCCTCGACCAGCCGTTTCTGTTTGGGCTTGACCATTTTTCGATAAAGATCCGGACGGACCATCCACCCATCCTGCGTGTTCACATCGTCCCAATACGTGAACACTTGAATGTAGCGGCCCACCTGATCGAGATAATTGTTGCACGACTCGATATAGATGTCGGTGATTTTTTCCATCAATCGGTCCGCGAACGTGGGTTCGGCGACTAATGCCATCAGGAAATTTTCCATGCCCATCACGCGCGCGGGCTGCTCAAAGATGCCGCCGCCGATGACTGCAGAGCCGACGAGTGCATAGTCGGTGTTCTCGTACAGCTTCTTCGCTTGTTCCGCCAGTTGCGCGTTCAGTTCCGGCGGATCGGGGCGGGGCCACGGGTAGTTGTCCAGTGCTTCCATCGTCGGCTCTTTGATCGGAAAGTCAACCCAGTCGAAGTACAAGCCACCTTGTTTCGGCATATGCAGCTTGGCACCCCAGCGATCGATGAACGCATAGTAATCGCCTTCTTCGAAAATGTTCAGCCCGGGCGCGGTCGCGGCGGGCAGCTGCACGAGGCGAAAGTCCACGCCGAATCGTTCCAGCAGCGCTTCGTCCACGTAGGGCAGCTGCTGGACATAGTCCAACATCTTGATCTCTTCGATGGGCATGCCCAGATGATTCTTGAGATCGACGTAACTCTTGGTGACGATGGATGTCACGATGGTCGCGCCGAGATCGATCGGTACGCGGTCGGGCTCTTGATGATTGAGGGCGCGCATGACGCGTTCGCGTGAGTTCATGTCGGCAACTCCACAACACGCACGACGTATAGCATGTTCCCCGTTCCGTTCTAGCCCAGCCGCCGCCGCAACACCGCTTGCAGGGCCACGGAGATGACGATGATGAAACCGTAAATGACCTGGGTGTAATATTGCGTCAAGCCAACAGCGACGATGCCGGGATTGATCGCATTGATAATGAACGATGCGACGAAGGTGCCGAATATCGTCCCGGTGCCGCCGAAGACCGATGTGCCTCCCAGGAAGACCGCCGCCAACGTGTTCAGGAAATTGCCTTGTCCCATCGTGGGCCAGAAGAAGAACAAGTCAGCGCTCGAGACAAAGCCAGCGAAAGCCGCCGCCAGCCCGACGAGGGCAAAGCAGGTGATTTTGATTCGGTCGACATCGACGCCCATCAGGCGGGCGCTTTCCACGTTATCGCCAGAAAGATACACATGCGCGCCAAAACGAGTCCGATTCAAGAGAAACCAGACGCCGATGGCGATAAGGATCATCCAGATGAATTGCATCGGGAGTTGGCCGGCAATCCGGCCCACCAATCCGCTGTGCAGAAGCGAACCTTGCAGAAATGTCAAGCCGATGCCTTGCGCGTTGGTCACGACCAGCACCGCGCCTGCCCAGAAAAACTGCGTGCCGATCGTCGCGACCAGCGAGGGGACTCCGATCTTGACGACGATCACGCCATTGATCAACCCGGCAACCAGTCCAAACAGGAGGCAAGCGACAAAGCCCAGCCAATAGTTTCGGGTGGCAAGATACACAACGTCGAACCCGGTCATCCCCCACGCCATGATCGACCCGAAGGACAGGTCGATTTCTCCCGTGATGATCACTAGCGTCAGGGGAATTGCCACCATGCCAAAGTAGGGCGTCGTGACCAAGAGAGCGTTGTAGATATTGTACGACATGAACGTACTGGGCGCGCCGATTAGGAACAACAGCCAAATGAGCAGTGCGACGCCGACCGTGCCAATTTGCAGCGAGTTCCGACGCGCCCACCTGGATATTCCGCTTCGCGCTGGCGCTGGCTCGCGGAGCTTTTCGGCTTCGATCGTGGAATTCATATCAGTTGCCTCCATTCCCAGGAGTTATCTGCGGGCTGGTATCGAGAACGCCCGTTTGAGCCACGCGTTGCAGCCGGTTGATTAATTCGTCGAGCGTCAACTGCGCCTTCATGAACTGACCGGCGACGGTGCCGCGATCCAAAACCACAATGCGATCGGCGATCGGATAGACGTGGAAGATATTGTGGTCGATGAAAATGGCGGACTTGCCGGCTTTTTTGATCCCCTCCACAAATTCCAGACACTTTTTGGTCTCGGAGACAGACAGCCCCATCGTCGGTTCATCGAGAACAATGAGTTCGGCTCTGAAATAAAGCGCACGTGTGATCGCCACGCCCTGTCGCTCGCCGCCGGAAAAGGTCTTCACCGCGGACTCGGAGGTGACGGCAGCCGACGTGAAACCCATGGCGGTATTCATCAGCCGGTTGGTTTCACTGCGCATCTTGTTCACATCGAGGACGCCCCAGCGGTTGGCGATTTCTCGCCCCATGAAAATATTGCGCCACAACGATTGCTGGTCTGCTAGGGCGCGTTCCTGATAAACGACTTCGATCCCCAAATCGCGCGCGCGCGCGACCGACAAGTGATCGATCTTTTCGCCCTTCCAGTAAATCTCGCCCCCCGGATCCGGCTGGTGATAGCCAGTAATGATCTTGACCAAGGTGGATTTACCCGCGCCGTTATCGCCCAGCAGCCCCACGATCTCATTGGTTCCAACATGGAAATTCACGTGGCGCAGCGCTTCGACTTCACCGAATGTCTTCGAGACATTCTTCAGTTGGAGTACATAATCCATTGAACCCTCTCCAAACGCATCGGAGTGTTCGCCCCGCCATCAAACGGCGGGGCGAACAC
>Ga0272448_1002296_pt1 | contig 24171 bp, 14 predicted proteins | sample YNPCB0191_FD_202220 | JGI IMG/M metagenome (GOLD analysis project Ga0272448, IMG submission 202220) | Hot spring sediment microbial communities from Yellowstone National Park, WY, United States - YNP-CB-019-1 | ecosystem: Environmental > Aquatic > Thermal springs > Hot (42-90C) > Sediment... | reverse complement strand
GACGCAAGATGTATCATGCGGTACCCAACCCGCGAATATCAGGTTGACACATCGTCGCCGAGTTCCTCTCCAGTCTCCCCTGGGGGTTTCCGATCACCCTTGCCCAAAGAAGGCGATGAACAGCTGGTGCTACTTGACACGCCCTTCCATATCAGGGGCGACCGTGGGTCGCCCCTACCATTTCTTCCGCCGCGGGAGAGGAACGCCCCGCGTGCGGACGTGCTTTTCGTGGCTTTCGTGTGCTTTCGTGTCCTTCGCGATCCAAATGCCCCTCAGCGCGGGGGTTTAGCCCCGCGCATCCCCCCGCCGACCCCGCTACCCATACGCCTCAAAGTGGCGGACGAAATGCTGCTCCAGAGCGCGGTAGTACGTCTCCTCGTGCGCCAGCAACATCGCCACCAGCCGGTCGCGGAAGCGGTATTCGCCCCCCTCCCTGTGCGTCATCACCGAGCCGAAGGTAACATGGAGCACCTGGCGGGCGTCGGGCTGGTCCAGCAGGCCCGGCAATTGCCCATCCGCAAGCGCGTCGGGGTCGGGCACGTTGTGCAGCGCAGGCGACATGGCGTAGGTGGCCCGGTCGTGCTCAAAGCGCCCCTTCGCAAACCCCAGAATCTCGCGGAACAGGTCGGGGTCCTTGCGCGCCGCCACTCGCAGGGCTTCCAGATAACTGGTGCCGGCGGTTTTCACGTGCAGAAGCCCCTCCGTGTGGCGGGCCGCGATGCCGTAGATGCTGAATTTGTCCGAGCCGGAATGGATGCTGATCTTGTAGGGACCGACGCGACGGGCAATGGCCGCGTGCGCCGCGAAGGACCGCTCAAACTCCTTGAGGTCGCCGAGGTAGTCAATCCCCTTTTGAAAACTCCCGACGAACCGCGGGGCCAGACTCACCCACTCCACGCCCAGGCGCTGAAGTTCCTGCGCGATGAAGAAATGCTCCTCGGGCGTCGTCGGGGCCTCGGTCTCGTCCACCGACATCTCCAGTTCAAAGGGGCGCGGCGACATGCAATCGCGCACGTGCTCGTACAGCGATGCCGTGTGGGCGATGGCCCGCCCGTACTTGACGACCGCGCGCGCCAGCCGCTCGTCGTCAAATTCCACCACGACGCCCGCCTCTATGCGCCAGGACTTGCCCGAGTAGCGCCCCTCCAGCGCGCGCCACGACGTGCGTAGAGCGCCCCATGGCGCCTGCTCCAGCCGTTCCCGCAGCGCGGGGACGTCCGCCACGTCGGCCTGATTGTCCACGTAATCGCCCGGGTCCACGGTGAACATCGTGTACCCTGCCGCCGCGCAAGCCTCCACATCCTCGGGCGTCTTCAGATGATCCGCGTCGGACCCGAAAACGCCGTCCCAGCCCGCCTGGAACACGCCCCAGATGGCGTCGTCCATCACCCCTTGCGGCGTGCGCTCGGTGCGGGCCATCTCGCGGATGGACTGCTGCGCGAAGAACGGCACCAGGCCGCTCCGCCGGGCCGCCCGCACGTGCCCGGGCGTCGCCACGCCGATGCGGTCGCCGAACCCGAACGAGCCGCGCAGCCCCACCGGGCGCGGCGACAGGAAGGGCAGATGCCGCCGCAAGACCTTCAGGTTGTCATGGGAAAGGGGGCCTGTGGTCAGATAGAGCACGTGCCCGCCCCAGTCAATCGGACGGATGTCCCCCGCCATCTCCCGCCCCGGCTCCGTGCGCAGCCAGGCCAGCCGCTTGCCCCCGCCGCCGCGCCACAGGAAGAACAGGCCGTCCAGCGAGGCCGCGATGGACCGCGCGTACACGTCGCCCCCGACGAGAAGGCCCAGCCTTTCCGCCAGGCCGGCGCGGTAGTCGTCCTGCACGTAGCCTGCCGCGGGCGCCTTGAGCAGCCGAATCAGCAGTTCCTCCATGTCCGCCTCCTCGCCCTACAGTCCCCAGGAGCGCATCGCCTTGATGGCCTCGGCGGCGCAGGTGTCCCCATCGGGCATGGGCATCGCCTCCACCGAGATGTAGCCGTCGTACCCCACGTCGCGCAGCGTCGCCATGATGGCCGGAAAGTCCAGGTGGCCCGCCCCCGGATACCAGCGGTTGGAGTCGGCCACGTGGAAGTGGAACAGTCGGGGCGCAGCCGCGCGGATGCTCCTGTGGATGTCGGGCTCCTCAATGTTCATGTGGAACGTATCCAGGAGCAGGCCGAGATTGGGCATCCCGACTTGCTCCAGCAGGGCCAGGCCGTCGGCGGCGGTATTCACAAGCGTGGTCTCGTAGCGGTTGATCGGCTCCACCGCAATCCTCACGCCGGCAGCAAGGGCCGACTCCGCGCACTCGCGCAGGGCCTCGGTCATCCAGGCCCACGCCTGCGCGTGCGCCACGCCCGGCCTCACGATGCCCCGCAGCAGGCCGATGATGATGACCGCGCCGAACCTGGCCGCCACCGGCACGTGGCTCTTCACCCGCTCCACGGCAGCGTGCCGCACCCGGGCATCGGGGTCGGTGAACGACAGGCCCTCCTCGCCCCAAGCCTGGCCCGTGCCGATGGCCGGTACTTCCAGGCCGTACTTGCGGAGCAGGTCGGCGAGGGCCTCCGCGTCCACGGCGCGCGGGTCGCGGATGGCCAGTTCGGCGCCATCGTAGCCCAGCGATGCGACGCGCGCCAGGTTGGCCTCCAGATTGCCCTTGAACGCGACCGCGTTGAATTGCGCCGCGTGGGTTGAAACGACGATGGCCTTCTTCATAGCCCTCCTCGCGGGTGCGCGCCCTGCGACAAAAGACGAGGCCGGCGATGGCCGGCCTCGCGTTGCCGGGTCGCTAGGCCGGCGGATAGCCCAGCGCGTAGATGCTGCAACCGCCTTCGGCCAGCGGGCCTTTGATGGCGGCTTCAATCTCGTCGCGCCGCCGCTGCGTAATCTGGTCAATCGGCGGCAGCACCCCTGCGGGGAATCGCTCCATGATGTCGTTCACCAACTCCACCATGTAGTCCAGCAGCGCCTCCACGCCGGGCTTGGCCTTGTTCGGATCGGCCAGGCTGGCCTTGCCCACCACGCCGGGCTTGTAGGCCGCCACCTCAATCGGCCCCAGCCCTACCTGCCCGTACCACGCGATGGGCCTGTGGAGCAGGTTGCCGGCCTTGTCCACGTGCTTGGCCATCTTGTCGCCCAGGAAACTCGTGGGCTGCGTGTCCACCACGGCGCTCATGTCAATCAACTCGGGGAACAGCACCAGCGACCACGAGGTCTCCACTTCGTCCGCATGGATGAAGTTGGTCTCGTAGGGGCCACCCTCGGCCTTCGTCTTGAAGTGGTCGGGGATCGCGTGGTACCAGTTCAGGTTGACGAAGACCCCAGGCACCTGGTACGTCTTGGCGAACTGGTGGATAGCCGTGGGGATGACGTATTCCTGGCCGTGGCCGTTGAGCAAAATCTGCTTGCGAAAGCCCATGTTCCACAGCCCGGCCATCACCGCCTTCAGTTGGCCCACGAAGATCTCCTCGGGGACGATGATGGTTCCGGGCATGCCCATGTGGTGATACGGATGCGAGCCGTACCAAATCGGCTGGGCCACGGTGCAGCCCGTGCGAAGGGCGACGGCCTCGGCCATGCGGGTAACCAGGAACGTGTCCTCGCCCAGGCAGGCGTGCGGGCCGTGCGCCTCGGTGGAGCCGACGGGAACGATGATGAGATCGTTCTTCTTCAGGCGCTCCTCAATCTGTTTCCAGGTCATGTTCTGCAAATAGACTTGCGTGGGCAGGTCCATGTGGCCGCCCTTGGGGGGCAGTTCCCATTTCTGCTTGCTCATTTCCGGTCTCCTTGCTCTGTGGGTTTTCCAAATTACGGTGTAACCACCACTTTGATGCCCTCGCCCGCGCGCAGGGCGGCAATGCCATCCAGGATGCGCGCCAGGGGCAGGGTGTGCGTCGTCAGGGCCGAGGGCTTCACCACGCCGCTCTCCAACATGCGAATCGCCTTGGGGAATGTGTTGATGCCGATGTACGTGCCCATGACGGTCAGTTCCTTGCGCGTGATGTCAAACTGGTGCACCTGCGGGTAAGCCTGCTGGTTCATGCCGAACAGCACGATCTTGCCGCCCACCGCCGCCTGCTCTATCGCCTGCGGCAGCAGCGAACCGACCGCATCCACGACCACGTCCACCCCGCGCCCGTCCGTCGCCTCGCGGGTAACGGCGACGGGATCCTGCTCCTTCACGTTCACCACCACGTCGGCGCCGAGGTTTCGCGCGTAGTCCAGGCGATAGGGCGCGATGTCGGTCATGATGATCTTGCCGGCGCCCGCCGCCTTGAACACCAACTCAAACATGAGGCCCACCGGCCCCGCCCCCAGGATGGCGACCGTCTCCCCCGGCTGCAACCGCACCTTCTCCGTGCCCCCGACGACGCAGGACAGGAGTTCCACGTACACCGCCTCCTGCGGCGGCAACGTCGGCGCAACCTTGAACAGCGCCCGCTCCGGCGCGACGTTGTAGCGGGCAAATCCGCCGTCCAGGTAGATTCCCAGGGTTGTGAAGTGCTCGCACTGATTGGGCCGCCCGCTGGTGCACGGCCCGCAGATTCCGCAGTACAGGTTGGGGGCCACCACCACGCGGTCGCCCGGCTGCACCGTGGAGACCGCGCTGCCCGTCTCCAGCACCCGCCCCACATACTCGTGTCCCAGGATGGCGCCGGGCGTCGCGGGATGTCCGGGCGGCACTTCCAGGATGTGCAGGTCGGTGCCGCAGACCCCCGCCGCTTCCACCCCCAGCAGCACGTCGTCGGGATTCGCTACCTTCGGCACGGGAACTTCCCGCAGGCTGAGTTTGCCCTGGCCCTCAAACACGGCCGCCAACATGGTCTTTTCCATACGATTCGCACCTCCTTCAGATGCGCAGAACCAGGCCGTCCTGCGCCACGGTGATTGGGCCCGAATAGGCCTTCGCCGCGACAGCCGCCACGTCCACGCGGTCGCACGGCGGATAGAAATGGGTGAGAACGAGATGCTTGACCCGCGCCTCCTCGGCCAGCGTGCCAGCGCTGGTCGGCGTGAGATGGTACGGTTCGGCCGACTCGTCGGGGAACGAGCATTCGGCGATGAGCAAGTCGGCCTCGCGGGCGAACGAGATGAGATGCTCCCCTGGGCTGGCGTCGCCCGTGTACACAAGCGTCTTGCCCTCCGCGCGCAAGCGGAACGCCAGCGATTCCGGCGTGTGGCCCGACGGCGCGGCGTCAACCGTCCAGCCGGGGCCTGCAAACCCTCCGCGCGTTATGTCCACTTCGCGGAGGTCGTACAGAGATGGCCGCGCCCAGGGGTTCAAATCCACCATTGCGCGCATCCAGCCCAGAAACGCCGGCGACGCGATCACGTGCAGTGGCCGCGTCCGGCGCATCAGCGCGAAGGCCTGGAGCATGGGAATCAGGTCGGCGCAGTGGTCCGAGTGCGAATGCGTGAACAGGGCGTACTCCCATGCGCCCACGTCCACCCCGGCCCGCAGCAGCCGGTACAGCGTGCCCGAGCCTGCGTCAAACAGCAGCGGGCTTTCGCCCACGCGAACCAGCAGGCCAGGCGGAAAACGCCGCGGGTTCGGATACCCCGTCCCCGACCCCAGCACGATGATCTCCATGCAGCCCTCACCGAAAAGAACGAGCCTGGGCGGCCCCGCAGGAACCGCCCAGGGTCTCGCTAGATGCGCACCATGACCTTGCCGTCCTGGCGGCTCGTGGACTGCCGAATGGCGTCCACAACGCTCGCCAGGTCGTAGCGGGCCGTGATGATCTGCGTCATGTCTATCAGCCCCGACGCCATCAGTCGGATGACGTTCGGGAACGTGCCGTTGCCCGAATGCCCCTGCGCGCCGAAGACCTGCGCGTGGTGGGTCTGGAAATGCTCCAGGTACATCGGGACTCGCTCGGCGGCGCGCCCAATCTGGACGATGCGGGCGTTGACGGCCATAGAGGCTTCCATCTCCGGTATGGTCTTGGAGGGAGCGCCAGCCGCTTCCACGTGCATGTCGGCCCCCTCGCCGCCCGTGAGTTCCATCACCACCTCGCTGGGCTTGACCGCCCGCGGGTCGTACACATAGTCGGCGCCGACTTTCTTGGCCAGTTCGCGGCGGGCCTCCGAGACCTCAAAGGCGATAACCTTCGCCGCGCCCGCCGCCTTGCACAGGGCAATGGAAGCCAGGCCGATAGGCCCCGCGCCGTACACGGCCACATAGGCCCCGGGCTTGAAGCCGCCCGCCCGCGCAAAGATGCCGTTGTACGCCACCGAGGTAGGCTCTACCAGCGCCCCGGCTTCAAAGATCTTGTCGTCATCGTACCGCTCGCGCAGAGCGTTCAGTTTCCAGCAGTACTTCGCCCCAACCGCGATGTACTCGGCGAACGCCCCGTCAATGGTGAACCCGATCTCCTCCAGGTTCTTGCACTGGTTGGGATAGCCATCCCGACACGGTCGGCAGTGCCCGCACCAGATCATCTCCTCGGCGGTAACGAAATCGCCCTTGACGAAGTCCTTGACGGCGCTGCCCACTTCCACGATCTCGCCCGAGAACTCGTGGCCGAGGATGCTGGGGAACTTGGTCAGGCCCGGATACAGGATATAGTTGTCCGCATCGGTCTCGTAGAAGTGCATGTCGGACCCGCACACGCCGCACGCCCGCACGCGGATGAGCACCTGGTCGGGCTTGATCTGGGGCTTCGGGACTTCCTTTACAGCGAGTTTCGGGTTGCGCCACACGGCGTTGCCGGTGATCGCCTTCCCTGTTGCCTTCTCAAACTCGGATAGCGGATACCCTGGCCGGGGTTGCCAGTCTGCAGTAAGCACGAGTCCCTTCATCTTGAACCATCCTCCTTGTTGGTTTGGAATCCAGCACAGACGGGCCTACGCAACGCTCATGCGCTGCACACGTTTGCATTGAGATTATAGCACGGGCCTGCCCATTTGTCAAAAAAATCACTTGCCCAACAAAAACAGGCGAGGACGCCATCTCCTCGCCTGTTGAACCGACCTGACGTGTCGCGCGGGCTAATCGGCCCTGGCCCCTCCGACTGCCACCAGCATCTCGGCGACCGCCAACAGGAGCGCCAGCCCCACCAGAAGCGCGCGCCCCGGCCCACCTACCGTGCGATACGGCTCAAACCGCTGGGCGAGCAACAGCGCCGCCCCAACCTGCGCCATGCCAAAAACCGCCGTGAGCGCCAAAGTCCGGAGGGATGTCGTGTGCCACGTTCTCATGGAAGACCTCCATCGCCGTATCTACAACCATAAACGCCGCACAACGGCTTGGAGTTCCGGCCCCGGCACAGGAGTTCACAAAGTTTTCACCGCGGGGGAACCTGGCGCAAGAAAAAGCGCCCTTTCGGGCGCTGTGGAAACGCTTGGCTACTTGTTGGCCCGTCCCTTGGACGGAATGACGGGCTTGATTCCCATGTAGATTTGCTTGCCGGCGAGCGTCGCCAGGATGGCCTCCGGCGTCCTCCTGCCGATAATCTTGTGGAGTTCCACCGGCGTGAGCGGCGTGTTGTCGTTGGCCAGGAAGATGCGGAAGGCCGCTTCGGCCAGGGGCGTGTACTCGGTGATGTAGGTCGGCTTCTGGCTGCAACAGGTGCGCAGGCTGTGCCACAAGCCGTCCACGCGGGTGATCTCCGCCGTGTCCGGGTCAATCCAATCTATCTCCCCCACGGACCCCAGCGGCGGATATTTCTGCCGGCAGTCGTCGCACAGGCGACTGTGCAGGACAACCCGGAAGTTGGAGCCCTTCTCGGTCCACCAATCAAAATCTATGTGGAACTTGGTTTCCAGCGTAGGCTTCACCCAAGGGGTCATGCTACCGCTCCCTAGCGCATACGGATTTTGGTCGGGTCAAAGGCCCAGTAGCCATTGCCCTCGTCCACAAAACACGGGTTCACCGACAACTCGTAGAAGATCGGCCCAGGCGGGCAGCGGCGGATGAGGTTGAACGCCGCGTACACGGTCTTTGCGTGCACGCGCGGGCCCAGTTTCGCCAGTTCGGGGAACAGTTCCAGCAAGATGTCCAGCACCGGCCGCCCCCGTTCCTGCTCCGCGATCCACAGTTCATTCAGGGCCGGCGACTCCTCTTCGGCCACCAGCATGGCCTCGTCGTACTCGCAACTGATGGGGTATTTCGTCATCTGGAACGTCAGTTTGCCGGCGTCGGCGCGGGCCACCCGCACCCACTCTCGCCTCATGCGGCGCGGCTCAAAGTCCACGATGATCTCCGAGGGGCTGCCGGTCTTCTGCAACGAGATGAGCGCGCCCGCCGGAATCTCGTTCTGCAGGTACCAGTCGCGCAGGCCGAACACGTACCCGCCCGCCGGCACAACCCAGCCGTTCATCGCCTCCCCGTTCTGGCCGTTGACCAGCCGCACAGGCACGATGGCCCCTGGCCCGTCGGGGAAGAACCCCCGCGTGCGCGGCGTCAGCGGCAGCGTGCCCGCCTTTCGGTGCGGCGCAATCAGCACAAACGAGACCTTATCCCCCGGCTTGCGCTTCTCCGCAGGGCCGGCCGAAAGGTCGCTGGCCTCGTCGTCAATCTCGCCCTCAACCTGATGCAAGACCGCGCTGATGTTCTTGCGGTTGAAGGCAATGGGCGTGTACGCCAGCCACACGGGCGTGCTCAGAACCTCGGGCGGGAGAAGCCGCCGCAGATACCACGCCGGCTCCTTGGCCGTGCCCAGGTTCATGAACCGCTCGTCGGCCCGAAGCGCCACATCCAGCGCAAATCGTCGGATGTCGGCGGGTATCTCCGCGGGTAGGCCCAGTTCCTTGAGAATCTCATCGGAACTCACAGGCCGATTGTTGAGTTCAATCATCGCCTCGGCCAGATTCAGGTATCCGATGTGAATATCGGGCATCAGTTCGCGCAGAAACCAATGCCCGTCCAACTGGACGAAGCCGAGCGCGGCAGATTGCGCGAGTTTGTCGGTGATCGCGCTCTCCAGGGCGGCCTTATGTTCCTGGTAAATCTGCTTCGGCGACGAGCCTTGGAGGAGTTGCGCGATGTCCGTGTTCAACTTGTGGGGAAAATCCAACTCCGACGGGAACTCGCGGACTTTGCCCTCGCCTTCTATCTCAACCTGAATGACCTTGAAGGGCGGGTAGGCCGGGTTCACGCCATCCCGAATGCCGACCACCTTCCCGACGGCGAAATCCAACGCGGGGAAGACGAGCGTCTGCCCCACGCTGTAGGACTTCTTCGGCTGATACGCCTCTCCGCGGGCGAGCCTCGCCTGGACCGCCTTGGTCTGCATCGCCAGGCGCTGGCCCACCAGCGCGAGCGCCAGGTCCTTCGTCGCGCAGGGTTTGCCCTGCTGGTGGAGCCACTCGTACAGGAACGCGACATCATCATCCGTGATGAGGAAATCTTTCGTCCATTCGGCAGACTGATCCGGTTTCTGACGAACCAACATGAACCTCCGTTGCAGATGCTACACGACTCCAAAAGATTATATTCTGATTGCGTAAAATGACAAGTTGCGCTCAAGGGCGGTAGTGTATAAATCTCGGTAGAAATTGGCCAGACCGATCAGCGGCAACATGAAATGTATACAGCGTAGGGCCAGGTTTCCATACCTGCCCTCTGCTCCCGGCGGCTATGGAAAGCCGCCCTACGCGTTTTGGCGTGGCGCCACCAGCCTATTGCGAGCGTAGGGCAGGTTTCCATACCTGCCCTCTGCTCCCGGCGGCTATGGAAAGCCACCCTACGTGTTTTGGCGTGGCGCCACCAGCCTATTGCGAGCGTGGGGCAGGTTTCCATTCCTGCCCTCTGCTCCCGGCGGCTATGGAAAGCCGCCCTACGTGTTTTGGCGTGGCGCCACCAGCCTATTGCGAGCGTAGGGCAGGTTTCCATACCTGCCCCCTGCTTCCGGCGGCGATGGAAAGCCACCCTACGTGTTTTGGCGTGGCGCCACCAGCCTATTGCGAGCGTGGGGCAGGTCTCCATTCCTGCCCCCTGCTTCCGGCGGCTATGGAAAGCCGCCCTACGCGTTCTGGAGTGGCGCCACCAGCCTATTGCGAGCGTAGGGCAGGTTTCCATACCTGCCCCCTGCTTCCGGCGGCTATGGAAAGCCACCCTACGTGTTTTGGCGTTGCGCCACCAGCCTATTGCGAGTGTAGGGCAGGTTTCCATACCTGCCCTCTGCTTCCGGCGGCTATGGAAAGCCGCCCTACGTGTTTTGGCGTTGCGCCACCAGCCTATTGCGAGCGTAGGGTCAGGTTTCCATACCTGCCCCTTCGCACCGATGCCTATGGTGCCACCGACAAACTTCGGAACCGAGCCTCAAGGGCGTCGACAAATGGGTGGGAAGGTTTGCTACCCCGCGCCGCTTGTAGTATACTTTCGCGCGATTACCCGCAGTCTTGCAGGTACAGGCTCGGAGTCTGGTCCATGCTGCAAAGGGCTTCTTTCCGCTACACGCTAGCGCTGTATGTTCTGGACATGGTCGCCACATTTGGCTCCCTGTATGCCGCCCTGCTGGCACGGCGCGCGTGGCCCCTGGGAAAACCCTTTATGGAGCAGTACGGCGGCCTCCGCCCCGCCATTTTCGCGATCGCGTTTGTCGCGTGGACCCTGGCCTTGATGGTTTCGGGAGCCTACGACCCCCGCCGCATCCTGCGCACCGAACGGGAGATCACGCGCGTGCTGGGCGCCGTCGCCATCGCATCCCTCCTCTTCGCCGGCGCGCTTTACTTCTCATACCGGTCTGTGTCTCGCCTGCTTGTGGTCTATTTCATTCTGCTGGACTCCGTCGCGCTCATCACCATTCGGCTGCTGCTCCGCATCGTATGGCGGAACTTCGGCGTGCGACGGCTTCCCGCGTCGCGCATCCTCATCATCGGGGCGGGCGCCCTGGGCCAGGACATCGCCAACTCGTTCCTCCAGCACCAGTGGATGGGGCTGGAAACCGTGGGCTTCCTGGACGATGACCCGGCCAAGCAGGGCGAACGCATCGGCGGCGTGCCGGTGCTGGGCACACTTCCGGACGCCCCCAGGGTCGTCGCCGAAAATCGCATCACGGACGTGGTGTTCGCGCTGCCGTTGCGCGCGCACCGAGAGATGGCCAACCTCGTCGCGCGTTTGGAGGAACTCCCCGTCAACATCAAGGTGGCGCCCGACCTGGGGCCGCTGGTCTTCTACCGTACCACGGTGGAAACCTTCGGCGACATTCCTCTCATCGGACTCAAGGAGCCGGTCATCCGCCCCCACCAACGCGTGCTGAAGCGCATGATGGACATCGGCATCTCGGCGGTGGCGCTCGTGGTCTCGGCCCCGATATGGCCGGCCATCGCACTGGCGATCAAACTGGATTCGCCGGGGCCGGTCATTTTCCGCCAGCAGCGCGTGGGCGAGGGCGGCAAACTGTTCACCATGTACAAGTTTCGCACCATGCACGTCGGGGCCGAGAAGTTGGAAAGAACGCTCGTGGAAAGTGCCCTCGCCCAAAGGGAGCGGCTTTTCAAATCCCCCGATGACCCTCGCGTAACCCGCGTGGGGCGGTTCCTGCGGCGCACGAGCCTGGACGAGTTGCCGCAGTTGTGGAACGTGCTGAAGGGCGACATGAGCCTGGTGGGCCCCAGGCCCGAGTTGCCCGCCTTCGTGGAACGCTACGAACCCTGGCAGCGCAAGCGGTTTGGCGTGCCCCAGGGCCTCACGGGCTGGTGGCAGGTGCATGGCCGCAGCGACAAGCCCATGTACTGGCACACCGAGGACGACCTCTACTACATCCAAAACTACTCGCTCCTGCTGGATCTCAGAATCCTGCTCCTGACGGCGCTGTCGGTGATCCGCGGCAGGGGCGCGTACTAGGCCCGCACCGCCCGTAGGACACCCCCGCGCTAGCGTTCACGGCACCTTTACCCCCTCTGGTACCATTTTCCCATTCTCGCCTCCTCCTATACCCCCTATACTGGGCGTAGAGTCAATACTCGGTAGGAGGCTAGGCATCCATGAATCCAGCACCGACAAGGCGCTTGACGCTGCAGCAGCGCACCGTGGGCGTTCTTGTTGTATGTGCTCTGCTCATCCTAGCACCAGGCACTGCCCAGGCGCAGCAGCCCCCGTATGTTCCCCCCATGCCTCAGGATGTCCAGACTCCAGACATGCCCGACAGAACGGGCGAAATGAGCATTGCGCTTCGGGCCGACGTGCCGCAGATCACCGAGGACGATGGCGGCTACCAGATAGTCTCCCTGGGCGGCATGGACTATGTGAGCATCGCGGGCGCGCCGCGCCTGCCGGTGCAGCATGTGGAAGTGCAGTTGCCCGCCGGAGCGCGCCTGTCTCAGTATAGCCTGCAAGACGTTGTAGCAGAGGCCCTTCCGGGCACATACAACCTCGCGCAGGTGGCTCCCGAGGCCGAAAGCGAGGGTGGCGTCCGGGCCCCCATTCTGTTTGAACCGCCCGCATCCCATGTGTTCCCCGATTCGCTGGTGGAGGTGAGCGCCACCCAGCAACGCGGCGATGCCCAGGTCATCACCTTCCGCTTCTACCCGCTTCAGTACAACCTGGCCACGCGCACGCTCTCGCTCATCCGCAGTGCGCGGCTGTCGGTGCGCTACCAGCGCATCGGCCGACAGCCAGACCAGGGCGGCATCGGGCCGTCGGAGCCAGCGGGCGCGCCCGCGCCTTCCGATGTCAACACGCAGTCCACGCGCAACCCGGGCTACGCCATCGCCGTGCGCAGCGACCTGGCCCAGGCCGCCAGCATCCTCAACTTCAAGCGCCACAAGGAATCGGAAGGCTTCACCGTGTACCTGGTGTCGCCCGAGGACTGGGCAACCTACACCGGCAAGGACAGCGCCGACAAGTTTCGGGCTTTCCTCCAGGCCAAGTGGCGCGACTGGAACTTGCAGTATCTTCTCATCATCGGCAGCGCCTCGTCCATCCCGATGAAGACGCTGTACCCGTCCAACACCGATCACACCGGCACGTGGGCCACGCCGTCCGACATGTACTACGCCGACCTCACCGGCGACTGGGACAAGGACAGGGACGGCTTCCCTGGCGAGTTCAAGGACGACGCCGTGGACTTCGGGGCCGAACTACTGGTGGGCCGCATTCCCTTTGACACCGAGGTCTACATCAGCACCGTGCTGGAGCGCACCATTGCCTACGAGACGACCTACGGCGACTGGCGGAAGCGCGCGCTGCTGGCGATGGCCATCCTGGACTATCAGCCCAACGGCGGCCCGCAGACCGACGGCGCGTACCTGGGCGAATCCATGCTGGGCTACCTGTCCAAGGCCGGCTTCAGCACCTGGCGCATGTACGAGGAAGACGGCAACGGCACAAAACTGCCCCACGACGCCGCGCTGGATCGCGACGCACTAGCCGCGAACTGGGCGAACGGATACGGATTTGTCTCGTGGTGGGGGCACGGCAGCACCACCGGCGCGTATCGCACCCTGTGGACCGGCGCGCAGACCGTCCGCAAGCCTTTCGCCGACATCTACCACCTGAACTCGCTGGCGACCGACAACCCGCCCATCGTGTTCCAGAACGCGTGCTCCAACGGCGCTCCGCAGACCTACAGCCTGGCGGCCCAGGTGCTGCGCTACGGAGCCATCGCCACCGTCGCGCCCACGGCGATCACCTGGTACCGAACGGGCTGGCGGTCTCCTGCCGACGGGGGCAGCGCAACCCTGGCCTACTACTTCGGGGATGAACTGGTAACCAAAGAGCAGCCGGTCGGCCAGGCGCTGGCCCGCGCCCGCGAGATGCACGCCGCCCGCTACCTCTCCTCGCCCGGGCAGCAGCAGACCGTCCTCGCGTTCGCGCTCTACGGCGACCCGTCGCTCCAGATGAAGCCGCGCCCGCGACAGCAGACCGTCCAGATCGCCGTCAAGGAGGGGTGGAACCTGCTGGCGATGCCCGCGATGGAGCAACCGCTCCCTCTGCCCGATGCGCTGTCGTCCATCGCCGGCGTGTGGGAGGAAGTCCACGCCTACGACCCGCTGGATGCGCAGCAGCCCTGGAAGACGTTCTTCGCCAACACGCCGACGCAGGCGAACACGCTCCGCCAACTGAACCCGTTGCAGGGCTTCTGGCTACGGGCCAATGCAGCCGCCACCCTGACGCTCAACGTTCCGGTGCCTTTGACCGCGTCCAGCCAGGCCGTTGACATCCATCCTGGGTGGAACCTGGTCGGGTTCCCAGGCAACGCACCCATGACCGCCGAAGACGCGCTGCGAAGCATCGCCTGGGCGGTAGAATCCGTGTTCGCGCTGGACAACGACGCCGAGAGCGCGTGGCTCAGTTACAGCCCCTCGGCCGCCGCAGACACCAACACGCTTCGGACTCTGGAGCCTGGGCGCGGGTACTGGATTTACGCCACAGCGGCCGCGACCTGGCAGGTTCCGTGATTCCAAAGACGCCGCAGAAAATCAAGCAGCCCTCCTCTCGGAGGGCTGCTTGTTTGTGTGTTACCGGTGTGGCGGCCTGTCGGCTCAGCGGTTGCCGAGCAGCACGCCCAACCCCATGCGGCTTGCGTCTTCCTCGCCCGGGTTCCACATCGGATAGGCGTCAATGCGCGGGTGGCTGGTCAACTGCACCGGCGTGCCCTTGCCGGTGATGTCCACCAGGTACAGGTTCCAGTTCTCATCCCGCTTGGACTGGAACACAACCCGACTGCTGTTGCAGTCCCAGGCTGGCGCTTCGTCCGCAGCAGGGTGATCCGTTACGCGAACCTCGGTGCCCGACGCAATCTCGGCCACGTAGATGTCGTTCCGGCCGTTTCTGTCCGACTGGTACGCCAGGTAACGGCTGTCGGGCGACCACACGGCGTTCAGGTTATTGCCCGCGCCGCTCACCTTGACGGCCGCGCCACCCTCGGCAGGCATCACGTACACGTTCCACTGCCCCTCGCGGTTGGAGCGGAAGGCGATGTACCGCCCATCCGGCGAGTACACAGGGTCTGTCTCGTCGCTGCGCTCGCTCGTCAGTTGAACCAGGTCTGTGCCCGTGATATCCACCCGATAGAGATCCCAGTTGCCGTTGCGGTTGGACTGGAAGATCACATGGAACCCATCTGGAGACCAGAACGGATCTTCATCGGCCGCTGGGTCATACGTGAGCCGCGTCTGACCGTTCCCGTTCTCGTCCATGATGTAAATCTCCCAGTTCCCATCCCTGTCCGACTGGAAGGCGATCTGCGAGGACCCGCAATCGGCCGTCCACACGGGATCTGTGTTGTTGCCGGCGTTGGCGGTCAGTTGCAGCAGATCCTGGCCGAAAGCGCCTATCCGGTAGATATTCCACGCGCCGGCGCGGTTGGACTGGAACGCGATCCATGAGCCATCCGCCGAACGCGCTGGCGCCATGTCCACGCCCGCATCATTCGTGAGGCGAATCACGTTGTTCCCTGCGATGTCCATACGGTACAGCTCCCAGTTGCCATCGCGGTTGCTGAGGAACGTGATCCAGTCCACGCATGCGCACAGCCCCTGGGGCGCAAACTGGGTTACGCGAACGCGGTACCCGTTGTTGCACTGCAGCAGATGCACGTTCTTGGCGTAGATCTTCACGAAGTACACGCCAGTGGCAGGTGCGGTGAAGACGATCTTGGACGCTTTGCCGTCAGCGTCGTCATTCGTGGCCAGCAGCGTCATGTCGGGGCCGTAGAGGGCGATCACCGTGTCCACGCCGCCGAACAGCCCGAACGTCTCAATCACGTACTCGTTGCCCGCCGTCGCGTTGAAGCGGATCCAGTCCACATCATGCTTGTGGTGGAAGTTGTGAGACTGTGGGGACCCGTCCACGGGAATCGGCTTCGCTTGAGCCCCGGAGTTGTCCGTCTCATAGGGGTCAGGGACAATTCCCGGACACTCAGGTGTAGCCGTAGGCGTCCGCGTGGCTGTCGCGGTGCTGGTCGGCGTAGCCGTGGGCGTGTTCGCCGCTGTGCTCGTCGGCGTGGCCGTTGGCGTGTTCGTCGCGGTGCTGGTCGGCGTAGCCGTGGGCGTGTTCGCCGCCGTGCTTGTCGGCGTCGCTGTTGGCGTGTTCGTCGCGGTGCTGGTCGGCGTAGCCGTAGGCGTGTTCGCCGCGGTGCTGGTCGGCGTAGCCGTCGGCGTGTTCGTCGCCGTGCTTGTCGGCGTCGCTGTTGGCGTGTTCGTCGCGGTGCTGGTCGGCGTCGCCGTGGGCGTGTTCGTCGCCGTGCTTGTCGGCGTAGCCGTGGGCGTGTTCGTCGCGGTCTTGGTGGCGGTCGCTGTCGGGGTAGGCGTGCGCGGGCAAGGCCCGTGGCTTAAGTTGAACTGTCCCGACCAACTCGCGTAAATCGTGGCCGTTGCCGACACCACTTGCGAATCCAGGTGCAGCGTCGTGGAGTAATGCGCGGTGCCGCCTGTGAACTTATCCAGGGGTACGGTTGCAACGGAGCCATCAGCCCAATGCACCTCAATGGATGCAGGTGCACTCGCCTCGTCCGCCACTTGGGTGATGACGAAATGCCACTCGGAGTCATCGCACTCGTGATCGGTGAGCGCCTTGGCCGAGATGACTTTCGTGTCGGCCACACCAAATGGATTGAAAGCCGCCTCTGCAACCTGCGGCACGCTCACGACACCCAAGGGGAGCAGCAGAGCCAGGATCAGCAGCGCCACTCCAGTAATGTGAGCGTACTGTCTTTTTGTCATCGTAGTGTCCCTTCTGATGATGCAATGGATTCTGAACGGTTTGCGCTCGTTCAGTCGTGCATAGCATACCACCTAGCATGAATTCTGGATATGACCTATATCATGTTTCGTTGAAGACATCGTGAGCCAATGCAACTGAAGCCGCGAAACATAGCAGGCCGCGCGGATAACAAAAACGCGGGGCCCTGCGAAGGGCCCCGCGTTCGGGGGAAGCAGATTCCAGATTGCCTAATGACCTATCGGGATGTGCACGCGATTCCTGTAGAGCCGCCCGATCCCCATGCGGCTCCCGTCCTCCGACGGCGGATTCCACATCGGGTACGCATCCACGTGCGGGTCATCGGTCAGCCGCACCAGCGCGCTCGTGTCCAGGATGTCGGTCATGTAGATTTCCCAGTTCCCATCGCGATTCGTGTGGAACACGATGTGCTGGCTGTCGCAAGACCAGGTCGGCGCTTCGTCCGTGGCCGCATTGTCCGTAACGCGCGTCTCCAGCAGCGTCAGGATGTTCACCGCGTAGATTTCGCTCTGCCCGTCGCGGTCGGACTGGTACGCGAGCCACTGGCTGTCGGGCGACCACACCGCATTGAGATTGTTGCCCGCGCCGCTGACCTTGACCGCATCGCCGCCCGCCGCCGGCATCACATAGGTGTGCCACTCGCCATCGCGGTTGGAGCGGAAGGCGATGTACTGCCCGTCCGGCGACCACACGGGGTCAACCTCGTCCGCCGGGTCATTGGTCAACTGGATCAAGTCCGTGCCCGTTACATCCACCACGTAGATGTCCCAGTTGCCGTTGCGCCTGGACTGGAAGGCGATGTACATCCCATCCGGCGACCAGAACGGATCCTCATCCGGGGCGGGGTCATCGGTCAGGCGCATCTGCCCGTTCCCGTTGCCGTCCATGATGTAGATTTCCCAGTTCCCGTCGCGGTCGGACTGGAACGCAATCTGCTCGCTCCCGCACGGCGTTGACCACATCGGATCTAGGTTGTTGCCCGCGTTGGCTGTCAGTTGCGTCAGGTTCTCGCCAAGCGCATCCACTTTGTAGATGTCCCACAGGCCGTTGCGGTTCGTCTGGAAGGCGATCCAGACCGCGTCCGAGGAGCGAGTCGGCGCCATGTCTATCGCCGGGTCATTGGTCAGGCGTACAGGCGTGCCGCCCGCCGCATCCAGCCGGTACAGTTCCCAGTTGCCATCGCGGTCGCTGTGGAACACGATCCACTCTGGGCACGGGCACTCCAACTGCTGCTTGAACTCCTCCACCTTGACCTTGTACCCGTTCTCGCAGCCGCATAGTTCGGGATACTTGGGCCGTATCTTGACGTAGTACGTGCCCGAAGTTTCGGCGACCCAGGCGATCTGCGAGCCTTTGCCTCCGCCAAAGTCGTCGTTCGTGGCCAGAAGCGTCATGTCAGGCCCGTACAGTTCAATGATGGTGTCCACGAGCCGCGACAGGTCAAAGGTCGTGATGACGTACTCGTTGCCCGCCGTCGCGTTGAACTTGATCCAGTCCACGTCAGGCTCTTCGTGGAGACTGTGCAGTTGCGGCGTCCCGTCCACGGAGATGAACTTGGCCTGGCTGCTGGTGTTGTCCACCTCATAGGCGTCCGGCGGCTCGGGCGGACGAGTCGCGGTAACCGTGTCTTCCACGCCGATGGTAACCGGCCCGTTGCAATTCTCGGCGGTAACGCGGGCGCGCAGGCGAGTTACCGTGCCCGCAGGAACTGTGTCCCACAGGGCGTTGAAACTCACCGCTACCATCGTGCTGCGGCTTTCGCCCGCCGGCAGGTCGCCCACATTCCAGACATACGGCAGAATGTCGGCGATGTACCCTGCGCCTTCTACAGCCTCTACCGTGATGACGATGTCCTGGAAACTGCCGCAGGTGCCGGTGTTCGTTACGGTCAGGTAGAAGGTCGCGTTCAGGTCGCAGACCTCAATATCTGCATCAAACGCCACCTTCAGTTCGCCGTTGCACCCGTGCAGTTCAAACGACAGCGTGTCGTATGCCGTGCAGCCGCTAGCGTCCGTAACCTTCACGCGCACGGTGTAGGACCCCGCATCGGGGAAGACCCGGCACGGGCTCTGGCCATTGTAGTCGTCGTACTGCCCGTCGTTGTCCAGATCCCACTCGTAGGTGTACGGGGCCGCGCCGCCGGTGGCCACCGCCGTGAAGCAGGCTTCGCCCGTGCAGTCCGGCAGCGAGACGATTTCCGCCTCTACGGCCAGTTCGTCGTTGATCGCGTAGGTTGTGCTCGCCTGATCCATGCAGTTGTTGTTGTCAAACAGGCGCACGGCCACCGTGCCGGCCTTGGCATGGCCGGTGATGGTGATGACCGTCTGCCGCGGGAACTCGCTGTACACGCCGTCGCCGTTGACGTCCCAGGCGAAGTAGTACGGAGGCTCGCCGCCGGAGACCCGCGTTACCGTGAAGACGGCGGTCCCCTCGCACTGATCCACGCTCTTGGTCAGGACGATTTGCGGCGGCGGCACATACACCACCGGCACAGGCTCCGAGGCGTCTTCGCACTGATTATTGTCCACCACAACCACGCTGTACGTGCCTGCAGTCGTGGCAAGATACGTGTCGGTGATCAGCGATGTCGGGCCGTGAGTGGCCACGAGGACGTCATTGCGATACCAGAAGTACGTGAAGTTCGCCTCGCCGCCGCTCAATGTCGCCGTCAGCAGCACCGACGACACGTTGCAGTTCAACTCGCCGCTGGTGGGCGTTACGCTCACGTCCGGATCGGGCACCGACGTTACCACCACATCCGCCGACGTGTCCGTGCACCCGTTGTGGTCCGTAACGACGACCTTGTACGTCCCGGCCGACGTGGCCGTGTACGTGCTATTCGTGGCCTCGCTGATGGCCGTACCGTTCTTGTACCACTGGTACGTGTACGGGGACTCCCCGCCCGTTACGCTCGCCGTCAGCAGCACCGACGACACGTTGCAGTTCAACTCGCCACCCGTCGGCGTTACGCTCACGTCCGGGTCCGGCACCGACGTTACCACCACATCCGCCGACGTGTCCGTGCACCCGTTGTGATCCGTAACGATGACCTTGTACGTCCCAGCGCTCGTCGCGCTGTACGTGCTATTCGTGGCCCCGCTGATGGCCGCCCCGTTCTTGTACCACTGGTACGTGTACGGGGTCTCCCCACCCGTTACGCTCGCCGTCAACAGCACCGACGACACCTTGCAGTTCAACTCGCCGCCCGTCGGCGTTACGCTCACGTCCGGGTCAGGCACCGACACCACCACCACATCCGCCGACGTGTCCGTGCACCCGTTGTGATCCGTAACGACGACCTTGTACGTCCCGGCGCTCGTGGCAGAGTATGTGCTATTCGTGGCCCCAGTGATGGCCGCCCCGTTCTTGTACCACTGGTACGTGTACGGAGTCTCCCCGCCCGTTACGCTCGCCGTCAGGAGAACAGAACTCACCTTGCAGTTCAGTTCGCCGCTGGTGGGCGTTACGCTCACGTCCGGATCGGGCACCGACACGACCACCACATCCGCCGACGTGTCCGTGCACCCGTTGTGGTCCGTAACGACGACCTTGTACGTCCCGGCCGACGTCGCGCTGTACGTGCTATTCGTCGCCCCGCTGATGGCCGCCCCGTTCTTGTACCACTGGTACGTGTACGGGGTCTCCCCACCCGTTACGCTCGCCGTCAGCAGCACCGACGACACGTTGCAGTTCAACTCGCCGCCCGTAGGCGTTACGCTCACGTCCGGGTCGGGCACCGACACCACCACCACATCCGCCGACGTGTCCGTGCACCCGTTGTGGTCCGTAACGACGACCTTGTACGTCCCGGCGCTCGTGGCAGAGTATGTGCTATTCGTGGCTCCGCTGATGGCCGCCCCGTTCTTGTACCACTGGTACGTGTACGGAGTCTCCCCGCCCGTTACGCTCGCCGTCAGGAGAACAGAACTCACCTTGCAGTTCAGTTCGCCGCTGGTGGGCGTTACGCTCACGTCCGGATCGGGCACCGACGTTACCACCACATCCGCCGACGTGTCCGTGCACCCGTTGTGGTCCGTAACGACGACCTTGTACGTCCCGGCGCTCGTGGCAGAGTATGTGCTATTCGTGGCTCCAGTGATGGCCACGCCGTTCTTGTACCACTGGTACGTGTACGGCCCCTTGCCCCCTGTAACGCTCGCCGTCAGCAGCAACTGCCGCACCGTGCACGTCAACGTGCCGCTGGTGGGCGTTACGCTCACGTCCGGATCGGGCACCGACACGACCACCACATCCGCCGACGTGTCCGTGCACCCGTTGTGATCCGTAACGATGACCTTGTACGTCCCGGCGCTCGTGGCAGAGTATGTGCTATTCGTGGCTCCAGTGATGGCCACGCCGTTCTTGTACCACTGGTACGTGTACGGCCCCTTGCCCCCTGTAACGCTCGCCGTCAGCAGCAACTGCCGCACCGTGCACGTCAACGTGCCGCTGGTGGGCGTTACGCTCACGTCCGGATCGGGCACCGACACGACCACCACATCCGCCGACGTGTCCGTGCACCCGTTGTGATCCGTAACGATGACCTTGTACGTCCCGGCCGACGTGGCCGTGTACGTGCTATTCGTGGCTCCGCTGATGGCCGTACCGTTCTTGTACCACTGGTACGTGTACGGGGTCTCTCCACCCGTTACGCTCGCCGTCAGCAGCACCGACGACACGTTGCAGTTCAACTCGCCGCCCGTCGGCGTTACGCTCACGTCCGGATCGGGCACCGACGTTACCACCACATCCGCCGACGTGTCCGTGCACCCGTTGTGGTCCGTAACGATGACCTTGTACGTCCCAGCGCTCGTGGCAGAGTATGTGCTATTCGTGGCTCCACTGATGGCTGCCCCGTTCTTGTACCACTTGTACGTGTACGGAGACTCCCCACCCGTTACGCTCGCCGTCAGCAGCACCGACGACACGTTGCAGTTCAACTCGCCGCCCGTCGGCGTTACGCTCACGTCCGGGTCCGGCACCGACGTTACCGCCACATCCGCCGACGTGTCCGTGCACCCGTTGTGATCCGTAACGATGACCTTGTACGTCCCCGCCGACGTGGCCGTGTACGTGCTATTCGTGGCTCCGCTGATGGCCGTACCGTTCTTGTACCACTGGTACGTGTACGGGGTCTCTCCACCCGTTACGCTCGCCGTCAGCAGCACCGACGACACGTTGCAGTTCAACTCGCCGCCCGTCGGCGTTACGCTCACGTCCGGATCGGGCACCGACGTTACCACCACATCCGCCGACGTGTCCGTGCACCCGTTGTGATCCGTAACGACGACCTTGTACGTCCCCGCCGACGTCGCGCTGTACGTGCTATTCGTGGCTCCGCTGATGGCCGCCCCGTTCTTGTACCACTGGTACGTGTACGGGGTCTCCCCACCCGTTACGCTCGCCGTCAGCAGCACCGACGCCACGTTGCAGTTCAACTCGCCGCTGGTGGGCGTTACGCTCACGTCCGGGTCCGGCACCGACGTTACCACCACATCCGCCGACGTGTCCGTGCACCCGTTGTGGTCCGTAACGACGACCTTGTACGTCCCAGCGCTCGTGGCAGAGTATGTGCTATTCGTGGCTCCAGTGATGGCCGCCCCGTTCTTGTACCACTGGTACGTGTACGGGGTCTCCCCGCCCGTTACGCTCGCCGTCAGCAGCACCGACGACACGTTGCAGTTCAACTCGCCACCCGTCGGCGTTACGCTCACGTCCGGGTCAGGCACCGACACCACCACCACATCCGCCGACGTGTCCGTGCACCCGTTGTGATCCGTAACGACGACCTTGTACGTCCCCGCCGACGTGGCCGTGTACGTGCTATTCGTGGCTCCGCTGATGGCCGCCCCGTTCTTGTACCACTGGTACGTGTACGGGGTCTCCCCACCCGTTACGCTCGCCGTCAGCAGCACCGACGCCACGTTGCAGTTCAACTCCCCACTCGTCGGCGTTACGCTCACGTCCGGGTCAGGCACCGACACCACCCCCACATCCGCCGACGTGTCCGTGCACCCGTTGTGGTCCGTAACGATGACCTTGTACGTCCCGGCGCTCGTGGCAGAGTACGTGCTATTCGTGGCTCCGCTGATGGCCGCCCCGTTCTTGTACCACTGGTACGTGTACGGGGATTCGCCACCCGTTACGCTCGCCGTCAGGAGAACAGAACTCACGTTGCAGTTCAACTCCCCGCCCGTCGGCGTTACGCTCACCTCCGGGTCAGGCACCGACACCACCACCACATCCGCCGACGTGTCCGTGCACCCGTTGTGATCCGTAACGACGACCTTGTACGTCCCCGCCGACGTGGCCGTGTACGTGCTATTCGTGGCTCCGCTGATGGCCGCCCCGTTCTTGTACCACTGGTACGTGTACGGGGTCTCCCCGCCCGTTACGCTCGCCGTCAGCAGCACCGACGACACGTTGCAGTTCAACTCCCCGCTCGTCGGCGTTACGCTCACGTCCGGATCGGGCACCGACGTTACCACCGAATCGTTGGACCTCACGTCGCAATTTGGCCCATCACCTACCCGAACGTAGTATGTCCCAGCGCTCGTCGCCGTGTACGTGCTGCTCGTCGCACCGGTGATGGCCGCGCCATTCTTGTACCACTGGTACGTGAACGGCCCCACTCCACCACTGACGTTCGCCGTCAGCAGCACCGAACTCACGTTGCAGTTCAACTCCCCGCTCGTCGGCGTTACGCTCACCGTCGGGCAAACGCGCCGGTTCTTGAAGTCCACCGTCCAACCGCACTGCGCGGGCGGACAGTTCGGATCCTGCCGATCCGGCTCAACCCCCTGCCCCGCCGATGTCCCGCTCGGCGGACACGTCAGGTTGATCTCCTTGTAGTAGTAACTCACGTACTGCCAGCCCGCTCGCTGCTCCTCTACCACCCACAGCGCCTGATTGCATTCCGTGATCCCCGTGAACGAGTAGTACCCATTCTCATCCGTCGTCGTGCTGTACAGGTTCGCGCCGCCCACCGTCTTCCGAATGTAGATGTTCCATCCCGCTATCGGCTCCATGGTGTCGGCATCGTACTTGTGCCCAGAAACCTGCACCCCGTAGTCGTACCCAATCTCCACCTCATTGGAGTTGTCCGAGCAACCGTTCACATCCGTTACCCGAACCTTGTACGTCCCCGCCGACTTCACCGTGTACGTGCTACCCGTCGCACCGCTGATCGCCACGCCGTTCTTGTACCACTGGTACGTGTACGGCCCCTTGCCCCCTGTAACGCTCGCCGTCAGCAGCAACTGCCGCACCGTGCACGTCAACGTGCCGCTGGTGGGCGTTACGCTCACGTCCGGGTCCGGCACCGACACCACCACCACATCCGCCGACGTGTCCGTGCACCCGTTGTGGTCCGTAACGACGACCTTGTACGTCCCGGCCGACGTGGCCGTGTACGTGCTATTCGTGGCCCCGCTGATGGCCGCCCCGTTCTTGTACCACTGGTACGTGTACGGGGTCTCCCCACCCGTTACGCTCGCCGTCAGCAGCACCGACGACACGTTGCAGTTCAACTCGCCGCTGGTGGGCGTTACGCTCAC
>Ga0272448_1002295_pt1 | contig 24172 bp, 28 predicted proteins | sample YNPCB0191_FD_202220 | JGI IMG/M metagenome (GOLD analysis project Ga0272448, IMG submission 202220) | Hot spring sediment microbial communities from Yellowstone National Park, WY, United States - YNP-CB-019-1 | ecosystem: Environmental > Aquatic > Thermal springs > Hot (42-90C) > Sediment... | reverse complement strand
GCGCGAAGTGCTCTCGCGTTGGATGTAGCATCGACACGATCTTCATGAACCCGATCGACTTCGGCACGTTGACCGCGGAGCTCGAAGACAAGACCCAGTACGTGGACAGCGGCGAAGACAAGCAGTTTGGTCTTCGCGGGTTGCAGATGTGGTTGCCCAGCGGCGCCGTGTCTGTGTATGCAGACATGGATGTCCCAGGGTCTCGCATCTTCGGATGCAACCTCGATTCGTGGGAGTTGCTCAGTGCTGGTGAATCGCCGACGTTCCTGGCCTTCGGGTCGAGTGGCAAGGTCATCGACATTGCCACGAGTGATGCCGTGTTCTTGAAGGTCGGCGGCTATCATCAGCTCGTGTGCTACGACACGTCGCAGATTGCCACCGCTAGCCTCTGATAGGAGATCATCATGGCTAATGCACTTGCGATCCTTCTTGGAAAGAGGGGCGACAACGAACCTGATGGCGACGAGGGGAAGAGCAACGATGCGCGAATCAAAGCAGCGAAGCTCGTCCGCAAAGCGATCGAAGCTTCTGACGATGAAGCGCTTGCAGATGCTCTTGATTCGTTCCTAGACGCGCGTGAAGAAGAGTAGGTGATGCGATGATCACCGTGTCCGTGAGTGACCTGATTGCTGGAGCCCGACTTCGTGCAGACATGCAAGATGTCGGATGGCTGACTGATGCAAACGGAATGGATCTTGTTCGGTCGGCGTGGGAGCAACTATATGTTGCCGTCGCCTCGACAGAATGGGGCGCGCATCGTTGGACCACCAGCAATCAGGGCACCACGGTCCCTGGTGTTGATTCGTATGATCTACCATCCGACTGTTGGCGGATAGAAGGGGTTGATCTGAAGTACAACAACGTGTGGCGAAAGTTGCGCAAGCGAGCGTGGCACGAACGCAATGACTGGGCGTCTGGTGCTTCTGGCCTTCCAGTCACGTTCATGGCGCCGGTTGTCTACGACATCGTGGCGGACAAGCTTGTGTTCTCGCCCATTCCTATCGCCGCCATCCAGTACAAGATTTGGTACACACCAGATCCAACACCGATCACTGCACTGGACAATGGGCTTTCGCTAGAGCCCGCATGGCGGCAATGGATCGAGCTGCATGTCGGCGCAGCATCTCTTCGCCGCGAAGAGAGCTACGAACAAGCGGCTGCGTTGCAAGGAGCGGCGGATGCTTTGTGGCGGACGATCGTAGCTGGCAACACTAGGGATATTGGCGACCCCGACCACGTTCGGGATGTACTGGACATCGATCTATGAAAGAGCTCGGTCAGAGGATAGGCGACGTAAAGCTTCAGCGACTTGCTGATTCAGTTGCTGATTCTGCGGATCGTCATCTTCGCACTGACCGAACGAACGCCACTTACCATTCTGTGTCGATAGCTGCTGGTGGCGACGCTACGATCCCGCACCATAAGGGTCACGTGGTCAAATGGTGCATCGTGAGGATGAGCAAGTCGCCAGCTAGTGTGTACGAGACAGAGAACGATTCGCAGATACTGCGGCTGCACCATGACGGTGCAGCCGAGACTAGTGTGACTCTGATGATCTGGTGATCGACATGTGGACCGTGGTGCGTATCCCGATCGGTGGACCGATAGATGAGGATAGCTCCCGACCGTTCCTGCCTCTCGGCGCCGCGGTTCCATTGCTGAATGGCGTTCAGTGGAGAAAGGGATCTGTTCTTCCATGGCGCGAAGCGGTGTCCACCAGCGACGATCTAGACATCGCATCCCGCCGCTTTGGCGGGATGCTCGTCAACTACGGGATCCTTGAGACGAGCGAGATACATCTTGTCGACGGAGAGACCAGGGAGGCTCTTATCCCTGGCAGCGTCATACGCATAGCTGATCATTGGAAGACTGTCAGGGGTGCGCCTCTGGAACAGGTTGGTGTGCGTGGTTGGGTAGACTCGTGCGAGACAGACAATTGGATCGTCACAGTCTACTGGAGCGCAACCACGATGAGGATCACGGCCACGCACAAGAGTACTGGCTACACGCTCGAACGACGTGACCCAACCGTGTCGCAGAACAACTACGACGTGTGGCCTAGGCCGCGTGTGCTGCGTGACAACACCAAGACTGATGCTTTCGTTGTCTCGTATGTGCAGACAGATGTCGCGAACACACAGCCAACACTGAGCGTCGGTAAGTACTCCATGGCCAGGTACAGCATTAGCACTTCTGGCGGTATCTACGTTGGGGACACGTACACCGAGCTTGTCTATGCGAAGTCTCTACCAGGTTCTGGTGCGGGGCCGAACAACCCATTCCACGACGCACGCGAAGTGGATGCTGGAGTGTTTGTGGCGGCATACGCCAACGATACACCATCTGTGTATGGTCTGGTGTTGGTGCATGTTGATGCGTCGTTCAACCGCGCGCTGACGACGGTAAGCTACGCTGATAGGTACCCAACAGCGTTCGGTGCGATGACTTCTGGCTCGGCTGTAGTAGCCGCGTATGCATTCTGCGATGGAGGAAGCACAACTGTAGGCCGTCGTAGTTTCGATGGCTCGTGGGTGCAGCGGAACCCATTGCCGGTGCCGTACAACATCGTCTCTCGCGTGGTCAACAGTGCTATCGGCGCGCATCCAGAAGGTGGGTGGCGTATGATCTTTGGCATGCACATCATAGGCTGCACCGAGGAAACCAACCCTGTGATGACGCACAAGGCGCGGTGGGGCGAGGGTGGATCTGGTGTTCTGGACACTGACAGTTGGCTGCAGGCATCTGTCCCATTCTACTCTCGCAATACCTGGCACTACCTGTTGCAGCAGGGTAACCACACAGTGATCGCTGCTGAGTATGGCAGCGGTGCGTACCACGAGAGTGAGTTTGGCGCCGTCAATGAATGGCGGCTAGTACCAGTTGCGCGTGTGGCAACGTGGATCACATCAAACAAGAATCCATGGGGTATGTACCCACGCCGCCTCCACGACGACCCAGCCAAGTACCTGTTCCCTGTACGGACGCAGGTATCCTCTGACTGCGACGTGGATGTCTACGTGATCTCTACGTCTGCTCCGTCTGAGTTGTGGGAGCACGACACGATCGGTGTTGGGCCTAGTACTGAGGCGTGTGCTGGTCTGCTGCTGTCGCCTGACACAACTACTGTAGAGGCAGGCTTTGTCTTTTCTCCAGTCATCACTGACACAACCACCGGTAACCAGACGTACAACATAGCTCTGCAATGGGAGCGTGTTGGCAAGGATGGTGAGATCCACCGCTCCTTCCCCTCTGCGTACACTGTCACTGGCTCGTTCAAGGTCGGCACGCTATTGACTAGGGCGTCTGGGGACATCCGTCTACTTGTATGGTCCACCGATAGCGCTGGCATCTACCGCCTCATCCACACCGAGTATGTGGACCCGTACCAGGAAAAGACTGATTGGATCGTCCCGCATACCGGGGTCAATGAGCAGATCGCACCGTGGTATGGGCAGCTAGCGCACGGCCCCGCCCCTTCCCCATGGCATGCGTGCGTACACGGAAACAGGGTGTGGCTGATATCGGCTGAGGATCGCTACTCTGTATGGCCATCGTTGTTGCTCAACGATGTACTTGCCGCACCGGTATTCCCTGCTGCTCTAGCGATCGTAGCGCACGACGATAAGTTGCATCGTCTGTACTCTACTGACGTTGGTGTGGTTGTGCTCGGGAGCAAGCATATATACATCGCTCGTGGGGATGGGCCGGACAACACAGGCAACGGTGCACCGTTCGAGTTGTACTCTGTACCAGGTGCTGTGGGTTGTTCCGGCCAAGCGTGCCAGACGCCATGGGGAGTGATGTACGCTACCACTGACGGTATAGCGCTGCTAGACCGTGGTGTGTCTGTCCATATGGTGTCCGACCAAGTACGGGAAAAGATCAAGGGCAAGACTGTACGGTCGATGGCGTACTGGCCATCGCTTCAACGTGCTGTGGTGCTCTACGATGGGTTCATGTTGCTGTGGCATCCAGAACGAGGATGGAGCACCATCCCTATCGACGATGCAGCGGCAGTTCGTGTGGCTACTGACACAGGCAATCTGGAGGTACTGTTCTACAACCGGACCGCTGCTCAGTACCATCCGCTGAATGAACAGTGCGCGACTACTGGGCTGGCAGTAAGTACGGCATGGCTTGATGCTGCTGTGCAGCCGTGGATCAGGATTCGGAAAGTTCGTGTCCGAGCCCGCAAAGTCAATTCTCCAGTCACGGCAACTCAGATCGCCATCAATATCTACGCGAACGGAAACGACTGGTACCCTGCCGAAAGCAGACACTTCACTATCGACGATATGCAAGGTGTTGGCAACGCGCTGTACTTCACGACCCGTCTCTCGCGTCAGAAGTATGAGACGATCCGCGTAGAGATCAGAACGGTCGGTAGCGTCCCTCTGGAATGGGAATGGATTGAGCTAGAGTTCATGATGCGTAGGGGCACGGCAAAGATTGGCTCTGGAGCGGAGGTTTGACGATGAGCGTGTTCTCCTGGGTCGGGTTGTCGGAATCTGGTGGGGAGAAGTCGGCCAGGGATGCTGCTGCGCGTAGCAGGGCTAGTCTCAATCCTGACTGGTCTATAGAGGCAGGTTATGAGGAAGCGGCGAAGCAGGCCCTTGCTCGTGCTCAGGCTGCTAGCTCTGCCATGGCTGCTGCCCCCGGGGTTGCTCCTGTTACCGCTGACTATGGCCTGCACAGTACCTGGGCTCAGGGTGCTGCTGACAGCCCACTTGCCGCTGCAAGGCAGCAGCAGGCTGCCTTGGCCGCAGGTACAGACGTAACAGCCAAGGGTGTGTCGCAAATGGAGCAAGAGCGCACGGCCAGGCAAGAAGCGCTGATCAGGGCGCAGCTAGCAGCCGCACAGCAGCAACAGATGGAGCAGCTTATCAAGCAGAAGAACGAAGCTGCGCTCAAAGCTCACTATGTGGCCGAAGCAGAACGGCAGTACGCTGCCGAGCAAGCGTCGCGCATCCACAGGGCGCAGATCGTTGGTGGTCTCGCTGCTGGTGGCGGCGCTGTGCTGCAAACCGCCGCTGATTGAGGATATCAGTGAGGGTGGTCATGCCTAACTACGAAGACCCGCCTTGGGGAGCACCCGCCGGCATGTGGCCGCAGGCCCCCATCCAAACCATGCCAGGTGGTCAGACCACAGCTCCCAAACTATCTATGCCAGGTGGTCAGACCACAGCTCCTGTGCTCAGCATGCCAGGTGGGCCTGCTGGGTCCCCCGCTCCAGGTCTATACGCACCGTTGCTCGCGCCGCCAAAGTATACGGCTCCAGACCCCTGGGCTTCGTCCTATCAATCATTGCTCAGGTATCGTGGAGAGCAGGAACGCGAGTTCGCAAAGAACATGGCCAAGCAACAGAACATCATGGCCATGTCACAAGCTCAGGCTATGCATGGTCCTGCTCGTGGCGAGGCGGTCAATCAGTTGGGCTGGCAATCAGGATCTGCGAATGCACGTGCTGCTACTGTTGGGGAGATCGCAGCTAGGCAGGCGCAGTATGACGCTGCTAGGCTAGCTCAGGCGCAGGCGCAGGGGTGGGGTTCGCAGTACGCAGAAACTGAGGCAGCGAACGCAGAGCTGAACCGCGCCATGCTCGCACAGTACGATGCAGCAGCAGCTAGGCAGCAGCAGATGGACCTCCAACAGCAGAGCGACACGTATGAGACCTACGGTAGGCTCGCTGCCATGGCGGTCCCTGCTGCTATGCTGCTGCTTAGCGATGAACGCGAGAAGAAGGATATAGATGATGCACATGCCGCCTCTTCTTGGCTTCGCAAAGTCACTCCTGTCCGATACGAATACCGGGATAGTGAGGATGCAGCGGATGCTGCTGGTATGACCCCAGACTGGGGGGAGAAGCGCATGTTGGGTGTACTGGCTCAGGATCTAGCAAAGACAAAGGAAGGTCGATCGATGTTGGTTCGTAGGGGGGATGGTTCTCTCGCCATATCTCCTACCGCTGCACTTGGTCCTATCCTCGCGGCACTGGCTGATCACGAGCGGAGGTTGAGGAAAGATGGCCGATAACTACAGCAGCATTGATGACGTCATGTCCGTTGACCCTGGCGCGACCCAGCGGGTGAAGCGGGATGACTATCAGCCTACCGATTGGAGCAACGCTGCTCAATCATCGAGCCAGCCTGTTGCTAGCTACCCGCAGCAGACTAGTGCTGGGCCTGTGGAACAAGTCGGCGCACCGAACATGTCTGTTGCTCCACAGTCAGCCACACCGAATATGTCTGTTGCCCCGCCGCAGAAAACTGGTGCTGAGCTAGGTGTGCAAGGTAACGCATCGAACATGTCCGGGGCGCCACCACCACCAAACTATAGTGGCCCAAACGGACCCGTGGCAGTGGATGCGCATGGTAAGCCGCAGCAGAGTGTCGATGGGGCGCGAGTAGCGCAAGTAGTAGACCCTGCGCCAGCACCGAGCATTGCGGAGGGAGGGGTGCGACCGGTGGTCACGGTGCGCCCAGCGCTTGCTACACGCGAACAAGTAGACTCTTGGAAGGAGCGAGCAGAGGGTGCGGAGACGACCGAACAATCGTCGCTTGGTCTCAGGGCGGAAGCCGCGCAGAAAATAGAGGATAGCGCCAAGACGTCGCAGGAGGAGCTAGAAGCGGAGAAGGCGAGACACGACGCGGAGATGGCCGGGCTGCAGCAGCGCATGGAATCGGAATTAGCCGATGCGCAGAAGCGGGTAGATGCCTCTGCTGTAGATCCAACCAAGTACATCAACGACATGAGCACCGGGCGGAAGATCATGGCCATACTCGCTGTGTTGCTCGGCGGTGTAGGCGCGGCGCTAACTCGCAGCGACCGCAACCTCGCTCTAGACGTGCTCAACCATCAGATCGATCGGGACATCGATGCGCAGAAGTCGAAACTACAAACGAACAAAGAGCTGCTGGCTCGGGTTGTGGATAAGTATGGGAGCCTAACTAACTGGGAGATACAGCGACACGCAGAAGCTGTCGCCCACATCTCCAAGGTGTTCGAATTGGCAGCGGTGGGTGCTGATTCCGACAAACAGCGAGCTGCTGTTCTGCACGATAAAGCAGTGCTAGACAGCGGGGCGGTGCAGAGAGGGGTGCAACGCGCGCTGGAAGGAGCGCAGGCTGATTCCTTGACCCTACCGGTGCGAGCTGGTGGTGGCAGGGCACCAGACAGATTGGCGAACCGGGCGGATATGGAAGCGTGGCTCACACGGCGCACCGCAACAGACGCATCGCAGATACCAACTGTCTCTGCAAAGGTTCATGGTATGTCCGACCAGCAGTTGATCAACGCTGTGGCCGCTGCTGGTGGTATGCCCCCAGCCAGCGCAACTGGTGGTGGTACGCAACAATCCGCTGAAGCGAAACGCGATGCCGAGTTAGCGGCTGAGGAGGAACATTGGAACAAAGTTGAGCAGTTAGCGCTCAAAAGGGGGGACCCACAAGCGGCAACGTTGGCCTCCAGACGGAAGGCCAGGTCTCACCTTAATAGGGTACAACACGCTGAGCCAAATGACGAGGCCGTGAACCAATTCTCTACCAACTACGAGTCTGCGGTTGGTGGGGCGGCGCGCAGGACAGGCCAGGCGTTGGGTTTGTCAGACGACCCGTCAGTTCGACTGGATCAGTATAGTGCAGAGGTACTCGGCAACAAGTAAGGTGGTGGTACGCCGTGCGGACCATAAGAGAGCCAGATGGGTCTGTAACCCAGATATCAGACGCCGAATACCTACGCGGTGTCCGATCCGGGGAGATCGCCCCCGAAGGCGATCCTGTGCTCAACATGCAGGCACCAAGTGGCGAGGTCATCGCGATGCCGCTGAGCGTCGCGAATACGGATCCTCGTTACAGAGGCTGGAGCACCATAGAACCGGAGCAAGCCACCAAGGCATCGCTGCAATATGAGTACTCGAAAGGTGGGTGGCCGATCATCGCCGGACTGTCGTCGCTTGCGATGGGGGCTGGCGGCGCGCTTGCTGGTATCGGCGACCCGCGCGCACAGGAGGATATACAGCGTGCTCGCGAAGCCAACCCAGGCAGCGTGCTACTTGGCAGCGTAGCAGACATCGCATTGACTCTTGGAGCGGGCGGTGCTGTTGGAGGTCTGTCGAAGGCTGCTGGCGTAGGTAGGGCAGCGGCTGGTCTAGCAGAAGCAGGAGGCGCAGCTACTGAACTAGCAGAAGCTGGTAGAGCAGCTACTGGTATAGGCAGGGCCATACAAGCGATTCGCGCACCTGGTGCGGCGCTTGAATCTGCTGTCACTCCAGTACTTGGCCGTGTCGGCACCGCTATGGCGAGGGAGGCTGCGGCAGGTGCTGTTCTTGGTGCAGCACAACACGCCATCGATTCTGAGTTGGCAGGGTCTGAGATCACACCAGAAGGAATGTTCGCTGCTGGTGCTACCGGCGCATTGTTCGGGTCTGTCATTGGAGGTCTGACAGAAGGTGCGCTTGGCATGCTCGAACGCCGCGCCGCTTCTATCGCTGATAGCACTAGCGACAGGTTGTTGACCAGAGCGACTAGGTGGCTTGGCCCTTCGAGGTCAGAAGCCACAAGAATGCGATTAGCGGCAGAAAAGGATCCGTTGTATCGCGAGGCTCTCATACGGACCGCGATGGACGACGTGCCGCGTGTTGCTGGTGTACCGATCAGCGAGCTCGACGCTACTACTGCCCACCGCGCATTGGACCAGCTTCGAGAAGAGATAGGCAATGATCTGCAGGAATTGTCTAGGGTGGTGGACGCTACAGGAGAACGTGTAGATGCAGCCCCACTGCTCCAGAAGCTCAATGCTCTGGCAAAGGAGTACGCATCGAACCCAGCAACAAAGGCCAGAGCGAAAGAAGTAGAAGGGTTTATCGATGCCTTCAATGCAACGAGGGAGCAGCAATGGATCGAGGGCAAGATCGCCGATCCTGACAAGCTTCCGTTCAGTGTCCTTGCCGATTGGCGCAGCAAGTTTGGTGCGGTAAAGCAAGGTGCGCTTCGTGGTGGGGATGATCTGCATCCAGCGATCCCGATCTACTCCATCTTGAGCGACGCGCTGGAGGATGGCATCTCGAAAGCTGCGCCAAAGATCGCTGACACGGAGATAGCGCAGAAGCTGACGAGCGCCCTAGGGGCGCCGATAGATCAACTGTGGGCTGCTAGGAATGCACGCTTTCGGGCAGTTGCGGATCTAGAAGAGATCGCTCGCCGCGGTGTCGGTAGAGAGGGAGCGAACAGAACATGGAGTCTAGGTGATAGACTGTTTGGGATGACAGGCGCGTTTATCGGGCATCAGATCGGTGGTCCGATTGGATCTGTCATCAGTTACGGGGTCAGTGCTGCTGGCGGCAGACTGATCAGGACGTATGGGGATCAATGGACTGCATCCATTCTGAGGATGGTGGCCAATGCAGCAAAGAACGGGAAGCCGATGCCTGTCACTAGCGCGCTGCAGATAGCTACACGCGATGCGATTGCGTCGATCCGCAAAGGAGCTGCTGTTTCGGACAACATGTTCGCTCGTGTCGGTGCTGCTGTTGGCGCGGCTGCAAAGACTGGTGCGCGAAGGGGTGTCAGCGCAGCGGTGTCATCCGCGCTTCCGCCGATCAAAGTATCCCTGCCAGCAGCACAGGTGATCGCGTCAGGTGCAGCGCAGACAGGATTCGAGCAGCGCACACCACAATTCGCTGCGAGGCTCAATACGGTGCAGCAGCGTGCTGCGAACGTCATCATCAAGTACGCGCCACCTACTGGTATCGACAACGCGCCACCAGTTGCGCTCAAGCGGGCGCAGAATGCGAGCGATGCTGTGATCGGTGGCCTTCCGCATGTACTCACACTTGCTCAGAACGGCCAGCTTACTCCTACTCATTGGGCTGCGTTCAGCGAAGCCTATCCTATTGTGGCGAACGAGATTCGTTCTGCTGTCGATGATGGCGACCTGAAGGTGCCAAAGGATGTGGAGAGGGTTCTGCGAGTAAAGCCAGCGGATCCCGTCATCCAATCTGCGATCGCACGAGACCCGCAACAACCACCACCGAACAGGCCGATGCCTGTGTCAACTGAAGCGCGAGAGTTCGAGACTCGCGCAGATAGATTGGAGAATTCGCTATGACTGAGTACTACGTTACCACATGGGCTCTCGCTAGCGAGGGCGAGACGTTCGCTGGGACCCCTGCGAACGCGATCAAAGTGACCAGCGATGGAGCCAGCGTTGGCGTCGCATGCGCCGCTGGCGCGGGCACGTGCATCACTGGTCCAGACACGCTGGCTCGCAACTGCTCGTTCGATGACGGGCCAAGGTATTGGACCGTCGGCGCGAATTGGGCCATCAGCGATGGCAAGGCAACGCATGCAACTGGTTCGACAGCAACGCTCTCTCAAGCGAACGCACTTCGAGTTGGCGAGACATATGATGTCTACGTCGTCATCTCAGGAGCTACCGCTGGCAGCGTCACTGTGTCGTGTGGTTCTGCTGCTGGCACTGCTGTCAGTGCCAGCGGGTTCTCCTGCAACGGCGTCACTTGTGCCGGCAACGGTACGATCACGATCACCCCGACATCCACCTTTGATGGTTCGATTGACGAGATCAGGATCTACCATCGTACTGGTGCTCTAGCTGCAAATGTCTGGCACCCGATCGCTGCAAAGGGGATCGGCAAGGTGTCTGCTGGTTCGGTGTATCTTGGTTGGACGTATCGAGGTCGGTAGCCATGTTGCACGGACATGGACATGGATTGCCGTTCGTTCGCTCGCCTGGTGGTGTGTGGTTACCAGAATACCTGCCTGGCCTACTGACACTGCTGCGCACTGACCGCGACGATCTGGTGCAGTACGCTACGCAGCCGAACGTCAACAACCCAGGGTTCGACACGGACACCGCATGGACCGAGGGGGCTGGTTGGAGCATCTCTGGTGGGTATGCGCAGAATGCTTCTGGATCTGGTACCTCTATCACCCAAAACTTTCTGACCACAGGATGCAGATACCAGATCGACACGAACATCGCATCGTTGTCTGGTGGGACACTAGACGTGATGGGTGGGACGAACGTGTGGGGTACTGCATCGGGCGCAGGCACCATCACGACCGAAGGTACTGCGCAGAGCACGACCTTTGGTCTGCGCGCGAACACAGGAGCGAACGTCTCAGTGGACAGCGTGTCCAACTACAAGAACTTGTCCATCACGTCGCTCACTCCATGCGCCGGTACATACACAAGCCCGTTTACGCAGGCTAATGCGTCTGTAATGCCGTGGCGAAAGAACGGTGTCATACAATGCGAAAACGATGTACTTCGAGCAGCAACCAACCCCAGCGCGTTCACCCCGCTTCATCGCAACGCTGACTACTACTGGTTCATGGTAGTCATGATGGGCTCACTCCCGATCCAATACGGCCTTTGGTCAACGCTGCCAGTTTCGCCAACCATCGGAGCCAGTGTGCTGGTTCTGGCTGGTGGTAGCATCCTTATCCGCGTGAGCAGCGCTGCTGGGGCGGCGTACAACAACCCCATGACACCGTCCGGTACCTTTCCAACCGGCCAATACAACCTAGTGGTTGGAAGACACGTGTCTGGGGCATCTCCTACGTACCGCGTCTACTGCAACAGCAGCACTCCTGCCGGCACGTTCAATGGCAACGCAGCTTTGTTTGACACTGATACTGATGCGCAAGGGCTCGATGCGTTCGCGTACATATACGACTCCACGTCGTATGCGTTAGTTGGTCAAGTGCGGCTCTTTGGCATCGGCCTAGGCCAGATCAGCGATGCAGATCTGAACAAGCTAGGTCAGTACTGCCTAGCCACCTTTGGCACAGGATGGAGTTGATCATGGCGATCATGGTTAGCGAAGCGGCGCAACTAGCGCTGCAATCAGCGGATGACGAATCAAACAACCTTCCTTCCCCTTCTAGCGTCATGATCGACGGGCGGCTAGAGAACGTGTGTGGCGCATGCGGGTACCATCCTGTTGAGGGACCGGATACTAGATATCGCTGCCCAGCATGTTTGCGCACGGCAGACGAGTACCCGTGTGGGTGTCGGCACGTGGCTCCAGTAGATCCTGACGCAGGTTACCCCGAAACTGATGCAGCCTTGGCGGCGATAGACGCGGCGAAGAGGAAATCGCCGTCGAAGCGGACCGCTGTCGAGAAGGAGCTAGCTTCGTACACTACAACCGCTACAACCGATGGAGGGATGGAAGATGTCTGAGCCTTGCACCATGGTCGATCGTATAGCCGCCCTCGAAGATGGGCAGACTCACCTGCTCGGCGACATTTCCACGATCATGAAGACGATCGGCAAGCCTCCAGATCCTCTTGCAGCGGACGAGGCTGCTAGACGTGGTAGCGGCTTGACCGGCATCACCTATCGCATGGCTAGCGTGGTTCTTCGAGGCGAAGATGCACCAGTTGAGGATGGTGAGATCACACGTGTGCAGAGCCGCGAAGAGCTGATCGCAAGAGCAAAGGCGGCAGAGGCTGCATTGCGCGACAGGGATAGGATCAGCATCGAGCGCCGCAACACGAACATTAAGATGGTCAGTACAATTGTCGGAGCGATCATCGCTGTCACGTCCATCTTAGCCAATGTCTACCTTCTGTCGCGTGGGGCGCAGCCAATGCCCATGCCACAAGTGCAGCAACAGGTGGGACCATGACTAGTACGCAAGAAAAAGTAGCTGGCATCATCTCCTTCATCGTCGCCTTCTTCCTGACCAAGGCATGTTTGAGCGTATCTGCATGCGCTCCAGCTCAAGTGCAGACAGCATGCGGCGTTGTGGACGTCGCAGAGGTAGCGTGCGACCATCTGATCGTCCGTGTGCACGATAAGGATGGAACTACACGCACGGTGCGTGTAGAACTAGATGGTGGTGCGGATCGATGAACATGCATGGTACAGGATGGATTCCTGAACGGTGGATCGACACAACCTCGCCACGCGCTTCCTCTCTAGCCCTCGCTCTCCCACCAAAGGAATGCTACTCGCTGCTCGACGCTGCGCTCAAGTGGCCGATCTACGATCAGGGCATGACGTCTTCTTGCGTGGCGCAAGCTATGTCAGCAGCCATGCGAACGTTGTCTGGTGTAGAGCCTTCCAGCCGATGGCTCTACTACTTGGCTCGTGAGTATGATCGGGACCTTGCTGATGATGGAACGCGCATATCGTCTGTCTGTCGAGTCATGCGCGATGTCGGGTGGTGCGCCGAACCATACATGCGATGGGATGCGCACAAGATCAGCGAACCTCCAACACTACTAGCTCGAAGGAATGCGGCGGATCAAACACAAGCGGTGCGAGAGTACACCATTGCGTCTGACCCATCGAAGAAGGTCGAGCAGACTCGTGCAGCAATCGCGTCTGGCTACCCGATCGTGTTCGGCGCAGTAGTGGATGATCAGTACATGACGCTATCGACATGGGACCCCGTTGCCTTCGATGGAACTCCAGTTGGAGGGCATGCCCAGCTAGCCATCGGATATGATGAGGATGGTATTGTCGTGCTCAATTCGTGGGGTCCGGATTGGGGTGTCGGTGGTATCGCACGCTTGTCGTGGAGATGCTGGACCGATCAATGTCTAGATCTGAGGGTCATCACATCATGCGACCGACCTACTACATAGCGCTGGCGACACTACTGTCAGCATGCCCGCGTATTGTGCACACACCCAAACCACCATCCGATGGTGGTTGTCGCATCGCCTGCGAGAATGGCAGGCGGCTAGGTTGCGCATGGGCAGAGACTACACCAGCAGGATTGACTTGCGAGACATGGTGTGAACGAACAGAAGCTACTGGCTACACCACAATGCACCCAGCGTGTGTGGCTCGTGCAAGATCGTGTGAGGAAGCGGATGGCTGCCAGAAGTAGCCCGTACATGATCGGGTGGTTGGATGGCTGCCTGAGAGCTGGTATGGCACCAGAGCTGGTAGACGATCCTAGATACCGTCGAGGGTATGGGCGTGGTAAGCTAGCTCGGGAGGCGGAAGAGCAGAGCTACATGGAGGCACCAGTGGAGCGCAAAGACATAGCTGACATCGCTGAGACCTACTCGTTCGTGTGCGCATGCCCAACTGGCGGCACAAGCGACAAGTTCGAGATGCTGCTTGAGCCATACCGCCCGTTTGGCGGGTGGGATTGGCAGAAGATGAGCTTGTGTGGTGTGGTTGCTGAGGCATGGATGGATCGGGCAGGTTGGGATGTACCATGGCACGACCGCATGTACGAGACAGGAACGGCGATCAGCCGCGCCATAGAATGGGCGCGGCGGAACAAGTGCTGGCAGCCCTACGACCCGTCACTGACTCCATCTCGTGGCGATGTACTGGTGCTTATGCAGCCGACGCATGAATGCGTTGTGCTGTCTTGTGATGGCGAGGTACTAGAGACGATGGATGGAGGTCAGCTATGCACCGCGCACATGCCTGTGGCATATCAGGCGATTAGAAAGGTAGTCAGACGGTGGAAGGAGATTCGGCGACCGGTGCTTGGCTGGATCGTGGCAGATCTGGCCCCACGGCGCAGCACTGATGCCTGACCACGTTGCCATCCGAATCTGCGATCACCCTTGCCCCGTCCCCATACACCGTTGCCCTCGCCCCTTCTCGTAGCGTAACCACTACCTGATCATGCGCGATCACATGAGCATTGCCGCTGGCAAAGATGCACGCTCTGCCAAAGGCGATCACTGTCGCGCCGTCCGCCGCAAAGATCATGGCATCATCCGTCGCAACCACGGTAGATGTACCCCCCGCGTACACGATGGCATCCTCCATCGCATGGACAAACTCATCGTCGTATACCATCACCCTGGTGTTCTTGCTCGTGACATGGATCACTCTACACATGGCCATCTCCTATTGTTGGCCCCCTTCCAGGGGGCAAGTTTCGATCGTTTGGGGTAGCCCCCGCGCATCAAATCTCGGATTCTGTAGTGACTGACCTCAGTCCTTGTATTGGCTTTGTTCCATACCTCAGGTCAAAGTCAGCCATCGCGATCCTAGCCTCCAGCTCCAAGGCACGGTCTCGAAGCTGGAGGGCATGGATGTACCGCTCCCAGATCCGATCCCATTCCATCACTCTATCCGCAGCCACGTTTCTCATCTCGCATCTCCTTTCAGCCCTGACCGGCTCTCTACGGCACCAGAGCCTGGTGGTTCTGGTGCCGGCTGACAGACGGTCAGATGGCAGCCACAGACCGGACATTCTTGCGGATCTTGCCGCGGACCAAGTATGCGTCGGTCTGGCGCAGTGATAGGCCACGAGACTGCTCAACCAGTGTCAGCGCATAGACGTCGGGTTCGATCTCGGTTGCCGACAGGACCATCTTTCCATCGACGATCTGCAGCCCCTTGGCGACCACATCCTGCAGGTACGTCTTCTTGATCTGCACCTTGACCCGCAGATTGTTGCCAGACCATGCGTGCTTCCGATGCCAGACCTTCTCTGTCTCAGTGCGGATGCTAGGCCAGTCACCCAGCTCCACATGGATCTTCACCATGCCGCTGCCATCCACCCACCGGTTCTCGTGCGGAAGGCGGTAGCCACATTCCTCGAAGGCGTGGCACAGGTACTCGGCAACCCTGGCGCGCTTGCGGTTCGCAGCCTCTACCAGGACCCAACCAGGCGCGCGGGTGGCAAGCGGGTCCGTGACCCGCTTGGCCTCCTTGCGCTCCGCACGCAGCCTCTTTAGCGCAGTGACTGTGGTAGGCAGGTGGTATCGCGTGAGGAATTCCTTGCCAATCTGCCCCTGGTACCCGGTCTTGTAGGCTACATGATCGGCGAGCACAGTCAGTTCGTTCAGCTTCATGATGGCATCTCCTATTCCTACAGCCGCGGCACCCCGCGGCTTGCCTTGACCTTACGCCCCACGATAGATGCACACACGGTGCCAACCTCTAGCTACGAGTTTACGCATACTTACGGAGCGATCATGGGGCGACATTTCACACCTGCAATTTCACGCTAGCAAGACTGAAACGACCCATCCTTTTTCAGTGCTGGTCATCCTGGCAGAGCTGCGGCTGACAGCACGGAGGGTAAGCAGCAGCGAGATCGCGTCCCCGAACCCCAGTTCATCGTGCGTGTCATACCATGCCCCGCCTCCATCTACTGCACCGCGGTCCAGACTCGTGTGGTACTGCGCCGCGACAAGTTGCGCTGTGGCAATCCTATCCGCGTAGCTCAGCTTTGGTTCCCGCTCTGCTACGGCAGAAGAGGAGGGCGCGGCAGACTCTGTTTGTTGTGGCTGCTCTTGTACTTGCTCTTGCGGGAACAGCTCCAACTGTACGCCTCGCCTCTTAGACTTGCCAGCCTGGCTCTTACCATCCTTGCCCTTACCGGACCTCTTTGCGGATGTCATAGCAACCTCCATGTGATGACCATCTCATCCACTAGTTCAATAGCATCCACACGCCCGTCTGAGCGGACGCGCGGCTGCCCACCTAGTATGACCACCTTGGCCGAGCCGGCCATCACCCTGATCGACGGGCGTCCAGACGCCACAATCACGACGCTGTGGTCATACGCTGAGACATCTGCACGCTGCGTGGCGAACACAACTGCATTGCCCTCCGCCGTGACATGGCAAGCCCCATCTGCAAAGACCACCGAGTCATCCGTGGCAAAGATGCTAGAGTCATCATGCGCGTACACTCTGCTGTGCGCGCGAGCGCTGACCGTGGAGCTGTCGTATGCATACACAGTAGCGTGCTCATCCGCTATCACATCAGCGTCACCATGCGCATGCACAACGGAAGACCCGTTGGCTATCACCTTGTCCCCATCGCCTACCACCTTCTTCCCAGTCACTATCTCTCTATTCATCTCTTCCTCCACTAGCGGCGTCCATGCTGGCCACTATCTACACAAACAGTATACACACAGTCTTGACATTGGCAAGACCATAGCTATCATATTTCTCAGATAGCGCGAACAACCCAATCGCGCAGGAGGAAACGATGGACTTGCACAAGTGGATGATCGAGACTAGTGGATTGGAACAGCAGCTTGCACAGGCGAAGCAGCACAACGAGCGCGTGAAGGCCCTGGCTGCCTCGCTTGGCGACGATGCACCGGAGGATGTCGTGGAGAGAGTCATGAACGCAGTCAGTACTGGAATCGCAAAGAGCTACACAAAGTCTGGGAAGCCGCGTAAGCAGCGCGCGCGCAAAGCAGAGATGGCCGTCCTTGCCGATGCCATCCTGAAGGTGATGGACAAGGAGGGGCAGACTGCGGCGCAGATCGCAGCAAAGCTTGGTCCGCTTTGGAGTAGGAACGCATTGACCAAGCTGCTGCGGGAAAAGACGATCCGTGTTGTCAGCCGCGGCCGCTACGCCCTTCCGTAACCACCCGCCCACTACCGACCCGCCTACATCATGGTTACCACAAACCATCGCAAGGATGGTGGCCATGACCTACTCACTCCATCTCCCACGCTACTACCACGACACGCACGGATACCTGTACTTTGCACGAGGTTCCTGGTGCCGCCTCATACAAGGTGCGGCCGGTCCAGAACTAGATCCTGTATTGGACCAAGAAGAGGCTAGGCGGCAGTACGAGCGAGTAAAGGCACGTGCTGGCGGGGAGGAAGAGTAGCCGCCAGCACGTGGTCACGGCGCCGCTTGGCGCCGGCACCAGTACTGTACCACCCACGCGGCGCCAAAGAAAAGGCCCGACCGTGCTCAGTCACGGACGGGCCAATAGGAGACGCCTCGTTCAATGTAGGCATCATGCACGTGGTGTCAACTAGCGCTCTGTCAACAGCGCATAAAGAAAGGGCCCGGTAGTGGCTGCTCTACCGGGCCAGGATGCAGCGAGACACTGACATCATAATGATGTGGTGCCAGATGTCAAGGTCCTTGACAGCCACAAAGTGAGTGTGTACAGTGTAGGCATGGCTAACAACAAAGCTACTCACTACAACATCATGTACAACTTCCGGATCAACCCCGAGCTGTTTCATCGCATCGATGCTCTGCGCAAGGTGTTGGCAGATCGTGATGGCTTGCCATACGAGCGGTCAGCAGTAGTGCGCATGCTGCTGGCGAGAGCGCTGAAGGAGATGGAGAAAGAGCTAGGGATCATCTGAGACAAGGCTGACTAAACATGCAGAGAGACAAAGCCGACTTGGCTGCGGCGTTGGCTGCGCTCGGGCCAGATGCGCTGCTGGATGCGATCCATATCGAGCACACCAGCAGCAACATGATCAAGTGCCTGTGGCACCATGATGAGACACCTTCTTGTAGTGTCCGGGTAGGCGACTACGGAACGATCGTCGCTCACTGCTTTGCCTGTGGCGAGACGCACGATGTCTTTGATCTGATCTCCGCTGCTACAGGCTCCACAAACTTCAAAGAGACGTTAGCACTGGCAGCAGAGCTGGCACAAGGTATCGAAGTTGGCTCTGCCGCCACAACACTCCCAGCACAACGATCGTACCCGCCGGAAGCAGCGGTACGTGCGCTGCTTATGTCTTGTACTGACGTGGACAAGGATCTGAGCGTCAGGACGTACCTCGATCGGCGCGGTGTGAACCCCAGCATCACCCGCTTTGCTGGAGCAGCCTTCGCACTTCGAAGGGATGCGCGGGTACCTGACTGGGCTAGCGGCTGGTATGCTACTGGTTATCGTCTGATCGTGCCGACCTATGATGCAACTGGGAACCTGGCCAATGTTCGCGCATGCAGGGTCATAGATGGTGACGGACCAAAGAGGCTCACTCCTAGAGGATTCGCTGTAAAGGGTGCAGTCATGGCGAACACCATCGGCTTGTCCGTACTCCACACTGGAGATTGGACCGACCCAACACCTCCTGTGGCGGTTATTGTCGAAGGTGAAACGGACTACCTGTCGATGGTCCAGCAAGCCGGCCCGATTCCAAAGGTCGCCATCTTTGGCGTGATCTCGGGTGCATGGACAGAAGAGATCGCGGCTAGATTGCCCGCCGACACCAAACTCGTTGTGTGCACAGACAACGACGCTGCTGGCGATCGGTACTATGAAGAGATCAAGCGCACGACCACGTGCGCGTGTGTTCGCAGGACTATCCCTCGTGGATGATGGTGTGTGAAACAAAGGAGTATGTAGCTATGGCTGCACAAGGAAAACGAGACATCAACGATCTACTTCGTGAAGGAAAGCTACCGTCTATCGAGGCGATCATCGGCGACCCGAACGCCCCAGACGCTGCTCTGGCGGACGAGGTTATGCCGATCACTGACTATCGACCCCCGGTGGACGTAGCACCGTGCGCGCTGGAAAGAGCGCGCAATGAAAAGGAAAGGTCGAAGGCAAGAGGCAGGAACAAGAACGCGGCCGGCATACCCTTTGTGATTGGGGCCAGCGGCTTGCCGCTGGTTGGAGAAGGGAACGTTCTTCTTCTAATCGAAGTGCACAACCTTCCGGTCGTGCACAACGAGCTGACTGGCTCTGTCGAGATCTGTGGAGATCTACCCTGGGAGCCCGTAACGACCAGGCGAGAATGGACCGACACCGACGACACGAACATGGCTGCATGGGTGCAGCGCACCTACGAGTTTGCTCCAGGTTCATACGTATGCGGCCGTTGCATCGAAGCCTTCGCTCGAAGAAGCAGCTACCATCCGATCCGAGACTATCTGAAGAAGTGCATGGACAAGTGGGATGGCATCGAACGAGTCAAGTACTTGTTCAGCGCTTACTTTGGTGCGGACCAGCCTCCAGAGTACCTGGAGGCTGTGTCGACAGAGTTTATGGTCGGTGCAGTTGCTAGGGTGCAGGCCCCAGGCTGCAAGGTCGATACGATACCAGTAGTGGATGGACCACAAGGGGTTGGAAAGTCTACTGCGTTCCGCACCTTGTTCGACCCCTGGTTCACTGACAACATCGGCGACATACGAAACAAGGATGCCAGCACAACGATCAAAGACTTCTGGTGCGTCGAGTTCGCAGAATTGCGCCAGTTTCGAGCGGCTGATGTAACAGAGATCAAAGACTTTCTGACCCGGCAAGTAGACACCTACCGACCCGCCTACGGGCGCCGCGCCATCAAAGCACCACGCCAGTGCGTGTTCGTTGCAACGACGAACACAAGTGACTGGCAGAAGGATGAGACCGGCGCCCGTCGGTTCTGGCCTGTCACCACACTCGGTATGATCGACACAAGAAAGCTGGCGGAGGATAAGGACCAGTTGTGGGGGGAGGCGATGTACCTCTACTCGCATGGGGCGCAGTGGTACGGGACCGTACCGCTGGACATCCTTGCGGCAGAGCATGAGGCGCATCGAGAGGTAGATGCAATCGAGACAGCGGTCGAGCAGTACCTGGTCACACACGCGGACAATGGCGTGACAGTTGGAGAACTGCTCAAGGCCGTGCTCGATCTCGATAGAGCAGCCTGGACGAGAGCAGACCAGATGCGTGTGGGCAGGATACTTACACGGTTTGGTTGGGCCCGTAAGCGTCCCACCTTACCGAACGGTGTCAGGGAATGGCGCTACTACCCACCGCATGACTGGGGTGCGACCCACCCTTCCAAGGCCGCAAACGCCCCATAACCCCACCTTCCACAGCACCAACGATCCATAAGACGTCCGATCTGTTCTAGGGCCGTTTCCGGCCCAGCAATCAACATTCATCGCACCATATCGTACCATATAGCACAAATACCACCAAACTGCGGTCGGTAGTGCGTCAAACTTATTCCATTCTCTGCAAGTGCTTGTTTTTCAACGGCTGACCCCGACGAAAGATGGACCTCCGCTCAAGGGCATCCACCGACGAACAAGCATGAAAGGTTGCGCCTTCTCAAGTACCTGATTTCATTGTGTTTCTCGCATCGTGGTGCATCAAGATGCACCGTTCGTTTCGCTCGCTCAAAGCCGTCTAAGTGTCCGAAACCATTGACGAAATCAACTGGTTGAACCACTTTGGTGCATGAAAAGTTGACCCTTCCCTCGTAAGTGCTTGATTTCATTGTAGGTAGGTTTCGATGAGCGGTTTCGCTCGAAGGTGTGGGTACGCACAACGAAGTGACGAGAAGGTGGGACAGTGGCAGGTTGGGACGAAGGATGGGACGGAAAATCGTCAATGATTTCGATGTGATGTCCCACTGTCCCACCTGTCCCAACCTTTTCGCTATGTAGCTATACAACGATAAATGACGCAATGCATCATAGGACATGGTGTGTTGTATACGTTATAAGAGTCTAGTATGGGAAGGATGGGACAGGTGGGACAGGTGGGACAACTATGCGGATTCGTTGGGGAATTTGGCGTCCCACCACCATAGGGTGGTGGGACAGGTTGGTGCAGGTGGGGACATGGCACCACCCCTCGTTGGCCACCCCCACCTACCTTTGCTTCGTCCGTATGGTGTGTTACATTGGGTGTATGCCGGTCCCACGAACGACCAAGCAGAGGGTGGAGCTACCACCAGATCTGAAGGAGCGTCTAGCTGCCTTTCTAGCGGCCCTTCCTTCGGGGGGTGATGGTTCTGGTACCCCCACCCCAGCCGACGCCGTAAAGGCCATCCTAGAGCGAGCATTGGCCCAGTTGGAGGATGAGCCTGTGGACCTAACGGCGCAGGGTCTTATCGCTTCGCTCGCCAGCATGTACTCTGCTGCTCGTGCGATAGCTCTGGACAAGGCACGTCCAGTCAACGAGCGGATGAACGCCATGAAGACAGCGCTGACTGCGCTGTCTCTGTTGTCAGATGCGCTTGGGTATGCTGATGGTTCGGTCTCGTGGGCCGATGTTGAGAGGAGCAAGCTAGAGGATATACAGCACAAGCGGGCTGTAGATCGCAGCGCTCGGTTGGTGGAGGTCGAGGTTGGGGCGGGTATCTCGCTCGATCCGTGGCAGCGGCGGCTTGTTGTTGGGGCAGCCTCCACCCTTGTCCTGTGCGGGCGGCAGGTGGGAAAGACCACCGCAGCCGCCGCCACAGCTCTTGTTGAGATGCTCTCTAACGACCGGGCGCATGTAGTGTGTGTCTCGCCATCTCTTCGCCAGTCCCAGGAGTTGTTCTCCAGGATCGAGTGGCTGGTGAAGAAGGTGTGTCCTGACAAGGTGGCTAGATCTACTGCTGTGGGTGTCCGGCTGAAGAACGGTGCTCGTTGTGTGTCTCTGCCAGCTAGCGAGCATACGATCCGTGGACTATCCGCAGTGACCCTACTACTTGAGGACGAGGCTGCTAGAGTACCTGACGATCTATATGCTGCTGTCCGGCCGATGCTAGCCACAACTAGCGGTCGGCATGTCTTGCTCACCACCCCGTGGGGTCCACGTGGTCACTTCTATGACGCATGGACCTCTAACTCCCAATCGTGGGAGCGGATCACAGTAAAGTCATCTGAGTGTAGTCGCATCACGAAGGAGTTTCTGGATGGGGAGCGCATGCGTCTGGGGCAACGGTGGTATTCGCAGGAGTACGAGTGTGAGTTCGTTGCATCTGAGGATGCGCTCTTTGGAGATGTGCTTTCGAAGGTCGTAGGTAGTGATGACCAGGTTCCGGTAGCGGAGGAAGCATGGCTAGCATAGGCAAATGGCGCAGTGTCATCGGCGCAGATATAGGTCAGGCAAAGGACCCATCTGCTGTTGTCCGCATTGAGCGTGACAACAATGGTGTGTGGTGGGTTCGCGAAGCGGACCGGCTTCAGTTGGGGATCCCGTACAAAGAGGTCGCGGCGGAGATCTCCAGACGTGCTACTGCGCATGATGCAGTTGTGGTGATAGATGGTACTGGGGTTGGTCGCGTAGTGAGCGAACTACTGCGGGATGGAGGATGCGCCCACGCAGCCATCACCATCACAGGTGGTCTAGGCGAACGAGGCATGGCTGTCAGCAAGGTATCCCTCGTGACTGGGCTGCGTGCGTTGATGGAGAGGGGTGGTCTGCGTGTCCCAGCCGTGCATACAGATCTAGTAAACGAGCTTCGTTCGTTCCGCGTCAAGGTGCGCGGTACATCAACAGAAGCGTATGAAGCTGCTCCAGGAGAGCATGATGATCTAGTGATGGCACTGGCTCTTGCTGTGTGGGGTACTGCCCTGGCGGAAGTAGTGCGCGATGTAGAGGATATAGAATCCCCGATGGAAGCCTACTTTCGGACTATGGACGAGGTTCGCCGTGGAGATCTCTGATGATGTAGTGATCGCGCCTCTTGATGAGTGCAGCGATTCCGCCAGAACGTTTGTCAGGCGCAGGATCTCTCTCTCGTTGGAGCGCATGGTTCCATCGCGCGAGCAGTTCGTGCGCATGGCAGCAGCAGCACGTGCTGCGGACCTACTGCTCAAGCATGGGGTTGTCCGGGCGTGTGTAGACGCTGAAGCAAAGGATGTCGTACTTGGCTGTGTTGCTGCCTTTGGTTCTGTCATCGCTGTGTTAGCGGTGCGGGAGAAGTATCGTGGGCTTGGTGTTGGCGACGCTCTTGTAGCTGCGGTCGGCGCAAGTAGTTCTCTTCGTGCGCCTGCCGACGTGACGAAGAAGATCGATGTACTTGGCCGTGCGGATCTACTGTGGTCGTGGTGTATGGATTGGCTGGAGGCTGACCGATGAATGCTGAGGAAGTGCTGGCTCTGGTTCGCGGGCTCAAAGAGTTGCATGTGAGGGAGGCAAAGGTATCGAGCGACGGTGTTCATATCGAGGTTGTGTTTGATATGGACGCTGAGATGAAGGATGAGGATGGGAGGGTTGCATGGACCAAGTAAGCAGCTCCTGGTGGGAGGAAGATCTGACCAATGGTGAACGCGAGCATCGCGTTAGGAATTGGCTGGGTCGTGTGCTTCGAGATGAGCCGCAACGATATCGAGCGCACGAGCGTGTGCTCAGGATCTGGGGGCGTACTAATGCTGATGTCGCCTCTTCTATGTCCCTGCCAGACTACCAAGCAGCAAAGGATGTACCTGCGTGGAATGTGGTTCGGAATGTAGTCGAGGCACTACATGCGGATCTACTAACGAACCGCCCGCGGATCGCAGTAATCCCTCGTGCAGAGGATACTGAGACTAGGTGGTCTCTACTTCGAGCTGCGCGACGTGCGGAGAATTGGCTTGATGGTTGGTGGGACGCTAGTTCGGTCCAGGGTGTGATGTCAGAGGTTGCTCTGGATGGTCTTCTCTTTGATGGCGCTGCTGTGGTGGTGCATGAAGATGGCGCGCTAGAGCGTATCCCGCCGTGGCATCTACATGTAGATCCTGTCGA
>Ga0272448_1002294_pt1 | contig 24180 bp, 19 predicted proteins | sample YNPCB0191_FD_202220 | JGI IMG/M metagenome (GOLD analysis project Ga0272448, IMG submission 202220) | Hot spring sediment microbial communities from Yellowstone National Park, WY, United States - YNP-CB-019-1 | ecosystem: Environmental > Aquatic > Thermal springs > Hot (42-90C) > Sediment... | reverse complement strand
AGCGGGGTTTGCCCGGATGCTTCCGCGCAAAACCAGCCCACTGCGCATCAGTTCGTTTGCTCTCCTGATGCGCAATCCGGGCTTAAGAAAGTAACCAAATCCCGCATAAGAAAATCTACCAGTTGGCTTTTTTGATTTCAAGGGGCTCTGCCCCTTAAACCCCGGTTACTTTCTTTCCTTGATGAAAGAAAATAACCAAATCCCGCATAAGAAAATCTACCAGTTGGCGGTGAGGCCAACTGTAAGATTTTCAATCGCGGGAAAGGCAAAACAAAAGCCTTCCCGCTCTGCCAGAATGTTGTAATTACTAGCAAAATGGAATTTTAAAGGCGTGCTTAGTAAGGCGTGAAGTTTAATTACTTACTGATCTACCCGTTGGGAAAGAGCAAAGGGCAAGGGAGCCTTTAAAATAAATCCCCTTAAAGGGAATTTTGCTGTAATTCCAAACATTCTGGCATTCACTGCCTGCCCTGGCTCCCCTGTTTTGCCTTGGCCAACGCGCTGTGGATTTACGTTTATAAAAGAAATTCCTTTTTAGAAAAGGGATTAAACTCTTGCTCATGCTCTGGCCCTTAGCAAGCCTGTGGGGGGACGTCCACGATTGGTGCGGGCTGAGGCCGGGTTGGTTATGGACTCTGGTTTAGGTACCTGACGAAGAGGCCTCAGCCTTCAATCGTGGAGACTTTTTTTGGTTACTTTTTTGTGTAGCTGACAAAAAAGTAACTCAGGGTTCGGGGTGAAACCCCGCATAACTCTTTGCATAAAGTCACTTGCACCAGTATGTATTGTTCTGCTGACAGGGAAATGCTAGCTTCAGAGAACCTCTCACATAAGAAGTTACCCTTAACCCCACTTAGCCATTTGACGAAAAACTAACCAGGGTCTAAGGGGCAACGCCCCTTACCCTTGAAATCAGCCTTCGTTTATATCCTCCCCCAATCCTTTAAAACCCTCTTTTTCCCCCTTCATCAAACCCCCCTAACTTTTTGATTAAATTAACGTAAAATGGATTAACTTTACCGGGTTGATGACTCGGGATTATCTAAAAAACGTTCGGGAGTGAGCGCACTGTATGGATATATACGCTGGGACGGCCGGCCTGTTGCTCCGGAATCCTTTTCCCGGATAAAGGAAACCATGACCCACTATCCGCACAACGGATCCTTCGAGTGGAAAAGCGAGGAGTGCATGCTCGGCCATATTCTCCAATGGGATACCCCCGAATCGCTCCATGAACAGTTTCCCCTCCTCGATTCCTCCGGAAATACTGTCTTTATGGCCATAGGCCGTATTGACAACCGCGAGGAACTCTTCCGCCTGCTGTCTGTTCCCCACCCCGAACGGGAAGGGATGACCGACGGACAGCTCATGTTCCGCGCCTACCTTGCCTGGGGAAAGGAAGCCTGCGGCAAAATGTACGGCGACTGGAGCTTCTGTGCCTGGCACCGGAAGGAACGGAAGCTCTTCCTTGCCCGCGACCACGGCGGCATCATGGCCCTGTATTATTACGCGGGCAAAGACTTTCTGGCTTTTGCCTCCACCCTGAAAGGCCTTCTGTGCCTTCCGGAAGTGCCGAGAGATATTAACGAACTGCGCGCGGCGCAGATTCTTACCGTCTGGCCCGGCGACGGGGAAGCCACCTATTACCGGCACATCCTGAACCTCAAGCCCGGCCATTTTCTTGAAGTACAGAATGGCAATGTGCAGAAGACCATGTTCTGGGAGCTCACCGAACAGCCCGAACTGATCCTGCCCGGAGAAGAAGATTACTACGAGCGGTTCAGGGAACTTTTTGCAGAGGCGGTGCGGGTCCGCCTGCGCAGTTACAGGAATGTAGGCATTCAACTGAGCGGGGGCTACGACAGCACCTCCGTGGCGGCCATGGCGGCTATGGAACTGGCAAAGCAGAACAAGGAACTGTATGCCTTTACTTCCGTTCCCTATTACAAGGATTGTCCCGTGCCGAAGGGGAGAATAGCCGACGAAGGGCCCCTGGCTGCCTCGCTGGCAAAGAAATACCCCAACATAAGGCATTTTCTGGTGGATGCCGCAGGGTACAATGTTCTGCAAGCCATTGACAGGGCCGTTGATATATTCTGCGAACCCATGCACGCCGCCGGAAACCAGTACTGGATACAGGCCATTTATGACAAAGCCCGGGAAAACGATGTGTCGGTTTTACTGAATGCCCAGGGAGGGAACGGGGTGATCAGCTGGCCCACAGGCAAGCCAAGGCTGTATGCCATGAGAGGGCTTCCGTGGCTGAAATTCCGCGTGAAATCGGTGTTGAAGGATGTCCGCACCCTGACAACCCGGCCTCTGCATTATTGGTATCCGTTTCTGGACTATTCGTACATCAGCATTCCCTTTGCCCGACGCATCGGTTTGCTGGAAAAGATGAAAGCCGCAGGCCACGACCCCCGCTTCCGCAGGCAACGATCCTTTAAACAGGCCCAAAAGGACTTGATGAAAAGTTGTCTGCTCAATGCCTATTCCCTTCATTACAGAATGTCAGTTGATTATGCCATTGTCTCGCCCGATCCCTCAGGCCATATTCCCCTGATGCAATTTATGCTCTCAGTGCCGGAATCCATTTACAGAGCCAATGCTTACCACCGCATTTTTATCGGGAAAGCCATGGATGATCTTTTACCTGCCGAAATCCTTTCCTCCAAAGGAAAAGGCCTGCAGGCGGCCGACCTGATGGAACGATTCAAAAATGTAACATCATGTGATACTTTTGACATTCTAAATTTGAATGGAAATGCTGTATTTCTTGACAGAAAAAAAATTGCCGGTTCTGCTTATAAATTTCAAATAAACGAATTGAATGGCAGAATGAATGAAATAAATCACTTTTTACGGGTATATGGATTTGCAAAAATGAATTAAAATGAAAAAGGAAAATTACATAGAAAAAAATTTCCGAAAGGTCTGGATTAAACCTGCATTGATTGTCGGAAAAGCAAAAAAAACAGAGAACGGGGAGGCGATGGACGGTGGCGATAGTTTACAGTACGCTTCATAAAGTATTTCAAATTAAATCCTTAAATTATGTTTCGTAAGTTGTTGTTAGTACTATTTCTGTTTATGGTTGCTCTTTTTTCTTTTTCGCAGTCTGTTTTCTACGGCACGTCTTTTGGCGGCCCGGGTGAAAACAGAGTTTTCAAATCCACCATTGATAAGGGCAATAACATTTATCTTGCAGGTTATTTTACCGGAACAGTGAATGCGGGAGGAGTAAATTATACGGCATACGGGGGAACGGGTTATGATATTTTTGTGTCAAAGTACGATGAAAACGGAAATTTGCTATGGTTCAAACAAATAGGGAGTTCTGCTAAGGATGATATTGCTGATGGCCTGACCTTAATGTCAATGGATTCCGTTTTGGTTGTTGTAGGTGGGTTCATGGGTGCAAGTTGTGATTTTGGCAATGGCTTTGTATTAAATAATGATAATACGGGAACTTACGAAGCCTTTCTTGTTGCCATCAATAATAGTTCAGGGGTTACTCTTAATGCCAAAAAAATTGCTTACGGAAAAAATCAGGAAAGACCTAATGCAATTAAGGAAGATAAAAATGGGAATCTTGTTGTGATTGGCTTTTTTCAGGGGCTGTATTCGACATATTTTTCTTCCAACGATTCGGTTAAATGCATTGGCCCTCAGAATTATTTTTTCCTGCAACTGGATAAAGACCTCAAACTGAACTGGGTCAAAACCTACCGGGGGAATAATGGGGTCAATAAACTGTTTTCATTGGATGTTGACAACGATGGCTACTATATTGCCGGTACCAACAAAGATTCCTTGTATCTGGATATTAAAACCCTGGTGAGCCGGAGCGGTTCGGCTGATATGTTCCTCTACAAAACCGATTTCAACGGAAATGGCCAGTGGATAAGGAGTGTGAAAGGAAGCAGTGATGATGCGACGGTATATTCAACCTGCGACAGGCAGGGGCATGTGTACCTGAGCGGGTATTTTGCCAGTACCGATCTGCAGGTTGATTCACTCGAAAACCTTCCTTCCCAGCAAATAGCCCGGAGCAAAGGAAGCAACGACATTTTCTTTGCCAAATACACCACAGGCGGGGAACTGCTCTGGTACGGAACCGAGGGCAGTACCGGCGATGACCGGCTTACACGCCTGAATACCAACGGAAAGTATATTGTAATTGCAGGGCAGTTTTCCGGCCCCATGACCCTGCGCAACGAGGTGCTTACCCCGCGCGGAGGAACCGACGGCCTCAGCATAGTGTACGAAGAAAATGACAACCTGCTCTATGCCATTCCCATCGGGGGAAGCGGAACTGACGTTACCCAGACCTGTGTAATCGACAGCAAGGGGAATTACATCTTTATGGGCAATTTCTATTCGCCGGTTCTTTATCTCACCGATACCTACACCCTTACCAACGCTACCCCCAGTACACGCGATGTGTTCATTGCCAAATACGACAAGGCCAGCATATCCCTTTCGGTTACTCCCATTACCTGCCCCAATGCCGACGATGGCATCGCCGTGGCCAACCCCAAAGGGGCCTGGTACGGCAACGTAACCATTAGCTGGACCAAGAAAGGCAATCCGGCCTTTAACCGCAGTGGGTACACGGTGAGCAACCTTTCGCCCGGAACTTATTACTGCCAGGCAGTGGACGAACTGGGCTACTCCAAGGTGGATTCCTTTACGCTTACCAACCCTGTGCCGGTAGCCGTAAGCATCGACAATGTTGTGCCGGTATCGTGTTACGGCGGCAGTAACGGTGCCATTGCCATCACTCCTTCGGGAGGTACCGGTCCGTACACCTACCTGTGGAGCACCAGCAACGGAGGCGGCCTCCAGCCCACCCAGCAGAACCAGACCACCCTGCGGGCCGGTACCTATGCGGTTACCGTTACCGACAGCAAGGGCTGTTTCAAGGATTCACCCCCGGTGAATGTAACCCAGCCCCAGCCCCTGGTTATCACCGTGGACAGCATCCACAACGTTTCTGCCAGGGGAGCCGGCGACGGTGCAGTGTTTACTACCGCTTCCGGAGGCACATCGCCCTATTCCTACCTGTGGACACCAGGGAACTTTACCACGGGCGACATTATGAACCTCAGCGGAAATGTGTACAGCGTGGTGGTCACCGACAGCAAAGGCTGTACCGACGATACCTCGGCCTTTGTATTTGAACCCGGCGCCCTGAATGTTTCGTATACTACAACCGATGTTTCCTGCTTCGGCGAAAGCAATGGCTCCATAGACCTTACGGTGAGCGGCGACTATCCGCCTTTCACTTTCTCCTGGAAAAAAGACGGCCTGCCCTATGGCTCCGGCCAGGAAGACCTTACCAGCCTCAGCGCCGGCACTTACGAAGTAACGGTGTGCGACAACGATTCTCCATCGACCTGCCGTGTGTTTACCATTGTGGTGAGCCAGCCTCCGGCCCTCAACGCGGCCACAGCCCGCACCAACATCACCTGCCACGGTTCCTGCAACGGGCTGGTGAACCTCACCGTTTCCGGAGGAACACCGCCCTATACCTATGCATGGACGAAGGAAGACGATGCGGGATTCAGCCGCTCCACAGAAGATATTTCATCCCTCTGCCCCGGCATCTACCATGTTACCATTACCGACAGCAAGGGATGTACCGCTCAGGCCAGTGATACCATTACCGAACCGTCTGCCCTGCTGGTTACCGATGTGATTACCAATGTGTCGTGTTACGGCGGTACCTGGAACGGGAAGATTGACCTTACCGTATCCGGAGGTACAGCCCCCTATACCTACCAGTGGTCGAACGGAATGAGCACCCAGGACCTTTCGAACCTCAAGGCCGGGACCTATTGTGTAACCGTGCGCGATGCCAATAACTGCAGTTTCTACAACTGCTATACCGTCAATGAACCCCTGCCGTTCAACTTCTCGCTGAAGTCAGTGGTGTTCCCCTCCTGCTTCGGGTATTCCGACGGATCGGTTGTGCAGAGCGTCACGGGGGGCAATCCGCCCTACAGTTACCAGTGGAATACCGGCGAAACAGGGGTTTCCATTTCGGGCAAGCCGGCCGGAACTTACTGGGTTAACCTTACCGACAGCAAGGGCTGTCAGGCAGTGGATACTACTGTTTTACTCCAGCCAGGCGAAATCCAGGTGCAGTTTACCGACTTCGGAAATGTAACCTGCTTTGGTGCCAATGACGGGCACGCAGGGGTAAGCGTTACCGGCGGCACTCCGCCCTATACCTACCTCTGGACTCCGGGCAACAAAACCACCGCCTCGGTAACGGGCCTTGCTCCTGATTACTACAGCCTGCGGGTGCGCGACAACAAACTGTGCCAGAAAGTGATTGATACAACCATTACCCAGCCTTCGGCCCTTTCGCTTACTGAAGACCTGGCCTTCCATGCCGATAATATCTGCTACCAGAATACCGAAGGACAGCTGATGGTGCATCCTTCCGGCGGGCATGGAACCTATGAGTTCTCTGTGGACGGGCTTTCCTGGCAGGATGATTCCGCCTTTGTAAACCTGCAGGGCGGAACTTATGCCGTGAAGGTGAGGGACAAGCTCTATCCGTCGTGCATAATTCCGTCGCCCCTGCAGATTACCATTGCCCGTCCGCTGCAGTTGGTCTTCCACCTGCCGCAGGATACTATCCAGAGTTCTTCGCTCGATGCAACCCCGTATGCTTCCGGAGGCACACCGCCCTATACCTTCGATATCAGTCCGGCGGCTGACGAAAATCCGGAAGGCTGGTTCAGCCACCTGAACGAAGGCGTTCGCTATGTAATCTCGGTGAATGATGCAAACAACTGCGGGCCGGTGAAGGACAGCGTTGTGTATTACCTTACGGCTGTGCACTCCGTTACCACCGGCAAGACGGTGACCGTGTATCCCAATCCCTTCCACGAAAGCCTGACGCTGGTACTGCAGAAGCCCGGCGCCACCCGGTGGAACATCGAACTGGTGAATGCCCTCGGGCAAACGGTTTACCAGCAGCAGGTGAGCGGAGAAAAGGGTACGGCGGTCCAGGCAAACCTCTCCCTTGGTTTCCTGCCTGCAGGCATGTATTTCCTCAAAGTAAGGGAGGGGAATACCAGCGAGGTACTCAAGGTAGTAAGAAGATAAAAGGGAGTTTTATGTGGACAGCCGGTTGGTGACGCAATTCAGCCGGCTGTTTTTTTTAGAGGATGTTGCAAAGGGCTCTGCCCCTCAGGCCCCATTTTCTTTCTTTCCCTGATTTACCCGATTCATGCATGTGCTCTTTTGCATTCCAAAAGAATTGTCCGGATTTTTATTGCCGGGTTTTATCTCAAATTTTGGACGGTATTGCAATACTGATCCAAGCCCAAAGGGATAATATTATAGTAGAAAATTCCATCAGGAGAATCCATCAGATTCCCGAAGGGGAGGTATTGAAGAAAATTGCCTGTATTCTGTCTTTCGGTGGTGAAAATTCAAAAATTTGGTTTCGTCGGGATTAAGCCGTTAGCCTGCGCTAAGGCATTGCTTTGTTTGCTTTCCTGATGTGAAAGTTAGGTGTAATAGCCAAAGGGCAGAAAGCAGATGAACAACATAGGGAATATAGTATTCAGAAGGTTTTGCAAAATGCACCAGAGACTGCTAAAATAAAGAAGCCCGTAAATCTGCACTGGTTGCGACACTCGTATGCAACGCATTTGCTTGAATCGGGCACTGACCTCAGATTCATTCAGGAATTACTGGGCCATAAAAGCAGCAAAACCACTGAGATTTATACCCATGTAACTGAAAAGTCTCTGCAAAAAATAAAATCACCCTTTGATGATTTATAACTTTTTTGTAAAATTTGTACTATGAATATATGCAATTACACTGCAGAAAAAAGTGCACAATATATTCCATTTTGGGTGTATATATGCACTTTTTGGGGCGAGGGGGTGCATATATAAACGAGTTAGCGGTAAGATTTTAAAAATAAGGAAATATTAAAAAATAAATTCAGAATAAAATAATGACAAAATTAAACTAAAGGAGGAATGATAATGGCAACAAAAAATCGGATATTCATAAGCTTTGCAATTGAAGACGAGACCTTGAGGAATTTGTTGGTTGGTCAAGCTCGAAATGAAAAGTCTCCGTTTGAGTTTGTCGACATGTCCGTCAAGCAACCTTGGGATTCAGCATGGAAGACAAACTGTCGTACAAAGATCAAGGGTTGTGATGGTATGTTGATTATCGTCACGAAGAATACGAAGAAGGCCGAAGGTCAACTTTGGGAGGTAACATGTGCAAAAGAGGAGGAAATACCACGCCGTGGTATCTGGGGTTACAGCGACGATAAACCTGCAACACTGCCCTCTGAGTTGGACGGAGTGAGAATAGTCGATTGGACTTGGGATAATATCAAGAACTGGTTGGATATATTATAGAAGGCTTTTCCAAAAATGGAACTGTTTGTTATTCACAGATTCAGCGACAAAAAGAAGGTCAAGACGCTTTTTAAAAAAATCGGCCAGGAAATAGCTGCAAAGTTTGACCTAATTCTCCTTGACAGTGCCGGATGTGGGGAGTGGAAAGATCAGGCAATTAAAGCCATTTCGCGAGCTGAGGCCATCATAGTTTTTGATCGCAAGTCTTGTGAAAAATCAGAAAATGCAGCGTGGGAAATCAAGAAAGCCGAAGAAAGCAGTTTACCTGTTCTGGACATCGATCCCAACGATGACCCTGTTAAGATATGGTCGATGTTAAAGCCGCTTTACGAACTCGAAAAAGAATTCTCAGAGTGCTTCAATAGAAAAGATGGAGCAAGCACCCTCGAGTTATACAAGTTGATGATCGATTCATCGGAAAGCCTCATCCAGAGACGTCAAAAGACAAATGCGTTTTTCATAACAGCAATAGGGAGTCTTCTCGCTATTGCTGGACTGATGGTTAGGGCCGGTGCCTTGCATTCTGGCACAATATGGTTGCTTTACGGATTTGCAGTGGTCGGTTTGCTACTCTGCAATTCTTGGAGGAATCTCATAGACAACTACGGCAAGCTGAACAAAGCTAAGTTTGATGTAATATTACGGCTGGAGCAAGAGCTTGACGCACAAATATATGCTGCTGAGTGGATTTCTCTTGGCAAGGGTTTACGTCCTAGTAAATACAGGTCTTTCACTTCAACAGAAAAGAATGTTCCACTTTATTTCGGCTTGCTTATATTGGTGCTAACAGTCATTGCTGTGGTATGGCATATATTGAAAATATTGGGCTAAAATAATTTTAAATTAGTAACGTAAATTCCATTACATACTAGTACTAATTAATTATGTGTGATACTATTAGCCAAAATTAAATAATATAAAATCCTACCGCTAACAGCGGCTATACGCCATTAAAACGGCGCATAGCCGCAGAACGTTAGCGGTCATTGTAAACTATAATACTCCCCTGAATTAAGACCACTGGTTAAGTTTAAATTTGCTAATTTTAAACCAGTGTATTATGAAAACGCAAAGACAAAAACACTCAAGCGCCTTCAAGGCGAAAGTAGCAATTGAAGCATTGCAGGAACAGAAATCCATAAGTGAAATTTCGAAGAAGTATGGGATCCATCCCAATATGATATCACGATGGAAGAAAGAGTTTCTGGATCGGGCACCGGAGCTTTTTGACAAACTGGGCCAGGAAAAGAAGGGAGAAGTTGATATCGAGAAATTATATGCCAAGATCGGACAGTTAGAGAAGGAGCGGGAGTTTTTAAAAAAAAACTTAAAGAAGTTGGGTCTGTAAGAGAGCGTCTTGATATGGTTAACCGTGAAGAGTGATTATTCCGGATCAAATTGAGCCGCCAATTCCGGGACAAACTGAGCCAGGAATTCCGGATGAAATTGGGCCACTAATTTTGGGATAAAAGAGCGAGAGGAGAAAGGGAAAATCAACTGACATTCCGGCACAAATTGAGCCACCCAAAGGCGACGGATTGTAACGCAAAGCCATGTTACTTTGGATGAAAAATCAAAAGTCATGGCCAATAAACCCAAGAGTATGTTACAAGTACGTCGGATACTACAGTTGTTAACAGGCGGCAACAGTATGCGCGAAATATGTCGCCAGAAAGGGATAAGCCGTAATACCATCAATGCTTATGCAAGATGCTTTGAAGGCTCCGGCAGGAGTTATGAGGAACTGCTGCAGCTGTCAGATACAGAGCTTGCAATTTTTGTATATCCCCGGGAAAGCCTAAAGGAGCTTTCGGCAAGGAGGAAGTACCTGGAGGATCATTTAGACTATTACTACAAGGAATTAAAGCGCAACGGAGTAACCCGGGAACTTCTCTGGCGGGAATACCGTCAAAAGCAACCGGAAGGCTACAGTTATTCACAGTTTTGTGAGCTTCTTTCACAGTATCGCTATAAAAAACAACCTGTTTATCATAACACCTATACACCGGGAGAAATTTTAGAGATAGATTTTGCGGGTAAGAAGCTGCATTACATTGAACGGGAAAGCGGAAAAGTCATTGAATGTCCTGTGCTGGTTTGCACATTTCCTTAAGTGTTAGAAGTTATGTAGAACGGGCTGAAAATATTCTGATCACAGGAGCTACCGGATGCGGCAAAAGTTATATAGCCTGTGCCCTTGGAAGGCAGGCCTGTGCCCCTGGTTACCGGGTGATGTACTTCGGGATGAACCGATTTCTGGAAAAAGTGACTCAATCCAAACTGGATGGTACTTTTATAAAAATGCTCAACCAAATTGAAAAAATGCATCTTCTTATCCTTGATGACTTTGGATTAGCTCCTCTGGATAATATTGCCAGACTTGCTATCTTGCAATTACTCGAAGACAGATACGGTAAAAAGTCTACCATCATAACTTCCCAGCTACCGGTTATGAAATGGTATGATTATATCGCTGAACCCACCCTGGCCGACGCAATTATGGACAGATTGGCAGGAAATGCTCACAGAATAGAATTGAAAGGAGAATCATTACGCAAGAAAAAATCATAAAAATAATACTAATTTTATCACTAAATCCATCGTCAATATGGGTGGCTCAATTTCCGCCGGAACAGTGGCTCAATTTGATCCGGAATAATCAGGAATTGTAAGTTTTAATACCACAAATATTATTCAGGTATACGCTGGTGCGGATAATATCCCATACACGAGCGATGATGTTTTTGTTTATGCCCCGAAGTTTTGGGAGAGGATTTCGTCCCGGTTAGATATTGAGTGAAACGTTTATCCTTGCGCATGAAAAAATGCACAATGTGTCTAAAATATCGTTTTCTCTTCTTTTCGTAGGGATTAACACAGAAGCCGGCGCACAACCAGGCGATAGGTACTTTTGAGCTCGCCTCATAGGCTTCTTCAGAAGAAAATGCTGGACAGCAACGGTAAGGGGGATAAAAAAAAGCGGCAAAACCCGGGTTCAGGTTTTGCCGCATAAGCAAAGGTTGTATGTGTTATTTTACTTCCTCGAAGTCTACGTCGGTTACTTCGCCGTCCTGTGATTTGCCGGTTCCCGACTGAGTACCGCCTGTATAGGCCTGTTGCTGGCCGGTCTGAGCTCCGCCGGAAGCGGCCCGGTACATTTCTTCCGAAGCCGCCTGCCAGTATGTATTCAGTTCGGCAGTTGCCCTGTCAATCGCATCAAGATCCTGGTTCTTATGAGCATCTTTCAGCGCATTCAGGGCCTTTTCGATATTGCCTTTCTTGTCGGCAGGTAACTTGTCGCCAAACTCCCTGAGCTGTTTTTCGGTCTGGAAGATCAGGCTGTCGGCCGCATTGAGCTTGTCAATCCGTTCACGGGCCTTGCGGTCAGCTTCTTCGTTAGCCTTGGCTTCGTTTTTCATCCGTTCAATTTCGGCGTCGGTAAGACCCGATGAAGCCTCGATACGGATGCTCTGTTGCTTGCCGGTGGCCTTGTCCTTAGCGGTCACATTCAGTATACCGTTGGCGTCAATGTCGAAGGTAACTTCGATTTGCGGAATGCCACGCGGTGCCGGTGGGATACCGTCGAGGTGGAAACGGCCAATGGTCTTGTTCTGAGAGGCCAGCGGACGTTCTCCCTGCAATACATGAATTTCGACCGACGGCTGGTTGTCTGAAGCGGTTGTAAACACCTCCGTTTTCTTGGTAGGAATGGTGGTGTTAGCTTCGATCAGCTTCGTAAACACGCCTCCCATGGTTTCAATACCCAGGCTGAGAGGGGTAACGTCGAGCAGCAGCACGTCCTTCACTTCCCCGGTAAGCACACCACCCTGGATGGCAGCCCCTATGGCCACAACCTCATCGGGGTTGACGCCCTTGCTGGGAACGCGCCCGAAGAAATTTTCCACCAGTTTCTGGATGGCAGGAATACGGGTTGAACCTCCCACCAGAATCACTTCGTCAATGTCTGAAGGCTTCAGTCCGGCATCGGCCAGGGCTTTTCTGCAGGGTTCAATGGTTGACTGGAAAAGTTTGTCGTTCAGTTTTTCGAACTGCGCCCGGGTAAGTGTTTTTACCAGGTGCTTCGGAACACCGTTTACCGGCATGATATAAGGAAGGTTGATTTCAGTGGACGTAGTGCTCGAAAGCTCAATCTTGGCCTTTTCAGCCGCTTCTTTCAGACGCTGTAATGCCATCGGATCTTTCCGCAGGTCCACACCTTCTTCCTTCATAAATTCTTCGGCAAGCCAGTCGATGATTGTCTGGTCGAAGTCATCGCCTCCAAGGTGGGTATCACCATTGGTGGATTTCACTTCGAAAACGCCATCACCCAGTTCGAGAATGGAAATATCGAAGGTTCCTCCGCCCAGGTCATAGACGGCAATCTTCATGTCCCTGTTTTTCTTGTCAAGGCCGTATGCCAGAGCGGCTGCCGTAGGCTCGTTGATGATACGACGTACGTTCAGTCCGGCAATTTCACCGGCTTCCTTGGTTGCCTGGCGCTGCGAGTCGCTGAAGTAGGCAGGTACCGTGATGACTGCTTCCGTCACTTCATGGCCCAGGTAATCTTCCGCCGTTTTCTTCATTTTCTGAAGAATCATGGCTGAAATTTCCTGGGGTGAATACATCCTGCCCATGATCTTAACCCGCGGCGTGTTGTTTTCGCCACGCACCACTTCAAACGGCACCCTCTGAATTTCCTTGGTAACCTGATCGTATGTTTCCCCCATAAATCGCTTTATGGAGAATACCGTATTCTTGGCATTGGTAATAGCCTGCCTCTTGGCCGGATCGCCAACTTTCCGCTCTCCGTTTTCCAGGAAGGCAACAACCGACGGTGTGGTCCGCTTCCCTTCGTTGTTGGGAATAACCACCGGTTCATTTCCTTCCATAACGGCCACGCACGAGTTGGTGGTCCCTAAATCGATTCCTATAATTTTGCCCATGTTATTGTTTTTTTTGTTTTTACTTCGTTTTAGTTTTCCTCCTATTTAATCAATGTTTGTGCCAATCAGTATCCGGCATGAAAATGTGCCCGGAGAAGCTTTATTTTCTGCCGTTTTTAGTATATTATGACAAAACGTCAGTTAGTATTTGGCATGGTTTGAACGATGGAATGCGAACTCTTTTGTAGCTTTGCTCAGATATTTTCTAAAATTTCTGTTTATGGCTGTTTTTGATACAGTAAGGAAAGTTACAACCCATGTTTTGTACGAGATGAAGGTGCGGGGGGAAAAGATAGCTATGCTGACGGCGTATGATTACACCTTTGCCAAAATCCTCGACAGGGCAGGGGTTGACATCATCCTTGTGGGGGATTCTGCCTCCAATGTAATGGCAGGGCATATGACCACGCTTCCCATTACACTTGACCAGATGATTTACCATGCTGCGTCGGTGGTAAGAGGGGTACAGCGTGCCCTTGTGATTGTGGATCTGCCTTTTGGTACCTATCAGGGAAACTCACTGGAAGCCCTGCAATCATCCATCCGGATCATGAAAGAGACGGGAGCTGGAGGGGTAAAGCTGGAAGGAGGAAGCGAGGTGGAGGAATCGGTGATGCGCATTCTTTCGGCCGGCATACCGGTAATGGGCCATCTGGGCCTCACCCCCCAGTCAATTCACAAGTTCGGAACCTACACGGTTCGTGCCCGTGAAAAAGCAGAAGCGGAGAAACTGGTAAACGATGCCCTTTTGCTCGAAGAGCTGGGTTGCTTTGCTATTGTACTGGAAAAAATTCCTGCTGTTCTGGCCGCCGAAGTGGCTTCGAAGGTGAAAATTCCCATTATCGGCATCGGAGCCGGGCCGAAAGTGGACGGACAGGTGCTGGTGCTTCATGATATGCTGGGGCTTACCACAGAATTCTCACCAAGGTTCCTGCGTCGTTACCATAATTTGTATGATGAAATTACCGGCGCAGTGAGAGCTTATATCAGCGATGTGCGAAGCCTTGATTTTCCCAACGAAAAGGAACAATACTGACCGTGGAAGTACTTTACGAAGACAATCATCTGATTGCTGTCAACAAATCGGAACCTATACCTGTGCAGCAGGATCCTTCGGGAGACGAACCCCTGGAGGAGAAGGTGAAAAAATACATTGCCGAACGGTACAAGAAAAAAGGAAATGTTTTCCTTGGAATTGTCCACCGGATTGACAGGCCGGTGACCGGGGTTGTGCTTTTTGCCCGCACCAGCAAGGCACTTGAACGGATGAACAAACTGTTTGCCGGCCGCGAGGTAACGAAGTTGTACTGGGCTATCGTTAAAAATGCCCCGCCTGCCGATGAGGGGGTACTGGAACATTATATTGTACGGAACAGCAAGCAGAACAAGTCGTATGCCCATGACCATGCCGTACCGGGCTCAAAGCTTGCCCGCCTCCGCTATAAAGTCCTGGCCAGGTCAGACCGGTATTACCTTGTTGAGATTGACCTCGAAACCGGCAGGCATCACCAGATACGCTGTCAGCTTGCGAAAATCGGCTTTCCGGTAAAAGGAGATCTGAAATACGGAGCCGAACGCTCCAATCCTGACGGAGGAATCAGCCTTCATGCCCGTTCCCTTTCATTTGTCCACCCGGTTGCAGATACCCGCGTGGAGATTGTTGCCCCTCCTCCGGCTGACCCGCTGTGGGATTTCTTTGTAAAGACCCTGAAGTAAAAGGCCGGAAATCACCGGCGGGATGATGGAATCAGTGCGGAAACGGCTGAGGCTTTTGATAACTATTGGCTGGTTGTGAGTAAAATGGTTGAAAAGTGATTATCATCCGTCGGCCGAATCATTAGATTTGCAGAAAAAATCGTGTACCGCACAGCATCTGTTCTTCTGGTTGTTTTTCTTTTGTTTTCAGGGAGTGTCAGCGGGCAGAAAGGCCGGATGACCCTGGAAGAGTATGTAAGAACCTACCGGGATTTTGCCATTGAAGAAATGAACCGGAGCGGAGTTCCGGCGTCGATAACCCTTGCGCAGGCTATACTGGAATCGGACTGCGGAAACAGTACCCTGGCCAGGAAGGCCAACAATCATTTCGGCATTAAATGCCATAAAAACTGGGATGGGAAGACGCATTACCATGACGACGACAATCCTAATGAATGTTTTCGCAAATATGAATCTGTTCTTGATTCATACAGGGATCACAGCGATTTTCTGAAGAACACTCCCCGGTATGCCGACCTGTTCCGTCTGCGGCCTGACGATTATAAAGGATGGGCGAGGGGGCTGAAAAAGGCCGGATATGCCACCAGCCCAACTTATGCCGAACAGCTGATAAGGATCATTGAAGAAAACCATCTGCACCAGTACGACCTTGCCACCATCCCCAAAAAGAAGCGGGAGGCCGGAGAGGTCAAAGCCCCTGCCGGCGTCCAGCCGGAAACGGAGGCGGAATTTACGGTCGACATTGTCCCTCACAGGGTGTATGTGCGCAACCACACCGATTATATTATTGCCAGGGAAGGGGATACCTATGAAAAAATTACCAACGAAATGAACCTGATGCCCTGGGAACTGGCTTTGTTCAACGATATGAGCAAGGACACTCCCATTCGTGCGGGGGATGTACTTTACCTTGAACCCAAGCGCAACCGTGCTGAGAGGGGATTTGACGCCCATGTGGTGGAAAAGGGAGAAACCATGCACCTCATTGCACAGAAGTATGCCATAAAGCTGAGGCAGTTATACCGGCTGAACCGCATAAAGGAAGGGACCGAACCTGCTGAAGGGGAACGCATATTCCTCCGCCATCGCAGAAAGGCGGATGATGTGGTCAGGACGGTTGATCAGAATCAAAACGGAGAGCCGAAGGGTCCCGGATCCCTCTGAGGAATTCAACGGCTGAAAGCTTTTTGCGCCCTTCGGCCTGAAGGGAAAGTATATCAATGAATCCGTCAGGCACCGCTGCTTTAAGAAATGTTTTTCCGTCGGTTACCACCGTTCCGGGTTTCAATGAATGCTCCTCTTTATTAAAAGAAGCGAGATAGATTTTTACCCGGGTTTTCCCCTGCGGAAGTATCCAGCTTGTATAGGCTCCGGGCAAAGGGCTCAGCCCTCTGATGAGGTTTGCCACTTCCTGTCCGGGCCTGTCCCAGCGGATGCGGCACATTTCTTTTGTGATCTTGGGGGCGGTATGCAGGATGCGGTTTGGTTGGATCAGTTCTTCCTGGCTGCGGGCAACATACCGGCCGGAGGCGATCAGTTCCACTGTTTTCAGCACGAGGCCGGCGCCCAGTTCTTTCATCCGGTCGTGCAGTTCGCCGGCTGTTTCCTGCGGGCCGACAGGGATTTCTTCCTGCAGGATGATCTTACCCGTATCGAGGTTCTCGTCAATGAAAAACGTAGTAAGGCCTGTTCTTGTCTCTCCGTTGATAATGGCGTGGTTGATGGGTGCGGCACCCCGGTAATCGGGCAGGAGTGAGGCATGCAGGTTGACGGTGCCATGAAGGGGAATTTTCCATACTTCCGCAGGGAGCATACGAAAGGCCACTACCAGGAAAAGATCGGGATGCAGGTTGCGCAGGGCGGTGAGAAAAGCGGGGTCTTTCAGTCGCTCCGGCTGAAGAACCGGTATGCCCGTCTTCTGGGCAGCAAGTTTAACGGCCGAAGCCTGCGGCTGAAGCCCTCTGCCTGATGGTTTGTCAGGTACAGTTACCACAGCCGGCACATTCCAGCCGTTATGGATCAGAGCCTCCAGCGAAGGAACGGCAAACTCCGGAGTGCCCATGAATACAATCCGAAACGAATCGCTTCTGGTCATGTAGTTACTGCTTCCCGTTATCGTTGGGGTAATAGCGGACGAGGTTCAGGAAATGCCCCATCTTGTCGCGTTTTGTTTCAAGATAGAATTGGTTGTGCGGATTGGGGGGCACTTCAATCGGCACGTTTTCGACAATTTTCAGTCCGTACCCTTCCAGTCCGGCTCTTTTGATGGGATTGTTCGTCATCAGCCGTATATTTTTCAGACCGAGCAGATGCAGAATATTAGCCCCGACCCCATAATCCCGTTCATCGGCATTGAAGCCGAGATCGAGGTTGGCTTCCACGGTGTCGCGGCCTTCCTCCTGCAATTTGTAGGCCTTGATTTTATTGAAGAGGCCGATACCCCGTCCTTCCTGATTCATATAGAGCAGAACGCCTTTTCCTTCTTTTTCAATGCGTCTCATGGCTTCGTGCAGCTGGTCGCCGCAGTCACAACGATACGAACCGAAGATATCGCCGGTCATGCAGGAAGAGTGTACCCGCACCAGCACCGCTTCATCGGGTTCCCAGTGGCCTTTGATGAGGGCAATGTGTTCCAGTCCGTTCGACTTCTGCAGGAAAGGAATCAGCCTGAAATCGCCATAGCGGGTGGGCAGATGTACTTCCACCCCTTTGATGACAATGCTTTCGCGCGCAAGGCGGTAGGCAATAAGGTCCTTGATGGTAATAATTTTGATGTTAAAGCGGCGGGCAATTTCCATCAACTGGGGAAGGCGGGCCATGGTGCCGTCTTCATTCATAATTTCGACCAGAGCGCCTCCTTCCAGCAACCCGGCCAGATGGGTGAGGTCAACGGCTGCTTCGGTGTGGCCTGCCCTGCGCAGAACGCCTTTCTGTTTGGCTTTTAGCGGGAAAACGTGCCCCGGCCGGGCCAGGTCTTCAGGTTTGGTCTTCGGGTCCACCAGCGCCCGTATGGTCTTTGCCCTGTCGGATGCTGAAATGCCCGTTGTTACTCCGTGCCCGATCAGGTCAACCGATACCGTGAAAGCGGTCCGGTGCAGGGCCGTGTTCCGGCTGGTCATCAGCTCCAGTTCGAGCTGTTCGCAGCGCTCCTCCGGCAAAGCAACACAAATCAAACCCCGCCCGTGCATGGCCATGAAATTTACCATTTCGGGCGTAATCAGCTCGGCTGCTACAATAAAATCCCCTTCGTTTTCACGATCCTCATCGTCAACCACAATAACCGGCTTGCCCTCGCGGATATCGGCAATGGCTTCCTCAATGGTGTTGAGCTTAATCCCGGTTTCCTGACTGGTGACGTTTTGTTGGTTGCCACACATTGCTATGTATTCCTTTTAAAAACTGGATACAACCTGCTGCAAGTGCCAGGTTGGATACCATAAAATGATTTAGGAAGCGCAAAGGTACAATATGTATCCCGAATTTCCTGAGCAAAAAATCGGCCAGAGTGAGAACGATGGCCGCCGAAATAACCAGAAAAACTATCTGGTAGAAAACACCCTGCCGGAAAAGAAGAAGGGAGGACAGGAGCAGAAGGATAATCCATAGGGGGCCGAGCCAGCGGAGAAACTTATGGGCAAAGAAGCACAGGGCTCTTGCTCCTCTGGAAGGGAGCAGCATGTGCCTGAAATATTTCAGGTTTTGAAAGTTGCCGGCAGCAATTCTGGTTTTTCTGCGGAATTCCACCCATGGATCATTTGATACGTCTTCGGTTACACGGGACGTGAGGCTGTTGATAGCATAAAATCCCTGCTGCAGAACATGCATGTTGATAAAGAAGTCATCGACAAGAAAGGTATCGGGAACGGGGGTAAAAAGTTGTTTTCGTATGGCAAAACATCCTCCGAAGGGCCCCATCATACAGCCCCATACGACACTTTCGAGGTGTTTGATTTTTACTTCCCATGCAATGTAGGCATGTTCCTGTCGTGAAATGCCGCTTTCGTCAATTCCCTGGTGCTGCATATGCGAATCAACAAGGCCTGTATGCGGATCTTTGAACGAAGCCACAAGTTCTGCCAATGTGTCAGGATGAAATATGACATTGGCGTCGGTAAAAACCAGTATATCTCCATGTGCCTGTTCTGCCAGAGTGTTGATGATCTTTACCTTTCCCATCCTCTGTGTGAAGAAGAAAGGATGGAAGGAGGGATATTTCAGCCTTGCGCGTTCAAGTATTTCATTTGTGCGGTCGGTTGAGGCATCCGAACCGGCAAGAAATTCAATTTTGTCGGAGGGATATGTGCTCCGGTAAACACTTTCGATCTTTTCTTCCAGAACATCCTGTTCATTGTATGCGGCCATGATAATAGATACACCGGGCAGTTGGTCTCCGGGCCCGAATTTCTGCACGGTGATCTGCCGGAATCGGGAGATGAGGAAAAGAAAGGCCGGGAAAAGAAGGTACGTAAACAGCAGGGCGCCGAGGGCAAACCAGAATATAAGGGAAGGTATCATGCCGTATGGCTTTTGTAGAACGCAAGAAGTTTCCCGGTCAGGTCTCTGTTGTTGAAGCGGGAGAAGACCAGCTGACGGGCAGCCAGGCCTGTTTCGGCAATTCTTGAAGGCCGGGCGGCCAGGGTACGGATGGCATCAATAAAGTCTTGGGCCGTTTGAGCATGAAAGAGTTCTTTGCCTTCAGATGCCGGTATGCCTTCTGTGCCGAGCTCTGTGGAGATGACGGTTTTTCCCATCGCCATGGCTTCAATGATTTTCACCCGTATGCCACTTCCGGCAAAAAGCGGAACTACCAGAATGTTTTTATCGCGCATAAAGTCACGGGAGGAAGGCACTTCCCCGTGAAACACCACCGGATGGCGACGGATTCTTTTCTGCAGTTCGGGAGCGGCATTCCGGCCTGCAATATGGAATGCCAGATGCGGGAATTCCCTTTTTACTTCGGCCCATACCTCTTCGAGAAACCATAAAAGGCCGCTGATATTGGGCTGCCAGTCGAGTGCACCGATGTAAAACAATGACGGAGGGTCTGTCTGAAAAACGGGCTCGGGATAATCTCCCGGATCGATGCCAAAGGGGATTATTTCCAGAGGCTTTTCGTTGCCGTATTTTTCAAAGAAATCAGCATCGCGTTCGGTGATGGTGACAAGAAGGTCGTACTGATTGACCGAGGCAATTTCCATACGGCGCAGGCGGCTGGCCAGGATCCCGGTGTAGGCTTTTTTTAACAGCGACTGCTCCTGATGGAATTTGCGGAGCCAGATTTCCGATTCAATATTGTGTGCCCTGAGAACCACAGGCGCGGAGGTGCAGGACCGTATCACCGGAAGGTAGGGCATCAGGTACAGACCTTCAAGCTGGATGATATCGAATTTTTTCTCGCCGAGAAGACGGCGGAGTTCTTCCGAAAAGGCCGGTACAACGAATCGTTCGGCGTTATATGGCATCCGGCTGAAAAACAGGTTGAGCAATGCTTTATGGAACCGGATATCGGTATTGACAGGGACTGTCCGGAAATCGGCCATTTTTTTCACCGGCTCGGGCAGTCTTTCCATTTCAAAAAAGTGTTTGGAGGTATTCATGGCCAGCATGGTTACCTCATGCCCGAGTTCATAAAATCCCCTGGTAAGGGCAAGAGTAGCCAGAGCACCTCCGTCATTGGGTGGCCAGGGGAATTTTATGGAAAGCTGAAGAATGTTCATCCGGCAGAATTTTCTTCTTCCACTTTAAGGGCGATCATAATCTTACGGATAAAGCGGGTGTATGTGTCAAGATTGAGTATGGCCGAATCGGTGGTAGCCTTGTAGGTAAGGTATATGCCAAGGGGGAGGAGGATGGCCGACGAGATCCACATTCCTTCGGCAGCCGGAATCAGGTTTTCGCGCACCATTTTTTCACCGATCAGTGAAATCACATAATAGACTACAAAAAACAGCACCGATATGACCACCGGCATACCCAGCCCTCCTTTGCGAATGATGGCGCCGAGCGGGGCTCCGATAAAGAAGAAAATCAGACAGGCAAACGACAGGGTGAACTTCCTGTGCCATTCAATTTCATGGCGGCGTATTCGCTTGATTTTGTTGTAAAAGGTTTCTTTCTGCGATGAAATGTAGCTCTGGGCGGTACGTGCCAGGCCCAGAGCCTGCGAAATGACCAGCTTCTTGTCCGGCAAAGGCAGGGTGTCGTAAATACTGTCGGGGTAGAATTTTTTCAGCGTGAGGGGTGGATTTTTCAGGAAGAGGGTGTCGCCCTCTTTCTTTTTTCTTACTAAAAAATCACTTCGGAAGTAATTTACAGCCAGCAGGTCTTTGTAAAATACCTGCCGGTTAAGATTAAAGTCCTGATTAAGCGAATCCCTTGCTTTGGAAAGTTGTTTGAGATTCATCATCTGATACCCTCCTTTGAAGAGGTTTTCGTCGGTACGGTTGAATCCGAATCCGCTGAGGGAAAGGATGAGTTCCTGCTGCTGAAAGTAGTCCATCCTGTGCGGATAGGTCCTGTGACTGCGGCTTCGTGTTTCATCTTCCAGCTCGTTGTAACTGTACCCGCTGTATAAAATGAAAATCAGGTTGCTGTCGGGAGTCATTTTCATTAAGCCGGAGTCAGCAGTGGTAACGCTTATGTTTCCTTTGCCAGCCGTGTGGTCGTAGATTTTGATATTGTACAGCTTGTTGGTACGGGGGTCTTTGCGTCCCACCTTTATGCTGTAGCCGTCGATTCCGTTATAGAAGATTCCTTCCGTAATCTGAAAAGCCGGCCGCTTTTGCCGGATGTCATAGAGCAGGGCTCTCATTTTCAGATTGGCGTAAGGCATAACGTTGTTGGAAAAAAAGAAGGCCAGGACGCTGATGCCGGCAACCAGAACGACAAGGGGCGCCATGATTCTCTGCAGGGAAATACCGGCCGATTTGAGGGCTGTGAGTTCATAGTTTTCGCCCAGGTTTCCGAACGTCATGAGGCTGGCCAGCAGGATGGCCAGGGGCAGAGCCATAGGAACCAGGCTTGTTGAGGTGTACAGCAGCAGTTCGGCGATCACTCCGGCCGATAAGCCCTTTCCTGCCAGTTCGTCAATGTACTTCCACAAAAACTGCATCAGCAGGAGGAAGATCACTATGAAGAACGTCAGGAAAAGCGGGCCGATGAACGACATCAGCATGAACCTATGAAGCCGCTTGATACGCATGAAGAATGATTTCAGTCACTGATTCCTGCAAAAGTACTTTTTTTTGCCAATCTGATGGATGAGAATTGCATGATGAACGAACGGATAACCCTTTAAAGGCCGATAACATGCTTCAGGCGTGCAATCTGCATATTCCATAGCTCAATGACATCGTCCTTTTCCTGTTCTTCGGCGTAATCGGTAACGATGAGGGCAACATCGCCGGTAAGCTGATCCTGGCGGATACGAAATTCAAAGTAGCAGTTTTCACATCCTTTTTCAAGCCAGCGGAAGCGGATATACCTGTTTTCTTTCTGGGCCAGTATTTCCGCACTTTGCTGTGAACCTTTCCAGAGAAAGGTGAACACTTTGCCTTTCAGGTTGACATCGTCGGCAAACCATTCCGACAGTCCTCCGGGCGTGCTCAGACGGGAAAACAAAAACGAGGGGGAAACGTTCAGGGTATATTCCAGTTCAAAGCGTCTTTTCATTGAGCGAAAGAAAAATATCCGTTTCAATAAGTTGCAATATAATAAAAAAAGTTTATCAGCCAAACCGGGGCAAAAGGAATGAAAAAAGCCGGAGAAAATGAAATGTAAAATATTGTATTAGAGCAAATTGTGTAAAAATAATCACAAGAAATAGTCCGAAAATGAAAAAAATGTATATTTGCAGTCCTGAAAAAAAACGGTTATTCCGGAAGCAACAGCAAAAAAGTGTAATGACGGGATGACCGGATCAGGAGCCCGAGATGGTGTCCTGATCATCGATCGGGAAGGTTGGGGATAAAATGGCGTCCCGACAGGTCGGGACAGTTGGTTAGAGCGTCCCGATCATAGATCGGGAAGGTCGGGGGTTGATTGGAATAGATAAAAATGGCGTCCCGACAGGTCGGGACAGTTGGTTAGAGTGTCCCGATCATAGATCGGGAAGGTCGGGGGTTGATTAGAATAGATAAAATGGCGTCCCGACAGGTCGAGACGGTTGGTTAGAGCGTCCCGATCATAGATCGGGAAGGTCGGGGGTTGATTAGAATAGATAAAATGGCGTCCCGACAGGTCGAGACGGTTGGTTAGAGCGTCCCGATCATAGATCGGGAAGGTCGGGGGTTCATTGGAATAGATAAAATGGCGTCCCGACAGGTCGGGACAGTTGGTTAGAGTGTCCCGATCATCGATCGGGAAGGTCGGGGGTTGATTAGAATAGATAAAAATGGCGTCCCGACAGGTCGGGACAGTTGGTTAGAGTGTCCCGATCATAGATCGGGAAGGTCGGGGGTTGATTGTTATAGATAAAAATGGCGAGATAGCTCAGTTGGTTAGAGCGTATGATTCATAATCATGAGGTCGGGGGTTCAATTCCCCCTCTCGCTACAAGAAGAGTTCAGAGAGAAAATCTCTGAACTCTTTTTTATATTTGGGTATGCGTTACTTTGTATACATATTGTACAGTGCGTCGATAGACAAGTATTATGTGGGTTACACCCACAGTCCACAGGAGAGGCTGGAAGAGCACAACGCGGGAGCAACCACTTCGACCAGGCGGGGGAGGCCATGGAAACTGGTATACATTGAGCCATATGAAAACAAGACGGATGCGATAAAGCGGGAAATAGAGATAAAAAAGATGAAGAGCAGGAAATATATTGAGAATCTGATAGCGAAAGCTCAGCTGGTTAGAGCGTCCCGATCATAGATCGGGAAGGTCGGGGGTTCAATTCCCCCTCTCGCTACAAGAAGAGTTCAGAGAGAAAATCTCTGAACTCTTTTTTATATTTGGGTATGCGTTACTTTGTATACATATTGTACAGTGCGTCGATAGACAAGTATTATGTGGGTTACACCCACAGTCCACAGGAGAGGCTGGAAGAGCACAACGCGGGAGCAACCACTTCGACCAGGCGGGGGAGGCCATGGAAACTGGTATACATTGAGCC
>Ga0272448_1002292_pt1 | contig 24186 bp, 22 predicted proteins | sample YNPCB0191_FD_202220 | JGI IMG/M metagenome (GOLD analysis project Ga0272448, IMG submission 202220) | Hot spring sediment microbial communities from Yellowstone National Park, WY, United States - YNP-CB-019-1 | ecosystem: Environmental > Aquatic > Thermal springs > Hot (42-90C) > Sediment... | reverse complement strand
TTAAGTATAAGTATTGGTTTCTTGAATAGATGTCCATATTGGTGAAATCACTTTTGAAACGACTTTTACCCTATTTTACCTTAAAAATTTCACTTACCTTTTATATTGCAGAACCAATACCTTTTCAGTCAGATTTTAGCCTGTTGAATACGTTTCATTGACATTCTTTTTTATCTTTTGGTAAAATAAATAAAATAAGATGACAGAGCTAGAAAAAGAAAAAAAAGGAAATCATTTTTTATATTATTTTTTTGCTCTCGCGATTTTATTTTTAGCAGTTTTGTTTTACATTGAACAAAAAAATCAACCCAATATAAAGAATAATAACCTACAAAATATTGCTGAAAAACAGGCGTTTTTAGTTATAGACTACGGCAACAAAAAACAAAGAGTGTTTACAGGTGAAGTCATAGAGGGTATGACTATTTTTGATGTTTTAACTACCGCTTCTTTGGCTGGCAAGTTTAACTTTAAAGCCAATAGTCATTTAACCGCTATAGATAACCTTTCTAATAACGAAAAATCTAAATGGATTTGTTATTTAAATGATCAAGAAATTAATGAGCCTCTAAACAAAATTTTTATTCACCCAAAAGATAGAATTTTTTGCCAATATCGTTAATCTTTTCTATATTTTTAGATAGTTATTTTTAAAAATATGATCGAAGTGGGTAGTTCATTTTTGGGGAGCAAATTTTAAGAACAGCTACTGTTTTTTCGGCAATAACAAATAACCTTGCCGAATTTTTAATATGAGAAAAAATAAAGGGAGATTTTTTAGGCTCTCAAGAAATTATTTTTTATCCCGGCGAAATACAATCTAAAAACCTTTTTATCAAAACTGAAAACGCTGGCAGTATTCCTTTAATTTTACAAAACTTAATTTTGCCTTCTCTTTTTCTTTCTTCTCCAACAAAAATTAATTTCGATGGAGAATCAACGAATACATTTTCTTCGCCAACCATTGATTATTTTCGTTATGTTTTTTTAAAAATTTTAGAAAAATTAGGAATCAAAGTAGGAGTTGTTATTATGAAAATATGAAAAGAGGATATTGTCCAGCCGGAGGAGCAAAAGCAGAAACAATAATTTTCCCTGCCAAGATAAACAATATCACTTTAACAGAAAGAGGGAGATTTAAAAAAGTTTTTATTATTTCTGGCGCTTCAATTTTATTAAAAGAAAAAAAGGTAGCAGAACGTCAGGCGATGGGGGTTAAAGAAATTTTGCGGAAACTAAAAATTCCCTTTGAGGAAAAAATTGAGTATTATGAAACTTTTTGCAAGGGAAGCCAGATTTGTTTAATTGCTGAATTTGAAAAAACTATTATTGGTATTAATAATTTGGGAAGGTTAGGAAAAAAAATTGAAGATATCGGAACAGAAGCAACCTTAGAATTGCTGAAAGAAGGAAAATCGGTACTTGCTTAGATAAGTATTTGGCTAACCAGATTTTGTCCTACTTGGCTTTATCTTTAGGCGAAAGTCAAATTACTGTGTCAGAAATTACTGATCATGTTAAAAGCAGTACTTGGGTTATTGAGAAATTTATTGAAGGAAAATTTGAAATTTAAAATAATTTAATTACTTGGAAGCCAAAAATTTAATTTAAAAAGTAAAAAGCCAGCAGAATGCTGGCTTTTTGCTTTTTTTAAAGAAGATTAGAATCTTCTTTTTGGTCGATTTTCTCGCCATTTTCTCATACAATCCTGACAACGAATAGAATCTAATCTATTGGGATCAGGATTAAAAGGTAATTGAGTGATTGGAGCACCACAATCTTTACAAGTAATTTTCATAGCTGATACATCAAACATTTGACGTTGAAAAGCTCCTTGACGAGAATCGCCATTAAAACTTTTAAATGCCATATTAATTGCGAATTTTTTTAACAATACGAGCACTAATTTCTTTTAAAAAATTTTTTTGAAATTTGTGGCTTATTTTGTTATATTCGCTAAATAAAAAAGCGACCTTTGGACTATTAAGTCGCTTAGCCCGTTAAATTTTTTATTTAGCAGTATTTGCCAATTATATTTAACGAGTTTTTCTTTTTTGGCTTTTACTAATTCAATAATTAGAAATTACGCCTCTAAAATATCGACTTAATTGTCTGCTACCATTATAAACCTTTTCTATTAATAAGTCAAGCTTTTGCATAGGATCCTAACATTTTGGAAAATCCAAGGTTGTTTATTAGGTATTGTAAAGGACTTTGATTATTAAAATTAAAAGAAGAATAGACTCTTAAGTCCTCGTCCTTCGGGCTTTTACTCTCTCTTTTTTCAGGCAATCTCCTCCTTTTTTCATTTTTTCCTAAGCCGGCTATTTTAGAAAATTTTAAGAAATACTGGTAGTTACTTAACTTTGGAAAAGAACGAAAATGTTGAAATTAGGATAGGAGAATCAATAAAAAAAGCCACCTCTAAGCTCTGCTCGCCCAATCGAAATTTAGACCAGCGGTAGCGTACTTATTTGATCGCAATTACTGAACGAAGTGCGAACCTTTTTGAACAACAATTTCTGCCCGTCAGGACGCAGATTGTCGCTCAAAGTGGGTTCGAGCGGCGTTCAGTATTTGTGCCGAAATATACGGAAAAATGCGAGCGAAGCCCCGCCGCAGGCGGGGCGAGCGAGCAAACAAACTGCCCACAAAATTCGCAATGTCTGAATTGGTCGGGGAGCCGAGAGTTGAACTCGGACCACCTGCTCCCAAAGCAGGCGTACTACCGCTATACTACTCCCCGCAAAAATTTACAAAATTTTCCTTCTGCTATATTTTAGTACTTCATAATTTAAAGTCAACTTTCTGTGTGACCTTGCTATTGCTTTTTCTATTCTGGACATGTTAAAATGTAAAAATGAACAAGAAAAAATTTTTTGAAGAAATAAATATTTTTGGCCAATGTCGGCGTTTAAACCTTTCTCTCTGGCAATGCCCTTCTTTCCTGTTTTTAATAATGGGATTAATTATTATTCTTTCGGCTCTGTTTACCTATTTTATTGGCAACCGCTATATTAACGATCCCTTATTGGTGGCTCTTTTAGTTTTAGCTCTATCAACAATTTTATTAGTTATTGCTTTTTTTATCACTCAAAGTTTTGAAAAGTTAGCTGAAGCTGCAAGACTAAAAACAGAATTTATAAACATTGTTTCTCATCAACTAAACACTCCCTTATCCAATCTCCGTTGGGCAACCGAATTATTAACATCAGGAAGATTGGGTCCAATTGAAAACAAACAAATAGAATATTTTAAAATCATCAAAGAAAACATTGATCGAATGAAGGATTTGATTTCTGATTTGATTATTGTTTCCAAGCTGGAAAGTAATAATTTGTTTTCAGAAATAAAAGAAGTTTCTTTTCCTAACCTTATCCAACAATTAATAAAAGAGTTTGAACCTTTACTTCAAGCTTCAAATATCGTAGTTTCCTTTAGCAGCCCAAAAGATTTGCCCAAGACGCTAACCGATGCCTTTCAATTAAAATTAGTAATTAAAAATCTTTTAGAAAATTCAATTAATTATTTAAGGGGAAAAGGAGAAATAAATATTTTGGTTGAAAAAAAAGGAGAAAATTTTTATTTTGAAATAAAAGATAATGGCGTTGGTATTCCTAAAAAAGACCAAAAATATATTTTTAAAAAATTCTTCCGTTCAGAAAATGTCTTAAAATATCAAACCCAAGGAACTGGTCTGGGTCTTTATATATGTAAATCTATTGTTGAAAAATTAAATGGCACAATTGGTTTTGAGTCAGTAGAAAATAAAGGGTCGAAATTTTGGTTCACTCTTCCATTATTTCGCTCATAATTATAAATTTAAACGCGGGGTGTTGGTTCAAAAAGCAAACATCCGCGCTTAATTAAAAATATGCCAAAAAAAATTTTATTTATTGAAGACGAATCAGCTCTTCAAAAAACCTTCGATGAAATTTTACGCCAAGAAGGCTATGAAATGATATCGGCTTTAGATGGCGAAAGTGGCGTACTTTTAGCTAAAACTAAAAAGCCGGATCTTATTTTACTTGATTTAATTTTACCCAAAATGAACGGTTTTGAAGTCTTGGCCGAATTAAAAAAAGACGAAGAAACAAAATCAATACCCATTATTGTCTTAACTAATTTAGAAGGATTAATTGATATCAACAAAGCTATTGAATTAGGAGCCACTACTTATTTAGTCAAATCTCAATATAGTTTAAAAGAAGTGCTAGATAAAATAAAAACAGCACTGGAATAAACCTTTTGTTTTTTTAATAATAACTATATGCAAGTAGAGCCTCAACAGTTAAAAGCATTTTTAATTGATGCGGGCGTTGTTACATCAGAAGAATTTGACAAATTTTTAGAAAAAGCTGAAAAAACGGGCAAAAAAGTCGGTGATGTTTTAGTTTCAGAAGGTAAAATATCTAACGAAGAATTGCTAAGGTTAGAAGCTTATATTTTAGGCATTCCGTTTGTTAGTTTAGAAAAAGAAAAGATTCCTCCGGGGGTTTTAAAAATTATTCCCGAACCTATTGCTAGAAAATATAATATTGTTGCTTTTCGAAAAAAATTGAACGATTTAGAAGTAGCAATGCTAGACCCTCATGATTTAATGGCTATTGAGTTTATCAAGAAAAAAGAGCCAGGATTAAGAATATTGCCGCGCTTAACTACGCCTGAATCTATAAAAAATGCTTTGCATCAATATCAAAAAAGCCTAGAAGCAGAATTTGGTGAAATCATCCAAAAAGAAGCAGGAGTAATTCGAGTAGTCAAAGAAGAAGAAAAAACCGAAGAAAAAGAAGAGCTTTTAAAAGTAGCTGAAGAGTTGCCTATTATTAAAATCGTTGACACGCTTATGAAACATGCTATTTTGCAAAACACCTCAGACATTCACATAGAACCATTAGAAAAAGAAGTTTTGGTCCGCTATCGTATTGACGGCATTTTGCATGACGTAATGGTTTTGCCAAAAAATGTAGCGCCAGGCATAGTGGCTAGGATAAAAGTGCTTTCTAATTTAAAACTAGACGAGCACCGTTTGCCTCAGGATGGCCGTTTTAAAATAGAAACCGAGGACTATAAATATTCAGTTAGGGTTTCTGTCTTGCCCGTTTTTGATGGCGAAAAAATCGTTATGCGATTACTTCCTGAAACAACAAAAACCTTAACCCTAGAAAGCTTAGGTCTAAGAGGAGAAGCCTTAGAAAAAGTTCAAGAAAACTTAAGAAAACCCATTGGCATGATTTTGGTTACCGGGCCAACTGGTTCGGGGAAAACCACTACTTTGTATACTATGTTGGAAATTTTAAATACTCCCTCGGTTAATATTTCCACCATTGAGGATCCAGTAGAATATCGAATGCCTAGAATTAATCAAACCCAGGTGAATCCTAAAATCGGTTTAACTTTTGCCGCTGGTTTAAGAACCTTAGTAAGACAAGACCCTGACATTATTATGGTAGGCGAAATTAGAGATAATGAAACCGCTTCTTTGGCAATAAATGCTGCTTTAACTGGCCATATGGTTTTATCCACCCTCCACACAAATACGGCAGCAGGCACAATTCCAAGGTTAATTGATATGAAATGCGAACCCTTTTTAATTTCCTCCACCCTAAATTGTATTATTGCTCAACGGTTGGTTCGACGGTTAACCGAAGAAAAAGAAAAATATTTTTTAAAAGAATCTGAAATAGATAATCTTGCTAAATACTGCGATATTGATGAAATATTAAAAATATTAAAAGAAGAAAAAATAATAAGCAATAAGCAATCTTTAACAAAGATACCTTTTTACCGGCCAAAACCAAGCAAAGAATACCCGGATGGTTATAAAGGAAGAATTGGTATTTATGAAGTTCTCCCCATCACTCCAACTATTAAAGAATTAATTGTTAAAGAAGCAACAGCCAGCCAAATTCAAGAACAGGCGAAAAAAGAAGGAATGAAAACAATGATTGAAGATGGATTCATTAAAGCTGCTCAAGGCATCACTTCAATTGAAGAGATATTAAGGGTAATTATAGAATAACAGTTTTAAGTGTCGTTATTGTTGACTTTGCTTTTTAATTCCCCAGAAAGAGTAAAGGATTGACTTTAAAAAAATTTTAAATATGATAATAATATGTGGATTTTTTTCCTCCAATCGCTCGCTGATATCTTTGCTCTTTGGCTGGCTGATAAATACATAAAAGAGGTTGAATTTTCTGGACCTTTCTTTTATCTACCTAAAAACCTTTCTGATTTCCATAATTTTTTTTCTAGTTTGGTTTTTTTGGGAATCTTGTTAGCTTTTTTAAATTATTTTATTAAACCTATTTTAAAAAAAATTACCCTTCCTTTAAGAATAATCACTTTAAACCTTTTTAGTTTTATTATTGCAATGTTTCTGGTTTGGCTTGTAGATGTTTTCTTTCCTGAGCTAATCATCAAAGGAATCAAAGCGCTTTTTCTTACCACCATATTAGTTTGGTCCCTAGAATTAATTGTTGGTTCTGGGACGCCAGTAAAAAACAAATAAAGTCATATGAAAGAATATTTACCAATCCTACAAATTGTTATTTCCTTGTTATTAATTATAGTGATTCTTTTGCAACAAAAAGGAGAGGGTTTGGGTTCGGCTTTCGGCGGGACGAGCGGATTTTACGCAACCCAAAGAGGTATTCAGAAAAAAATCTTTTTTGCAACCATTGTTTTGGCAGTTTTATTTATTCTTATTTCACTTTTTAACCTAATTATTTAATCTTGTGCGTCAAGAAATATCTCTTTTTTTAAAAAAAATAAAGAATCCTCTTTCTTTTTTAAAGATAGAAAAATTTCCTTCGAGAAAACAATGGCTTTGCTTTTTTAAGTCTTTAAATAAAAAAGAAAAAATTTTATTCTTTGTCTTTTTGGTTGGTTTTTTAAGTAGCGGTTTCTATTTTTTATTTAATTTTTATATTAAAAACACCACTCTAGTAGCGGCTGATGGAGGAACATTTGTTGAAGGAATGGTTGGTTATCCTCGATTTATCAATCCTATTTATAGCCCCATATCAGATATTGATCAATCGCTGGTGGAATTAATTTTTTCTGGATTAATGAAATATGATCTAAAAGGAAATATTGTGCCTGATTTGGCTGAAAAATACGAAATAAAAGAAGACGGCAAGGTTTTTGAAGTTTATCTAAAAGAAAATCTTTTTTGGTCAGATGGCCATCCTTTAAATGCTGACGATGTTGTTTTTACTATAAAAACCATTCAAGATTCCGATTATAAATCGCCTCAAATGATTAAATGGTTAGGTGTTGAAGCAAAAAAAATATCTGAAAGAGCGGTTCTTTTTAAATTAAAAAATCCTTATTGTTGTTTTTTAGAAACCCTTACTCAAAAAATCATACCCAAACACATCTGGGAAAATGTGGCTGTTCAAAATTTTCCTCTTTCGGTTTATAATAATTTAAAAGTTATTGGTTCTGGCCCTTTTAAAATAAAAGAGATAAAGACGGATAACGAAAGAAAAATAACCTCTTTAGTCTTGGTTCGTAATACCAATTATTTTGGAAAATTGCCCTATATTAATCAAATCACCTTTCTTTTTTTTCCAAACGAAGAAGAGCTAATAAAAAGCTACAAAAAGAAAGAAATTCAGACTTTTTCTCTAAACAATTTTAATAATGTTGAAAAAAAATATTTTGAAACCTATCACTTTGTTTTCCCCCGCTATTTTGCCCTCTTTTTTAATCCAGAAAAAACAAAAATTTTATCTGATATTAATATAAGATTAGCTTTAAATTATGGAACTGACAAAAATGAAATTGTTGAAAAAATTTTTTCTGGTCAGGCCAAAATTATTAATTCCCCAATCATACCAGAAATTTATGGTTATAACCCGCCTTCAAATATCTATCAATTTAATCCTGATTTGACTAAAAATTTTTTAGAAAAAGCGGGCTTTTTCGAAAACGAAGAAGGAAAAAGAATAAAAACCATTGAAAACGAACCGTCTTTTCAATTAAAATCTGATCTAAAAGAAGGCTCTAAAGGCCAAGAAGTAACAAATCTTCAAAAATGTTTAAGCAAAGACTCTGAAATTTATCCAAACGGCGAAATTAGTGGCTATTTTGAAAAAACAACCAAAGAAGCAGTGATCAAGTTTCAAGAAAAATATAGCGATGAAATTTTAAAACCTAGCGGGCTTTCAAAAGGAACGGGAATTGTTTCAAAAAATACAAGAGAAAAATTAAATGAAATTTGCTTTTCAGGCGAAAAAGAATCTTTGACTTTAAAAATTTCTATATCTACCCTTGATCAGCCCATTTTAAAAGAAACAGCTGAAATCTTAAAGGAACAATGGGAAAAATTAGGCATTATTTTAGAAATTAAACTTTATTCTGAAAAAGAAATTAAAGAAGTGATTAAAGAAAGAGATTATGAAATATTGCTATTTGGAGAGACCTTAGGTTTAATGCCCGATCTTTTTTCCTTTTGGCATTCTAGTCAAAAAATAGATCCGGGCCAAAATTTGGCTATTTACCAAAACAAAGAGGTAGATAAAATTTTAGAAGATGCTCGCCAAAGCATTGACGAAAAAGAAAGAAAAGAAAAATTAGAACATCTTCAAAACATTATATTGGCAGACGCACCGGCAATATTTTTATACAATCCTAACTATTTGTACTTTGTTAAAAAAAATATAAAAGGAGTAGAAGAAGGAGTGGTCTTAGGACCATTTAAAAGATTTATTAATATTGAAAATTGGTATTTAAAAACCAAACGAGTATGGAAGTAAATTTTGATTCAATAAATATTAAAAAAATCATTCTCGATTTTCCCTCTCAATTCAACACAGGAGCGGAAAAGGCAAAAAATATTTCTTTCAGAAAAAAAATAAACAGATTAGTTTTTTGCGGAATGGGCGGATCAGCCTTGGCCCCAGAACTCTTGAAAATTTATTTTTTTCATGCTAAAATAAACATTCCAGTTTTAATTTGGCGAGATTACGATTTGCCTCCTTCTATAAAAAAAGAGGATTTAATTTTTTTTATTTCTTATTCAGGCAATACCGAAGAAACCATATCTGGATTTAAAAAATCGTTAAATAAAAATTTGTCTTTTTTAACGATTTCTTCTGGAGGTCAATTATATAACCTTTCAAAAAAATATAAAATTCCCCACGTGTTAATTCCTGCCGGCATTCCTCCCCGTTTTTCTTTGGGTTATCAAATAGGCGCTATCTTAAAAATTTTAGATAATTCAAAAATCATTTCCTTTAATTTTAATCAAGAAATTAAAATTAACCCAAAAAAATGGGAAAAAATTGGTCAAACAATTGCCCTTTCTTTAAAAAATAAAATTCCTTTGATTTATTCTTCTTTTGTTAATCTGCCGCTATCTTTTATTTGGAAGATTAAATTTAATGAAAATTCAAAAGTCCCTGCTTTTTGTAATTATTTTCCTGAATTAAATCACAACGAAATGGTTGGCTTTAACCAAATGGCAGAAAAGTTTTTTTTGATCATCTTGGTCGACGAAAAAGAAAAAAAAGAGATTTTAAAAAGAATGAATTTAACGGCAAAAATTTTGAGAAAAAATAATATAAAAACAAGGTTTATAAAAATAACAGGAGAAAATTTTTTAGAAAAAATATTTAATAATCTTTTATTGGCTGATTGGGCTTCTTATTATTTAGCTCAATATTATAATATTGATCCCGGCCCAGTAAAAATAGTCGAAGAATTTAAAAAATTACTTAAAAAATAAATCAAAAAATTATGAAAGTAAGCAGAGCCATTATTCCAGCGGCTGGTTGGGGAACAAGGTTTTTGCCTCAAACCAAAGCCATGCCTAAAGAAATGTTACCCATTGTCGACAAGCCGGTTATTCAATATGTAGTAGAAGAAGTAGTAGCTTCTGGAATAAAAGATATTGTTATTGTAACCGGTTATCATAAAAGAGCTATTGAAGATCATTTTGATCGCTCAGCTGAATTAGAAAATTATTTACAATCTAACGGGAAAGAAAAACAATTAAAAGAAATTAAGAATATTGCCAATTTAGCTAATTTCACTTATGTAAGACAAAAAAGCGAAATGTATGGGAACGCTCTACCAATTTTAGCTGCCCAATCATTAATTAATAAAGAACCGTTTGCAGTTTTGTGGGGGGACGAATTTATTTTGGCTAATCCGCCCAGATTAAAACAAATGCTCGAGGTTTATGAAAAATTAGGCGGAGCAGTTATTTCAGGAGTAGAAATAGAAACAAAAGACCACCTTTCCCGCTATGGATTAGCTGATATCGAAAAAGTAGAAGACAACATCTTTAAAATCAAAAAAATAGTGGAAAAACCACTTCCTGCGGAAGCGCCTTCAACCCTAGCCACTCACGGCGCTTATATTTTGCCACCCGAAACCATAGAAATAATAAAAAATTTAGAACCGGGCAGAAGCGGTGAAATTTGGTTAACAGATGCAATTAATGTCTTAATTAAAAATGGTTTTCCCGTATACGCCTGCAAAATTAAAGATGGCAAATATTATGACACAGGCAATAAATTAGAATATTTAAAAACAGTGGTCGAGTTTGCTCTTTTTCACCCTGAATTTTCTCAAGATTTTAAAAATTATCTTAAGGGTCTAAAATTAGATTAATTAAATTTTCCGTTCAAGAATATAAAAAACTGCAAAGCCCAGGTGGTGAAATTGGAAAACACGCTAACTTCAGGAGTTAGTGCCGTGAGGCTTGGGAGTTCGAATCTCCCCCTGGGCATATCTAAAAATTTTTCTAAAAAATTTAAAAAAAATTATAAATCAAAAATATGACACTGGAAAAAAATAATTATTTGGAAATCATCCCGCTGGGTGGATTGGGCGAAGTAGGACGCAATATGATGCTTTTAAAATATAAAAACAAAATTTTGATCGTGGATATGGGATTTCGAATGCCAGAAGAAGATATGCCAGGAGTTGATTATATCATTCCCAATATTGATTATTTAAAAGATAAAAAAGAAAAGATTTTGGGAATAGTTTTTACCCATGGCCATTACGATCATATTGGCGCTGTGCCCTATTTAATTGATAAGATTTGGCATCCTAATTTAGAATTTTTCGCTTCGCCATTAACAAAGGGGATTATTTTAAAAAGACAAGATGATTTTCCTGGCTTGCCAAAATTAGACATTCAAGAAGTAAAAGACGGTTCTAAAATAAAAATTGGCCCTTTTAAAATTGAATTTTTTCGTCAAAATCACAATATCCCTGATAATCTAGGATTGTTTTTAGAAACGCCAATAGGTAACATTCTTCACACCTCTGATTTTAAGTTTGACCCTGATCCAGTCAATGATTTGCCTACTAATTTTTCAAAATTAAATGAATTTGGTAGAAGAAAAATTCTCTTATTGATGTCAGATTCAACAGGTGCTGAAGAAGAAAATCATTCGCTTTCTGAAAGAGTAATTGAAAAAAATCTTAATGAAATTTTCGAGAATGCTAAAGGCAGAATCATTGCTGCTACTTTTGCTTCTCTTATTAACCGCATTCAAAATATTATTACCTTATCAGAAAAATATGATAGAAAAGTAATTGTTGAAGGTTATTCAATGAGAACCAATATTGAAATTGCCAAAACGTTGGGATATATAAAAGTGAGAAAAAAAACATTTATTTCAGTTAAGGATATCGGAAACTATCCTGATTCAAGAATCACCCTCTTGTGCACCGGAGCCCAAGGTGAAGGCCAAGCCATTTTAATGAGAATTACTAACAAAGAGCATCCTTTTGTCAGATTAAAGAAAGGCGATACTGTTATTTTTTCTTCTTCGGTAATTCCTGGGAACGAAAGAACAATTCAAATGATGAAAGATGAAATTTTAAGACAGGGAGCCAAGGTTTTTCATTATAAAATGATGGATATTCATGCGGGCGGTCACGGACAGAAAGAAGAGTTAAAACAAATGATTAAAATAATGCGCCCAAACTTCTTTTTGCCTATCCATGGCCAATATTCAATGCTGGTATCTCATGGCGAAATTGCCAAATCTTTGGGGATAGAAGAAAAAAATATAATCATTGCTGAAAACGGCCAAATAATTAATTTAAATCCAGAAAGTTTTTTTGTTGAAAAAGATAAAATTGCTTCAAGCTATGTGATGGTTGATGGATTAGGCGTAGGCGATGTTGGAGAGGTGGTTTTAAGAGATCGTCAAATGTTAGCCAAAGACGGAATGTTTGTAATTATTGCTGTAATTGATCGTCAAACTGGAAAAGTTAAAGGCTCACCTGATATAATATCTAGAGGATTTGTTTATTTAAGAGAATCAAAAGATTTATTAAGGCAAACAAGAAAAAAAGTTATTGAAATTATTAATCGGACAACAGAAAGTGGCGGCGCAGTTAATTGGAGCTATACCAAAGATGAAATTAAAAATAAAATTGGACAATTTTTTTACGAAACAACCCAGCGCCGACCCATGATTTTGCCCGTTTTAATAGAGGTATAATAATTAATATTTAATTATATTTTTATTATGAAAATTTTTAGCGGTATCAGACCAACTGGCGAAATCCATATTGGAAACTATTTAGGAGCTATTAAGCAATGGATAGAGCTTCAAGAAAAAAATGAATGTCTTTTTTGCATTGTTGATTTACATGCTATTACCACTCCTTATGAACCACAATCATTTCAAAAAAATATTCTAGATTTGGCTAGTACTTATTTAGCAGTGGGTCTTAATCCAGAAAAATGTATTTTTTTTATTCAATCTCAAGTAAAAGAACATGCGGAATTGGCTTGGTTATTGGGAACCATCACCCCTCTCGGAGATCTTCAAAGAATGACCCAATTTAAAGAAAAAGCTAAAAAACATCCCGAATACATTAATGCCGGACTCTTAAATTATCCTATTTTGATGGCAGCTGATATTTTGCTTTATAAAACTGATTTGGTGCCAGTAGGCAAAGATCAACAACAACATGTTGAATTAACCAGAGAAATTGCCAGGCGCTTTAATAAAAAATTCGGCGAGGTTTTTAAAGAGCCAGCCCTTCTTTTGCCAAAAATGGGGAAAAAAATAATGTCTCTTCAAAGTCCTAATAAAAAAATGTCTAAAACCGACGATTCTTCAACCTTCATTGGTTTGTTTGATGAACCAGAAACAATAAAATCAAAAATAGCAAAAGCGGTTACAGATAGCGGCAAAACAATCAAATACGATCCAAAATCAAAACCAGGTATTTCTAATTTATTAACAATCTATTCTTTAATTGGCGATGTTCCAATAAAAGATATAGAAAAAAAATTTAAAGGGAAAAATTATGCCCAATTTAAAAAAGAATTGGCTGATTTATTAATTGATAAATTAGGGATTTTCCGTAGAAGAAAAAAAGAATTATTAACCAGAGAGGTTTATATTAAAGAAATCTTAACACAAGGAAGAAAAAAGGCTCAAATCATTGCCCAATCAACTATTCAAGAAGTAAAAAACAAAATGGGGCTTGGGTAAAAAAGATAATTTTAAAAAGTTTTTTGATTAGATTTGTATTTTTATAAAAAATAATTATACTTGATAATAAAGAGGCAGTTAATTTAAAAATGAAAAAAAATTTTTTACTTATATTTTTTTTTCTGCTTTTTATAAGTCTCTTGGCACAAGAGGTCAATGCTGGTTTAGTACCTTGCGGTCTTATGGAAGATGATCCTAACCTTCCCGGTGATCAAACAAGAGCTTGTACCCTTTGCGATCTTTTTGCTCTATTTGTAAATGTCGTTAATTTTATTTTTGTTGACGTGGTACCACTATTAGCCGCTTTAATGGTTGCTATTGCAGGATTTTTTTTCGGATTTTCATATTTAAATCCAGCAGGGGGCGGACCTGAAACAATTAATCAAGCTAAAAAAATATTAACTTCAGTTGCTGTGGCGTTGTTAATAGTTTATGGTGCGTGGCTTTTGGTAAATACTTTCTTTATATTTATTGGTGTGGCTGAATGGACTAATTTAAAAGGCGGTTGGTTCCAAATAAATTGCGAATAAAAATAAACTCTTTTAATCTAAATAGTGAGTAACATTTATAGAACAAAAGCCCCGCTAGCTCAACTGGTAGAGCAAATCCCTCTTAAGGATGAGGTTGTGGGTTCGAATCCCTCGCGGGGCATAAATTAAAAAAAATTAAAGGTCTTTTCTATTTTTTTTAAAATGTTATAATCTTTTTAGAATGTTAACTTCAGAAGAAAAACAAAAAATAATAAAAGAATATAAGCTTCATGAATTGGATAGTGGCTCAAGCGAAGTTCAAATTGCCCTCTTAACAGAAGAAATAAGAAGGCTGGTTTTACATCTAAAAAAACACCCGAAAGATTTTCATTCAAAAAGAGGCTTGTTGAAAATGACTGCTAAAAGAAGGAGGCTGCTTAATTATTTAAAAAATGAAGATTCAAAAAGATATAATACTTTGATTGGAAAAATTGGCTTAAAAAAATAAAGCTGAAATAAATTAGGATATTATAATTACTTTTAAATTTTTATGATAATTAAGCATATAGGTCAAAGAGTTGGTGTTTTTATAGATGTGCAAAACTTATATCATTCAGCCAAAAACCTGTATAATGCTAAAGTGAATTTCCGTGAAATTCTTAAACTGGCGGTTTCAGGAAGAAATTTAATCAGAGCCTTCGGTTATGTGGTCAGAACAAAAACTGGCGAAGAAAAATCTTTTTTTGAAGCTCTTACCAAATTGGGCATTGAAACAAGAGTTAGAGATCTTCAGGAGTTTTATGATGGAATGAAAAAAGCAGATTGGGATGTGGGAATTACTATTGACGCAGTAAGAATTGCTCCGAGCATTGATACCGTTGTTTTGGCTTCTGGCGATGGAGATTTTTTGCAGCTGGTAGAATATTTAAAAAATCAAGGGAAAAGGGTGGAAGTAATTGCTTTTGGCCGCTCTACTTCGGCTCGTCTCAAAGAGGCAGCTGACGAATTAATTGACATTGAAAAGAATCCCCAAAAATATTTGTTAAAAACATAGTTTAAAAAAATAAAAATGGAATTTAAAAATTATAAAATACAAATTCAAAATAAAGAAATTGTCCTCCAAATTAGCGATTTGGCTGAACAGGCTAATGCAAATGTTTTTGTTCGTTGTGGAGATACTTTTGTCTTAGCCACTGCAGTCGCCTCAAAAACAGAAAAAGACAGCGATTTTTTTCCTTTAACCGTTGATTACGAAGAAAGATATTATGCAGCCGGAAAAATCTTGGGATCTCGTTATATTAGAAGAGAAAGTCGACCTTCTGATGAAGCAATTTTAACTTCCAGGTTAATCGACCGAGCAATTAGACCTCTTTTCCCAAAAAATTTTCGTCAAGAGGTTCAAGTAGTAGTTACTTGTCTCTCTTGGGACAGAGAAAATGATCCAGATATTTTAGGATTGCTAGCTACCTCCCAAGCTTTAGCCATATCTGATATCCCTTGGTCAGGACCGCTTGCTGTTTTACGAATTGGGAAAATAAACGGAGAATTTATATTAAATCCTACCTACGAAGAAAGAGAAAAAACTAAAATGGAAATTACTGTTTCTGCTGTTAAAAAAGATGGAGAAATTTTAATTAATATGATTGAAGCTGAAGGTCAAGAATTTTTAGAAAGTGAAGTTTTGGAGGCAATTAACGTTGCCCTCCCTACCCTAAAACAAATTATAGAATTTCAAGAAAAGATTACTCAAAAAGAAGGCAAGGGAAAAATAATATTTAAAAAAACTATTGATCCGTCGATTGAGCAAGCAATAAATGATTATTTGGACAATAAATTAGAAAATATACTTTTCTTGCCTGATAAAAAAGAACGTTCTAATCAGTTAGAAGAATTAAAAAAGAATCTTTTAATTTTTATCAACGAAAAGTATTCTGAAAAAAATATTTCTTTAATCGCTACCCAAATCTTAGAAGAAAAAATTGAAAAAGTTTTACAGAAAAATGTATTGAAATTAGACAAAAGACCAGATGGCCGAAAATTAGATCAATTAAGAGAAATTTCCTGTCAAGTTGGAATTTTGCCTCGCACTCATGGTTCAGGTTTGTTCTGTCGAGGTCAAACAAAAACCTTGTCTATTTTAACTTTGGGCGCGCCTGGCGACGTCAAGCTATTAGAAGAAATGGAAATTGTTGGAAAAAAAAGATTTATGCATCATTATAATTTCCCACCTTATTCAACCGGAGAAGTGAAGCCGGTCAGAGGTCCGGGACGAAGAGAAATTGGTCATGGCATGTTAGTAGAAAAAGCTCTCTTCCCCCTTATTCCTACTTTTGAAGAATTTCCTTATACTCTCAGAGTGGTTTCTGAGATTTTATCTTCTAATGGTTCCACCTCAATGGCTTCAGTTTCTTCTGCTTCTCTCGCTTTAATGGATGCTGGCGTGCCGATAAAAAACCCTGCTGCCGGTATTTCAGTTGGTTTGGTTGCTGATGAAAATGGGAACTATAAAATTTTAACTGACATTCAAGGGCCAGAAGATCACTATGGCGATATGGATTTTAAAGTGGCGGGCACAAAAAAAGGCATTACCGCTATTCAAATGGATGTGAAAATAATTGGCATTAATAATATAATTTTAAAAGAAGCTCTGGAAAAAGCAAAAAAAGCTAGATTGGAAATTTTAGAAATAATGGAAAAAACTTTGCCGAAACCAAGACAGGAACTATCTCCTTTTGCACCACGTATTATTACTTTGCAAATTAATCCCGAAAAAATTAGAGAAGTTATTGGACCAGGAGGAAAGGTAATTAACGAAATTATTGCCGACACAGGAGTTGAAATAGATATTCAGCCCTCTGGCCTTATTTATATCACTTCGGAAAAAGAAGAAGCGGCAAAAAAAGCGGTAGAATGGATTAAAAATATTACCAGAGAAGTAAAAGTAGGCGAAATTTTCCAAGGCAAAGTAAAAAGAATTTTAGATTTTGGAGCCTTTGTGGAAATTTTGCCCAAGCAAGAAGGATTAATTCACATTTCGCAATTAGCACCTTATCGGGTAAAAAGAGTGGAAGATGTTGTCAAAATAGGAGATATTGTACCAGTTAAGGTTATTAGCATTGACGAACAAGGCAGAATTAATCTTTCTTTAAAAGAAGCGAATAATCAAAAAAATAAATTTTGGAAAAAATAAAAATTTATTTATGGCTCAAAACAATAATCAAAAAGATTTAAAAAAGGCTTTCGCTTCTGAAGAAGAGGTAAAAACAATGAAAAAAGACTTAGCAATGATCCAAAGCGGGGAATGGCAAAGAAAAAAAGAAGAAAAAAAATTAGCTTTATTAAAAAATAAAGAGGAAGAAGAGTCTAAGAAGAAAATGAAAGAAGAAATGGAAAAAAAGATTGCTGAGGAAAGAAAAAGAATAGAAGAAGAAAAAAAGAGATTAGAGGAAATGAAAAGAAAGGCAGAAGAAGAAAGAATGAGGGAAGAAGAAAGAAAAAAAATAGAAGAAATTCAAAGAAGAATGAAAGAAGAAATGGAAAGGAAAACCCAAGAAGAACAAAGGAGGATGGAAGAAGAAAAGAAAAGAATAGAAGAAATAGAAAGACAAATGAAAGAAGAAATGGAAAAAAAGATTGCTGAGGAAAGAAAAAGAATAGAAGAAGAAAAAAAGAGATTAGAGGAAATGAAAAGAAAGGCAGAAGAAGAAAGAATGAGGGAAGAAGAAAGAAAAAAAATAGAAGAAATTCAAAGAAGAATGAAAGAAGAAATGGAAAAAAAGATTGCTGAGGAAAGAAAAAGAATAGAAGAAGAAAAAAAGAGATTAGAGGAAGAAAACAGAAAAAGAGCTGAAGAATTAAGAGAGAGAATAGAAAGAGAAAGAAAAAGAATTCAAGAAGAGTTAATACGAAAAAAGGAAGAAGAAGAATTAAAGAAAAAGCAATTTTTAGCACCAAAACTGGAATTATCATTAGAAGAAGAAAAGAGGCAAATAAATCAAGCCTTAAAAGCGATCTTAGAAGAAAAGAAGCCGTTTAACGAAGAGAAGACAGAATTACTAAAAAAATTAGAACCTATTCAAAAAGCAATTAACGTTATTGAAAAAAGAGAAAAATTAATCGAAGAAGAATTGTCGCGCATTGAAGAAAAAGAAAAAACAGCCGAATCAGAAGAAGAAAGAAGATTATTTGAAAAAAAGAGGTGGCAAACTGAAGAAAAAAGAAGAAATATCGAAAAAGAAAGATGGCCATGGGATGAAAGAAAAAAAGAAATCGAAACGACTCTGGCTCAGCTGGAGGAAAAATTTCAAAGTTTCTTGAATAAGGAAGAACAATTAAAAAAGCGGTTAGAAGAAATTCTTGCTCTAGAAGAAAAAAAGAAACTCAAAACAGAGTTAGAAAACTTAAATGTTCTTTTAGAAAAAATTAGAAACACTAAAGAAAAAACCATCAAAGAAAGAGACGGTTTTTATCAAGATCTCATTGATATAAAAGAAAAATTAAAAGTTACTTTAGAAAAAGAAAGAAAAGTAGAAGAAGATAAAAAACTAATTGATGAAGAAGAAATGCTTTTAGAAGAAGGGGCAGACAAAAGAAAAATAGAAGAAGAAAGATGGAAAATTGAAGACAAAAGAAGAAATATTGAAAAAGAAAGATGGGATTTAGAAGAGGAGAAAAAAAGAATTGAAATCCAAATTAGAAAAACAGAATTAAATATTCAAAATCTTGAAGAAAGAGAAAGTGGTATAGCTAGAAAAATAATAGACATCGAAATGAAACTAAAAGAAGAAATTTCGCCAGAAAATGACAACGATTCTTTTGCTAAAAGCATTAAAGAAAAAGATTTATTAAAAACATTGCCAGAAATCGAAGCTGAAAAAGAAAGCGAAGAAAAGACAACAAAAGAACTTGAACAAATAAGCTTCGAAGAAAGAAAAAAAACAGAAGAAAGACAAGAAGACTTAACAAAGCCCAGCCCTAAAGAAGAAACAAAAACAATCGAAACATCTAATGAAGGAAAAAAAGATGAGGACTCAGAAATTCAAAAAAGACTGGAAGAGGCTAAAAAAAGAATTGAAAGCTTAAAAAAAAACGAATCTTTAACCAAAATTGAGCCGTCAGAAACCAAAATAGAAGAAAAAAAAGAAGAGAAAACCGGTGAGGCAGCAAAAGATTCTCTTGAAGAAAAAAAACCTTTAGAAGAAAAAGGTGTTGTTGGTTCTGAAAAAAACAAAGAAGAAGGATTAAAAATAGAAGATATTAAACCAACAAAAAATGAACTACCTAATATAAAAATAGTCCCAAAGAGTGAAGAGAAAAAATACAAATTAGGCGAAGATTCAACACTAGATAAATTTAAAACCGAATGGAACGAATTAGAAAAAAGAATGCTCATGGAAAATTTAAAAGGATTAAAAGAATTAGAGAGAAAAATTGCTTTCCAAGAAAATAATAAAAATAAAACAGAAAAAGAACCAATAAAAACCGTTCCTACTCCTAACGCTCCTTTGACCATAGTTAAACCAGTACCGCAAAAGCCTTCTTTAAAAGAAAGATTAGGTATAAGAATTGCTATAATTTTCGTTATTTTTGCTTTTATTGTTTTAACAGGATTTATAATTTATTTATCTTTCTTTAAAAAAAATGTTAGCCAACCACCACCGCTGCCGATTACGGAAAATCAAAACGCAACAACAACCACATCAGAAATAACAATTCCTGAACCTCTTTTTGCTGTAGATCAAAAAATAACTTTATCTGTCTCCACCAATGCAGAAGTTAAGGATTCTTTAGCAAAAGAATTTTTGCAACCCATTGACATTGATAAAGTTAAAAATGTTGTTATTGTAAATACTGCTCTTAATCAAGCTTTTAGTTTAAAAGACCTTTTTGATTCCTTGTTGATCAGAATGGATGAAGAATTTTATTCAAAAATAGATAATAATTTTACTTTATTTATTTACAGCCAAAAAGAAGGAAATCGAATTGGCTTTGTTGCAAAAATAAAAGATCAGGGAGGGTTGGCTAGTTTGTTAAATTCCCAAGAAAATAAAATGATAAACAGCTTTCAGCCATTGTTTGAAATTATGGGCAAAAAAGATATTAACATAACCCCTTATTTTAGAAACGCCAATACTGTAAGCGGTTATGCGGGACCTAACTTTCGATATCAAAGCATTAGCCCTAATGATTTTGCTATTTGTTATTTGGTAAATGATAACTATCTTATCTTTACTACTTCTTGGAAAAGTATGAAGTTTATTACCAATAAACTAGAAATTTATGGAAAAATAGTAACAATCAACAAAGAATTAAAACTAAATGATTCAGGTTATGAAGTAGAATTATTGCAGGCTTGGCTTTCTCAAGAATCAACAATTTACCCTGAAGCTAAAATCACCGGCACTTTTGATGTTGCCACTCAAAAAGCTGTTATCCGTTTCCAAGAAAAATATGCTTCAGAAATTTTAGCGCCTCAAGGTTTAACCAAAGGTACTGGCATTGTTGATGAATACACCAGAACAAAACTTAATGAAATGTATGGAAAATCAGGAATTGTTCCGCCTGTAAAAGAGATTACTGAAGAACTCAGACTGGGGAGTTCGGGTGAAGAAGTAAAAATTCTTCAAGAATGGTTGGCAAAAGATAGGTCTATTTATCCTGAGGGCAAAGTTAATGGTAGTTTTGGCCCTGCCACTCAAAAAGCTGTTATCCGTTTCCAAGAAAAATATGCTTCAGAAATTTTAGTGCCTCAAGGTTTAACCAAAGGTACTGGCATTGTTGATGCCTTAACCAGAAAAAAATTAAATGAAATGTATAGCAATAAATAAATGGACAAAAACTATTTAAAAAAAATAAAAGAAGTTTTGGAAAAAGAGAAAAAAAATTTAAACGCAGAGCTTCAAAGATTTGCTAAAAAAGACAAAATCCTCGCTCATGATTGGGATACGATGTTTCCAAAATTTGATAACGGCACTGACAATCAAGCGTTAGAAGATAGGGCAGGAGAAGTAGAAGAATATATTAGCAAATTGCCATTAGAGTATAAATTGGAAATAAAATTACGAGATGTTAATTTGGCTTTGGAAAAAATAAAGAAAGGTACCTATGGCCAATGTGAAAAATGCGGACAGAAAATTCCTAAAGAGAGATTAAATGCTTGTCCAGAAGCTCGTCTTTGTTTAAAATGCGCGTCAAAATAAAAAAATGCCGGCTAAAATTTTCTCTGCAGCAATTTTAGGATTAGATGCCAAAATTATTGAAATTGAAGTTAATGTCTCTTACGGAATGAGAAATTTTGAAATTGTGGGACTAGCTGACAAATCGGTTCAAGAATCTAAAGAAAGAGTAAGCGCTGCTTTAGAAAATTCCGGCTTCCAATCGCCTCGCCACCAACCTTTAAGAGTTTTAGTTTCTCTGGCTCCGGCCGACTTAAAAAAAGAAGGTTCGTTATACGATTTGCCCATTTCTTTGGGTTTTTTAAGCGCTGTCAAACAATTAAAATTTGATTTTAATGATAAAATTTTTTTTGGTGAACTGGCTCTTGATGGCAGATTAAGACCAATAAACGGGACCTTGCCAATCATCTTATCAGCTGTTGAAAAGGGCTTTAAAGAAATTATTTTGCCTGAGGAAAACGGGCCAGAGGCCGTTTTAATATCTCTTTTAAAAAACCAAAGCAAGGAAAAAATAAAAATTATTGCCCTGAAAAACCTAAAAGAAGTTGTTGCCTATCTTCGCGGAGCAAAAAGCATTCCTCCTTTTGAAATTAAAAAAGATTATTTTTCTGAAAACCCTAATTATTCTTTTGATATAAATTTTATCCATGGACAAGAATATGCTAAAAGAGCTTTAGAAATTTCAGCAGCAGGCGGTCATAATTTACTAATGGAAGGACCACCAGGCACTGGTAAAACTTTGTTAGCCAAAACTCTACCTTCTATTTTGCCGTCATTGTCTTTTGATGAATCGCTAGAAGTAAGCAAAATTTATAGCATTGTTGGCCTTTTGCCAAAAGAAAAACCTTTGATTTCTTCTAGACCTTTTCGCTCGCCCCATCATACTGCTTCTGAAATTGCTTTAATTGGTGGCGGTAATCCGCCTCGACCCGGCGAAATTACTCTCGCTCATCGAGGGGTTTTGTTTTTAGATGAATTCCCTGAATTTCATCGCGATGTCTTAGAATCGCTCCGCCAGCCCATTGAAGAAGGCAAAATCACCATTTCAAGGGCTAAATACCATTTTACCTTTCCAGCTCGTTTTATTTTAGTGGCAGCGAGCAATCCGTGCCCCTGTGGTTATTTTGGCAATCCCGAAAAAAAGTGCCAATGCACCAATTCTCAAATTAGAATGTATAAAAGAAAACTGTCTGGGCCATTAATAGATAGAATAGATTTGTTTATTAATGTGCCACAAATAAAATATGAAAAATTAGTTGCCCCAAACCAAGAAAATTCCAGCCAAAAAATAAAAGAAAGGGTAGAAAAGGCAAGAAAAGTTCAAAAAGAGCGTTTTTTAACAGAAAAAATTTTTGTTAATGCTGAAATGGAACTGCCTCAAATTAAAAAACACTGTTTTATCGAACCAAAAACTCAAAACATTGTCAGAAAATATATTGATTCTGGCAAATTATCGATTCGTGGTTATTATCGAGCTTTGAAGGTTGCCAGAACCATTGCCGATTTAGAAAACTCAGAAAAAATTTTGGAAAACCATCTAACCGAAGCCTTAATGTACCGAATCAGAGAGGATTAAAAAAGCGTTTTTTATTGAGGTTTTAGTCAAAGCTTATTTAGCAAAAGGATTTTCCGCGCCTTGAACGCCAAAATGCAAGTGACAGCCAGTAGATATACCAGATTCAGACATACCAGGCTTTCCGCCCATTAAAGCTACAATCTGACCTTGAGAAACAACATCACCTTCTTTAACTAAAATTGTTTGTAAATGACCATAAAAAGTAATGACGTTATTGGGATGTAAAATAGTCAAATAGTTTCCTGCTCCATAATTATAGCCATATTTAACCTTTAAAATCTGCCCTTGAGCAGCTGCATAAATAGGACTACCACATTTTCCGTTGCTAAAATCTACAGCATTGTTCCAATGAAGGCCCTGGGTAATTTTACAAGGAGGAGTAATAGGGCAAATAAAATAACTATCAGCTAACGGAATTTGAGGTAATTGAGCGCTTTGGGGAATTTGAGATTTTTGATTGGTATTACCAAAAGTAATGTTTGGCTTTTTCCCATTAGGCACAATAAGCATATCGCCGGCTCGAATATCGTTTTCGTTAGTCAATTCATTAAAAGAAACTATTTCTGAATAACTGGCTTGATAAATTTTAGCGATTTGGCTTAAAGTTTCGCCGCTTTTTACATAGTGCAGTATGCCAGAAACCGGCAAAATAATAAGCTTTTGACCCACCTTTAAAGAAGATTTAGGGTTTAAGTTGTTCGCCCAAATAATAGTTTCTTTCGAAATATTAAACTTTTGGGCAATACTAGAAATATTTTCTCCGGACTCAACAACATATTCAATAATTTCTTTTTTTTCTTCTTTTTTTGTTTCGCTTTCCTGTTCAGAAATCGCCCCTAAAACCTGAAAAGAAAAATTAGTAGGCGCTGAAAGGCCTACTAAACTATTTTCTTGAAGCAAAACAAGGTCAAAAGCAATTTTTGAATCTTTTTGCTCTAAAAAAAGGCCTTTTTCAACAAAAAAACTATCTTCCTCTGTCGCTCCTGAGAAAATACAAGAATCGTCTTGATTTAACTGATAAAAGCCCAAATTAATTCCTAAGGGTAAAATTAGAAACAAAAAAAGGCAAAAAAGCCTTAAATAAAGGAAGGGGTCTTTCCAAGATCCCTTTTTTACCAGTCCCTTTCTTACTTTTATTTTAATATAAGGCCAAATATTCAAAAATTGTCTTAAAAAAAAATCCCACGTAGAAATATTAAAGTCTCCTTTCTATTAAAATCTCCTTTCTTTAGTTTAACTCAACCAAAAAGAAAAGTCAAGTTTTTGCATAGGATCCTAACATTTTGGAAAATCTAAGGTTGTTTATTAAGTATTGTAATGGACTTTGGTTATTAAGGGAAGAATGAACTCTCTTGGCATTATACCATAGAAGCCAGTCAACTAATTTCTGGTTAAAGGCATTAATATCAGTAGCTAAAAGGTCTAAGTGCCAATTAATAAAATCTTCCTGAATAGTTCTATTAAAGCTTTCTATTTGAGCATTC
>Ga0272448_1002290_pt1 | contig 24193 bp, 15 predicted proteins | sample YNPCB0191_FD_202220 | JGI IMG/M metagenome (GOLD analysis project Ga0272448, IMG submission 202220) | Hot spring sediment microbial communities from Yellowstone National Park, WY, United States - YNP-CB-019-1 | ecosystem: Environmental > Aquatic > Thermal springs > Hot (42-90C) > Sediment... | reverse complement strand
ATGGCCAAAGGACGCCGGATTTGAAACACCGCCTCCGAGGAAATGGAAAAATCTTCTTGCCGAAACAGCCGATCCTCATACACCCGTTGCGTCTCTCTGCGGGCGGTGGTGCCTTGGCGATAGATGGCTTCTTCCTCGCACACCACTAGGATTTCCAGAAACTTCATCTTCAACCGACCCGCTTGAGACAAAAACAACTCATATGTCCGTCCAGGCCTTATGGGATGCTCGGAGATTTCCACAATGGTCGGTCCGACGAGGGTAGCCAAGATCAACTGCCGGAAAAACCAATACATGGCGGCTACTCCGACAGCCAGAAAAGGAAAGAGAAAAGCGGCGGCTAGCCAATCCGGTTCGTCTTGCAAGAATCGGCTTGCCGTAACGATGACAAAAATCACCACGACGCCATTCCACAGCACACAGAAGACGAAGGAAGCCACCAGAGTCCAGCCCCGCTCGGAAAACATCGGAAGCCGATAGGCCAACGTGGTGCCTGGACTTTCTTTCATCTCTGGGATGGGAGGAATCGCAGGCCACTCGTCCGAAGCCTGATGAGGGGTGTCGCTCCGGGGGAGCGATTTGGCCTGTTGGACCAACAAGGCCCGCCGTTCGGCAGAAGCGCCCCATCGCACCAGCCCATACACCAATCCCACCCCGCCGACGACGATCAAAGCCACCGGCACGACAATCAACAGCCAAAATCCCCAATGATACCTTCGCACCAAAACGACCACTTCCGGATGAGCCGGATCATACCAACAAGGATATTTCTGGCCTGGCACAAATTGCCTAGCTAACGCCTCGCTCTGTTTAGGGTCTTCGGTGGAACGACCTAACAGTTCATAGGCGCTGGTGACTCGGGTTTCGCCAGCCACCTGGTACCGAATGCGAATGGTGGGTTGGTAAAGGACCACTCCGTTTTTTTCGGCCTTGTTGACCCCTACCTCTAAAACGGTACACTCGGTTTCCGTAAAATCGCGGTTGACCCGCCAATCCGGAATGATAAAACCGACCAAAATCAGGGCGAATCCTAGACATCCCAACAAGAAGACGGCGCCATGAAAACAGAACTCCCCCAACATCGCCAATCCCGGAGAGCCGGTCCGGCGATGGCCCCGTTTCTTCTCATAAAAGCGGCGCCAACGAGCCAACCCAACCCCTCCTGGTATCTCCCGACCCACAAAAACGACCGCCCTACCGGGAATTCTACACCCTCGTTGCCAGGACTGTCCTTAGAGGCTGTCCCGAAATTCTGTTTTTAGCCAGATGTACTACCCACCGGCGGCCCCCAGACTGCCAAAACCCCCATCCAACGGGTACTTTGGTCAAACGGAAGGGTTTGGCAACGGTCCGGGCCGCCGCCCGAGTACCCATTTCGGGACAGCCTCTGAGGCAGCGGCAACAGACCAAACGGTTCTCAGCCGACACACCAGCCCACCCCTGCTCGCCCTGGGGAGACAATTTCCTTCCACCCCTCCGGGAGAAAAATAAAGCCGTTCAGTCGCCGGAACGAGGGATGCTTCCGAGCCTTATCGCCGGGGTAAGCAGCAGACCCCATCTTCGGAACACTTCCGAAACATTCGGATCTGCCCTCCTGGAGCGACTCTATTCCAGCCCTGACGGGCTGTCAGGGGATGTCGGTAGAAAGGTGGTTTGCGACAGCAGGGACTGGTTTTGCGCAGGCGACAGAGAGTCCATCGGGGCTGCACAGGTTCCCCCAGCCGGCTCCACCCACTTCCGATAAAACCCAATTTCCTCCAGGGCTTTATAAACCTCCTCCAACGTTTTCTCCCCGAAATTCGCAATGGCCAACAGATCCTTCGGTCGTCGATGCAGCAGGTCCCGCACCGTTAAAATCCCATGTTCCTCCAAGCAGTTGGTCGTCCGCACCGAAAGACCAATCTCCGCAATGCTCATCTCCAGTTTTTCTTCCATGTCCTGTTGCAGAAGTTCTGCTCGATTCAGTGGAATTCGGGTGCCCATACCATTTCCTCCTTGAGAAAAGGAATCCGGTTTCAAACGCTCCAACCATACTCCAGAAACACCGAACCGAAACCGCACCGTGTACGGAACTAACCTGTTTCCGCGGGGGCGTCATGCGGGGATTTCCGGTTGTACGAGGATACGGCTTGGAAATAATCTTGGTTTTAGCGTACAGCGCGGTTGGGGTTTACTTGGATTGGGAGAAATACTGTTGGGCGGCTTGCAAGGCGTCGGGGAGTTTATCGGGCAGTTTGCCGCCTGCTTGGGCCAAATCCGCCCGACCGCCGCCCCCACCCTGAACAAGCGCCGCCGCTTGCCGAACCCACTGGACGCAATCGAACCCTTGTTCGACCAGGTCCCGGCTGGCCCCGGCCACCAGGAGCACCTTGTCGCCGTCCTGTTTTGTCCCTAACATGACCGCCGTCGAGGGGAGCTTTCGGCGAATTTGGTCGATGAGGTTGCGAAGAGCGGCTGCATCGGCCCCGGGCACTTCGGCTGTGATCAAGCGTCGGCCGTCGGCCAACTGGACTGCCCGGCTAATCAGGTCCGCTGCCTCCACCACTTCCCGTTTCGGCGAGGCCGCCTGTTTCCGGAGCTGTTTATTCTCCTGCACAAGAGCCTGCACCCGATGTACCAATTCCTCCGCATTGGTCCGAAGTGCTCCTGCCGTCTGGGAAAGTATCGTTTCCATCCGGTGGACATGTTGCCAGGCGGCCAAGCCAGTCAAAGCGGTGATCCGGCGCGTGCCGGCCGAGATGCTTTCTTCGCCGATGATCTTAAACAGTCCCACTTGGGCCGTATTGTCCAGATGTGTACCGCCGCACAGTTCTTTACTAAACCCTCCGGCAGATACCACCCGGACGACATCCGGATACTTTTCGCCGAAGAGCATGATGGCCCCGGTTTTTTGGGCCTCGGCTTTCGGCATCCGTTCCCACCGGACCGGCTCAGCGGCCAACACCAATTCGTTGACTTCCTGTTCAATGGCCTCCAGTTGATCCGGCCAGAGAGCCTGGGGGAAGTTGAAATCAAATCGCAACAGGTCCGGTTCGACTTTGGAACCTCGTTGTTGGGTTTGGGTGCCTAAATGTTTACGCAAAGCATAATGCAGTAGGTGGGTGGCGGTATGCGCCCGCCGAATGGCCGACCGCCGTGGGCCGTCCACCTCCGCCCGCACCTTATCCTTGTAGCCCACCTTGCCTTGGCGCAGATAGCCCACATGCAAGGTAAAGCCGGAGTCGATCTGGGCGTCGATCACTTCAAAGCGTCCGCCGGGCCAGGTAATCTGCCCCTGGTCGCCCACCTGACCGCCCATTTCGCCGTAAAACGGGGTTTTGTCCAGGATCAGGGCGGCCGGCTCCTTGGCGTCGATCTCCGTTAGCTCATAGCACAACTGTCCACCGATCAACAGGCCGATCACCATAGCATCTTCCACCACCTGGGTTTGATAGCCCAGAAACTCCGTGCCGGGATAGGACTTTTTCAGCACATCCAGGGGCCCGCTGACAAACGGCCCCAGCCGCTGCCCAGCGCCGGAAACCTTTTCATGGGCCTCCTTGGCCTGCCGGAAGCCATCCCAATCCAACTGCATCCCTCGATCCGAGGCCAAGTTCTCCAGCAGTTCCGGCGGGAAGCCGTGGGTTTGCAGCAGATCGAAGGCGGCTTGGCCGGGCACTGTGCTTTGTCCCCGACCGGCCAGTTCCTCCAGAAGACGCTCCGCCCTCGGCAAGCCCTGCTCGATCACCCCCAAAAACTGCGATTCTTCGTGCCGAATGCCGTCGGCCACCCGATGGGCCGTCTCCTCCAGTTCCGGATATGGCTGCCGCATCATCTGCGCCACCACCGGCGTTAGTTGATAGAGGAACGGCTCCCGCACGCCGATCTGATAGCCGTCCAACATCGCACGACGCAGGAGCCGACGGATCACATACCCCTGCTTCTCGTTACTGGGATAGACATTTTCATGGATGGCAAAAGTACATGCTCGGATATGGTCGGCAATCCGCCGGAGCCGACGGCCGTGTTCGCTTTTCGGCTCATAACGGACCCGGCAGACCTCGGCAGCCGCCTCCACGATCGGCCGCAAAATGTCGATATGGAAATTGCTCTCCACCCCTTGCAGCACGGAGGCCATCCGCTCCAGCCCCATGCCGGTATCGATATTCTTTTTCGGCAACGGCCGGAGATTGTTCGGCGGCGGCCCAACCCGGTTAAACTGCGTAAACACCAGATTCCAAATCTCCACCTTGCCGAAGGGCGTGTGGCAATAAATTTCTGAACACGGCCCGCACACACCGTCCGGCCCTTCGCTAGGCGCATTGGCAGGCCAAAAGTTCTCGTCCTCCCCCAGCCGCGCAAGCCGCTCCGCAGGCAGCCCAATCTCCTTATGCCAAATGTCGTAAGCCTCGTCGTCGTCCAGATAGACGGTCGCCGAGAAACGCTCCGGGTCCAACCCCAGCCACTGCTTGCTGGTCAAAAACTCCCAGGCCCAGTGGATCGCCTCCCGCTTGAAATAATCCCCGAAGCTGAAATTGCCCAGCATCTCGAAGAACGTATGGTGGTAGGCGGTTTGGCCCACCCGGTCAATATCCCCCGTGCGGAGACATTTTTGGCAGGTGGTGGCCCGGGTAAACTCCAGCTTCTTTTTGCCCAAAAACTCGTCCTTAAACTGGTTCATCCCGGCCGGAGTAAACAGCACCGAAGGGTCGCCCCTTGGCACCAACACATCGCTCGGCCGCCGTACACACCCTTTGGACTCAAAAAAACTTAAATACGCTTCTCGAAGTTCGTCGGTCTTCATTGCAGCGTGATTTCCTAGCAGAAAGCTCCCCAATTTTTACAAAAAATCGCCCCCATCGGGAATAAACCACATGGGGGGCATCGCCCCAGCCGCCCTGCTGTAGGCTTGGCTTTCCCTTCGGCCCGAGGGGGCTCCTTTTCCGAAGCACTCCACGATCCGACACCGGTTTTATGCCCTCTCTTGGCCAAAAACTCAAATCCATTATTATAGCCCAAGATGCTCAGAATAGAATGCCCGGTTGCACACCCGTTGGGTATTTTGCTTGAGATTACCTATTTTGTGTATTTAACTTAAATTGCACCTGAACCCACAAAACCGGGAGTACTTCCGTATCGGTTGGGCGAATCCCCGCCCCGGTGGCCCCAACGGTCTGACCGAGGAGGCCCCCTTTCCGATACTCCGTTGTTCTGCTTAGCGCCCACCCAACCAAGGATTCTTCTGCTATGTCCTCGAATGAATCTCCCCTTCTTTCTCCGGAAGGCAACCTGGAGAATGCTCCCTCCCCTGGGGGCGACGCCCAGCCTGGGTACGATGCATTCCTTTTAGTCGGTTTTGGAGGGCCGGAGCAGCCGGAAGAAGTCATCCCGTTTTTGGAGAGTGTGCTGGGCGGGCGGAAGCTGCCCCCGGATCGGCTGGAAGAGGTGGTAAAGCGGTATGAGCTTTTCGGCGGGCAAAGCCCGATCAATGCCCAGAATCGGGCCTTGCTGACGGCCCTGATCGAACTGCTCCACAGCGAAGGTCCGCCGCTGGCCGTCTATTGGGGCAATCGCCATGCTCCGCCTTTTCTCCAGGAAGCCGTCCAGCAAATGGCCGAGGACGGCTGCCGACGTGCGTTGGCCTTCGTAACTAGTGCGTTTGGCTCGTATCCGGGCTGTCGGCAGTATCGGGAGGCCATCGAGCAGGCCCGGGCCGCCGTCGGACCCGCAGCGCCGGAAATCCACAAACTTCGGCTGTTTTTTAATCATCCGGGCTTTATCGAGGCGGTGGCCGATCGGGCGCAATCGGCTTTCGCCCAGATCGATCCTGCGGAGCGGGCAAAGACCGCCCTGATTTTCACCGCCCACAGTCTGCCGGTGCCCATGGCCCAAACCAGCCCTTACCAGGAGCAACTCCACGAGGCGTGCCGACTGGTGGCCGAGCAACTGCACTGGTCCGAGTGGCAACTGGTGTATCAAAGCCGATCCGGCCCGCCGGAGCAGCCTTGGCTCCAGCCCGAATTGCCCGACTATCTATGGCAACTGCGGCAACAGCAGCCCACTCTGCGCCATCTGCTCTTTGTGCCGATCGGCTTTTTGTCCGATCATATGGAAGTGATCTACGACCTGGATGTGGAAGTGGCCGGGGCGTGTGAAGAGCTGGGATTTGCGTATCATCGGGCGGGTACGGTGGGGGTGCATCCCCGGTTTGTGCGGATGATTCGGGAGTTGATTTTAGAGCGGCTGGATCCGCACAGGCCCCGGCGTGCGCTGGGCGGGCTGGGCCCCAGTGCGGATGAATGCCCGCCCCACTGCTGCCCGCCGCCGGCCGGTCGGCAGTAACACCGCTGCGGGTTATGCTTGTTATGCCTGGTAGGTGTGTTGGCTCCAAGGCCAGACACGCTCGCCCCGCTGCTACCTGCCGCTGGCCCTCCAGCAGGAAAACCGCTCCGCTGGATGCTCCTGCGGGGGTACGTCCGTCAGTGGTCTTCCTGCGCAAGCAGGAATCCAATAGCTTGACTGTATCTACCCGGCCAAGCCCCACAATTTGTAGAGGGTAAGAATCGGCTCAAACCCAACCGATGGTGGTAATTACTCCGGTAGATACAGTCAAAATAGTAAACTGCGTATGACGCTCCTCCGGCGTACCGGTATCAGGGCCTGTACGGGTTAGCGGCGGAAAACCCGGTGGCATTATGCCCGCCAGGGCCGTTTGCGGTTGGCGGCCTTTTGGATGGCTTCGATGGCAATGCGTACATCTGCCTCCACTTGGAAATCGAACATGCCGACCACAATAAAATCGGCCCCATTCCGAAAGGCATACGTAAAACCGACATTCGGAGGAATGGCCCCGGCGGCCAACACCTTGAAGGCCAACCACGCTTTTTCCACCTTTTCCATATACTCGGCTGTCTCCTCCGGATTGTTGCACCACATGGAATCGTTATTGGCGTCGTGGTCGGCCGGATTGGATCGCATCCAGTCGTATTCTTTTCGATGTTCTTTGGGCGTAGCGGACCAGTACCGATCGGTGTGGAGGGTCTTCATGTAAAAATCGACTGGGATTTTGTCCCGTTGGCAGGCCATGGGAATTTGCAGGGAATGGCTGCCCACGCCCGCCGGAAGCTTTTGTTCATGAATGAGATCGACCATCTGAGCCAGCACGTCGGTCCCCCCGCCGTTCATGAAATGGCTATCTGTGGCACCGCCGTGGGAGTAGATCATCGTGGCGCCTCGATCCACCTGGTATTGGATGACCTCTTTCATCTTGGCCTTATCGGCCAGCGGCGGCACACAGACAATGGTCTGAATCTTGGGGTTCCGGTGCCGGTTGTATTTGCTGATCACGTCCCAGCAGGCCGGGTCCAGTTGGATGGTGTTCACGCCGCAGGCCATGGCCAGGTCCAGGGTCTGAAACACCTTAGTCTCGGTGTTGTATTCTCGGAAAAGCCGGGACACATAGATGAGGTCTCGGCTATGGGCCCAGCCGCCGATCAGGTTGCCGCCGATGATCAGTCGGCTTATGCTGATGCCGGCGATTTTGCCACACGGCAGGCTACCCGGCGGAATGTCGGTAAGGGGTTTCTCGGGCGGCGGCGGCACTGTTTCCGAAGGATTGCCCTCAGCCGGCCGGGCCTTGCCTTCCGCTAAGGCGGCCAGAAGAATCCGTTCCTCCAGACAGGCCCCCAGCCCCAAGCCGCACGCACCTGCCACACCACGGGCCAAAAAGCACCGCCGATCAGTTCGCTCCGCCATCTTCAACCTCCTTAAGAAAATGCGCTCAAAACCGGTTTCGATGATTTTTTATTCGCAACACGATAACCGAATGAAGGAAGGCAGTGTGTCATTCCTGCGCAAGCAGGAATCCCGGCTCCTTTGTGCCTGCTTACGGTGTTCCCGTGTGGCAACCGGGCTCCAGGCAACATGGACTCCTGCTCCGTTCTGGATTCCCGCTTTCGCGGGAATGACACAGGCGGCTCCCTCACCCGGCCTGGCCTTCGGCCAGCCCGGCCTCTCCCGCGGTGGGGAGATGCGGATTGCTTCATTCGGCTAAAGTGTTACCCCACCTTTTTATTATACCCCTGCCTTTGGAGGGAGGATACGCTTCCTTGGGGGGCCAACCGGGTAGGTTATTCATACTGGAGGGCTTGGGCCAGTTGCAATCGGGCGGCGCGTTCGGCCGGGATCAGGCCGGAGGCCAGGACGATCAGAAACCCCGCGATCAGGCAGGCGCCCAAAAGGACCGGATGGAACCCGAATTCGACGGGATGGCCGGTTACGCGGGCGGCGGCTTGATTCATCAGCCACGATACGCCCACGCCCGCCGCCGCACCGGGCACCAGGCCCATCAGGGCGATCATCGCCGCCTGGGTGAGGATGGTTTTGCGGAGTTGCCCCCGCGTCATGGCGACGATCCGCAGCAGGCCGAACTCCCGCGTCTGCTCCAGGACGTTCATGGTCAGGGTGTTGACTGTACCGAAGGCGGCCACGATAAAGCTCAGTGTCAAGATGCCCCATAAACATGCGTTCACGCCGTTGGACATATTGTCGATGATCTGATTGATCTGGGCAGCGGATTCCAGAAGCAATCCGTACTGCTGGCAGATCGGTTCCAGAAGGGTTCGGACTTGCTGGCGTTGTTCCGGCTCGACCAGGACCACATAGGCATCCACGCCCCGGACTTCCAGGAGTTGGGAGGCGATGCGGCGGTCCATATACACGGCCAAGCCGCCGACCAGATATTCGTTGGCCAAGGCGGCGATGCGCAGTCGTCGGGGACCTTGGCGAGTTTCCAGTTCCAAAAGGTCGCCTTGGCGGAGACCGGCCCGTTCGGCCAAGACGGTGCCCACGACCACTTCGCCCTCGAGAATCCGTTGACAGACCTCCTGCGGATCGCCGGAGACCAGGTCCAGATACAACGGGGCTTTGGGCACGAAGTCGCGGGCCACTACAATGACCGACATTCCCGCGGCCCGAGCGCGGACAAACCGGGCAGAGCCTACCCCCCGAACCCCAGGAATCTGCCGAAGCCGATCCCCCAACTCCTCCGGAATCGCCGCGGACAGACCGGTGGACATATCGGGCATGGCCGCCCGCACAAAAAAGTCGCCCGCAATCACCGTCCGGGACCATTGGCGGAGGTCTTCGATATGATCCAGGATCGTGCTGGCCATGCCCAGCCCCGTGGCCGTCGCCACAAAGAGCACGCCGACCGTCAGATTCGACCGGGACCGATGCCGGAGCAATTGCCGATAGGCCAGTTGCGTTTCCCCGCGGAGCCAAGGACGGAATAACTGAACTGTTATCCAACTGAACAATCCTAACCCTAACGGCGTCAGAAGCACCACGCCCACCAGCAGGCTGACGGCCAGCCACATGGCAAAATACGCTGGAATCCATCCGCGAATGGAAGCGGCCACACCGAGAATACTCAAGGCGGTTAACCCGGCGCCGATGAAGATCGACCGATGAGAACCGGATTCGATGTCGCCCCGCACCACCGGACTCATGCCTTCCAGCGGGGTAAGTTGGCCAGCCCGGTAGGCGGGCACAGCAGCTCCGGCCAAGGCCATCCCCACCCCCAACACCGCCGCCAGCCCGATCGAACCGGGCGGTACGCCCACCGGAGGAAAACGCACCATCATGATCTGGCTTAAGGCCGCCAGCAACAACCTCGCCCCAGCTATGCCTATCAATACTCCTATCGTAATGCCCAACCCCGCCAGGATCAGACTCTCCCGCAGCACCATACGGGTGATCTGGGCGCGGGTGGCGCCGATGGCCCGCATGACCGCCAATGGCCGACGGCGTTCGCCTATATTCATCAGAAACGTGTTCAGGATAATAAAGGCGGCCAAAAGGAACGAAAAGCTGCTGGCTAACCGAAGGGCTTGTTCGGTGGCGGCCATGGTTTCCCGGGCCACCGCACTTTCCGTAGCAGGCGCACGCACCGATAAACCCGTGGGCAATCGGGCCGCTATCGCCCGCTCGACTTCCTCCCGTTCTGCCCCCTCCTGGAGAACCACTTGGATCGTGCTGATCTGGCCTTCTAAGCCAAACAACCCTTGCAGCTCTTCCAACGGCATATAGCCAAGACTGATCGGATGCCGCTCCTTAGCCGTCAACCCAACCACTCGGACTCGATACAACCCGGCCCGACCCGTCGTCATCCGAACTTCGTCGCCCACACGGAGAGCCAAACTTCGGGCCAAATCGTCGTCGAGAATGATCCCGCCTTCCGGCCCCCAAAAAGAACCCTCCACGAATCTATACGACCGGATGGCTTGATCCCGCTGGGCATCCACGCCAAGGACCAAAAGCGAAACCCTTTTCCCGCTAAAACGAAGGACGGTAAACTGCTGCAATACCGGTACAGCGGCTCGAACGCCCGGAAGGCTCTCGATCTGGGAAAGCAAAGCAAGGTCGAACGTACCGCCGCCTTCGGCGACCACTTCCAAAGACGCTCCGCCCGATAGACTGACAAACATTTGTTGATATGCCGCTCGAGTCGTCTGCGTGGCTATGCTGACAGCAACGACAATGGCCACTCCAATCGTCAGACTCAAAAACGTCAGGGCGGTCCGTCCAGGTCGGCTGAGCATTCCCCGAAGCGTAAACTTCCAAAGCACCATAGCACACACCACCTGAGGAAGGATTCCCCCCCACGAATGCCCAAAACAGAAGGCCGCCTACGAGGGATTCCGCCAAGGTTTTCGGATCGGCGGCTCGCTCCAGTCGGCATCGCCCAAAGCAGCCGCTGTTCCCGACGCCCCTAAGACGGAAAGCCTCTCTTGACCTACCGCCGGATGAGCAGGACGTAGGCGTTCTTCCCGTTCGATATGGCCGTCTCGGATATGAATGATCCGGTCCGCACGAGAGGCCACCTCCGAATCGTGCGTCACCATAACGATGGTCTGACGATGTTCATCCACCAATCGGCGCAACAGGGCGGTCAGCCGCTGACCGCTCACACTATCGAGATTTCCTGTGGGTTCATCGGCCAACAGAAGGGCCGGTTGGATGACCAAGGCCCGGGCCACCGCCACCCGTTGTTGCTCGCCGCCGGAAAGATGGCTGGGCACATGATGATGCCGATCTTCCAGCCCCACCAATTCCAGCATCTGCTGCGCTCGACGCCGGGCTTCGGAAGAACTGACCCCGTCCAATTCCAAGGGCAAGGCCACATTTTCCAGGGCCGTCAGGATCGGCAACAGATTGAACGATTGAAACACAAAGCCGATCCGCCGCCGCCGCAGCATGGTCCGCTGGTCATCCGACAGACTGGCCAAATCCACCCCTTCCAACAGCACATGACCCTCCGTAGGAACTTCCACACCCCCCAAAAGAGCTAGCAGGGTGCTTTTGCCCGAGCCGGATGGGCCCATAATGGCCACCATCTCCCCGGCCGTTACCTGCAAATCCACCCCGCGGATGGCCTCCACCCGGGCTTCGCCCTCCCCATAGACTTTCTTGAGACCCCGTGTTTCTAAGACATGCATAAATGATCCCACCGGATGAACGCCGCTGTGAGTTTGTCCTACCTATCCCACGAGGAATTCAACATGCCTCCAGCGGATTTCCTCGCAGAAACCCACCTGTACTCCTGGGAGAGCGTGGGACGAGATTCCCAGTTTCGGGGCAGTACATAGAAGGGCAGATGGACCAACCTACTGGAGAATTGCAAAGATTGCTACCTCGTTTTACTTCCCATCGACCAAGCCTTAGACATCGGCTACGTTCTGGGAGAGAGAAAGGTTTTGGGGAATTCCCTCATTTTTGATAGATCGCCTATTTTTCCTATTTTCTCTTCCATGGAAGCGATGATCTTTTAGTGTAATCTACTTTCCTGCGGCCGACAACAAGGAACCCCCAGATGGGGAGCCTTCAAGAGAAGCAAAAACGCCGCCGCCCCGCCCCTGCATCCGAAGTCTCGACGGGGAAATGTGCGGCTTGCACCTCCCCTCTGCGAGGGGCCAATCTGCTGGGAACTCCCTGGGAAATCCTGTAATCCTGGATACCCTGCTGGAAACCAGACCGCCTCCCCGAGATGCCCTGGATCGCCCAAACCGCTCGGGTATCCGACTGCTAGGATTCTCTGGAGAAATAGGGGGATTGCACCCGATGGGAACCGGCTTGAAAATGCGGCGGGGGAATGATCCCCTGCTCCTGCTTCAGCGGGGGAAGAACCCCCAGGTTTTGGAGGATGTAATGGGCGGCCTGGCAGGCAGCCCCCGGCTGTGCCACCGCCGCTCGAAGCTCTTCTAATCGGCGGATACAGGCTAGCCGACGCTCTTCCTGCGTCAACCATTCCACCAAATGCCCCGCCATAGAAGCGGATTTGTCCTGATAGGTCAGATATTCCGGAAAAGGCACTCGGTCCGCCGTCGGTCCCGTGGGATCATAGGCGCTCAGGTCCTGCGGGCTAAGTGGCTCTTCCATCGCCAACAGGTTGACCAAGGTGATGTATTGCACTTTGCGGAAGTACTCCTGCACTCGGTAGGCCAAAGGGCGGATGGCGTAGTGGATCACCGTCGGTTTGGCCCGATAGAGTAATTCCAAGGAAACGGAACCGGAACATGCTAAACAACAATCGGCCAAGGCGATCAGTTCCGGAGTTCGTCCGACATACACCTGAATCGGCAGCGGCAACTGAGCGGCGGCGATTCGTCGGCGGGCCAGCTCGGCCTGATCGGCCCGATAGCAGGCCACGGCAAATCGCACTCCGGGGACCGCTTGGTGGACCAAAGAGGCTGTCTTGAAAAAAGCAGGCAAATTGGCCTCCACCTCCTGCATCCGAGAACCTGGAAGAATCGTGACCCATCGGCCTTGTGCCTGCATGGCCTGCAGGAAGCCGTGGTCGAGCTTTTGCTGCGGAAGTTCGTCGAAGAACGGATGCCCGACATAAACGGCCCGACACCCATGCTGCTGGAACCAGGAGGTTTCAAACGGCAGTCCACAAAGGACCAGATCGACCAGGCGGCGCATCTTTCGGACCCGCCAGCGGCCCCAGGCCCAGATTTGCGGCGGGGCATAATAGAAGACCGGAATGCCGTGGACCTTGGCCCGCCGAGCAATCCACCAGTTCAGCCCCGGATAATCCACCAACACCACGGCCTGGGGCCGATGATGCCGAAAATACCGATCCGCCCAACTGACCAGATTCCCAAAGGTGGGTAGATGCCATAGCGCCCTGCCGAACCACATGACCGCCAGACGAGTTAAATCGGTATGCAATTGGGCGCCTGCCTGCTGCATCCGAGGCCCCCCAAAGCCGACCGCCTCCACCTGGGGACATTGGGCCTGCAATTGCCGGATCAGATTCGACCCGTGAATATCGCCGCTCGGTTCGCCGGCGGAAAAGAAAATCCGAATGGTTTCTGTGCGTTGGCCTGTCATCCGTGTTCTTCCTCCCCGTGTCTCTGAGAAATCGGAACACTTTAGCCGAATGAAGCTCGACGGGCCTGACAACCACGCCCCGCCATGTGCACCCCGGAGGGACCTGCTTGTCAGGTCCGATACCTTGAGAGGTATCTGCCTTGGATCGCCCCAGGACGGGCCTGACAAGCACGCCCCTCCTCGGCCAAAATGTTACCTGCGGCCAAGCAATATCCCAAAATCCTTCGGGAAAAGAAAGAGCGAGTTTGGGGCCTAAGGACACCTAGTTCCCGGGAGCAGGCTCTGAGAATCTATCCCAAGCTGCGCCCCCACTGGATAGGCCCCAGGTCTTTCTGGGAGAAAACCAGTCGGCGGGGCGTTATCGGAGTGAAAAACAGAAAAGATATACGTGTTGCCAGAAAATGAAGAAAATGGCAAATATAGAGAAACTAAGCAATTCGGGAAGGGCAAGCTGGGGAACGAAGCACTAGAAGGGCCACTTCGGGTGGGCAATTCCAGCGTAATGGCCATTCAGCGGAAATACCCCGGGTTACATGCATCACCGTAGGGGGTTCATGAAAAACGCCGCCAGAGTACCGAACGCCCATTCGACTAGGGGTTAAGATGGCGCCGATGCCGGGGATGCGAATTTGACCTCCATGCGTATGCCCGGCCAACATGAGATCGAAATGATGCCTTCTGGCCCATCCGAGTTGATCGGGACTATGGGTGAGCAGAATCCGTAAAGGCCCCCCTTCCGAAGCAGGCCGGGGCGCAGAAGACATATCCGGAGCTGGTCCTATCCAGGGTAACTCACTGCCCGCCAAGAGGATAGAACGATCCCCATTTTGGGAGGAGGTGATCGGATCGGCTGGGGAGAACCCATTGGCCGAGGGCGAGGGCGCCGACAGGAGGGTCCATCGGCCTCCCAGAGAGATAAAACCCAGTTGGATGATCTGCTCCCGGATGCGAGGCCAATCCAGCCGCCAATCGTGATTGCCCAAAATAAAATACACCCCCCATCGGCCTTTCAAAGGACGGAGCACCTCGGGAATCCAATCCAAACAATCCATCGAGTCCAGGAAGTCGCCGGTCAAGGCGATCAGATCGGGCTTAAGCTGGGCGGAATAATCGGCCGCTTCCTGGAACCAATCTTGAGCCACTCGGCCAGTAAAATGGAAATCCGACAGGTGCAGCAGAGTTAACCCGTCCCATTGGGGGGCAAGATGGGCGAGTTCTATCTCTCGGCGGGTCAATTGGAGTTGGAGGATTTCATTTTGCGGCAGCCAAACAAGCGGATGATGCTCTGGATGGGTCTGGACCGCCCTGGGCAGAGAAATCGACTCGACTTGGTGCGATACAAGGACCTTGGGCGGTCGGTGCAGCACATGCCGCCACCACCAGGTCCAGAGATTCAGTCCGGCCACTATCCAGCACATGAGCAGATAAAACCCCCATGCCCATCCAAGCCGACCCAACCAACCAGGCAGAAGAAGTCCAGAGGGATTTTCGAGGGCGGGGCCGCCAAAAGCGATCCCAAGAAAACCCCCCAACAGCACTGTCCACATCGCCACACAGCAGGCCATCAGAAATCGGAGCCGCCATTCCGGCCAAGCCCGGCCATGCATCCGATTGACCAGTCCCACCCAAAAGATCGTATGGCCTAACAGGGCCAGCAGAAGCCCCAGGCCCAAGAAAGCCCTCTGGATCATCGGCATTGTTTACCATCTTCAGGAAATAGCCACCATGACGCTCTTCTCTTAAAGCATTTTCGTAACATTTTAGCCGAATGGAGGATCCGATGGATCACTCCTGCGAAAGCAGGAATCCAGGCAATAGGGATTTCTTCTACTTTCTGGACTGCCGCTTTCGCGGGAATGACAAAAAACGCCCCTCACCCGGCCAACCTACGGTTGGCCGGCCTCTCGACGGCCAGGGGAGAGGCGAGAATGCTGGATTCCTGCTTGCGCAGGAATGACACGCTGGGCCTCTGGACGGCCAGGGGAGAGGCGAGTTGCTTCATTCGGCTAAAATGTTACGCATTTTCTTTTTTTCAGGCCTTTCGGGGAAGAGCAAGCGTGTTCCTGTGCAGTTTCTCTAGGCCAAATCTCGATGAGCAGGAGGGGATTTCCCTCTGTTTGGGGGAACGGGGAAATGCCGCAGATGGAGCGTATCCATCCCCCCTTTTGTGCTTATCTTGACGGTATCTACCGGAAGTAATTACCACAATCTGTTGAGTTTGAGCCGATTCTTACCCCTACAAGTTGTAGGGGCTTGGCCGGGTAGATACAGTCAAATTAGGATGCTTTTAAAAAACGGTCTCCCCTTGGTACAATGCTCTAAAGGCTCTCGGAAAGCGGGTTTTATTGATCTGGTAACACTTTAGCCGAAGAAAGCAACACGCCGCTGCCCTGGCCGTCCAGAAGCCGGTTTGACGCCAGCCGAACCGGGAGAGGAGGCCTTTGGATTGTCATTCCCCCGAAAGTGGGAATCCAGAAAAAAGTAGAAGTCTTTTGGGATCTAGGTTCCCGCTTGCGCGGGAGTAACCCTGGACTGCTGCTTGCGCAGGCAGTGACACATCGCCCCACCATTCGGCTAAAATGTTAGTCAAAATGTAGTTTCGGAACAGCCTCTTACGGTCCCTGGGGAAGGGAGCCGGTTTTATTCTCCTTAGCCGGTGTTCCAAGCCGTTTGGTTATGTCGGAGCCGACCTTACCGCCTGCGGATATGTCTGAACCCGACTTGACGGGCCGGGAATTGGGGAACTTTCGGCTGTTACGTCGGCTAGGTCGGGGTGCGATGGCCGAGGTCTATCTGGCCGAGCAAGCCAGCTTGCAACGTCTGGTAGCGGTCAAGGTCCTCCAAGGGCGATTTTCTCAGGACCCCCGAGCCGTGGCCCGATTCCAACAGGAGGCCCGGGCGGCCGCTGCTTTGGTGCATCCGAATATCGTGCAGATTTACGAAGTCGGCTGCGTGGAGGGGATTCATTTTATTGCCCAAGAGTATGTGCAGGGGGAGAATCTTCGGCAGTGGTTGGCCCGGCATGGATCGCCCGATGCGCTGACCGCTCTTTCCATCATGAAGCAGGTAGCCTCTGCATTGGCCAAAGCCGCCGAACATGGCGTGGTTCACCGGGACATCAAACCGGAAAATATCTTGATGAGCCGGGCGGGGGAGGTCAAAGTCGCTGATTTCGGCCTGGCCCGCATCCTCTCCCAACCCGAAGGAGTGCATCTGACCCAAACGGGCATGACCCTAGGCACGCCTCTTTATATGAGTCCGGAGCAACTGGAAGGCAAACCGTTAGACTCCCGAAGCGACATCTATTCGCTCGGAGTTACCTGTTACCAGATGCTTTCCGGGCAGACGCCGTTTGCGGGAGAGACGGTGCTCAGTCTCGCTTTTCAACATCTCCATCAAGAGCCGAAACCTCTGGAAACGCTCTGTCCGCACTTGCCCTCCGCGATGTGCCGGGTGATTCATAAAATGCTCGCCAAATCCCCCCAGCAGAGATATAGTTCTCCGGGAGAATTGCTGGCCGAGCTGGAAAAGCTGCAAGCCCATCTGGTTGGCCAGGCCCCCTGGGACGAAGAAAAGGCTTTGCCAGAAAGCCCTTGCGAGTCTTTGGAGGACCTGAGTCAGCGGCTTTCTACGGTGATGCGGCAGGCTTCTGGAGAAGGAACCGTTCGGCGGGTGGGGCAGATGATGTGGGGGGTTGGTTTCCTAGCGGCTTTAGCCGGGGGGATTTGGGCAGGTTGGCAAGCTCGACACCAGCCTTCTTTATTAGCCGACACCCCCCCTCCCGGACTATTAGTTCCCCAACAGGAAAGTGTTTTGCGCCAGTGGTTTTATGCCGCCCAGTTAAACACCGAAGAAGCCTGGCAAAGCGTCGTGGAATACTTTCCGGAAAAGCCGTACCTGGTCTTTCGAGCCAAGCAGCAATTGGCCCGAATCTATCTCCGAGAAGGGCGTTATCCGGAAGCGATGAAAATTTTCGAGGAGTTCATCCTTCTGGGGGAACCAGAAAGCGAAATGCGGGCCTATGGATTGGCGGGCCAATGCGCCATTCACACGTTGCAGGGCCAGTATCGGGAAGCCGCCGCGGTGCTGGTCCAATTGTGGCCTATCCGCCATCAACTCAAAGATGGCCAAATGCGGCAACTGTTGCAGCATGTGATTCAGAAAATCCGTTCGGAATTGGGTCCCCAAACCAGTCTGGAGTGGCAGCAGTGGCTCCAAGAGAAGTTTTCCGCCCAGCCGTAGTGGCCTGGGAAACCTGGAACATTTTAGCCGAATGAAGATACCCTTCGAGGGACCTGCTTGTCAGGTCCGCTATTCGCCTCTCCCCCCGGCGGGAGAGGACGGCCAACCGTTCAGGTTGGCCGGGTGAGCGGCGTTTTTTGTCATTCCCGCGTAAGCGGGAATCCAGAAAAGAGTAAAAATCCATGTTTCCTGGGTTCCCGCTTGCGCGGGAATAAACCTGGCGGGAACAAGCCTGGACTGCTGCTTACGCAGCAGTAACACATCGCCCCCTCCCTTCGGCTAAAATGGTTCGGAAAGTCGGAGGCGTCTTGTCGGAACGGAAGAGGATGGTCGGCTGGCCTGGGGAAGAAAAATCCGGGGGGTAGGAACTTAGGGTAGAGAGTTTACATCCCCCCGATGGATTGGTAAACTAAAAAAGTCTCCGAGGGAAGGTTTTTCTTGCTTCTCTGGATGCCCGATCCGGGAAGGATATGGGGGCTGCCAGCCCAGGAAACCTGGGGGTGGGTGGTAGGCGTCTGCAATCTTTGGGAAAGGATGGGTCCATGACCATCACGACGGCGGAAGGTTTTCTAGAAGCTTTGGAAAAAAGCGGTTTGCTGGAAGAGGGCCAACTGAGCGAGGTCCGCCAGATGGCTTTTGAGACGCCGGACGCCAAATCATTGGCCAAAGGGTTAGTCCAAAAGGGGTTGCTGTCCCGATGGCAAGCGGCGCAGCTTTTGGCGGGCCGAACCAACGTCTTCTTCCTAGGTAAATATAAACTTATCGAGATGTTAGGCCGAGGCGGCATGGGAGGAGTGTTCTTGGCCCATCATACGATGATGAATCGCCGGGTGGCCTTGAAGGTGGTTTCCAAGCAGATTGCCCAAGATCAGGCCGCTTTGGAACAGTTTTTGACCGAGGCCCGAGCGATCGCCGCCCTGGATCATCCGAATATCGTCCGCGCCTACAATGTCGATTGCGAGGAGGGCCGCTATTACCTGGTCATGGAATATGTCGAAGGCAAAAACCTCCAGCAATTGGTGGAAGAGGAAGGACCATTGGACTTTTCCAAAGTAGCGGACTACATCCGGCAGGCAGCCGACGGCTTAGCCCATGCCCATCAACACAATTTAGTCCACTGCGATATTAAACCCGCCAATCTGTTGGTCACCCAGGAGGGCGTGGTGAAGATTTTAGACTTAGGGCTGGCTCGACTGGCCGCCTCGCCCGCCGAAAAAGAAAAACAAACCGATCCCCGGATCGTGGGAACCGTGGATTATCAGGCGCCCGAAGCGGCCATGGGGAACCAAAAAGTCGATGGAAGAGCGGATATCTATTCCCTGGGCTGTACGATGTTCTTCCTTCTTACGGGCAAACCTCCTTTCGGCGAAGGCGCCCTGCACGAACGGATCGTCAAACACCAAACTCAGCCTCCGCCCGATATTGCCTCTTTACGACCCGGGACTCCCAAAGATTTGGCGGCCATTTGCCGAAAAATGATGGCCAAAAAACCCGCCGACCGATTCCAGTCGGCCGAAGAACTCAGCAAACTGCTGGCCCGATGGCGCCCTGCCCAACCCAAACTCCGAAAAGCCGTCCCCTTGGAAGAATCCGAGTCCCCCCAGACCGAACCCAGTCCCAAAGCCTCCTCTCCGATAGAACAGACGGACACAGCCGGTTCGGTATCCACAGCCAAACCAGCAGAGAAAGACCTCTCGATCTCCAAGGGAACCGGTGCGAAAGGATCGGTTGGAACCCAGTTGCCTGCGTGGGTTTGGATTGCTGGCGGCGCCGCCGCTGTGGTGATTTTGGGACTGGCCATTGCTCTGCTGGTGATTTTTGGAACCTCCTCCGAACCGTCCACCCAGGCAAAAGCCAAAAAGAAACCCCTCACTGTCCGAGTGGAAGAAGAGGAGTCCTTTAAGCCTCCGATTCCCCCTTCCCCTGGTTCGCAGGAGAAAAAGTCTCCAGAATCTTCTTCGTCAAGCGGCGAAAAAGAAAAGCCCTCTTCCGAACCTACTCCCCCAGGAAAACAGCCGCCGCCCAAGCCATCGGAAGAGAAACCTCCGGAAAAGCCAGCGCCCAAACCGGAAGAAAAGCCAGCGCCCAAACCGGAAGAAAAGCCAGCGCCTAAACCGGAAGAAAAACCGAAGGAACAACCTAAACAGGAGCCTACCCAACCCGCACCGAAATCCAAAGACCCGTTGGCCGCCTTCAAAGACACGAAGGGAAATCTGAAGCCTCCCGTGGTGGATTTGCCCGAATTAGACAAAACGCCATCGGAACCTATTTCCAAACCCTTGCTGAAGCTCCCCTTTGAGACGGACGCCCGATGGGACCTGCAATTGATCGGCGGGAATTTGGTTTTCAAAAGCGGTCAGCAATTCCGCATGGACCGCAAACGCACCGACGCCGGGCTTCAGTGGGAGGTCTTTTTGGAAAAAGTCCCCCAGGAAAAAGGGGAACAACCGATACGGGTCGCCCAATTGGAGTACAAAAACGAGACCCGTGATCTTTCATTCCGATGGCTGCCGGGGGCCGAGCCGGAACGGGCGAATCTTTTCCGCAATTGTGTGATCGACATCTTTTACCGTGCGGACACCATCCCGATCTATCTCCGATCTCCTATCGAACTTCCTCCGCTGGAGTTTGTCCCCTCCAAACCGTTTAAACCGATCCCCCAGGAAATTGCGCATTTACCGGGCAATCCCGAACGCATCCTCCTGCATTTTCTCCAGGCAAAAGTCGAAGAACCCCCAGAATGGAAAAACCATAAAGACGCCCAAAAACTAGAAAGACTCCGATACAAACTGGTCTTTGATCCCCCCAAACCCACACCGCTTCATACGAAAAAGTCGTTCTCCTTGAGCTTCTTGTGGACAGACCGAGCCAATAATGACCATCCGGGGATTGTCCTCCAAATCATACCGCAACTGATAGGCAGCCGACTTCGTTTGGACGTCCGTCTGAAAGAACCTCCGCTTCAGGTCTTCCGTAAAAAACCGCCCATTGATCAAGCCATTGCCTTGCTCGATACGGCCGATCGCGCCCAGGAACAACTTAAAAAGGACCAGACCCAAGACCCTAAAAAGAGAATGCCCGACAAAGAACGAGAGGCCGTCCGTCAGAACATGAACCAGGGCGATTATCAAGCCTGGTTGGTCAAGATGCTGCATGTGCTCGACACTGGTATGACCATCCATTACCAGGTTTTGTATGACCTGACGAAATATCAGGTTCCTGTGGCCCATACCGCTTCCACGGCGACTCCACCGAAACCTGCCCCGAAACAATAAACTCGTACGTAACATTTTAGCCGAATGGAGGGGCACGTTGATCGTGCCCGTCCAGGGGCAGTCCAAGGCAGATACCTCCAAAGGCATCGGCCCTGACAAGCAGGTCCCTCCAAGGGCCTTTTCATTCGGCTAACTTGACTGTATCTACCGGAAGTAATTACCACAATCTGTTGGGTTTGAGCCGATTGTTACCCCCTACAAGTTGTAGCGGCTTGGCCGGGTAGATACAGTCAAACTAAAATGTTCCTTGTTTCGGAACACTCCTGCAAATCATCTCGGACCAAGTCGCTGCGTTTGGTCTTCCAGACACCCTGGGTGCAAGACGGTGCGAGGGTCTCTGCAGCTCAGACGCACCATCGGCCTTATCCTCCCCAGTCCCAAGGAGTCCTTCTTATGGCGGAACGAATTCCTCCGATAGTGGCGGAGCGGTTGCGTCGGGGGGTGGTCATGCCGGCCAGCCCCTTGGCCCTGGATAGCCGACGTCGGTGGGACCAACGTCGGCAGCGGGCTTTATGGCGGTATTATGCGGCGGCCGGCGCCGGCGGCATTGCTATCGGCGTGCATACCACGCAGTTTGCCATCCGGGATCCGAAGGTCGGCCTTTTGGAGCCGCTGTATCGCTTTGCCGCCGAAGAACTGGATCGACTGGATGCTGGTTTGCCAGCACCGTTGGTGCGGGTGGCCGGCATTTGCGGTCGCACCGAGCAGGCCTTGGCCGAGGCGGAACTGGCCCGGCAGTGCCGGTTCCATGCCGGACTGCTCAGCCTGGCCGCTTTGCGGGACGCCGATCTGCCGGAACTTCTGGAGCATTGCCGACGTGTCGGGCAGGTCTTGCCGATCTTCGGCTTCTATCTTCAGCCCGCCGTAGGCGGCCGGGTATTGCCCTATCGGTTCTGGCGGCAGTTTTTTGAACTGCCGGAAGTGGCGGCCGTCAAAATCGCTCCGTTTAATCGCTACCAGACGATCGACGTGGTGCGGGCTTTGGCCGACAGCGGCCGAGAGGATGTGGCCCTCTACACCGGCAACGACGATAACATCCTGCTGGACCTATTGACGCCGTTTCGGTTTGTCTGTGGGGGCCAGGTGGCCCAGCGGCGGATGGTCGGCGGACTGTTGGGCCAATGGGCCTGCTGGACAAGAACATTCGTACAGTTATTCCACCAGTGCCGGGCTGTGGCCGAGGACGGCCAGCCGATCCCTCAAGAACTGCTGGCCCGCAACGTGGAACTGACCGACGCCAACGCCGCCCTGTTCGACGCCCAGCATCAGTTTGCCGGTTGCATTGCCGGTATCCATGAAGTGCTTCGCCGCCAGGGCCTGCTGGAAACCAACTTCTGCCTGGATCCAGCCGAAACGCTCAGCCCCGGCCAGGCCGAAGAAATCGACCGCGTCTGCCGAATGTATCCCCATCTTGCCGACGACGCCTTTGTCGCCGAACACCTGGACGATTGGCTTGCGGAGTGAAATCTGTTCACTCCTCCCGAGACGACATCCCTGCCTCCCAAAGGATATGGCCTGCCGGATGAGATGTTAGGCAAGGACAACCCACGTCGCCGTTTCCGAAATGCCGGTCCTATTGCTTCTAGCCCAGCAAGCCCCCAGTTGCACAGGTCCTCTATGCTATACGACGTAGGGCTTACACGCCATAGGGAAATGTCTTTAAATCGACGACGCCGCTGGCGCGGACCAACCGGAGGGCCTTCGTGTATTCCAGAAGCACCTGGAGACAATAGCGCAGCCGGTTCCGGAGGGCGGCATCCTCCTGGTCGGCAGGTTCCGGGCCGTGGAGCATTCGGCCCACGTTCCGCACGATGACATGGTCCGGGATGTAGCAGAGGCGGGTATTTTTGTAGCTACTCATCCGCAGTTCGGCTACCGGATAGGCCCCGCCCATGGAGGCCGAAACGGCAACGATCAATCCCGGCTTATGAGCCAATAGCTCCTTATCGCAAAGGAGGAAGAAATTCTTGAGCCCTGCCGGCGCCATGCCGGACCATTCCGGCGAAACAATCACAAACCCTTCGGCCCCTCGCAACTCGGCTGCTATCGGTCCCCAAAGGGTCTTCCATTTCGGATCATCGCCCCAGAGACCTTCGTCCCAAAGCGGCAGAGGATTATCGGCCAGAGGGAAAAGATACACATCCTCCACGCCCAGGTCGTGTAACTGACGTTCGATATACCGGGCTACTCGGTGCGATTCGCCCTGCGTCCGATGACTGCCAGAAATAATGGCGATCTTCATCCGCGCGCTCCTTTCGGTTGCCTGTTGAAGGTATTGTATCCCTCTGGGCAACCTGGGCCAATCCGGCAGCGCAGCGGACCTGACAAGCAGGTTCTTCCAGAAATGGAGAGGCACGCACGTCGGCGCCCGCCAGCTCCCCTCTCCACCGCGGGAGAGGGTAGGGTGAGGGGGTATCGAAGGGGTGCGCCGGGCGCACCCGTCGAGGAGGGGCTACAGGTGCGTACCAGCTTTCTGCTGGCGGCGTTGGCAGGCCATGTAGGTTCGGGTTCGGCAGGCGATGCAGGGCATATAGACCTTAGCTCCGCACTCTGGGCAACGCCGGGGCGTGGGTTCCTGCTCCAGATCGTCTTTGATCCGGGCCTGGAGGGGTGTACGGAGTCGGCCCCGGTGGACGAAGTTAACAAATGTTCTGCTTACGCCCAGTTTTTGGGCGATTTGGCCTTGGCTGAGCCGACCCTCGGCCAAAAGCCGCTGGATTTCCAACACCGTCTCCAAAGGGATCATGGCGTGGACTCCTTCATCGCGGGGTGATTGCGCCTTCTCTGCCCGGAGCAGTCCACCGGATGGAATCCGCTGGCGCTACCGGAAGCCGTTAGTCCATGTTCCAAGCGTCCGGTTCGATCCAGAAGTCGCCGGGTTCCGGTTCCGGTTCTAGCTCATCGATCGGGTCGAAGGCGTCCAGCAGGGTTTGCAGATCGGGTAGCCGGCGGCGTTTGGGTTTGGCTGCATCGGCGGTTTTGGCCGATGCGGTCGGGCCGGCCGACGACGGTCTGGGGGAGAGGCCCCTTCGGCCAGCGGATCGGTTCCAGTGGCCTCTGGGATGCTGGCCGGTAGGTTCAGAAGTTTCTCCCTGGGCGAAGGGATGGCCGGGCGCTTGGCCGGTTCGGCTGGTATCGCCGGGATCAGGCGGGGAGCAGCTTGGATCGGCTGAGGGTTGGTGGGCCGATCCGGCTTTGCCGGCCGAATCTTCCGCATTCGACAAGGCCCGCGGACAAGACCATCGCTTTGGGCGTTTTGGATCCGGCTGTGGGTTTCGGTTGCTCATAGGGAGTGCTCCTTT
>Ga0272448_1002288_pt1 | contig 24204 bp, 19 predicted proteins | sample YNPCB0191_FD_202220 | JGI IMG/M metagenome (GOLD analysis project Ga0272448, IMG submission 202220) | Hot spring sediment microbial communities from Yellowstone National Park, WY, United States - YNP-CB-019-1 | ecosystem: Environmental > Aquatic > Thermal springs > Hot (42-90C) > Sediment... | reverse complement strand
CAGCCTGCGTTTCTCCTATGCCGCAAGCCATTTTTCCTCAACTGCCTTCGGATCGTACGTCGGCTCCATTGTTGTCCCCTGCAGCCGGAACCTTCCGGCCCCCTCCGTTCTTCCTGCGCTCTTCCTCCTTGAACAGCTTGTATTCGACGCTGTCCACCAGCGCCTCCCAGGAAGCTTCGATGATGTTGCCCGAAACTCCGACCGTCCCCCACGTCTCTTCGCCGTCGGTTGATTCGATGATCACCCTCGTTTTGGCGGCGGTGGCTTCTTCAGGGTCAAGTATGCTGACGCGGAAATCAGCGAGCGAAACAGTGTTGATTTCAGGATAAAAACGCGTCAGCGCTTTGCGCAATGCCCTGTCCAGGGCGTTGACAGGGCCGTCTCCATCGGCTGCAGTCTGTTCCCTCTCGCCCTTGACTCTGACCTTCACAGTGGCCTCGGAAACACAACGCTGCCTCTTTCCCCTTTTCTCGACTATGACCCTGAAGCCTTCGAGATCAAAAAAAGGCCTGTGCTGCTTCAGCGCCTTCTGAACAAGAATCTTGAACGAACCGTCCGCCGCTTCAAAAGCGTATCCCTTTGCCTCCATCCGCTTCAGAGCGGCCAGCACCTGGCGCATTTCGTCCTTCCGGGCTCCGGCGCGCCCGACTCCCAGCTCAATGGCCTTAAGAAGAACGCTGGTTCCGCCCGACAGCTCCGAGACGAGCACGCGGCGCCTGTTGCCGACATCCTCCGGCTTCACGTGTTCAAAGCTGCGCGGATTCTTGTTCACGGCGTCAACATGCGGCCCCGCCTTGTGGCTGAACGCGCTCTGCCCGACATAGGGCGCCCTCGAATCCGGCCGCCTGTTCAGAATGGTGTCCGCAAAGACCGACAGATCCTTCAATCCGCGGAGGGCCTCGCGCCCTACTGTCTGCAACCCCATTTTGAACTCGAGAGACGGAAGCACGGCGCACAGATCCGCGTTGCCGCAGCGCTCGCCGATGCCGTTTACCGTCCCCTGCACGTGAACGGCCCCGGCTCTGACCGCCTCCACCGTATTGGCCACCGCCATCCCGCCGTCATTGTGCACGTGTATTCCCACCGGCACGCGAAGCGACCGCACAACCGCGCGGGTGGCCTCGTAAATCTCGGCGGGAAGCGCTCCGCCGTTCGTGTCGCAGAGCACAACCGCGTCGGCGCCCGCCCTGACCGCCGCTTCCAATGCGGCCATGGCGTAAGAAGCGTCCGCCTTGTAGCCGTCGAAGAAGTGTTCGGCATCGAAAAAAACCTCACGGCCGCAGTCCTTCAGATACGCGACGGTGTCCGAAATCATTGCCAAGTTTTCGCGCGGCGTGGTGCGCAGCACATCCCTGACATGCAGAATCCACGCCTTGCCGAAGATTGTCACCGCGCCGGTTTGGGCGGCCAGGAGGCTCTGCAGCAGGGAATCGTCCCGGACCTTCCGGCCCGCGCGCCGCGTGCTTCCGAACGCCACGATCCGGCTGCGCTTCAGAGGGTATTTGCGGATGGCGCTGAAAAAATCCATGTCCTTCTGGTTGGAACCGGCGTATCCTCCCTCGATGTAGTCAACGCCGAACGCGTCCAGGCGCAGCGCCATCTTTATCTTGCCCGCGACAGTGAATGAGACTCCTTCCGCCTGCGCCCCGTCGCGAAGCGTCGTGTCGTAAACCGTTATTCTCGCCGCTTTCATAAGCCGCCACCCTGTCAGAGAGATCGACTGCCCGAAAAGTTGCCCTCGAACCCCTCAACTGTTTCCAAAAAAAGCGTCGTAAAGCGCTCTTACCGCTTTCACGCGGTCGTCCGCCTTCACACCGAACATCATGCTGATTTCCGACGAACCCTGATTCATCATCTCTATGTTCACGCCGGCCTTCGCCAGCGCCCCGGTGGCCCTGGCGGCCATGCCGATGCAATAATGCATGCCTTCGCCGACGATCATGATCAGAGCCAGCCCGCGCTCCACCGAAACATCGTCCGGATTCAATTCGGTGCGTATTCGCTCCAGCACCCTGCGTTCGATCTCCTCTGTGAACTGCTTTTCGCGGAGAATCACCGACATGTTGTCTATGCCTGACGGCGCATGTTCGTATGAAATACGCTCCTCCTCCAGAATCTGCAGCAGTTTTCTTCCGAAACCGATCTCCCTGTTCATCAGGTATTTCTCGAGAAAAATCGTGCAGAACCCATCCGCGCCCGCAATCCCCACTACTGTTCCCGTCTTGTCGGCCTTGGAAGGAGCTATCACTGTTCCCGGGGCTTCAGGCCTGTTCGTGTTGCGCACATTTACGGGTATGCCGGCCCTCACAACCGGCTCTATGGCCTCGTCATGAAACACCGCGAAGCCGGCGTATGACAACTCGCGCATTTCACGGTAGGTCATGGCGCTCACAGGCCTGGCGTCCGGCACTATGCGCGGGTCGGCGGCAAACACGCCATCAACATCGGTGAAGTTCTCATATACGTCAGCCTTGACGGCGGCCGCAAGAACCGCTCCTGTGATGTCCGATCCGCCCCGCGAAAATGTGGCGATCGTTCCGGCAGGAGTGATCCCGAAGAAACCCGGAAAAACGATGACTCCCTTCTCATCCCTCAGTTCAGCCAGCCGGGCGTACGAATCCCTGAGAACCATTGCGTTTCCGTATTCTTCGGTGACGCGCAGCCCTGCTTCCACCGGACTTGTGTACCTTGCCTTGATGCCCCTGGCACGGAAAATTGCCGCCACCATCCTTGCGCTGTAGTCCTCCCCTGCAGCCTTCACGAGGTCAAGGTAACGGTTCCTGTTCCCCCTGTCGCTGTCCAGGCGGCGGCGCAGATCATCAGCGATCCATGCAACCAGGCCTTCCTCCGCTCCCGCTTCGCGACTGATGGACGCATACCTGCCCACAACGGCGGCGGCCTCATCGCGCGCATCGCGGCCGGCGCACTTCGCCTCTGCGCACGCTATCAGCATGTCGGTCACCTTGATGTCGTCCGGGCGGCGTTTGCCCGGCGCGGAGACCACCACAATGCGCCGGCAGGGATCGGCCTTCACGATATTCACCACTTTTTCAATCTGGGCCGCGTCCGCCAGCGATGTGCCGCCGAATTTCGCAACTTTCAACGAAACATCTCCTGTCATTGGTTGCAACCCCCATTAACCGCCAGGCGAGATCCGCGGTCAGTCCTCAATCCGCAGAGAAACGGTCCGGCTCCCGACAAGTCGAAGCCGATCTATGAGAGCCACCGCCCGCCCCACGTCCCGCTCCTTAGCCCTGTGCGTCAGTATCACGACCGGCACGCACCGCCCGCTCCTGCCCTCCTGCTGCAGCACGGAAGCGATGCTGACATTATGCCGCCCGAGAATGGTTGCCAGCCTGCCGAGCACGCCCGGCCGATCCGAAAGGGTCATTCGAAGATAGAATCTCGACTCGCTCTGCGCGGCGCCAGCAATCCGAAGGCCCCTGTCTGACAATCGCGGCAGAGACGGCAGCGCGCGCCTTCCGTCGAAACAGATCGCCCGGGCAATGGACGAAATGTCGCTGAGCACCGCGCTTGCAGTGGGAAGCCTTCCGGCGCCGCGCCCGTAGTAGAGCGTTCTTCCAGCCATGTCGCTCTCGATGAGGATTGCGTTGTACACGCCGCTCACCGACGAAAGCACATGGTCAAGAGGCAGGAGTGCTGGATGCACGCGAATGTCGAGCGCGGCGCCCCTCCGTCGAATGACGGCCAGAAGTTTGACCCTGTAGCCAAGCCCCAGCGCATAATCCATGTCCGCTTTCGCCAGGCCGCGGATTCCCCGGACAACGATGTTGCGCAGGGGCACTGCGGATCCGAAAGCCAGGGTCGCGAGCACCGCCGCCTTGTGGGCGGTGTCATGGCCATCAATGTCCAGGCCGGGATTTGCTTCGGCATACCCTTCTTTCTGCGCCGCCACGAGCGCGTCGTCAAACGCGAGATTTTCCTGCTCCATGCGCGTAAGGATGTAATTGCACGTTCCGTTGAGTATGCCGAAAATCGCGTTTATCCGGTCGGCCACAAGGCCCTCCCTGAGCGCCCGAATTATCGGAATTCCCCCTCCAACGCTGGCCTCGAAACCCATGGGGACGCCTTTCCTGGCCGCAAGCTCGAATAACTCCCGGCCGTGTTCAGCAAGAAGCGCCTTGTTCGCCGTGACAACAGGTTTGCCGGCTTCGATGGACTCTCGAATGAAATCTCTCGCAACGCCTGTCCCGCCTATGAGTTCAACCACCACGTCCACCGACGGGTCGTGGATGGCCTCGCGCGCGTTCCGTGTCATGATGGCCGGGTCAACCCTGACCCCCCTGTCCGACTCCAGATCAAGGTCAGCCACGCGCCGAAGCGCAAGCCTCACCCCCAGACGCCGGGCGATAAGATGGCTGTTTTTCTGAATGCCCTCGACCACGCCGGCGCCGACAGTGCCGAACCCGAGCAAACCTATTCCAATTTCCTTCATGAATCGTCACCCCACGGCGAAAACCGTTACTGTATCCGACCGCTCCGGCCGCTCAAGCACAAATGAGCTTGACGATCCGGATGCCATGCAGGAAAGTGCGGGCGTTGTGCTTCGATTTTGGGCAGAATTTGCTCGACTGATTCAAAATCCGCACGCTGAGGGGAGGAAGGGAAAATGGCAAAACTCGTTTCGATGGTTCCGCTGCTCAAGGCCGCCGAACACAGGTCGCGCGAGAACCCGGGCAAGGGTTCCTCAATCGGCGCTTTCAATGTGAATTTCTATGCTCAGGCCGAAGGCATACTCGAGGGGCTCCGCCGCGCCGGCGCGCCGGGTATCATCCAGGCAAGCCGGGGCGCCAACAAGTTCCAGGGAGGAGCCTCAAAGATTCAGGAGATGGTCCTCAGGGCCATGTCGTACCTCAAGATGGACAACTATCCCATCTGCCTGCACCTTGATCATGGAACGCCGGAAACCTGCGTTGAATGCATTCAGAGCGGATTCAGTTCGGTCATGGTTGATATGTCGGAAGAGCCGCTCGAGCGCAACATAGCCGTCACCGCGGAAATAGTCAAAATCGCCCGCAAGAAAGGGGTGAGCGTGGAAGGCGAATACGGCGGCCTGGGCGGCATCGAAGAGGACGTCGAGCAGCAGGCCGTGTATTCCAATCCGCTGCTGGTGCCCTATTTCTTCGCCGAAACCGGCGCAGACGCCCTTGCAGTGACGTACGGCACCTCGCACGGCCCGAATAAGTTCGGCCCGGAAGTGAATCTGGATCACGTGCTGAAGATCGAGGTCGTGGAAAAAAGCTACAGGGGTCTCGTCGCCTACGGGATGAGCGAAAAATGCTTCCTTGTAGGACATGGTTCCTCGACCATTCCAAAGGATCTCATTGCGGAAATCAACGCACACGGCGGCAAACTGAAGGACGCGCGGGGCGTTCCGCTTGAGAAGATCATCGCAGGCCGCGATGCCGGGATAAGAAAATTCAACATAGACACAGACCTGCGCCTCGGCATCACAGCCGAATTCCGCCGGTATCTTTACAAGGACAACCCCGGCATAGTGAAGAAATGCGAGCCTCTCAGACTGGCCAAGGATGTTTTCGACGGGAAGATTCCGGCCAAGGACAAGGACGGAAAACCCGTTGATCCAGGCAAACTTACCGATCCTCGGAGTTATCTGGACCCCATAGACCGCGAAATTCTCCGCAAGGACTATCGCGGCACTGAAATGGAAGAGCTGATGACTCGCGTCAAGAACAGGGTCGCATCTCACGTTGAAATGCTGGTGACTCAGGTGTTCAACTGCGCCGGTCTCGCTGACTCAGTGAAGGTCTGAACCCGGATTCTGCGATTGTCGGAGCCTGGATAGAATGCTCGGCGCGGAATGCGCCGCCGCGCAGGTCTCGCGCCTCCGTCACAGCGACACGCTGATCCCTGCTATCAGCGCAAGGTCATTGTGCTTCATTCCGGAACCCGGGCTGCTGTCGTACTTTTCCTGGAACACGACCCTCAGCCTCAGCCGGCTGCTCATGGCCGACTCGATCCCGGCCTCGGCGTTCGCCAGATAGTCCGTGAAGTCCCTGCTCTTCGGCATGTGCTCCGCCCACTGCCAGACGCGACCATTGGTTCCGAACTTGTGTTCGAATCTTTCGCTGAATCTGGCGGCAAGATAATCATCCCGCCTGTCCGCAACCTCCTCCCATATGTACGAGGGACCGGCCTCGAGCACCAGAGAGGATCGGTCGGTCTTGACGACAAAAAAAGCCGCGCCGATGCCGACCGTGAAACGGTAATCAATCCTGGCCACGGAGTCGTAGAAAGCAGCGGCATTGCCGCCAACGCCCCATCTGCCGCTGAGCATTCTTCTGCCTGACGCGAAGAAACGGACGTTCTCGACCGTAGTCTCCTCGTTTGAAGAGACCAGGCTTCTGGCATAGTTGCCTTCCGTCCCGGCCCGCGCCGAACCAGTGTTGTCGTCCCCGAAGCTGGCTGTGTACGAGACGTTCGCCTGCATCGTCTCAGAATTGCCCCTGGTGAGATTAATGCCAGCGCTGAATGTGTGCCTGAGCTCCGACACGTCATTGGTTTCCGCGGCTCGGACAGACGCGCCAAAGGCCAGAACAAGGATCAACCCGCATTCCGCTATCGGCCGGAGCGCGGCATATGCGACGCTTACAGCCGCCCATCCATGCCGCAGCCGCCCCGCCCAATCACTCCCGCCTTGAGAAATGGTCTTTCCCTCCCATTTCCCGTCTTTGCCTTCTTGTCTCCGCCAGCTCAAGCCGTGTCGCGCCTGACCGCCGGATTTTTCCGCGAGGTTGTGCAATTCGGCCATTTTTCAAATCCAGGTCTGATCAGGAACCGGGGGCATTTCACCCTGTCTCAACAGCAACATGCGAAACGCCCACCGGTAGTCTCCGGGCGGCAGGATGTATTCGGCATGCACATTCCTGCTCCACCCTGTGTCTCCTCCCAGCCCCATGCGGAAACCGTCTATGTGCAGGTTCGTTTCATCGCGCGGCCGCAGCTCGGCGTAGTTTCTCGCTCTTTCGAGATCTTCCATCCGATATCTGAGAGCGCAGACATGCAGGACCGGCCGGCCCGCAACCATCAATCCCGAGCCATAGTCATCCACAACAGCGCACCATCTGACATCCTCGCGCCCTCCGAACTCCTGGGGAAAGATGTACGGACATTCACTTTCGACAGCGCCTTGGTACACATCCACCATCGCCGCCTTCTTGCGGTCGGCATAGTTCTCCCAGGGGCCGCGACCGTACCATATGAACCGGCCATACCGACCGGGCATACGCAGCGCCATGCCCACCCTCGGGACGGTCGGCAGATCCCCTCTCACTGACACATGCTGCTCGATATCGAGGCTTCCTCCCGCCGAAATCCGGTAATCGGTAATCGTGACGATGCGGACAGCACGGCGGGAATCTCCCTGCAATTCCGCCTGCACCCGGATTTCCGCTCCCCATGTGCCCAGGCTTCGCCATGCAATATCCCTGACTGTCCTCGAAAGCCGGTCCAGCCCCGCTTCTTTCCAGAGAAATCCGTACCCTCCATCGCCTGTGGCGAAGTCGATGTCGGTCGGCGCGCGCATGAAACATTCGACCGGCCCTTCCAGAATTCTCTCTCCGTCAGGATCCGAACAGGATTCCAGCCTGCCGCTGTCCACGCGAAACACAATTCGACTCTTCCGGCCGGTGATGATCAGCCTGTCGCCCGCCGCGCGCAGGCGCAACTCTTCCGACATCCGCGGACGCGCCACCCTGGCGCGTCCCGCCGGACACGGCAGCCTGAATTGCTCCCACGCAATCGCATGGCCCGCATCAGCCCACGCCGTACTGCGCGCCAGGACCAGCCTCACGTTCAGCCATGCCTCGGACCCGGCCGCCACGGAAGGCAGGGGCCTTACCCCAAGACGCACCTCCCGCTGTTCGCCGGGCGGAATGTCGAGGCCCGGCGTACGCCCCCTCTTCAGGACCACACCGTCAGCCTTGATTTCCCATTCAAGACGAAAATCTCTGAGGTTGAGCGCCAGATGTTCGTTTCGCACTGTGATTCGGCCTTGGGCAGCCGCATTTTCATCCCCGCACAGCAGCCGCGCCGGCGCCTGGGCGTGCATTATCTCCCATGCTCCAGGGTGCGGCCTGAGATCCGGATCAACCACTCCATTCAGGCACATCCGCTCGACATGTTTCGGCTCCACCCCCGGCTCGCCGTAGTCGTAGTATTTCCGCCCATCTGCGCCAACCCGGATGATCGCCTTGTCGGCCCAGTCCCAGACGAAACCGCCCTGGAAGCGCGGCAGTTCCCTGACCAGATCCCAGTACTTGAAGACGTTCCCGGAACTGTTGCCCTTGGCGTAGGCGTATTCGCACATTATCAGCGGACGCTTCTCATCAGGATTCGAAAGCAACTGCCTGATCCTGTCAGTCGAAGGGTACATCGGACACAGTATGTCCGACACGGCCGGTCCCGGAAGTCCGCTCTCGTACTGTACCGGCCGGGTTGGATCGCAGGCCCGAACCCACGCGGCCATGGCCGCGTGATGGGGACCGTGGAAAGACTCGTTGCCCAGAGACCAGATGATGACTGAGGGATGGTTCCTGTCCCTCAGCACCAGGCGAACAGCCCGCTCCAGATAGGCCGTTGCCCACGCCGGGTCCTTCGAGAGCAGGGCCTCAACTCCGTGGGTTTCGAGATTCATTTCATCTATCACGTACAGGCCGTATTCATCGCACAGATCGTACCATCGCGGATGGTTCGGGTAATGGCACGTGCGCACCGCATTGAAATTGAGCCGCTTCATGAGGCGGATGTCCGCAGCCATGTCTCCATCGCTCACAGCGCGGCCTCGCGCGGGGCTGTACTCGTGCCGGTTAACGCCCCTCACGATCAGTCTCCTGCCGTTCAGAAGCAAAATGCCGTCGCGGATTTCGATTTGCCTGAATCCAACCCGCGCGCTTTCGATGTCCAAAACACGCCCCTTCCTGTCCAGCAACTTCATCACAAGCACGTAAAGATGCGGCGTCTCAGCGGTCCACAGAAGCGGCCGGGCCACCTCGGCCTCAAGAACCGCGCTCGCCGCCTGAGGCGCGGAATCGCCGGCCATCATGGGTGATGCCGCGCCGAAAGCTCCGCGCAGCGGCCTGCGCAGAACCGGCCGGCTTCGCGAATCATAGAGCATCGCCTCGACCGCATAGTCCGCCGCATCGTCGTATTTCACGGTCCCCCATTCGCTCACGCCGCTCGAACGAAGCGCGGACAGATAAACACGGACCCACAAACGCGCGCGGCTGAAATCTTTTGCCGGAAAAATGGTCAGCACCTCAAAATCCCTTATGTGAACCGGATTTTTCGCAAAAAGAATCACATCCCTCTGAATGCCGCTCATCTGCCAGTAGTCCTGGTCTTCCAGATACGTTCCATCGGAAAATCGCAGAACTTTGGCCGCAACGAGATTCTTGCCTGGACGGACAAGGGGCGTGATTTCGAACGAGGCAGGCAGGCGGCTGTCTTCACTGTAACCGACCTCGACTCCGTTCACATAGACAAAGAAAGCCGAATCAACGGATTCGAAATTCAGAAAAATCCTCCGGCCCTTCCATTCGCGCGGCATCAGGAAAGTCCTCCGGTAACAGCCTGTCGGATTTTTCTCGGGCACTCTCGGCGGGTCCGGCAGGAACGGATACGCGACATTAGTGTATATCGGCCTGTCAATACGGTCGAAGCCCTGAAGCTGCCAGTTCCCGGGCACCTCGACAGATGCCCATCTGCTGTCGTCGAAAGAAGCTCTTTCGAATCCTTCCGGAGCTGAATCCGGCGATTCGGCCAGATAAAAGTTCCACCTGCCGTTCAACAGCAGCGAAAAACGCGACGGAGGGCGGGTCCTTCGCAGGGCGTCTCTCACGCTTGAATACGCGCCCCACGGCGCATGCATAATCTCTCTGTTCCGGCCGCAAACTGACGGGTCCTCCCATTCTCTCATGATTCGCACCTCCAAGGCCTCCCCCGCCTGCGGGATTTTGCGTTCGGGAGACGGCTTGATTTCACAACCCCTTGGAAAAACATGGCCTTCATACAGGACGCGGCTTGAGCGAGAAAGCACAAAAAGACGGACACAATTGCGCTGCATTGCCCGTCCATCCAACATGAGCTTGACGCTCCGGCAGTTTTTTTGCGAATCTTTCAGTGCTGCCGGTTGAGCGGCTGACGTGCGGTTGAAAAGCGGCTTTCGGGTCACATGTCCAGGATATACGAGGGCTTCAAAGGTCAGGACGAAAAAGCCGACTCGTGGTACATCAAGATCAGCGACGATCAGGTGTACGGGCCGATCACGTTTGCCACTCTCAGCGACTGGGTGTCCGAGGGCAGAGTCTCGCCCGGCAATCTTGTCTCGCCCGACGAAACCAATTGGATGCCCGCCGAAAACGTGCCTGCATTGAAAATGGACTGGACCGTGGAACTTGTGACAGGCGCCACATACGGTCCGTTCAACCTCCTTGCCGCGCCAGCCCTGGTCAAACGCGGAATTATTTCGCCTGATGCCGTTCTTCACAACCGACACACAGGAAAGGACCTCCCTTTGAGCGCCCTTCTCAAGGGAGAGGATGTCCAGCCGGTCCAGCCTGCCCCGCCTGCCCCGCCGAAGACGCCAGCCGCGCAACCTGCGATGCCCCAGCCCCCGCACCCAGAGGCGGAGAGCAGGCATTTGGCTTCCACTGCCGCCGGCCATATTGCTGCGCCAGCGCCTCCTCCGCAGCCCGCCGCCCCTCCTGTCCAGCCTCCGGCTCCTCCGCGCGCGCCTGCGGCCGAAATGCCGCCTGCGAAGCAGCCCCAGGCCGAAAAGACGCAGATGGAGGAGCGCGGCCTGTGGCTGAAAAAAGAAGCCGAAATGTCCAGGCTCATAGCGGATCTCACCCAGGAGGTTCAGTCCAGCAAGGAGAAACTCGCAAGGCTTGAAAAGGAGCTGAGCGAGGCAAACAAGCAGAGCGAAAATATCCGCCAGGAAAACCGCCAGCGCGAGCGGGAACTTCTGCGCCAGATCGAACAGCTTCGACAGACGCCTGCTGCGCCACCCGCGGAATTGACCAGGCTTTCAGAGGAACTCGCGGCCGAGAAATCGCGCCATTCCGCGACCCGCTCGGAAGCGATGGCGGCTCAGGAGGAGTTGAAACGCCGACTCGCCGCGCTCGAAGCCGATCTGAACGCGAAGGATGAACGGCTCGCCGAAGCCCAAAAAACGATCGCCGACAAGGAAGCCAGGTTGAACGAGATGAGGGATCAATTGGCCCGGCGCGAGCAGCAAATTGCGTCTCAAATGGCGGAAGCGGCCGGCCGTTCAGAGGTCGAAATCTCGCAACTCCGGACGCAGATCTCCGAAATGCGCCGCCTGAACGAAGAACTGGCCGCAGCTCAGGAGAAGGCGCAAAAGCAAATTCCCGAACTCCAGACCCGGCTCTCCGAGGCAGAACAGAGCCTTGAGGAAACGCGGAGCCGGCTTGAAGAGCAGACTCGGTTTGCGGAGCGAGAGAAGGAATTGCGCGTTCAGGCCGAGGCCGCAACCCTTCAGCGCGATCAGGAAATTGCCGCTGTTCGCCGCCAGCTCGCCGAGATGGAGCAAAAGGCCAGGGAGCAGGCCGAGACGCTTCTGCGTTCGCACAAAACAGAGGCGCAGCAGATACTCGCACAGGCCATGGCGAGGGAAGAAACCCTCAGGTCCAAAATTGAGGAACTCGAAAACAGGCTGCGCCAGGCTGAAGCCGAAGCCTCGTCTGCCGCCCAGAGCCTTGCCAGGGAGCGACAGGAAACAGAACAGGCTCTGGCTGAAGCCGAACGGAAATGGTCGGAGCGCGTCTCGCAAGCCACCGAAAAACTCAACGCAACCGAAGCCGAACTTGCCGCAGCGAGGCGCGAAATGGAAAACCAGAAATCGGCCATGGCGCGCCAGGATGAACTGCTTCGCAATCTCGAAGCCGAGAAACAAAATCTCGCCGGACAGCTTCAGGATGCGGTCCGGCGCTGCGACGAACTCTCCGCCCGCGCCGCTGAATTGGAAACATCTCTGGACCGCAGCCGCACCGTATCTGAACATGCCTCCAGAGAACTCCAGGAACTGAAGTCAGAATGCGAACGGAAGGATTCGGCCCTGCACGATGCAGAAATTCGCGAAACCCAGGCGGCGAACCGAATACGCGAACTCGAGACAAGGCTCGCCGACCTCGAGAAGGCGGCAGAAACCGAACAAGCCGCCCGCGCCGAGGCAGACCGCAGGGCCAAAGCTGACAATGAGGCCCTTCAGAGCCGCATTCTCGAATTGGAAAAGCAGCTCAGAACCTCGTCGGATTCCGTCGCGGAGATGTCGCGCAGGATTTCGGAAAACGGCGAGATAACGGCGCGGCTCCGCCGGGAGAAAGAAGCCGCGGAGCTGCGCATTCAGGAGCTTGTTTCCAGGGTGGACGCGGCCGAAACGGCGCGGTCGGCCGCGGAAGCGGAACTTGAGAAAAGATCCGCCCGCCTTGAAGCTCTCGAACGCCAGATAAAAGAGGAACAGGCCTTCAAGGCGCAGATGCTCGCCTCAACGGACGAGAGGGAAAAGAAGCTGCTGGAACGCGTCCGCGACCTGGAACAGACCACCTACAACACATCCGGCCTCCTCGAAGCCGCTCAAAAGGAGCTTGAGTCTCTGCGCAGGCGGGAAAAGGAGCTTGCGGAATCAGCGGCCCGGCGCGAGAAGGAGTACGCCGAACAGATCAGGGAGGCAAAAGAGTCCGCAGCCAAAGCCGCCGCCGAAATCGAAAAACTGCGCGCCAGCCAGCCTGCGCCGGCTGCGGCCGGCGAGGAACTAAGGAAGATTGCGGATCTCGAAAGTCAACTGGCCGCCGCAAGGGAAGAGTCGAAAAGGCTTGCGGAACAACTCAAGGCAAGAGAACTCGAACTCGAAAAACTCGTCACCGAAGCCGCGAGGAAGACCGCCGATGCCTCTTTGTCCATTCCGGCCGGCCAACCCGCCCAAACGCCGCGGACCTGGCGAATGCGCTCAGACCCGCAGCACGTTTACGGTCCTGTCACCCTCGCAGAGCTTCGCGACTGGGCCGCGCAATGCCGGCTGAGTCCTGAGCATGAAGTGTCGAAGGATGGCGCCACATGGGTTCCGGCAGGATCGGTGCCCGAGCTTCGGATGGACTGGATGATAGAGCTGGCCGACGGATCGGAATGCGGCCCATTCCCCATTCCGGCTGTACGAACGATGCTGGACGATGGCGTGATTCCGCCTCATACGCAAATACGCCACCGGAAAACAGGCGAGAAGCTCCAAGTCTCAGACTTGCAGAGCCCGGCCGCGGCGCTGCTGATGGAGTTGTTCGCCACCGTCTGCGCAGAGGCCGGAGAAATCGAACGGCAGCTTGCATCCGCGCTTCAGCGGGCGAGCCGGCTGGACGCGGAACTGGCGGCCCTGCGTCGGGCCTCCTCACAGGATTCTCCAGCCCGCGCAGTGCTGCGCCATTTCCAGCAAAAACCCAATCCTAACAACCCAGGCGCTCCGCCTTCCCGCTCCGCTTGACCGCCTCCCACTCTTTGTCAAGTTCTTCGCTCCCGCAGTCGCTTATCTTCATGCCGCGGGCCCGCAGCCGCTCTTCAACCGCAGACAAACGTTCCACGAATTTTGCCGTGGCCGCATGCAGAGCATCCTCTCCGTTGACGCCGAGAAAACGGCAAAGATTGACAACAGCAAAGAGAAGATCGCCGGCTTCCTCCCTCACTCTGAGGGAACTTCCGGACTCAACCGCCCTTCGCACCTCCTCAATCTCTTCGTTCACCTTGGCAAAAACTTCGCCGACCTTCGACCAGTCGAACCCGAGTTTCGAAGCGCGAGCCTGGAGTTTGTGCGCCCTCACAAGAGCCGAGAGAGAGGCAGGAACACCGTCGTGCCAGTTTTTCCTTTCCCCCTTTTCCTCGGCCTTGATTTTGTCCCACCTCTTCAGGACTTCCGCCGAATCAGCGGCGCTGGCACCCGCAAACACATGAGGATGGCGGCGAATCAGCTTTTCCGCAAGAGCCGCCGGAACATCATCCATGGAAAAAACGCCCTCTTCCTCCCGAATTCGGGCCTGCAGGAGAATGTGTAGCAGCACATCGCCGAGTTCTTCGAGATGAGCGGTGGCGTCGCCGCTCTCGATGGCATCCAGGAGTTCGCAGCATTCCTCCACAAAAGCGGCCTTCAGCGAAACAAGAGTCTGCTCCCTGTCCCAGGGACATCCGTGTTCACTGCGCAGCCGGCGCACTATGTCAACAGCCCTGCTCCACGCGGCTCCTCCCCCGGATTCCGCCGGTCTTTTCATCCCGGATTCCGCGTTTGAGAAGCTGCCGGATTGCATGACCTATCGGAAAAACATGGTGTTTGGACACAAACCTTCTTGAACAGGCAAGAACAAGAATGCGAATACGGAAAATCGGAGCAAAAGGCCATTTCTCAAACCGCTCGGGATTGACCGGAGCCCGACATCAGCTCTGCTATGAGGCAGTTGCAGCATTAGCAAAGGGCTGCACATCCAGCGCCCCGCAGCGGCCGCACTCTGAGAAATCGCAAAATGCGGGTTCATTTGGCCCGCCGCCTCATTTCGCGCGACGCCCGCACCGCGCAGAAATCGCGTCCGCACATTGTGCAGTGGTCGGACCCCTCCGGAATGCTGCGGCCCGACTTTCTGAAGCGCGCGGCGGCCATACGGCCGTCCAGAGCCAGTCTGAATTGGGCGCGCCAGTCCATCTTCATCCGGGCTTCGGCCATCGCGTCGTCCCTCTGCCTGGCGCCGGGAATACCGAGGGCGATATCGGCCGCATGCGCCGCGATCCTGAAGGCCACGACACCAGTTCTGACCTCCTCCGCCGTGGGAAGCCCCAGGTGTTCCGAAGGAGTTACGTAGCACAGAAGCGATGCTCCGTAGAAAGCCGCGGCCGTCGCGCCGATTGCCGCGGAAATGTGATCGTAGCCGGGCGCCACGTCGGTGACCACGGGGCCGAGAACATAGAACGGCGCGCCCGAACAAATCTTCTGTTCGCGCCGGATATTCATCTCTATCTGGTCGAACGGAATATGCCCCGGCCCCTCGACCATCGCCTGCACGCCGGCCCGCCTTGATATCCTCACCAGTTCGCCGAGCGTTTCAAGCTCGGCAAACTGCGCCGCGTCGCTGGCGTCTGCCTGGCATCCGGGCCTCAGTCCGTCCCCAAGGGAAACGGTCACATCATGCCGGCGGCATATTTCCAGGACGTCGCCCCACCGCTCATAGAGCGGATTCTCCCTGCCGAAGCGGCACATCCACCTTGCGATGATGGCCCCTCCCCTGCTGACGATCCCCAGCTTCCTGCGCATGGCCAGCGGCAGCATTCGGCGGAGAACGCCGGCATGAAGCGTCATGAAATCAACGCCTTCTTCCGCCTGTTCGGCTATGACATCCAGGATCAGTTGTGAGTCCAGCCTCTCGATCCTTCCGTCGGCCCTGCAGAACGCCTCATAGATCGGCACTGTTCCAACCGGAACGGGACATCCCGCAATTATCCTGCGCCGTATCCTCCCAAGTCCGGCACCTACGCTGAGGTCCATCACCGTATCGGCCCCAGCCTCAAGAGCGGCCAGAAGTTTGCGCATCTCGCCACGCGCGGAAGAAACTTCGGGGGAACGCCCTATATTGGCGTTCACCTTCGTGCGAAAAGCCCTGCCGACGACAGCCGGGCGGAGATTCTTGTGGGCTGGATTGCAGGGGATGACCGCGCGGCCCGATTCAACCTGCCGCCGAACGGCCTCCGCACTCACACCCTCGGCACGGGCCGCTGCCTTCATGGCGGCCGTGATCAGACCGCCTGCCGCAGCTTCCAACTGCGTTCCCATCATCCGCCTGCCAGGATTTCGACGATGTTTCGCACGGCAGCTTCGTCGAACTTCTCGTATACGGCCTCGGCTCCGCCGAAATCCTGAAAAGAAGTGAAATCGTCCGGCGTTGCAAAGACCCGCATTCCGCACGACAACGCCGCCTGAACCAGGACAGCGCACGATGCGACCACCCCGCATCGGCGGGGGGTGATATTCATCTGCTTGGCGAGACGCAGCCATACGTCAGACGTCGGGAAATGCTTTTCCGTGTCGGTTCCGCAGGGCAGCAGAACGTTGACAGCCGCCGCCATACCGCATTTTTCCAGCATCCTGCCGGCAGTTTCCACGTCCAGACACGTAACCGCGCCTACCAGCCATCCCTTCTCCTGCGCAGCCTTCACAAGCGCAGAGAATTGAGGAGTCGCGGACGCCACTTTTTCAAGCACAGCGGCCTTTGTCGCTTCTTCCAGCTCCGCCAGAAGTTTTTCTCTGGACAGACGCTGTTTGCCGGAAGCGTTCAGCAGCGCTTCCAGAGCCTCCGACGGCGGAGCATCAAGAAAGTGTTTGATGAAGAGATGGCGGGTGAGAGTAATACCCTTCTCTTCGAGAACGCCCGCCATCGCCTCCATGACAATTTTTCTGCAGTGAAAAGCGGTGTTATCCAGATCAATCAACACAGCCCTCTGGCTCCGCGCCCTGTCTGACGAATCCACTTGCCCCTTCTTTCCTGTCACCTTCGCCTCCTCCAAAAGGTTGATACCTCAGGAACGACGATTTCATCCATCTGAGCAACTCTAGTCGTTCCCCCCGTTTCCGTCAACGGCGCTCATCCATCAGCGGAGCACGACATCCCGGAATGCGTACATGAGCGATTGCGCGACTTCCCCGGGTCTGGCGGCCGTCTGGGTTCCCCGCCATGCCGTCTGGTCAGCAGCTCTTCCATGAAGGTACACTGCAAGACGCGCCGCGTCGAAAGGAGCAATCCCCTGGGCGGCCAGACCGGCCATGAAGCCGGCCAGCACATCTCCCATGCCGCCCCGCGCCATGCCGGGATTGCCGGTCAGGTTGACGTGAAGGGCCGTCCCCGGCCCGGCTACGACGGTGCCGGCCCCTTTGAGCACCACAACCGCTCCGCTTGCCTCGACCGCCCTGCGGGCCGCTGCGAAACGGTCGCTCTGCACATCTTGAGCGGCGCATCCCAGCAAACGCGCCATCTCTCCCGGATGCGGGGTGAGAACAAGGCGTTTTCCATGCATACGGAGAGATTCGATCCTCCCAGCCAGCGAGTTCAGCGCGTCAGCGTCCAGAACGACCGGAACGGCGGTACTGTCCAGTACTTTCTGCACAAGCTTGAGGGTGTCAGGATGGGCGGACATGCCCGGACCGACAAGAACCGCGCTGAAAGCATCAGGGAAGCGTCCAAGACGCTCAAGAGCGTCCGGCTTCAGTCCTCCTGCCTCGTTTTCAAGCCCTCCGTAAACCATCACCTCAGGCGCAAGGGAAAGCGCAAAAGCCGCAGCTCTTTCCGGAACCAGCGCGGTGATGAGTCCGGCGCCGGAGCAGGCTGCCCCCAGGCATGCCAACCCGGCCGCCCCCCAATGGCCTGCAGACCCGGCAATTATCAGAAGATGTCCGTAATCGCCCTTGTGGGAAATACGGGGCCGCCTTTTCAGCGTTTCATTGAAGTCTGAATGTGTAACGAGTTCAACCTCCGAACGCATCCCCTGCCACAGGGAAGGAGGAATCCCGATGTCGTGCACCTCCACAACGCCCACGTGTTCGACCGCCCGCGGCTGCACCAGGCCGGTCTTGGGCAGGCCCATGGTGACGGTGACATCCGCGCAAACTGCGTCGCCGAGTGCCTCGCCGGTGTCAGCATCGAGTCCGGATGGAATGTCTATGGAAACCACAAAGTTCCTGCGCGACATGGCGTTGATGTAGCCGATCGCCCCGGCAGCGGGACCGCGAGCCGGGCCTCTTATGCCTGTCCCGAGTACGCCGTCCACTATCACGCATCCTGAAAGATCATCCGCGTTCAACTCGTCGTCCCAGTCCTCCTTGGTTGGAAGCTCCTCCAGAGGAATCCGGGCCGACCTGAGACGCGCCAGATGCTTGAGTGCGTCGCCGCTCACCGAGGAGACTTCAGACGCAAGCCACACCTCAACATCGAAGTTGCGCTCCTTCAGCCTGCAGGCCGCCGCAAAAGCGTCGCCGCCGTTGTTGCCGCGTCCGGCGACAAAACGTATCAGAGGGTCTTCAAACCCTGCCTGCCGGATGAGGCTGTAAACATGATCGGCAACTCCTTCGCCGGCCCGTTCCATCAGGGTTTCGCCCGATATATCGAACTCGGCGATGGTTCTTCTGTCGAGATCCCTCATTGTCTGAGACGATACGGTGATCAATTCCTGCTCCCTCCCCGTTGCCGGCTCGCGGGCGCGATCCACAGCGCCTGAGCCACGGCATAGCGCCGTGTGTGCGAAAGGCTCACCAGAATTTCTCCGCTGCCAATCATCCGCCGGACCCTCGGACTGAGCCGCACGGACGGAGCGCCGGTGTTCTCATCGCGCTCGACTTCGATGTCGCGCCAGGCCACAAGGGGCCCCATGCCCGTCCCCAGGGCCTTTGTCACCGCCTCCTTGATCGCAAAGCGGCCTGCATAGTGCTGGGCCGGAAACCCTTTCGAATCGCAATAAGCCTGTTCCGCCGGAGAGAACACCTTGTCCTTGAAACGCGCCCCCCACCGCTCAATGACGGCCTCCATCCTGTCGTTTTCCACCAGATCTATGCCTATCCCCCGGATGCCCCTTCCCTTCATGCCTGCCCCCGCAGTCTGTAGCTGGCCATCGCACCGAGCATCTCGCGGACAGCGGCTCGAAGGCCCACCATTATCGCCCTGGAGATGATGCTGTGTCCGATGTTCAGTGTGTCAAGGTACGGTATGCGCAGGATTCCTTCGATGGTCGCCATGTTGATTCCGTGGCCCGCGTTGACGCGCAGCCCCAGCCCGTGACCGAACCGGGCGGCCTCGACAAGCCGCCTCATTTCGGCCCGCGCCTCAGCACCCCGTGAGATACAGAACAGGCCCGTATGCAGCTCCACCGCATCCGCTCCGATCTCGCGCGCGGCGGCAATCACCGACCTGTCAGGCTCCACGAAAAGACTCACCTCTATGCCGCGTTTGCGAAGACGCTTGATGGTTCGCGCAAGGCCGGCCCTGTTGCGCAGCACGTCAAGCCCGCCCTCGGTCGTGAGTTCGCGCCGTTTCTCCGGCACGATGCAGACCTCGTCAGGGCCGACATCAAGCGCAACCTTGACTATGTCCGGAGCGTTCGCCATCTCCAGATTGAGACGGGTGCGCAGTGACCGCCTGAGCGCGCGAACGTCCGAATCCTGAATATGGCGCCGATCCTCGCGCAGATGCACCGTGATCCCGCTGGCGCCGGCCTCTTCACATATCCTCGCCGCCTCAACAACGTCCGGATAGGGCGTGTGGCGAACCTCCCGTATTGTGGCCACATGGTCTATGTTGACGCCGAGTTTCAACTGATCCGACATTCTCGCCGCCTCCTGATCGTTCATTCCGCTCTAAATCTTGCGGGCATATTAGCCGCGTCCGGCGCAGATATTCCAGAAGATTTGCTGGCCGTTTCCCGACCGGTCAGTGCTGCGTCGCCGGGGAAAAACTCGAAGGCGCTCCGCTGCGCCCTGGAAACGGCTTTTCCCTTGCATTCGCGGCCGTCCTGTAGCATAAGGTCCGCGGCCTTTCGAAACGGCTGGGGGGAGTCGGGATGCGCGAAGATTTGCCGAAACCTGAAGCTGCGGCTGAGCCTGACGAGCTTGCCGAGCTTGCCGAGTTCATGCGGCGAAACCGCATTGCAATCATCGTGTCCTGCGCGGTCGTGCTGCTTGCCACTGCGGTCGCGTTTCTGTACCGACAGCGCAAACTGCACAGCTTGGAGAGGGCGTCCCAGATGCTTGCCTCCGCAAGAACGGCCCGCGATGTTCAGGCCGTCATTGACCTTTACGGGAATACTCCATATGCCCCGCTTGCCGTGCTGCGGCTCGCGAAGATGGAGTTCAACGCAGGCGACTATGCCGGAGCCATGAAGCGATACGATGATTTTATCGGGAGATTTCCCACCCACCCCATGGCTTCCGCCGCGGAACTCGGCCGGGTCTTCTGCGCGGAGGCAATGGGCCGTCTCGAGGATGCCCGGCGCGGGTATGCGGCGTTTGCCGCCGTCCATACGAATCATTTCCTCCATGCACACGCCGTGTTCGGCAATGCGCGGTGCCTTGAACAAATGGGGCGTTACGGCGAAGCCAGAACAGTTTACGAAGATTTCATAGCGGCCAATCCGAACAGTCCGGCAACCGCCAGAGCCGAGGAGAGACTGCGGGCGGTCAAGCGTTCCATCGAGAAAATATCGGCTCAAACCCAAGGTCAGCAGAACAGCCTGCAGGGATCATCCCCTGACCTGCCGGAACCTCCCTCGCCTCTTCCCAACTTCGCTCCCTGAAGGGGAAGACTAGGCGGAAGGAGAACCGCCCCCTGTTTGATTCCTGCCCGAATCCTCGCCGGCAGAGGAGGATTTTTCGCCCTCCTCCCTGCCCTTCTTGAATTCGGCCAGGCTGCGTCCCAGCGCCCTGGCCAGGTCCGGAAGCTTTTTCGCTCCGAAAAGCAGCAGGACTATTGCCAGCAAGATCAGAAGCTCAGGAAGTCCTATGTTTCGCATCTTTCACCTCCGTCCGGACCAGCGGAGCAAGGGCTCACGATCAGCCAGGTACCGCTCCGCATGAGGAACTCTACACCCCCGTCCGTCAGCGGTTCAACTCAGATTTTGCAATTGGCCGCCAGATCTGAAGATCCGAAACGCTCCGGCATGCCGTTGACGGCGATGCTGCGGGGCGCCTCGCGTTATCTCATCCCGGCCCCTTCTGAAACGCAAAAATTCGCGATCAGGCCCTATCCGCGCCTTGCCGAAGCCCTTGCCGCCTCCTTTTCAGCGTCGCGGCGTTTCATCTGCTCGCGCCTGTCCGAACGCCGTTTCCCTCGGCAAAGGCCCAACTCAATTTTCACCATTCCCCTTTTGAAATAGCAGCTCAACGGAACCAGCGTCAGCCCTTTCTGCTCCAGTTCGGCTGCAAGCCTGGCCATCTCCCGCCTGTGCAACAGCAGATTCCTGGGCCTGTCAGGCTCGTGGTTGAACGCGCCGCCGCACTGATACGGAGCAATGTTGACATGGAGCACCAGGTTGCGGCCCTCAAACCGCGCAAATCCTCCGGTCAGGGCAATCTGGCCCTGGCGGATGGATTTGACCTCGGAGCCCTTGAGCGATATCCCGGCTTCCAGCCTGCGGAGAACAAGATAATCGTGCAGTGCCTTCCGGTTTGCCGCCACGGGACGTCCGCCGCTGTCGGACGCGCTCATATGTCAAACGCAAAATCCGGGATCACAAAAATCCGGGCCGGAGTATCGAGGCTGAATCAGAGTTCCTCGCTGCCTATTTCTTCGGAGGGAGGCAGATCGGGCTCGGTGAAGCTCATTTCAGCCACGAGCACGCCATCTGCTATCTCCCTTAGCGCAATATCCACCTTTTCTTCATCCGGAGAGGCCGGTTTGACATATGGCCTGAAGCCGGCATTGAGCTGCCTCACCCTCTTGGCCAACATGTTGATCAGCACCGGGATGCTGGGCACCCTTTCCTTTGCCCTCGCGATCAGTTCCTCGTTCACAACATCACCTCCGGATTACCCGTTCCCCGAAAAAAAGGACGGGACGCACTTTAGGCGTCCCGTCCCATTGTGTCAACATCTCAGACTCAGTACATGTCTCCGCCGTGCGGCGCGCCGCCTTTCGACTGCGGCTCTTCGGACGGGATTTCCGTGACCAGGCACTCCGTGGTCAGGAGCAATCCGGCTATGCTGGCCGCATTCTGGAGAGCGGTGCGGGTTACCTTCGCGGGATCGAGCACGCCGTCCTTCATCAGGTCCCCGTACTTGCCCGTGGCTACGTTGAAGCCGAAGCTTCCCTTGCCCTTCTTGACTTCCTGCACCACCAGAGCGCCCTCCATTCCGGCGTTGTTGACCAACTGCCGGAGCGGAGCCTCAAGGGCCGCCTTCACTATGTTGACGCCCACCAGCTCATCGCCCTGCAGGCCAGTATTTTCGAGAGCGGCCTGGGCGCGGAGCAGCGCGACGCCGCCGCCCGGAACAACGCCTTCCTCCACAGCCGCCCGCGTGGCATGCAGAGCATCCTCGACCCGTGCCTTCTTCTCCTTCATCTCTGTCTCGGTCGCAGCGCCCACATTGATCACCGCCACACCGCCGGCGAGCTTCGCAAGGCGCTCCTGCAGCTTCTCGCGGTCGTAGTCAGATGTGGTTTCCTCAATCTGCTTCTTGATCTGGGCAACCCGACCCTGAATGTCCTGCGTCTTGCCGGCGCCTTCAACGATCGTGGTGTTTTCCTTATCCACCACAATTCTCTTCGCACGGCCGAGGTCCTCAAGCTTGACGTTCTCAAGCTTGATTCCCAGATCCTCGGTCAGGCACTTGCCGCCGGTCAGGATCGCGATATCCTCGAGCATCGCCTTGCGGCGGTCGCCGAAGCCGGGGGCCTTCACGGCGCAGCACTGCAGAGTCCCGCGCAGCTTGTTAACCACAAGCGTCGCAAGAGCCTCTCCCTCGACCTCCTCGGCTATCACCAGCAGCGGCTTGCCGGTCTTGGCCACGTTTTGCAGCAGGGGCAGAAGGTCCTGCAGGCTGGAGATCTTCTTCTCGTGAATGAGTATGTAAGCATCCTCCAGCACCGCCTCCATGGTGTTGGGATTTGTGACGAAGTACGGGGAGAGATACCCCTTGTCGAACTGCATGCCCTCGACAACCTCCAGGGTCGTCTCGATGCCTTTGGCCTCCTCCACGGTAATCGTCCCGTCCTTGCCCACCTTGTCCATGGCATCGGCTATGATTTCGCCGACTTCCTTGTCGCCGTTGGCCGAAATGGTGGCCACCTGGGCGATCTCCGTGTGTTCCTTCACCTTCTTGCTCTGCTTGGCCACATGCTCGACAACCAGTTCGGTCGCCTTGTCAATGCCACGCTTCAGGCTCATGGGGTTGGCGCCCGCCGTAACGTTCCTGAGGCCTTCACGATAGATAGCCTCCGCCAGAAGCGTCGCGGTCGTGGTGCCGTCGCCGGCGTCATCGCTGGTCTTGCTGGCCACCTCGCGAACAAGCTGCGCGCCCATATTTTCAAACGGGTCGGGCAGATCAATCTCCTTGGCCACGGTCACGCCGTCCTTTGTGATGGTCGGCGAGCCGAACTTCTTGTCCAATATGACATTTCTTCCGCAGGGGCCGAGCGTTACAACCACGGCCTTGCTGAGTTTCTCAACGCCCGCCAGTATCGCCTGCCGGGCCTCGCTGGAATATTGCAGTTGCTTGCCTTTATCCGCCATGGAATCCTCTCCTTTTCAGGTCGACCTTTTCACGAGAGCATCAGCTCTCGACGATCGCCAGAATATCCTCTTCGCTGATGATCTTGTATTCCTTGTCGTTGATCTTGACCTCGGTGCCTCCATATTTCGGCATCAGGACCTTGTCCCCGACCTTGACATCCATTTTGATGATCTTGCCTTCCTTGTCCGTCTTGCCGGGGCCAACAGCCCTCACTATCCCCTCCTGAGGCTTCTCCTTAGCGCTGTCGGGTATGATGATTCCTCCCTTTACTGTTTCCGCCTCGGCAAGGGGCTCAACCAGCACCCTGTCCTTCAGCGGCTTAATCTTCAGGTTGCTCACTCTTCACCTCCTGTTTTTAATATATGTCAACCGTGCCGCCGCGAAAAACGGTCGGTCGGCTCACTTCTTCTTTCTGTCGTCGTCAACAATCTCAAAATCCGCGTCTATCACATTCCCGTCTCCATCCTTTTTCCGCTCACCACCTCCCTTTCCCGTCTCCGATCCACCCTTGCCGCCGCTCTCTCCTTCGTTGGCCGATGATGCAGAGCCCGCCGACGATCTCGCGCGCGAGTACAGCTCGGCGGAGACTGCCTGCATGGCGTTTTCGAGCGCCTCCATCTTGGACTTGATATCGCCGGCATCCTTCTGTTTGAGCGCAGCCTTGAGATCGTCCAGCGCAGACTGAGCGGCGGCTTTCTTGTCCCCGCTTATCTTGCTACCCTGCTCCTTGAGGAGTTTTTCTACCTGATATGCCAGGTTGTCTGCCCTGTTGCGCAGTTCAGCCTCCTCGCGCTTGCGCTGATCCTCAGCGGCGTGGCTCTCACTCTCCTTGATCATCCTGGCTATCTCCTCCTTGGAGAGCCCGCTGGACGCCGTTATGGTTATCTTCTGCTCCTTCCCCGTTCCGA
>Ga0272448_1002287_pt1 | contig 24210 bp, 25 predicted proteins | sample YNPCB0191_FD_202220 | JGI IMG/M metagenome (GOLD analysis project Ga0272448, IMG submission 202220) | Hot spring sediment microbial communities from Yellowstone National Park, WY, United States - YNP-CB-019-1 | ecosystem: Environmental > Aquatic > Thermal springs > Hot (42-90C) > Sediment... | reverse complement strand
ATACTCCTCGTAAGATACACAAACGAACAACTCTACAACCAATACAAAAACGCTTATATCCACAACAGACCATTCACTAAAACAGGCACAGCACAAAAAGCTAACCTATAACTGCACACGACCAAAAGTTTTACTGAATGATTCATAATGACTGCTGGCTGCCATCATCAAAGTCTCCTAAAGTAGTTTGATTGTCGAAAAAATAAACGCCAGCGGAAGAAGTTGATCTTTAGGCATGTATGAACCAATACATTTTTCAAGACATGCTTTGAGAGTGGATTCTAAGGTTGGATTTTGATGACGACATAGACTTGTATTTTTCGCAGCTTTCATTCTTCTCATCTTTAAGACCCAACCAGTTATCTGACATTTCAAACCTCTCAAATTGAAGCTTTATGCAATTACCGCTGTGTTTCGCCTCAAATTGTTTTAAACCTCACGAAAAATGCTAAGACTTTACTTAAAAAAGTTTCCAAAAATATGTCATAAAATTTATTGTCTTTATTGCAACAGTTAATATCAAAAATTTTGAGCATGCAGTTGTAATTGAAAATAATTTGAGACCTTGAAAAAACTTGCATCAGAGCAGAGAAGCTCAGTTTCCCATCACTCTTGGTGGTTTCCTCTTTCTTAAATAAATAGAATGGAACTTAAGCAATTATAAATTTGATAGCGTGGTTGCTTCTTCCTTTTTTGTTCAAAAAAATAAACCAAATCCAGAATATGATTAAGCTTTGAAAAACTTAAGATTTGGTTTCGAAATTGTGTCAGAACCATCTAAACCTTAAATTCTTTCAATATAAGGGAAAGAGATATCATCAATGATAGATTTTTGGAGATTTTAGATCATTTTTGTTTATTTTGCATTGGAAATCTTTTCATCAGTTCGCGTTTCCCTTTTATTCTCTCTATCCGTGGATTCTTCTGAATTGACATTGTTGCTCTCAAAGCGGCAATTCCATTCTGAGATGTGACGGATCTGCTGGAAGTAAGACTTGATAGGTCAGAAATTTCCTTTTTTATTTTCATTAATTGATTACGCCTAGCTAGGGCTTTTTCGCTAAGAAGATAAACTCTTTTTTTCGGTTCCTCCACATAATTTCGCACATTTTTCACATATGCTGTTCCATGTTCCATGTTTCTTAAGATTTCTTTTATGTTTGTCTTCATACTCAACATTGCTCACCTTCAATTCTTTACCAATCAATCTTTTTGATTACTGTTTAATGCCTTTCAACTCCTCTGCTGGGATTGTGGTGGTTTTTCCTTCTGGCGACTTTAAAGTAAGCGACCCATCAGGGTTCATTGTGGCGCTACTTCCGTTTGGATAGTTAACTACTGTACTGCCGTCAGGTTTAGCGACGCCTGAATAACCTTCAGGTGTCTTAAAGGAGCCTGAGCTGTCAGGGCCTACGTTGACATTTACCCCGTCAACATCAGTAAAATCTATAGAACCATCTGGTTTTATAATGGCTGAATTTCCCTCTTTATCTTTTACTGTCATTTTTCCGTTGGAATCAATGTCAACCGTTCTTCCGTCATCTAGTTCAACGTGTCCTTCTGTCAGGTTACCTTCTTTATCAATACTTATTGCTGAACCATCTTTCTCTTTAATAGAGATCGATCCGTCTCTACTCATGATTGTTGATGATCCATCAGGAAGATTAAATGACATTGATCCGTCCTTCTCAATGGTTCCTAATGTTCCATCAGGCAACTTAGCTGACATTGTTCCGTCTGGATGACCAGTTATTTGAGTGCCTTTATTATCTATTATTGATCCATTTAGATTACCATTCTTATCCGCGGTCATTGATCCTCCATAAGCTGATGTAAAAGTCCAAGTTCCGTCAGGATTCTTCGTTGCAGTTATGCCCTCCAATTGTGGACCAAAGGTTTTGCTGACTGTTTCAAAATTAGAATCGAATGTCTCCGATGATCCATCAGTCTGAGTAAGCGTATACTGTTCACCACCTGGATGGATAGTGACACTTTGTCCGCTCGGAGCCTTAACTATACGAGTACCATCAGGATAAATTGTGTCAACTCTTCCATCAGGCATGTTAGTGACAGTCGTTCCATCTGGATAAGTTGTCTCTAATGTTCCGTCCGGAGTGTAAACCTTCTCTGTGCCATCGGGGTAAATCGTGTAAGTTGAGCCGTCTGGACTTTCTCCATAGACTGTGCCATCTGTATACTTAGTTCCTACTGTGCCGTCGGGTAATTTTTTCACAGCTGTTCCGTCCGGATTATATTGGAGGGTTGTTCCAGGCGGATCATTTGGGTCCGTTGAGGGTACAGGTACTCCATAAGTTGGAGGTGCTTCATAAACTGGTTCCTCTTCGGGAGGGGCTTCCATAGCATCTTCCCAAACATCATCCACTATTTCACCGCCGCCTATACCGCTGATTATGCCTGAAAAACCGTCTGCAAACAAATGGTGAGCTTCTTCAAAATCTTGGGTGATATCGATTAGCACTCTTATCATTGGCAGATTGAAATAGAATGAGGCCAATCCGTCAATAATGTACAATCCTATTGCCACAGGAAAAGATGATACCATAGCAAATGTTCCGTAAGTCGGCATTGAAGGCGGACCTATTCTAAGCCGGTTATGCAGAATGTTCGTTAAAACAACCAAGACTACACCGGCCCAAGATAGGTAGAAACCAATTTGGAAGAAGGACAAATAGAAAAGAAAACTTGCCTTTCCAGTAGAAATTAAATAGCTTATAGTGGGTGACACCATGAAAAGCACTAGCCCAACAACATAAAAGAGCACATACTTCATTTTCTGCATTCTAAGGCTACCAACAAACATAAGAATCATGCTGACTATAACAAGAAGTGGAGCTCCAGGATAATAATCAGGCATGCCCCAATATTTTCCTGAAGTAGCCATTAAATTCTGAGGCTTCAAAACTGCGATGCTAAGATATTTTGGCAAAGTATCCGGGTACTCGCCTGTAGCCAAAGTAAGCCCATTTCCGAAGGGCAAAAGAAGCCCAATGATTAGAAGAGCTCTGCCAATTATGGGAAGCAAAAAAGCAGCAAAAGATTGCCATGGCCGAACAGGAATTCTTAAACGCCCAAAAACCTTCATAACAAGCATGCCTGCAATTATAGCCACCACGACTCCGATTGCGCCGTCAACAAGAAACCCAACCCCCAAACCAACAACCAACGCAACAATGGTTGGAATGCGTTCCTGAAACTTTTTGGTTGAAGACACTGGTCTTCTAGAAAATCCTCCTTTAATGTCTATACCACGATTAAAATTTCGCATAATGATTCCAGCATCTGATATCAAATGAGTTTTAATGGAAGTAGAATATCTTTAGCACTTTATATAATTTATCATATGAATAACTAATGGCGTTATGTATCCATATATTTGGGAATTCGCACGTTATCATTTACAACTTCTATAAATGGTATCTCCAAAAACACGCGAATTTTATTCCAAGTTCGTTGACGCTAATGTAATCTTCTTTTTAAAAACGAAAGAATGAAACATCTCGATGCATGTAGATTCTTCTTAAATGACAATATAATAGACAAGCCTAAAGGCGAGACAGTAAAAAAGCTTAGCATGTTTATAACCAACAAAAATGATGATGTTGTTCGCTTTTTAATATTATTGTTCTGTTCAGAGACTTTTTTATGTAACAGGTGCTGAATGTTTCCAGAAAGTTTTTAAATGCCTCTTGTTTAGCATTAACGATAAATATCTTAGTTGTTATCACTACGAAAGCAATATGCTAGTGTGGAAGGTGTAAAGCAACGTTTAACGTGGTTACCTTAACAGATTCGGTTCGGATACCTCCAGACAAGTTTGGGGGACCGTTACAAAACGTAGCGAAAGAACAACTTAAAATAAAGTATGAAGGAATCATCGACGAAGAACTTGGTTACGTAATAGCTGTAACCAACATCGATGTGTCTCCAATTGGAAAAATAATTCCAGGCGACGGAGCTACCTACCACAAAGTTACTTTTTCGCTCCTAACATTCTACCCGAAGATACAGGAGATTGTGGAAGGCGAAGTAGTCGAAGTCGCAGATTTCGGCGCATTTGTAAGGGTTGGGCCTGTAGACGCATTGATACACGTTTCGCAAATAATGGACGACTTCATTTCCTACGATGATAGACAAGGAGTCCTCATGGGCAAGGAGACGAAACGAAAAATTTCAGTCGGAGACTTTATGCGTGTCCGCACAACCGCTGTTTCCTTGGGACACGGCGGCAGCTTCGGCAAAATCGGCGTAACTGCTAGGCAACCGTTCTTAGGAAAACTTGAATGGATCGAAGAAGACATAAAGGCGGCGAAACCTGCGGCAGAACAAAAAATCGAACCAAAAGATAAAACCTAAAAGAGGCAACATGTATGGTTGATAGAGCTTGTAGGAACTGCCACCAGATTTCTGATACTAACGTGTGCCCTGAGTGTAAATCTATGGATTTAAGTGATGATTTCAGCGGCATCGTCATCATCGTCGATCCGGAACATTCTATAATTGCAAAAGTAATGGGCATTAATAAGAAAGGACGGTATGCTGTTCGAATAAGGTGATATACATCCGTTTTTTAACTTCAGATCTTCGCGAAGAACTGAAGATTCCCTTAGGTTTGCTGATTCAAGGTTCCTATAAACAGACTATGATGAAATTGAGGAAAATAATAGCCGAGTATAAACCAGCAAAGATCGTATCTGTAGGTGATAAAGTCACTGAAAACATAATTAAAAGTGGAATACCTCTGAACGTGGCAATTATAGATAACAAGGTCATGCGAAAACCTGTTAAGCCACTAAACTTGAAGACCAGCCGATCTTTTAACGTCAAGAACCCCGCTGGAACCTTAAACGACGAGGCCTTTCAAGCCATAGCTGAAGCTGTTAATCTTGAAGGTTTAACTTCCGTGCAAGTTGATGGTGAAGAAGACTTATTAACGCTCGCAGCTATCATGTCATCACCTGTTAATTCAATTGTGGTTTATGGTCAGCCAGAGAAGGGAATTGTCGTTGTATCTGTCACTGAGGATGTTAAGAAAAAAATCAATGGCATCATTGAACGTATGGAGAAGCAGAATTAGAAAAGCTAAAGTATATGAGCTGAAATTTTGAAGATACCTTAGGGTGAAAGCAGTGAAGATCGAAATCGTCGAAAAGCAACGAAATGAACTTCTTAAAAGAAACGAAGTTGAATTCCATGTTGACCACGAAAAAAGTGGAACCCCATCACGCATGGAAGTAAAGCAAAAGCTTGCTTCAGTTCTTGGTGTCGATGAGGCAAAAGTGTTTGTGACAAAACTCGTTACAAAAACAGGAAGCATGACATCCGTAGGCCGAGCAAACGTTTATGACTCTGCTGACCAAGCGAAGATCATTGAACAGAAACACATAATACTAAGGAACTCTCCAAAACTTGAAAAGAAGGAGTAAAGGCAGTATGTCAGAAAAACCTGCGCCAAAAAAGAAAAAAGGTAAATCCGTTTCAAGTTACTATAAGATTGAAAAAAACGGGATAGTGAGAACGCGGCCAATCTGCGATAGGTGCGGTCCAGGATATTTTATGGCTGATCATGGCAACAGATACTCTTGCGGGCACTGCGGCTTCACAAGATACAAAACTGAAGGCGCCCAGACAAAATAGCGGTGCCTATGTTTTTTCAGAGTTTTGGATTTGTTCTGGTTTAGATTCTTCCTTTCGAAAAGCATCATAAAATTGAAAGAATGAGACTGCAAGCAAGAGCACTGACAACACAATTATGATGTTTCGAACGTCTGAATATTGTGTGAGGCCTTCGAACATGGGCAGAAACATTGTCCAAGCGTAAACCACAAGAAGAAGTGAACATGCGGCTGCCATTATGTTGAAAAAGTTTATTCTAGTTTTTGTCAATCCGAAATTTCCTCGCCTTGCAAACACCAATAATCGTTATGGTTAATTCTGTCTTATTAATGATTCTTCAAAGTCGTCTACAAATAACTCATAAGGTTTATGACAGTGGCAGTGAATATGCTTTTGATTGGTGAAATAAATGAAAATTGGTCTCGTCTCTGATACGCACGATCGACTGCCTTTCATAGATAAGGTAGTTCAAAGGCTAAACAATGAAAATGTGGATTTAGTTCTTCACGCTGGAGACTACAGTGCGCCATTCGCCGCTTTACGGTTTAGTTCACTAAAGACTCAGATGATTGGCGTTTTCGGAAATAATGATGCTGAAAAAGAACTTTTACAAAAAAATTTTATGAAAATTGGTAAAAACATCAGTGGAAAATTCGCGGAGGTCAGAGTTGAAAATTTGAAAATTGCGTTGCTCCATGGCGAAGAAACAGACTTACTTGAATCCATCATTGACACGTCAGCCTTTGATGTGGTTGTTCATGGGCACACACATCAAGCCTCAATTCGAAAACAAAACAAAACCTTAGTAGTTAATCCAGGTGAAGCTTGCGGTTACCTTACTGAAAAAGCGACTATAGGAATACTTTGCACTGACACCATGAAGGTAGAATTGGTTTCAATATAATCTCAATGTGAAAGTAGTAGCCAGAAAATAATCTGACAAACGGGTAAGCTTTAAATGACGGCTGTTAATGACACTTTTTCTGCTATGTCGAAAACATTATCTAAATTAGGACGAAAAACTCTGAGTTTAGCCTTAATTTTCAATTCTTTGATAAGCCTAACTTTTGTCGTCAGTAATCTTGTTTCATCATACCCAGCTACAGTTGGAGAACAACCATATTGGTTTTACTTAATTGGTAATTCCGTTTATCTGTTCGTGTTCATAGCATCCATCCTCAACATTCTTCCAGCGAAGCTACTTGGAAAAGTTGACTTAGGGAGAATTTGGTTTCATCATTACGTCTATGGGTTCCTTGCGAGCTCAGTATCTCTTACGCTTATGGTTATCTTTGCTCCTACGTACGTCCTAGTTTTTCTTATGCCTTCTCTTTGTTTTCAAGCGGCAGGTCTGCAAATGTTTCTAATTTTTTCAGCCTTGTTTTTTGTTTATGGCGGTCTAACTCTTGTGATAGACGACGTTCGCGACGTTTCAGCAAAATTAGGTAAAGTATTTGACAAACTTAAGATTCGAGCTTACAAATCCAGCAGATCTCTTCAAAAGATGCATTTGATTAGTAGTTTAGCAACCTTGTGCGTCTCGTTATCTCTCTACGCTTCGCTTATAGAAAAGATCATACAAAGCGAGATATGGATCATACAAAACATTACTGCAACGTTTTTTGCCACAAGCCTATTAATCACAGGTCTATGGGGATTAAGGGCTATCAAAGCCAAATATTGGTTCACAAAGTTATATCAGGACCTCGCCCGATTGGAACCTATATTGCTGAAGACATGAAATTTTTTAACTAATGCAGATAAGTTCTTTTTGTTTCTTTAGCAGCAGCTTTGTGGGCTTCGCGGATAGGCTCTGGAATTCTATGACCTGCAAGACAGTGTTTCACGATTTTTATTGCTGTCCCTAATGAAATTTTATGTCCAACACTGATAAAAATTGGCTTTACTCCTAGTTTCGTGTATAAAGCTGCGCCAATTGTAATGTTGCCATCAACTATGGGTTTCCAATCCTCTTTCTCAGTTTCTCCGATCTTGCCAAATAAAAGAGTCTTGGCTACACCTATCGTTGCCATATCGAGAACAAGACCCAAGTGACTGGCAAGCCCAAGTCTTCTAGGATGAGCAATCCCGTGGCCATCAACAAGAAAAACGTCTGGTTTTACTGAAAGCAAACGTATGGCTGAAATGACTGGGGGAATCTCTCTGAATGACAGAAAAGTTGGAATGTACGATGTTTCAATTGGTTGACAAGAAGTTTTTACCTCTACTACTTTTAGTGTTTCATAATCCAGAATTGTCGCAGAGCCAATTGCAAGACTATCAGTATAAGCAACGTCTAAACCGCCAACAAGCTTTATTTGCCTTGGCAACTGGTCTATGCATATTATCTTTTTTGAAAGCGACTTCTGTAGATTTTCCGCCTCATCAATAGTTAACTTGGAGGAAAAAGCAAATTCTGATGGCTTCACGAAACGTGGCTTCCCCTTGTTCTTTTTTACTCCATTATTTCAGCTCTAACTCCAACAAAAACAGGACCTGTTGTTTCGATTTTCTTTTTTCGGTTCATAATGAACCTTCTGGCTTTGTCACTTACTTTCACGTTGATGTCGCTTGGGCGTTTAGCCATGCGCACCCAAATGTCGAAGCCTTTTTGACCTTTGGTAACAGCTTCTTCGATTCCTGCGGCTGCTTTGGCTGCTATGCCGTCGATGTATCTGATTCCAGTTGGAACACCTTTTTCACGAGCGGTGTTTATGAATTCAATGTTGACCATTCCTTTCATTGGTATTCCTAAAACATTGCCATCATAGACAACAATTTGGTTTAAAGCAGCTGCGCCTAGAAGCTTCGCTTTTTCTTCGTTTTCGTACAGGTAAACCTTTACACGTTTATCAAAGATTTTTCCATCATATATTAAGAACTCGCAGGGGCTAGGTGCCTCCTCATTAGACAAGGCTATGTCAAGCAGATTCTTCATTATTTTTTTTCCTTCCTCGGTTTTTGGTTCTGATTCGAGGCTAATTAGATGTGCAATTTCTTGGTCTGACAGTTTGAGCTCAGCAAAGAATTGGGGATAAACTAGCCTTCGGATGTCCGTCTCGTTATGAAGTAGCATTGCTACTCTTTCAACGCCTATTCCGACGTTCAAAACGGGGGTATCAAGATCGTACTTGGCTAGTGCGATTGGACTGTAAATGCCGTAGTCTACTACTTCAATCCACTTTTTTGAGGAAGGATTAAAGACGAACCCCTCATATTCCATGCTAGGCACGTAGTATTTTGAGGTTACCTTTTTTTGGACAAACTTGAACTGGTCGAACCCAAGAGGTTCCAGCAAGGATCTCGTAATTTCTTCGCCTTCGCTTACATCTATGGTTTCCTTCATTACCACGCAGCTGGCAGAGTGGTGAACACGAAGATGTGTTGGGTCTTCTCTCTGTTCTCTTCGAAATCTGATGTCAACCGAAAATAGCTTCAAAGGCAGATCAGATACTGGTCGTAGGGCTTGAAGGGTTAAAAACCATGCTGTAGTAATGTGAGAGCGAAGAGTAAGTTTGGAAGCCACGGGGAGAAGAGACTTAAACTCGGGAAAAATATCAGAGATTACACGCATCGCCACAGTGTCGGAAACGCCAATTGAGTCAGCTATTTTTTCAACAAGATCATCTGAATCAATTTTTCCTTTTTTGTAGTCCCGAAAAACCTTTTGTAAATTCAAAACCTTAGTTTCAGTAACTTCAACACCTAGCTTTTTCATTTTCTCAAGCTTGGCCTTACCTAAACCAATGTCTGGCCGTGGAAGAGTAGCAAGATAATAGCAGCGGTCAAGAATGATAGGAGCTTCTGGGCCATACTGCTTATAGATTTCGGTCTCTTCCAAAATTACGGGATTAAAAAATTCATTGAACCCTAGATTCAGAAAAGCAGTTCTCAGCCTTTGGATAAGGTCATAAAGTGGGTGGGAGGCACCTTTAGTTACAGGTGTTTTTATCTCGTGTTCAATAGGTTTTGGAAACAAGTTTGCGCTTTCGCGCCATACTTTTTCGAAGCCTTCTTCCTTGACTCTTTTTAAGATATCTTTTGGATCAAATAGGCCCATTTTTTCGTTTCGCCTCTAGTCTTCTTCTAAGGTCTTTTATTGAATTTTCAAGCTGACTTCTTCTGACTTCGATCGTAACGTCTCCTCTCGTGGCTTCGAGAACATGCCTAGCAACATCGCATTTTCTTCGAAGTTCATGAACCAAAATGTTGGCTTCATCAAGGTTCACTAGCTCCGCGTAAATTGTTTCCATTAGTTCAAGGTTTTGTAAGGCTTTCTTTATCCTATTTCGTCTCAAGTGATCCAATGTTTGACGCCTAAGCTCACCAATCACGTCTGCAAGTCCAAGAACATAGGGCGCAATTGGAACATTGATTTCTTCATGGCTGATAAACCGCCCTTCTTTGATGAGTGTGAAAAATATTTGAGCCTCAGCATATTCTTCGAAGGCTGAATCAACAGATCCCATATACACAAGACCGGAAAAATCGGCAGTCACATTGTGGAGATTATCAAGAAGCTCCTTAGCTTCAGCGAGTTTGGCTTTGGCCTCTTCAAATTTTTCTTTGTGCATGTGAAAAATTGCTGTTTTCGACAGACGGGTACATTTCCGCATGGCTGTCTGAACTTCTTGGCGTACAGCGTCCTTCTTGGCAAGTTCATCTTGAATTCGACTTAGTATTTCGTTTAACGACATTTGCCACACTTTCTAAATTAATTTATGAATGCGTTGGAGTGCATTGACGTTTCTTTGCTCTCTGCATTTAAGTTAAGAGCAAGTACGTCATCCACAAATAGACACTTTATTTTGGCATTTATCTTTTTAGCTTAACTGACATCTTAGATTTTTCCCGTCCAACAGTAGAGGCAAAGATCCTCTTTCATCAAGCCCTTGTTGTTTGGGGCCTCTATCACGGCTTTAACAAGGTCTTCGACGGTTTGAAATTTTAATGTTGTGAAGCCAATCTTCTTCCTAATTTCTTCAACCATAGTTTGGTACTCTGGGCTGCTCGTATCCAAGTATTTTTGTATGTCTCCTTCTGTCTTTTCCATTGCGTTCCAAGTGGCGAGGTCCTTCACTTTAGTTGACAAGTCATAAATACATGGAAACATCTGCGGAGGTGAAGCTATTCTGCCATGAACCTCTTTCGGATTATAAGGTAAAATCTTTTCATTTAGCAGGTCTCTGAGTTGAGTACCTCTTCTAATTGAGTCATCAACTAAAACTATTCGTTTGCCATTGATTATCTGGGGGTTCGGAACCTGCTTATAACGGGCAATCTGCTCTCTTCTTTCCTGAGTTGGTGGAATGTAGCTTCTCCCCCAGCCGGGCGTGTACTTAATTAAGGGTCGCCTTAATGGAATCAAAGAAGTTAATGCCTTTTTTATTATCTCTTCGAACTGGTTAACGTCAATTTTGTTTTCTTTGAACTGTTTCATTGCTTTAGAAACTTTTTCTTGAGCCAGTTCAATTTTTCTCTTAGCGTAACCAACAGAGTGCGCAAACCCTGAGTCGGCTATGCCAAGCACAAGATCTGCTTCCACATCGTCCTTTTCAGCTAAAAAACCTCCACATCTTTCCCTTACGATTTCGGCGTTTATACCATAGTAGTCGGAGGATGGAAAGCCAAAATAAACATGAAGAAAAGTGCAGAATTTTTTCTTAGATGGCACGTTGGCTCTTGTCTTTACTCCTGACTCGTCTATGGAAACTATTTCTAGGTAATCGAGAAATTTGACAACATCATATCTCAAGTTTGGAAAGGCTGATGTCTCAGAGGCTATTGCCCAATCGTTTCCTCTGTTTCCAAGTATCAGAGGGAAGGTGCTGCCAGCCGCGTAGATGCTTCTTTCATTTTGCGAGAGAAGAAGGAGAGATATTGTTCCTTCGATTTTGCTATACATTGTTTCTATTCCGTCAATGATGTTTTTACCTCTTCCAATGAGTTCACCGACAATTTCAGTTGGATTTGGTACAGTTTTGCCAGCTGTAACTCTGGATTTTTTGAAAGTCACACCTTCGTTTATCAATTCGTTGTAAAGCGCCTCAGCGTTTCGGATAACTCCAGATGTGCAAAGGGCAAAGGTGCCATTTTTCGATTCAAACTTAATTGGTTGCTCATCTGGGCTATCGCTAATGACTCCAATCCCAATCTGCCCTTGAATCCTCTTGTATATTTCTCGCATTTCAGACTTGAATTGGCTGTTACTAATGTCACGGCAGACAAGTCTCACATCACCATCAAGATAGGCTAAGCCGCCAATTTCTGTTCCAAGATGGGAGTGATAATCAACTCCTACATAGAGGTCTCTGGCAAGGTGATTCTTTGATACAACACCGAATAGCCCACCTAACATAGCCTTTTCAGCCTCTAGTTAGAACCGTTATGAAACGGGTATAAACGACTTTTGCACAAGACCATGTTAATGTTCAATGAATCAAAATTTTTGTAACTATTGCATCCGCCATATCCTGCGTAGTAGAGGTTCCGCCCATATCGTAAGTTCGAACTTTTCCCTCTTTCAAAACCGCTGTCACAGCTTTTTCAACAAGGTCTGCTTCTTTAGGTAGATTTAGGTAATCAAGCATCATTTTCGCAGCAAGAATTGTCGCAATGGGGTTTACGACGTTTTTTCCTCCATACTTAGGTGCAGACCCGTGAACGGGCTCAAACATTCCGTAGCTGTCACCAATGTTGGCCCCAGCAGCAAATCCGAGTCCCCCAACAAGCTGAGCTGCCTCATCGGAAAGAATGTCGCCAAAAAGGTTAGTTGTAACTATGACGTCAAATTTTTCAGGCTCCTTAATTAGCCGCATAGCCATTGCATCAACATGAACCTCATCAACTGTTACTGAAGGGAATTCTTTGGCAACTTTCATAACAGAGTCCACGAAGATGCCGTCTGTCACACGCAAAATGTTTCTTTTGTGCACACATGTTACGTGCTTTTTACGTTTCAAGGCAAGCTCGAACGCAAGATTCGCAATTCTTTCAGAAGCTTGCTGAGTTACAACACGTAAAGCAACGCCTTTATCTGAAGATAACAAAAACTCGTGTCCAGAATAAAGGCCCTCAGTGTTTTCTCTTAACACAACAAGATCAATGTTCGGCTTTATGGATGGGACACTCGGTAGACTTTTACATGGTCTTACATTCGCGTATAGGTTGAATGTTTTTCTAATCGTTACCGCAGCACTTGGCGGTGCCCCTGCTTCTTCGGGGGTGGTCATTGGGCCCTTTAGGCATGCACCGGTTTTTTTGAGCATGTCAAGCGTTTTCTGTGGAACATTTGTGCCATATTTGCTTATACAATGGAAACCTGCTTCGCCTTGAATAAAGTCGAATTTTACGTTTTTCGATACCTTTTGTACAGCATTAAGAACCTTTAGAGCGGCTTCAGTCACCTCTGGTCCGATGCCGTCTCCTGGCAGCACTGCGATTTTGAAATTTTTACCCAATTCAGCATCACTTTTTGTTTAGTTTTTTGTGATTGTTGTTTATGTTTTCATCTTTAAAGACGTCATGAGAAATATGTTTTATTCTCGCTTAAGTCTTGAGTCAAGAATATAGTTTATAATGTCGACGCAGGACATTGCAAGGTAAGGTTTTTTTCCAATAGAAATTTTTGCGCCAAAACGTAAAGCGAATTTTTCGTCTTTCATTGGCAGGCCAACTTGGTCGCCCAGTACAAAAACAGGATTTTCTCCTAAATTAACTTTCAAAACATCTTCTCCGCCTTCCTCTAAAATGAAGAGGTTCTGTTTTTGCCGGATTACATCTTGAAAACTTTCTTTACGTAGCTCGATGCCTTGGTGAACGCCGCCCGATAGCACCTTTCGCAGAATTTCTTCCCAAGTTTTTTCGTCGGTTCTCACATCCCTAAGTTTTTTGCCATCAAAGACTAGATGAACTGGTGGATGCGGAGGACCGTTCAGAATGACGTGGAAAATGACGTCGCGTCTAATTGCGCCTGACGTGAAAAAGGCTGCGAGAAGACACTGATAGACAACATCCAGTCTACCTGCTTCTCTAAGGGTTTTGAATTTACCGTCAGTTCTGCCTTTTCGGGAAAAAAGGATAAATTCAATCATACAAGGACTGTTCCTACAGTTACATAAAAAGGAATTAAAACTATAAGAATGTAGACATTATTCTTCGACTAGAACGCTGAACCTCCATTCTGGCGCATTGAAACTGCATTCTTGCCCCGTCTCTATGGTCTGAACTGGAATTTTTCGTCCTGAAATTATGTCAATGGCACGTTTAGAGGCAAAGAAGTCACGTTTAAATTTGAGGTGAACAGAATCCTGTTTTGACGGGAAGAAGACGAAGACCATTTTCTTTCCAGCTGATTCTCCCCACTTTATGTAGACGAACGAGTCTTTGTCAGGCTTCGACGAAGAAACCTCAACCCAAGGCTTCCATCCCGCTCCTCTGACGACAAGTTTTATGAACCTTTCAAAATCCGCTGTCCAGCTGTTTAGATATGGGTCACCAAGATAGGATCCGCACAAAACCACTTTGCCCTTTCCGACCGAAACTTCAGATATCAATGCGCCATCTTTGTTTTCAGCTAATATAATGCCCCTGTTTTTCTGCCATGGTGTCAGCCACTGAGCTACTTTGAGGCTTAGTTTCTCATCATCAATCATGGCGGATATACAGTCAGATTCAAGGCGGCGTCTTCCAAGCTCGCTTACTCCACATAAGTGCGCAGTGAAACGGTCTTCAGGGTACCTGTACAACCCTTCTGGGTTAAAGGCTCCGCATTCTGATTCGCAAACAAGAGTTCCTCCTTTTTTCACAAACTCTGCAAGAGCCTCTTCCACGGATTCGCTTGTAACTATCGTTCTTGGCATAAACAAGACTTTAAGCCCATGCAAGACATCAAGGTGTTCCTCTTCAACAACAATGTATGGCATTGATTGACGTGCCAAGCTTCGACAGTACCCAAGTAGGCCGCGCATTATCCGCTCAGCGCTACCTTCCTGTGCCCAAGCTAAATAGTAAGACTGAGGGCTAAACATAACTCCGATTTCAGACTTTGCAGGTCTATACTTAGCTATTAGGTCGCTGTATTCCTCAACGAGCTTTCCCGTTTCTTTCATGTACGCTAAACGTTCTTCTGCGAAACCATCAAAGCCTGAAATTCCGAAACCCCCTGACTCGCGACCAAAAACCTCGTCTCGCCAGCACCAAAACAATATTGTATTTGCGCCACAAGCTATTCCGTTCCAAATCCATCTTTGCTGGGAAAGGGCATCCACGTCAGCATAGATATTGAATCCAACCGCAGCCCGCCCGCCTTGAACCTCACTTAGCCAAACCAGTTTGTCCCGTCCTGCTGACTTAACAAATTCCACTCTCATCGCAAAGTCAGCGTCGTCCATGTTAGACCACTTAGGAAAACTTGAGCATCCAACTCCATCCAAGTCGTCTGCAAAGAACCAGTCGTTGCCTCTGTTAAGAGGGTGGTCGTAGCCACCCATTGAGCCTGGCCACAAAGCGCACGGAGAGGCAGCGTGAACAGTGACGGGGTGATCTATGTCTAAAGCCTTTATTACTTCGTAACGTGCCTTAGCATGCCTGTTGGCCCTCCAAGTGAGAAATCTTTCGAAAGCCATCATTTCTGTGTATGGTCTGTCAGGAAATTTTCCAGGCATCACCTCGTCGAACGTGCCATATCGTCTCTTCCAAGCCTTGTTCAGTCCTTCAAGCCCACCGTACTTGTCGCTTAACCATTTGCGGAAAGATTGTAGTGTGTAATCGCAGTAACAAACGAATCCGTCGGCTTGAACGTTCCATCTTAGCTCATTCCAAGCATCCCACCCTCTAAGGTTCGGAGCAGAACGGTATCTCGAAACAACTTCAGTGAAGAAATGCTTCATGTGTTCCCACACACCCGGGTTGTCAGTGCACCCTCCTGGAGTTATGCCAAAGTGGCATTCGTTACGATTTGAGGATACGACCTTTTGTCCCATGTGGTTAACCATCTCGCTTCCCGGCACTTCACGGTGAATCCAGTATGGCTGAATCTCTGCGATGGTGCTGAGGATTACGCCTAGCCCGTTTTGTTCAGCTGTCTTAACTAGGCGATCGTAATCGTCGAAAACGAAATGGCTCGGTTTAGGTTCAACCCAGCTCCACAACACCCAAAGCTGCACTGTGTTGAACCTAGATTGCTTGATTTTGGCGAAGTCTTTTTCCCAGTATTTGTCCTCTGGAAAAGGTGGACGATAATATTGAACTCCAAGATTCATACTGTCTCCCCTCAATCTTTTTTGTTCTTCATCAGTTGAAGGTTTTTCGTGATTAGTTTATTTAAAGTCGCCACTGACGTATGTGTCCTGTAACCATCAGCAGGCGTATTAAGGCAGTAATCGACCAGTTTTACAACAGTAGACGTAGCGACGTGCATTCTTGTATCAGACGAGGCATAGTAAATGTAGACTTCGCCATTATCCTTTTTTATCCAGCCATTACAGAATAAGACGTTTGACACATCTCCCACTCTTTCTTCACCTTTGGGAGCCATAAAATAACCTCCTGGAGAGGCAGTAACCTTCCAAGGCTCTTTTAGGTCGGTCATAAACATGTAAAGCACGTACCGTAAGCCGGCGGCGCAGCTTCGAACTCCGTGAGCAAGCTGAAGCCATCCCTTATCTGTCTTTATTGGCGGTGGGCCTAAGCCGTTCTTTACTTCCTTAATTGTGTGGTAGACACGGGGTTCGATGATTATTTCGTCCCGAACCTCAGCATTTTCTATTTCGTCAATTAAAGCCCAGCCTATTCCGCCGCATGAGCCGGCTTCAATAAATGTTTCTTGCGGGCGAGTATACAACGCGTATTTTCCGTTAACAAATTCTGGGTGTAACACTACGTTACGTTGTTGAGTTTTCGACTTCAAGTCTGGCAAGCGTTCCCACTTTATTAGGTCTTTTGTGCGAACAATTCCCGCTTTCGCTATGGCAGACGACAAGTCGCTAGGCGGCGCGTTTGGGTCTTTGCGTTCTGAACAGAAAATGCCGTATATCCAGCCATCTTCATGCTGAGTTAGGCGCATGTCGTAAACGTTAGTTTCGTCTCTATCAATGTCTGGAAGAGTAATTGGATAATCCCAAAAACGCCATTGGTCGATGCCGTTTGGACTTTCAGCAACCGCAAAAAATGATTTGCGATCCCAGCCCTCAACACGTACAACCATCAAATATCGATTGTTAAACAGAATGGCTCCGGCATTAAAAGTAGAATTTATTCCAAAACGTTGCAGCAAATTCGGATTAGTTTCATAGTCAAGATCGTAACGCCAAAAGATTGGGGCATGCTCAGCTGTGAGAATAGGATATTTGTAACGGTCATAAATGCCGTTGTAGTCATCAGTTTTTTCGTTTCGACGCATTATGAGCTGTTCGTAACTTTCAAATAGCACATTAAGCCGTTTGTCAAAATCTTTCTTGTTCATGGAATTCCCGTTTATTTTTTTGATTAGGTTAATATAAAACTATTTTAAGGCGTGAACAAGGTGGCTAAAAAAAGAAAATGTTGGGTGACGTACTGGAATCTGATTTGCGGCTCTTTTTGAGAGTCTCTAATGAAACTTGACATTTCATTTGTTACGGAAGATTTTTAGGATGACATGATGTCTACTTTAGAAGATGATAGCAATGATTAAGCGCGTTGAGAAACCTTGGGGTTGGGAAGAGTTTCTTATTGAAAACGAGTTCTACAGAATAAAGAGGCTTCATGTTAACGCAGGTTGCAGAAATAGTCTTCAACGTCACAGAGAGAAGGTTGAAACTCTGATCTATCCGGACGGCAAAATCGTTCATGTTCCTCCATTTAAGGTGCATAGGATAGAGGCGCCTCCGGACAAGGACTTGGAGGTCTTGGAGGTCAGCCATGGAGAAGATGAGGACGTTGAAAGGCTTGAAGATGACTATGGCAGAACCGAGAAAACTTAATTATTTGTCTTCAAACCACGGGTGTTGTTAACTATCGAGACTGCTTGGTTACTACTGTTTCCGAGATGACGTTGAACAATCTCTGGTTTTTGTTTGTGTTCATTAGCCAACCAATTATGCAGTCTAAAGGTAATAGGAAGGCTTTGCCGAAGCTTTCAAGGGCGGCGTACCCAAAGTCTATTGGTTGACCGTTCTGCCTCGTAACTTTAAGCTTCATCACCATCTTGCCAATTGACTGACCGTATGTTCCCTCCATGAATGTCCAGTATAGGAAATATACAATGTTGCCGAATCCAAACTCGACGAAGGGAATCCAGCTGAGCGGAAAAGGCATTATCTGCAGCCAAAGATTTGGCAACCTAAATAATGAAATGAAGATTCTTATTGGAGCAAGAAAAATCCCTAGTACTATCATGTCTATGATCCATGCTACAAATCTTTCTCCCCAGCCAGCCACAACTAACATGGACTTTGAGGGGCCTCTAACTGTTGCCCCACAGTTTGGACAGTACACGTAGTCTTCAGCTACTTGTGTTCCACAGTTTTTGCAATAAGGCATATTTTTCACCCACTATGCTATGTTGCATAAGATACCGTGTTTTTTTGCTATTTATTCGTTGCTTTGCTGTAAAGATTAAAATAAGTGGTTGATAAGAACAGTAGGATGCTGCCTTTGGAGCAATGAAAGGTGCTATGTATGGATCTTGAAAAACGCGTTGATTTGGTCATCCGGAACACTGAAGAGGTAGTTACACGTGAAGAGCTAATGGTTTTGCTGGAAACTGAAAGCAGCCCTAAGGCTTACTGGGGGTTTGAGTGTTCAGGGTTTATGCATGTCGGTATGGGGTTGATTCCTGGAGCTAAGATTCGTGACATGGCTGAGGCGGGGTTTGACTTTACGATTTTTCTTGCAGACTGGCATAGCTGGATAAACAATAAGCTCGGTGGATCAATGGAAAATATTCGTGTCGCAGGTGAATATTTTAAACACTGTTTCGAAGCTTTAGGTGTTACCTCTGGGAAGACTCGTTTTGTTTGGGCTTCTGAAATTGCCAAAGACATTGATTACTGGGAGAAAGTTGTTAGAATTGCCAAGGCATCTTCGCTGCTCAGGGTGAGAAGGGCACTTACAATCATGGGTCGCGAGATGGATGTTTCAGACATAGAAACAGCGTGGGTCTTCTATCCGTGTATGCAGGCGGCAGACATCTTTCATCTAGACCTTGATGTTGCAGCAGGCGGCATGGATCAGAGAAAAGCACACATGCTGGCCCGCGACATCGCCGAAAAACTAGACTGGAGAAAACCTGTGTGTGTTCACACTCCCTTGTTGCTGGGGTTGTTGAAGCCTGAGTATGCTGGTCAAGAAAAAGCCTTCGACGAGGACGCGGCTCTTAGCCGAAGAATAAGTTCAAAAATGTCTAAGAGCAAACCTGAAAGCTGCATCTTTGTTCACGATTCAGCTGAGGCGATTCGGCGAAAAATGAGGGAAGCGTATTGCCCACCCAAGATGGAGGAGGGGAACCCTGTTCTTGAGCACGCTAGATATATAGTGTTTCCACAACTCGGAGTCTTAGAGGTTCCAAGAGCAACCAAATATGGTGGGCCAATAGCCTTCGAGAACTACGAATCATTGAGGCAGACATACATGAAAGGAGAGGTTCATCCCTTGGATCTTAAGAACGGCGTTGCCGAGGCACTTGTGCAGATACTGAAACCAGTCAGAGAACACTTTACGAGGCACCAAGAGATACTTGAAAAAATGAAAAACATCGAAGTGACAAGATGAAGAAGTTACTCAAAAATACAACCCTCATATTTCCTTTTTTTGGCTATGCATAAACAATTTTTACCGCCCCTATTAGTTCTCCATTCCCTCCCCTGGGTTTCAAGTTATGCCTCGTATGATCTTGCTATGGATGCTGCTGTTTCGCTTAATGAATTTGCAATATGTGTTTGCAGACGGTATTAACAGATCTTGCTGCACGTTTATTTGGTTAATTTGTTTAATGTATAATTTGGCGAATAATTATGTCCGCGGTGACGCGAGACCGCGAGACGTGTCTTGAAGCCTAATGGTTTTCTCTTGGTCAGCGTGCCAAATCTTGCGGCTTGGCATAGCAGAATTAGCTTGCTCTTTGGATATCAGCCATATCAATGTGAAGTGAGCTTTTATTACCATGTCGGCACTGTTGTTGAGCTGGATGGGGCGAACAGGCATATTAGGGCTTTCACCTTACGGGCGCTTAAGCGTCTTCTCCAGAAAAAATGGGTTTGAAACATTGGCAGTCGCTGGGGCGTCATCAGAGCGTGTTTCGGAAGTAAGGAAGAAATTAGGTTGGCTTCCCGTGATCCTCGACGATTTCTTTTCGAGGTTCCCATCAATTGCGGGACATGTTATTGTTTTATGTAAGAAGCGGTAGTTCTTGCCAAAATTGAACTCATAAGAAGATAACGTTCACAGTCATGAATCAGTATTAATAAATACGGAAAGCGCAGTAATAATGGCATCTGAAATCAATTGAAGAAGATTGAAGTTGCGTATAGGTCACACACCTTTGTGTGGTCCACAAGCAAACAGTTAACATATTTAGAAAACATCGTGAAGGAAACCGCAACGAAAGCTCTCAATTACAATAAACCTGTAAATCAGTAAACAAGAGAACATTTGAAGACAGGAAAAAATAGCAGAAGAGAGCAAAACATCAAAACATTAATTATTTTAGGCAACGCATAATTTGTTATAACTAGAATTGGAAGATAAAAAAATTATGGATGGAATCATTGAATTTAGAAGGTTTCATGAAATACTATATTCGAGGCAAGACGAAAAGATAAATTATACAAAGAAGGGCTTTAGGCCAGCTAAAGTTAGGGCATATTTGATTCATAATATTCTCAGAAATTTCAAAAATGGTAACATTGCTGATATTGGATGCGGGGAAGGCTTTTTTCTAACTTCATTATCATCAAAGTTTGAAAAGTTGATAGGAATTGATTTTAGTCTTCCATCCCTTAAAAAACTTAAGCAGATTATTGACGACAAAAAATACGGTAACATCGACATAATCTTGGCTGATGCGCACGCTGTCCCAATAAGGGATAAAGTTTTCGATTTTGCACTATGCATGGAAACACTAGAGCATATTTATGATCCGCGAAGAGGGTTAATGGAATTGAGGCGAATTTCGAAAGACAAAATTCTGATAACCGTACCTTGTTACAGCAATGAAACAAGACGAAAAACAACTGATAGATTAGGAATTAGCATTACCGAATATCTGAAATCCATTTATAAAGTTACTAAAACTACACATATTCATTCTTTCTCAGAATCCTCTCTTCTAAATATGGTTGATGTGGCAGGGTTAAAAATTGAGGAGATGATAAGATTTGGGTTTGTCAGCTTTGCGTTTCATTTACTGGATAAAGCAATAAGCCTTAACATCAATCCGAAAATAGAATATGTTCTCACAAAGCTTGATATTATGCTTGGAAAAATCCCAATCTATAGATCCAGTCTTCTTTCCTGGGGAAATACAGATTGTTTGATTTTATTAAAAGTTTGAAAGATTTTTTTCATGGCGTTCAATTATAGTCAGCCTTTTAGACCTATACCTTCCGCTTCCTTTGTGCCGTGCATATAAAAACAAGATAGAGATGAAGGTACCTAAAGGAAAATGCACCGAGCCCCTCTATACACTTATCAGATCTCGTTCATTGTTCTAATGAACATTCATGTTCAGAACTTTTAAGATCGATTGAGGATAAATAAGAATGACTGTACAGGAACTCTGCGGGCCTAAATATTTCCGAAGCCAAAACCCTACAAAAGGTGTAGGATCCTACACCAAAACTTGTCACCAGCGTTGGAAATGTCAAGTTTAGGTGAGAGGAGAATCAAACGATCTGACAACAGCATAAGCTCCCCCATCCTTGAGGCTTTAGATGTGAAACACCATAAATACTCCAGAGACGTGCGCATGAAGCTTGCTGAGTTCGCTTCTAAGATGAGCTATAACGATTCCAGCCTAGAGTTCGAGATGTCAACCGGTGTTAGTGCGCCAGCATCCAAAAAGATTCCCCATACATGTCCCTTCCATATTTTTGCCTATAATCACACCTCACCTACTCAAGGAACATCATTTTCCCAATTCTGTGTTATGCATTACACGTTTAACTTTATATACTTTAATTGCTGTTTCTGCTTTGTCAAAAGCTGCTTAAGGCGATTACGTGATGGTTAATGAGAGGGTTTTGGTTGTCGGCTTAGGTGAGGTTGGTCGTCCACTATTTGACCTTTTACGGGAATGCGGCAGGTTTGAGGTTTACGGCTTCGATTTGAATGCTGGTAAGATGAGAGAGTTGGGGCAAGCTGCTCTGCCCAGCGAGGTTGATGTTATGCATGTTTGTATTCCATTTCAGGACGGAGAGGAGTTCATCAAAAATGTTGGTGAATACATCGGGCGATTTAGGCCTAAGCTGGTGATTATTAATAGTACTGTTGCGCCGGGCACGACGATGGAGATATATGAACTTTTTAGTGGGGTATGCCTTGTTGCGCATTCGCCTGTCCGCGGCGTACATAAGGGTCTGGATTATATGAGGTGGGAGCTTAAGCGGTGGATAAAGTATTTTGGAGGCGCGGATGAGGAGTCAGCCTATGCCGCGGCAAAGCATTTTGAGAAGGTAGGTTTGAAAACCAAGGTTTTGAAGAGCTGCGTGGAGACGGAGCTGGCTAAGCTCTTCGAGACTACGTATAGGGCTTGGATGATAAGCTGCTTCCAGGAGATGCATAGGATAAGCAGGCATTTCAGCGCAGACTTCGACGGCATAGCTGATTTTTTGGAGGATACGCACAGGGTGAGGCTTGATAGGCCCATAATGTTTCCAGGCGTCATCGGCGGACACTGCCTCATACCCAACACTGAACTCCTCTTGAAGGCCTACGATTCAGAGTTTCTACGCCTAATTTTAGAGTCAAATGAGAAGCGGAAGCAGGAGATAAAGGATAAGCATGTTGAGGACGAGGTTGAAAAGATCAGGGCAAGAGTGCAAGCTTTGGAGAAAGCCCTTCACTCTTCAGGGCAGGCGAAGATAGACAAGGGCGAAAAACTTGAATTTCCAAAGGAATGAATGAATTGGATGTAACGCTTGTTTTAGGCGCCCGCCCCCAAATCATTAAATCAGCCCCCCTCATTCACCTGGCAAGCAAAGATGAGAGCATCCATTTAGACATAGTCCACACCGGCCAGCATTACGACTATGAGATGACAAAAATCTTCTTCGAAGAACTAGAATTGCCGAATCCAATAGTAAACTTGAATGTTGGAGGTGGAACACACGCCCAGCAAACAGCAAAGATAATGACTCGCCTAGAAAAATGGCTGCAGAAAAAAAGACCTGACGTGGTGATAGTTCCAGGCGACACAAACTCCACCCTGGCTGGAGCCCTAACAGCCACTAAATTGCATATTCCAGTAGCCCACATAGAAGCCGGCGCCAGAAGCTACGACATGAAAATGCCTGAAGAAATAAACAGGCGACTGACAGACCACTGCTCCACACTCCTGTTCACACCAACAGAAAACTGTACAAAAAACCTACTAAAGGAGGGCATAAGCAAGGCAACAATTCGTCAAACAGGCGACACCATGTACGATGTGTTGCTGCAACAACTTCCAAAAGCAGAGAAAAACCCGATACTTGAACAATTGGGCATAGAGCCGAAAACATACGCGCTTCTAACAACCCACAGGCCTGAAAACGTGGACAACCCGGAAAACATAAAAAACATTGTGGAAGCAGCTATAAGGCTTAACTCGTTAACCATAATCTTCCCAGCACATCCAAGAACACAGAAACAACTCAGAAAAGTTGGACTCCTCCGCAGAATACTGAAGCAGAAGCATGTAAAGCTCATAAAACCCTTAGGCTACATTGAAACATTAAAACTCATAAAAAACGCTAAGCTCATCCTAACGGATTCTGGCGGAATGCAGAAAGAGGCTTTCTGGCTAAAAACGCCATGCATAACGCTACGCGAAACAACAGAATGGCCCGAAACAGTTAGGCTGGGCGCAAACCGATTAACAGGAACCGATACACAGAAAATAATAGAAAACACAGCCGAAATCTTGGCAAAAGAGATGGAAATAAATGAAAAGCTTAAGAATTCACCAAACCCCTTCTGGAACGGAAACGCCACACAAAAAATACTAGATGCGATTAAATTCTTCAAGAGCGGTAAATTAAAAGTTTAAATGTTTCCTAAATAGAAGTGTGTGGCAGAAGAACTAGACCGAGAGAGTAAAAGTGCAGCAAAGGTGAAAATGGCCGACCACACAGCATGAAAGCCATAGCATTGGATACCATAATAGCTCTCGTAGTTGCAGTCACACAAGAACGCTTCAAAACAACCGTTTCCTGCCATTATGTGCCGCCATAGGTGCAACATCCTTACAATGCTGCTGCAGCAACCCTAAAATTTTTTGGTCGTGTGCAGTTATAGGTTAGCTTTTTGTGCTGTGCCTGTTTTAGTGAATGGTCTGTTGTGGATATAAGCGTTTTTGTATTGGTTGTAGAGTTGTTCGTTTGTGTATCTTACGAGGAG
>Ga0272448_1002286_pt1 | contig 24227 bp, 21 predicted proteins | sample YNPCB0191_FD_202220 | JGI IMG/M metagenome (GOLD analysis project Ga0272448, IMG submission 202220) | Hot spring sediment microbial communities from Yellowstone National Park, WY, United States - YNP-CB-019-1 | ecosystem: Environmental > Aquatic > Thermal springs > Hot (42-90C) > Sediment... | reverse complement strand
CGGTTGAGATATTAAAAGAGGCGGAGAGTAAAATACCTTCCGGGGTGTTAAATCTGCCGCCAATATTATTAGACAATTATATCGACGAACTTTTAAATTGTGGTTACCATGTGCCGTCATCAGTCACTCTGAGCCAGATTTTTACTTGACCGTGCCAGGGTGGAAGGAGCGAGACTGTCAGCAGATTTCTGCCCAGGGGCTCCTGGGTAACCACACCCTGGAACTGGCTTGCTTTATAAATGGGCGCAGGGACAAAAACAGGGTGTTGACTCTTGGCATAAATAAAGGCGGCTGAAACAAGGACAAGATAAAGGGAAAGGTTTTTGGTCCAGCGGGCAAATCCGAGACCAAAGATCAGGCCGACAAATGGAGCCCACCAGGGAAGGAAAACGATGCGGGACAGCCCGATACCACCGGCAACAGCAATTAAAGCCCGAACTCCTGCCGACTTCATCCCTAACCCGGGCAATGGAATCAAAGAATGCACCCTGAAGGGTAAAACACCGGTAAGGGTTTGTCAAACCCTTTTCTGGTTCAATGGCTTTTAAACTCAGGCCTTTCATCGCCGGTCAGCGAAACCGGGAAAAGATTTAATTTGACAAACCACTTTTAATTTGATAAAATTAATTGTGTTGGTGAGCGCGGCGCTGGGTTTGCTCCTCATTGGTCAGTTGAACTCGTTTGAGTTCACGCCGATCGCCAGCCCGCAGTATGCCGGAGATTCTTTCAATATCTCAATTATTGCTAAAGACGCTGCAGGTAATATTTACAACTACAATCGACCGGCATTTCTTTCTACCAGCCGGGGTGCGATTTATATCTATCCCAATGTAATTGGCCCTTTCCGTAACGGGGTCTGGCAGGGCAGGGTCGTTATAACCCTTGCCGAGAGTCTGCAGATTACCTGCACTGATGATTCATTCCGGGTTACAAGCACCAGCAATGTTTTTCAGGTCTTACCTGGCGCCCCGGCTACTTTCCGCATACTTTTACCCGGTCAACAGTTGAGCCCGGGAACATTGGAAGGCAGACTGGGTCAGCCGGATAATCAGACTGCCGGTGACACCTTTAGCATCAGGGTTTATCTTACCGATAACTGGTCCAACCCGGTCTCCAATCGCACCGACAGCGTCTGCTTCGGCGCAACCGACAGTTTTGCCCGGCTGCCATCAGGTGGAGTGATGATTAATGGCAGTGGCAGTTTTACTGTTTCCCTGCGCAGGGCAGGGCAGCACCGGCTTTTTGCTCTGCCGGCACCGGGTCAATCTTACCGGGCTGACACATCTTCAGTTTTCAGGATAAATCCGGGTGCTTTTAACAGGTTACTCTTGCTCCTCCCCGGAGAGATACCCTTACCTGGTGACACAACTCAAGCAGCCTGGCAGTCTCCAGGGAAAAGCGGAACGCCTTTGCCCCAGTTTGTTCGGGAACCGTTTCCGGTTGTTGTTTACGGTTGCGATGAATGCTGGAACCGAATACGGGCACCAGAGGTGAGCATTTCCCTGCATTCGGAATTTCCCGTGGAGTTTGTTCCGGCTGAGACAGTCCTCACCGACTCGGCGGTTTTTTCTGCTCAGTTCAACTCTGCCGGAGCAAATCAGGACATCTGGGTCAGTGCCACCAATGGTGGATATGAGTCCTACCATACCAGGCTGGAGATAAAGGCGCGGGGGAGAAGGATTTTGGTATCAGCACCAGATACAGTTTTTGCCGGTGAGACCGCTTATATCCGGGTTATCGTCCGGGATGCGAATGAACAGCCGATTACCGCTACGGTTTGCCATTTTGAGGTGGTAAAAGGGAACGGAGAGATGCTTGACCAGACACTGCTCACCGATACACTCGGTTCCGCGCTGGCCCGATTCCTGTGCACCCGGTCCCGGTTTGCCGAGTTTGATAGTATCAGAATAACTTCTGGTATCGCAGATACATCAATTGCAATATATGTCAGTATTCCGGATAGCAGTCTTCTGTCTGGAAAGATTATTGCCTTTCCGAACCCGTTCGGTTTCAACCGCGCTGCTGCTGAGATTTACTATTACCTGAATCGTTCCAGTGCGATTGATTTCAGAATTTATGACCCGTTTGGTAACGAGGTTCTTTCTAGGTCATTCCGGGCTGGGGAAGAGGGTGGAAAGGCAGGGGTTAATCGTATTTACTGGGACGGCCACAATCTGGAGGGAAGAAGGGTGGCAAGTGGTATTTATGTCATTCAAGTAATTGGAGAACTTCATACTGGCACAACATTCAAAAGCACCTATCGATTAGGGGTGGTTTGGTGAAACACCTGGTTCATTTTGTCGGGTGCCTTATTTTCATAATACCCGCCCTGCTTTTTGCTGAGGGTGGGTTGCCCGGGGCATTTTTAAATTATGGTCCGGCACCGAGAAGTCTGGCGATGGGTAAGGCCTTTGCCGCAGTCGCCGATGATGCCCAGGCGATTTATTATAACCCCGCGGGTCTTTTTCAATTGAATTCGCAAGAGGTGCTGATTGCCCACTCGCAACTATATGGTGCCCGAATGGAGTACCTTGCCTATACTTTACCAACAAAAGAGTTCGGTGGCTTTGGTTTGAGTTTATTAAATTATGGGGCGGAGGGGATTGATTCCAGGAGCCCGGAAAACTCTTTATATCAGCCAACTTTTTTCTCGGAAAATGCTTGTCTTATTTCCTACGCTTATAATCCGTTTTATTTTCTTGGTTTCGGGGGGACAGTGAAGCTGGTTACTAAAAATGTGGCCCAATATGCGGATGTCGGTCTTGGTGCTGATTTAGGCGTGTTCGTTCGGGCATCAAAAATCCTGAGTTTGGGGCTGGCAGTGCAAAATGTAGTTGAGCCAATTTTGACCCTGCATACCCTTTCGGACCGCTATCCCAGGACGGTTCGTGCTGGTGCGGCAATTCGACTGCTGGATAACCGAGTAACAATTACTGCGGACTTGACTGCGCCACTTTTACACGCAATTGATTCGGCAGGTAATCAAGGTGGGCTTAAACTTGGTCTCGTGCCCCACGGCGGTTATGAGTTTGAAGTTGTCCCTGGTGTATTGATTCAGCGAGCCGGGGTCGACCAGAATGAAATCAGTGTTGGACTCGGGATTCATAACTCATTGGGCAAGATGTCACTAGGCGTTGATTACGCATTTTTACTGCACCATCAATCCTCCTTTCGTTTATCACCGACCCACAAAATTGGGGTTTTTGTTGACTTTGCCGGCTTTCGGGTATGGATTGATGCCGAGCCCAAGTTATTTACCCCGACGCCCGAGGACAAGGAGAATGTTCTGTGGATAAATGTCCGGTCAATTTCCCGGGCACCGGTCAAGCGCTGGCAACTTTTGATAAAAAACTCCTTTGGTGAGGTGATGCGCAGTTACAGCGGTTGGGAGGCACCGCCACCGAGACTGATGTGGGATGGCCTTGACGATGCGGGCCGACTGGTGTCAGACGGAAAATATTACTATGACATCGTAATCGTTGACCAGCGAAACTCATCATTGAAATTCAGCGGTCTTTTGACTACGGTCCTTACTAAGGGCCCCCAGGGTAGAATAGAAATAAGACCGGGTGAATAACCCCAATTATGGCGCAATTACTTTTATTCTTTAGTCTGCTTGCGGTTCTGACCCCGCACCAGACTCGGCAACTGACCGAACGTTACAATTCTGCTCGGATGGCACTTGAACAGGGTAAATACAAACTTGCACTTCGGGAACTTAACTTGTTGGTACGGGATTTCGGCAAAAGTGAATATGGTGACGAACTTCGTTATGCTCTGGCTGAAGCATATTTCAATCAGGGCAATTACAGCACCAGCCAGGCACTTTTTCAAGGTCTACTTGAACGCCCCCGTTACTCTTATATCAAACCCGAGGCAATGTATGGCGCAGCCCTTTCCTATATAATGATGGGCTCCTTTCGTCAGGCACAAATTATGCTTGAAAAACTAACAAAGGAACCGGGCTATTCATCAGACCCGCGCACCCAGTTCGCCCTGGGTGTCCTTTATTATTTCCAGCGTTCCTACGAGCAGGCACGGGCAAGTCTTGAAGGCTTGGAGATACCGGAAGCAAAATTCTATTTGGGCAAGACCTATGCCCAGTTGGGTAAACCCGTTCCTGCCCTTTTGAAGTTTAAGGAGATAACCGATTCCTGTCCCAATACGCCGCTGGCGCTCATGGCACACTTCAGTGCCGGTTGGGCGCTTTTTATCAATCGGGATTATGACGGTGCTCGGGCAAAGTTCCAATTCTTCCTCGAGCGGTTTACCTATTCACCGCTTGCCGATTATGCCCATTATTTTTTAGGCTGCGCGCTGATTGCGCAGGGGGAATATGCCCGGGCAATTGACCATCTTTTGCCTCTGACCCGTTCAAGCAACAACTTTCTCGCTGCCCACAGCAACTATTTTATCGGCTACGCCCAGATGGCTCTCGGCAAGCCTGAGCAGGCAGTGGAACGTTTCCAGCGGGTCCGGGCTAATTTTCCCCGGACCAGGGTGGCAAGTTATGCCCATCTGCAAATGGCGCAGGCAATGCTTTTAACTGCCGATACAGTCCAGACCCTTTTGGCTACCAGTCAACTGGCGCGGATGTTCACCACTGGCGAACTCGCTGGGGTCGGCGACTATTTTTCCGGCGTGATTTTCTATCAACAGGGAAATTATATCAATGCGGTTGAGCAGTTTGAGAAAATCCTCGCCGATTATGCTTCAACTGCGCTTCGGGAGCCGGCAGCGGCGATGCTTCTGGCTTGTTTAAATGCCAGCAGCCAGTTTGAAAAATCAATGGCGCTCGGCACAAAATATATTGCCGATTACCCTGATGAAAGGTCGGCGTGGCGTGACCGGACTCTCTATTTCCTGGCTGAGGCATTCTATTACAGCGAGAAATACAATGAGGCAGACAAATTTTATCAGGAGGCTTATAGCCGTAAAAATGACCTTGATATCGTTCCTTATGCCCGGCTCGGGCGCAACTATGCGCTCTATCATCTTGGCCGTCTGAATGAGGCAGCCGACGGGTTCAAGGCGCTCTTGAATTCCCGGCTGAGCGACACCATTTTTACGATTAACGCCTACCTCGGCTACGGTTACTGCCTGTTCAACCAGCGGGAGTTCCTCAAGGCGCTGGATATTTTTGAGGCATTGACCAACACCTTTCCTGATATTTCCTTGGCTGCGATCCCGGGGTATTTTTATGCCGGTTATTGCTACTACCAGTTGAAATATTATGGCCAGGCGGTTGATGCCTGGACTGCACTTATGAATAAATTTCCTGCCAGTAATCCCAAGGCGGCAGAGGCGGCATTTCGCACCGGCGACACCTATTTCAAGGCATTAGAGTACGATAAGGCAATCGCCGCCTTTCAATTTGTGATTGAACGCTATCCCTTTTCTCAGTTTGCCCCTGCTGCCCAGGCGCTAATTGCCCAGTGCTATTACAACCGTCATCAATACCTAAATGCGATCCGGGAATATCAGAAATTTCTTGACCTCTATCCGTCCGACCAGCAGGTTTCCGGGGTTCGCAGGAGTCTGGAGATGAGTTACTATCTTGCTGGCCAGGAGGATTCCAGTGTGATGCAGGAATTCTTAAAGCGGTTTCCCCAGTCGGAGCTGGCAGCAGCAGGTCTGCTTAAAAAGGGCAGAGACCTCTTTGATGCTAACAGATATGATGAGGCGGTGGTGGAACTCCAGCAGGCGGTGGTCAATTCTCCGGGTTCTGCTGTTGCTGCTGATGCCCAGCTTTTGACCGCAGAAGCCTATGCTCAGATGAAACGCTGGAAAGAATCAGCCCAGGCATATAAAAAGTTTTTGGACTATTTTCCCGACCATGAACAGCGGAGCGGTGCATTTTTCAACCTCGGGATTGCCTACTTCAACGCCGGCGAGTATCAACCGGCACTGGCGGCATTTCAGACCGTGATTGATTCCTTTCCCGATTCGGAATATGCTGAGGGGGCGAAAAGGAATGCCGAAATCTGCCGGCAGCGCCTGGGCAGCGGTTTTCCCGGCAGTTCTGGTAGTGAGACCCAAACGCCCGAGCAGCCGGTAGCACCGCAGGAAGGAAGTGATAAACAAAAAACTGAAGGAGAGAAGCAACCATGATAATGGGGCAGAGTTTAGTCAGTATCTTTAAAAACAGCATTGTAATGGTCCTATTGCTCTTGGCATCAATTGTGGCACTGGCATTGATTATTGAACGGTTCTGGTACTTCAGCCGCAACCGGTTTAACCCGACAAAAGGGCTATTGGAATTGCGCCGGATTTTATTTCAGTCCGGTCTTACGAGCGCCCTGGACTATAGCCGTGCCCAGAAAAATCCGCTGGGCAGGCTTTTTTCAGTTGCCCTTGATAACATTGCCCTGGGTTCCGAGGAGTTATCGGATCTGCTCTACAGTTTGATCTTAGAGGAACGAATCAGATACGAGCGGCTCCTGGGTGGTATGGGAACGCTGGCTAATGCGGCAACCCTCCTTGGGCTTTTAGGAACGGTTACCGGTTTAATTGGCGCATTTGGCAACATTGCGGCGACCGGTTCAGGTGGCCCGGCAGTGGTATCCAAAGGTATTGCCGAGGCGCTCCTGACCACGGCATTTGGTTTGCTGATCGGTATTCCGGTGCTTTTCTTTTACAACTACTTTTCCAAAAAATCTGCCGATTTGACGATGAGTCTGGAAAGTGTCTCCGAGCGGCTGATTGTGATGTTAGAGCGCTACAAGGCAGAGAGCGGGGCGAAAACCCAGACCCAGCAACCGGTCCGAGCACCAGAGGCGCGGGTGGCGGTTGAGGATGCAACCTGGAAGTTTTAGTTTATGCGCAGAAGGCGATTTGAACCGCGAAAAAATCCAGGCCTGATATTGAATTCGCTGGTGGATGTGGCGCTTTCCCTGGTGATCGCCTTTATGGTTTCAATGCCTCTTTTCTTTGAATCCGGAATATTTGTTTCCGCGCCCGGTGCGGTCCGGGCCGGGGCTGACGAACCGGGCTCGGATATCAAGGCAAATGTTTATCTGACCAATGATGGCAGGATTCTCTTGAATGAGGCACAGGTCTCATTTGAGAATCTGTCCGAACTTCTGCCCAGGTTGCTTCAGCGCAGTGTTGAACGCCGGGTTATTGTTTCTGCTGAGGACCAGGTCAAATATGAACGGGTGATGCAGGTGCTTGACTTGGCAAAACAGTCCGGGGCAGCGGATCTGGCATTGTTGCGGACAAGGAGGTTAAAGTGATCAAAGAGGCACCCAATCTTGATATTCTGCCGATGGCTTGTGTGGGTTTGATTCTGGTTTTGATAATGATGGTGATTGCGCCGATGGTTTTAACCCACAACTCAACGCCGGTTAATGTTCCCCAGACCCATACTGCTGAGCGTAAAACCGAGAATGATATCACGGTAACGATGACGGCTGATGGCCGTTTGTTTTTTAATGATCAACCGGTAGCGGATTTCGAAGAATTGAAAAATGTGATTGCCGGGGAAGTTGCCCGTGACCCTTATGTGCTGGTGGTGGTGCGGGCGGATAAGGAGTGTCTGCATTCGGCAGTTCTGGATATCCTTGCCTGTGCCCGACAGGCAGGTGCGCTGCGCATCGCCTGTGCCACCAAGAAAATCAATCAGAGGGGATAATGTTTACCGAACGGCAGTTTCGCGGGTTTGAGTTGGCGCTTCTAATATCGGCATTCCTTCATATTGCCGGTCTCCTCCTCCTTTCCCGCGCCAGGACGGCAATTGAATCGGGGCTGGATTTGCAGGAGGTGAGTTTTATGGACGTAACCTATCGACCCGAGGTGGCCAAGGTCCTCACTCCGGCACGAGCACCAGCTGGTGGCGGTGGGATTGCCGAGCCGGGTGCAGCCCCGACCTATGCTTCCTGCGTGGCAGCCGAAGAGGTAGTGCCCCTGGATATGAGTGCCACACTAAAGCGTTCCCAGTCGCAGGCGAAGATAGAACTTGACCGCTATGAACTTGCCCGGGAAGGCGATATGGATGTCATCCGGATCGGCGGCAAGGGTTCATCCCAGACCACCGAGCAGATCCTAACTCAGGCGCCAATTGCATTGTCAAAAGGTCAGGCGGGCTCGGGCAGGGGAATGGGACTTTCCGGAGTGCCGGGCATCCCTCAGACTCAGGTCCAGCCCCAAATTTCCATTGAGCATCGTCCGCTTAACAAGCCCACGGTCAGCCCGACTCTACCTCAGTTATCGAGCGAACCTCAGCCATCAATTCAGGGTCCGGTGAGTAAGGGAACGAGTTTTCAGATTGCCGGCCCGATTTCCCAGCGGGAGATTATCAAAAAGGTCAAACCCCGTTATCCGAAATGGGCGCTGGAACAGCATATCACGGGAAAGGTAACGGTGCGGATATGGGTTTTAGCCAACGGGCAAGTGAAAGGCGTTCCCCAGGTTCTTTTCAGTTCCGGTTATCCGGACCTTGACCAGGTGGTGGTTGATGCGGTGCGCGGCTGGGAGTTTGCACCACTGGGTTCCGGGGTCAAGGCTGAGGAACAGTGGGGCGACATTACATTTGTGTTTCAGTTATCTTAATTATGTATTTACTCCTGATTTTGGCTTTAACCATCAACGAGACCCCGGATTCCACCGGTAAATCCTCCCCGGTTTCTGAGCACACGCTGGCTGAAGAATTGATAACGGGTGAAGCAGAAATTAAGATAACCGACCAGAAGTTATTTTTCCCGCCTCAATTCAACCCGTGGAGCCCGGTTAATGATATCCTGACCACCGAGCGTTATGTATTTGATGAACCATTGTTAAATTCAATTGATTCACTTACTATTCCGCAATATTTCCTGGCGTCTTCTTTCCTGCGCGTGCCGGTAACCCGCAGTTTTCTCTACGGAGATATCCTGGTCTTTCTACCGACATTTGAGAAACGGGTAGCAACGTGGGAGTTAATTGTTGCCAACTCATTAGGCGAAACGGTGCGCCGATTCCGGCAAAAGGGTCCGCCACCAGCGGTAATCACCTGGGATGGTCGAACTGACCAGGGCGAGTTGATTGCCACCGGCGATGTTTACAGTTTTACATTCAACGCCTATGATGCCCAGGGTAACCAGACCCGGATTAACTGCGAGCCACAGCGGATTAATGCGATTGTCTGGCAGCAGGGAAACGAATGGGTGGCATCAATTGCGGCTGACCAGCTGTTTGTTTTTGACGGTGCTCAGTTAATTACCGAAGCAGGCGCCCGACTGGATGAGATTGGTAATCTGATCAAAGAACATTTTAAAAAGGAGGTTGTGGTTTATGTCTATACCGAAAAGGAGGAACTTTCTATTGACCGGTGCCGGGTAATGGAATTGGAAATTGGGCGGCGAGTAGTTCTCCCCCGTGATGCCTTAAAGATTGCACCGAGATTCATACCCGGACTGCAACCGAAATATTCTCGGATAGAAATTCATATCCTCTAAAGTCCATCCATTGTTCTTGGTTCGTAGTTCCTGTAACCAAGAACTTGGGACGTGCTGTAACTAATGGGCGCAATGACAAAATGACGATTTCAGCCCAGTACGGTTTGCTGTTGCTTGACTATTGCGGCCCGCTCTCTATGATGAACAACTGGCACTCTAAGCTCTAAGAATGTTTGATTTTTTTAACGGAGGTATCAATGAGTAAGAGGAGCGGTTTGCTTTTCCCCGGACAGGGGGCGCAGTTCGTCGGTATGGGGTCAGACCTTTACGAACAGTTTCCCCGGGCAAGAGATGTTTATGACCGGGCTGAAGATGTCACAGGACTGCCAATTAAACGAATTTCGTTTGAGGGCCCGGAGGATGAGTTGCGCTCAACCCGTTATACCCAGCCGGCAATTCTGACCCATTCACTGGCTGCGCTTGCGGTTCTGCCGTCTTTTGAACCATGCTTGGTTGCCGGGCATTCACTGGGTGAGTATTCCGCCCTTTATGCTGCCGGTTGTTTAGATTTTGACAGCGTTCTAAAACTGGTCAAGCGCCGAGCCGAATTGATGTTCAGCGAAGGTGAAAAAAGACCGGGGATGATGGCGGCGATTATCGGTCTGGATGCCGATAGGGTTGAACAGATTTGCAATGAAGTGGCCGGGGTGGTAGTGCCTGCCAATTATAATGAGCCGAGGCAGACGGTAATTTCAGGCGAACCTCTTGCAGTGCAAAAGGCGATGGAACTGGCAAAATTAGACGGTGCGCTCAAGGTGGTGCCGTTGCCGGTTTCCGGGGCATTTCATTCCCCGCTTTTAGAAGAGTCGGCGCGTGAGTTTGCTGATTATCTGAGTCAGTTTGAGATTCACCCACCACGCTGCTCGGTACTCATGAATGTTACGGGCAGGGCGGCAGTTACAGTTGAAGAGGTGTCCAGCAATCTTGTCCGTCAACTCATCTCGCCGGTGCGCTGGGTAGCAACCATCCAGAGTGCAAAGGAGATGGGGTGCAGGAATTTTCTTGAGGTCGGGCCGGGTCAGGTCCTGGCAGGTCTGGTCCGGCGGATTGACCGGGAACTTTCTGTTCAACCTGCCGGAAAGGCAGATGAGTTGAAGGCGATTAGGACAGTTCTATGTTCTTAGTTTTTGATTCTTGGTTGTGCCTTCGGCACCTGTTAGGGCAGAGCCTGGCGCGCAGAAACGGCAACTTGGAACTAGGAACAAGTTTAGAAAGAAAAGGGAGGTTTGAGTGACGGGCTTAAAGGCTTTCTGGCTGACCTTTGTTGCTGTCTTTCTTGCCGAACTGGGGGACAAGACTCAACTGGCAACCCTTTCGTTTGCCGCTGGTTTCAGGTCCTTCTGGGGCGTTTTTTTAGGCAGTGCACTGGCATTGATACTTGCCTCATTTCTTGCGGCACTCATGGGGTCAAACTTAAATAAAATATTACCGGTGCGGTTTATTCATATTGGAGCAGGTGTTATTTTTCTGGGAATTGGTCTCCTGTTGATTGCCCGCAACCTGCGCGGATGAAGATCAAGTGCCGACCCGAGGATTTCCAGGTTGAAGAGATTATCAGGCTCAATCTCAAATCAAGGGGGGCATATTCAATCTATCGTCTAAAGAAGCGTTTCTGGAATACCCTTGATGTCATCCGGCAGGTGGAGTTCCGTTACCATCTTAAGGGTTTTTCCCGTGCTGGTCTGAAGGACCGCTACTCATTGTCGGTTCAGTTCCTCTCGCTGCCGGGAAAAGGACCGGATAGAATAGATGCGCCGAATTATTCGCTTGTCCGAATCGGAATGGCAGATGAACCGGTTACGCCTCAACTGGTTATCGGCAACCGATTTCAAATTACCCTGCGGGCGGTTGAAGATGGTGAGGTGAATCTTCTCAACCAGGGGCTGACACTGGTCAGAAAGTTCGGTGTTGCCAACTACTATGACGAGCAGCGTTTTGGTTCGGCACGGCATAAAGAGGGTTTTATCGCCCGGAAATTGATTGCTGGACATTATAATGGTGCCTTGAAACTTTTCCTGGCGACGCCGGCACCGGCTGATGATTCCCGGACCAGAAAAAGGAAAAAGGAACTTTTAGCAAACTGGGGCGATTGGGAAAGGTGTCTGAGGATTGTCCCTTTTGAAGGTCAGGCGGCAATTAAACATCTAAAGAGTCATCCCCGGGATTTTGAGGGTGCGGTCAAACTTCTGCCGAAAACACTGCTGGAACTTTTTGTCAACGCCTATCAGTCCTGGCTCTGGAACCAGATCCTGACCGAGGTTTTACTGGCGCTGGGACTGGGCAAACTGAGGGTTTGGTATAATTTAGGTGAGATGGTATTCTATGAAGAACTGAGCCAGGAGCAGTTTCAATATCTTGGTCAACTTTTTATTCCCGCCCCTGGACCCAGGGCGCAGTTCCCGGATGAACGGCTGGAAAGGATTGCACAGGCGGTGCTGGCAAAGGAGGGGCTGAATTTGAGGCAATTAAAATTTAGGTTCCATATTAAGGGCATTTTTTTCAAACCCTATCTCAGGCCCGCGGTCTTCAAGCCGGCAAAACTAAACAGCAGCAACCCGGAACCGGATGACCTTTACCCCGGCAAGAACAAACTTCAACTTTCCTTTATTCTGCCGCCTGGTTCCTATGCCACGGTGCTCTTGAAAAGGTTGATGGCAAAGGAGAAAGGATGATTATTATCCTTGCGCTTTTCACCCTCATTACACCACCCGGTCTTTCATTTGAGCCGGGATTTTCCTGGTTCACGCTTGAGACGCAACATTTTTCAATTCACTTTCCCGGTCCGGGCACTTTAACTCAGGAGCGGCTGGGATATATTCGGACCGTGGCAGAAATTGCAGAAGAGGTCAGGTCAACCCTAACTGACAACGGGATAACGGTTCCCAGCCAGAAGGTTCAGATTGTTATTGCCGATTACCTTGACTATTACAACGGTTATGCAACTCCGTTCCCTGATAACACAATTGTGCTTTTGCCCTTCCCTCCCGGACCGGAAAAGACAAATTATGACGACTGGCTTCGGATGCTCTTTTTGCACGAGTATTCCCATATCGTTCAGATGGACCAGCGTCAGGGTTTACCACTGATGCTCGCGCGGATTCTGGGCCGGGCGGCACTGCCCAACGGCATTATGCCGGCATTTCTGTTTGAGGGTTATGCGGTTTATAATGAAACCCGCTTCAGCAATTTTGGCCGGTTGCGCAGCGCTGACTGGCAGGCAAACATTCGGAATGCAGTTAGCGCAAATCACCGTCTGAGTATTGACCAGTGCTGCGGATACGAACTGAACCGTTATCCAGCAGGTCTCGCACCCTACCTTTATGGCAGCAGTTTTATGCAGTTCTGGGCTAAAGAAAAAGGGGATAGTATCTTAGAGATGTTCAATCACCAGCATTCAAGGCAGATGCCGTTCTTTACCGACTGCGCCGTGAGAAAGGTGCTGGGCTCAGGACTTGCCCATCTTGAGCAAAACTGGCAGAATTGGATGAGCCGGCAGATGGATTCAATTGAACAAATTGTCAGGCAGGATGGTTTAACCAATCTTAAAAGAATGAGTTATGACGGTTATTTCCTATCCTCTCCCTGCTGGTCGCGCAATGGGGCAGAGATTTATTACCTGTCAACCCAGGGCCGGGAAGGGGATTGTATCAAGGCTTTGAATCTGGGCACGATGGAAACAAGAATAATTCACGCCGGCGCGGTCTTTGGCAGTCTTGCCATCTCGCCTGATGGCAGGTTCCTCGCCTTTGCCGAATTGCAGGTTAAGGGCCGAGGTTACAGGCAGGGCGATATCTTCTTCTATGACCTGATTAATGGCAAACTCCAGCAGATAACATTTGGTGAGCGGGCACAGGACCCTGATTTTTCCCCGGATGGGGCAAGTCTCGTCTATGTCAGCAATAATGAAGGAGTGAGCCGACTGATAATGTTAAACCTGCAAACAAAAGAGCGCTGGGTTCTAACTGAAATTGGTGATTTCGGCTATTATCACCAGCCGAGATTTTCGCCTGGTGGCGGCCTGGTTGCGGTGGGGGTCTGGCGCCAGGGTGGATATGCCGACATCGAATTGATTGACCTGAAAAACGGCTGGCTGATTCCGATTACCCAGGACCGGGCTTGCGACCTCTTTCCGGCCTGGTCAAGAACCGGTAAACTGCTCTTTTTTGTTTCGGACCGGAGCGGTGTTTACAATCTTTATGCCTACAGCGTGGAGAGCCAGAAACTTTTCCGGTGCAGCAATGTCCTGACCGGTGTTTATGAGCCGGCGGTCTCACCGGACAACCGAAAGATAGCGCTGGTTGCCCTTGGTGCTGACGGCTATGACATAAACTTGATTGATTTGCGCCCAAAGGATTGGTGCGAGGCAGAGGAGTTTGTTGACCATTATCCGGAAATGCATCCGAACCCGGTTGCAATTCAATCCGAGGTTTATCAATACAGCCCATTGCCAACGGTCCTGCCCAGATTCTTTTTGCCCTGGCTATGCCTTGGTCAATTGGATAATGTAAAAGGGAAATTGGAGATAGGCTTGTGGACACTTGGCTGGGATGTTTTGCAATTCCACCGTTATTTCACGGCGGCAGGTTACCGGTTGCAAGAAAAAAGTCCGTTTCTTAACCTCACCTATGAGTTACACCGCTACCAGCCGGTTTTCCAGTTCTCGGGTAGATGGACATTAAAAAGACAGGAGAGCAGGCTGGCAGTTGACCTGCCAATTTACCGGACCAGAAACTGGCAGAACCTCGGTTTCGGAACCAGTTTCATCTGCGACAGTTCCAGCCGGCTTTTGTTTGATGGTTCATATCGGTTCACCAATAGCCGGACCTTCAGATTCTCGGTTGCGCCGGTTCAGGGCAGAAGTTGCGGAATTCTCTTTGACGCCGAATCGAAATTGCTCTCTTCAGTCCGCAATCGCATCAGGTTTGCCGGTTACTGGAATGAATATTTTGGCCTGCCTCCACAGAGTTGGAGTCTATGGGCAAGGTCCGCGATTGGACTTGCCGCTGGTGACTCCTCAAGATTCAGCGCATTTGAACTCTCCAATCAGCCCGGGATTTTTACCGTGCGCGGTTATTCAGATTCCAACCCGGCTGGTGCGAATATCCTGTCAACCGGGCTTTGCTTCCAGGCACCCCTTTTCTGGATTGAGCGAGGGCTGGGAACATTGCCGCTGTTTTTCTCCAACTTCAATGGTGCACTCTACTGGGATGCCGGACTGATTACTGATAAAATCACTAGCGGTTCCCGGCAATGGCGCGCCGGGGTTGGAGCCGAACTACGCACCGACTTTTTCCTTGCCCATTATCTGCCGTTCCGTTTCACTGCTGGTGCCGCAATTGGTTTCGGAAAACGTGTTTCCCATCAGATTTACCTCAGCCTGAAAAGTCAGTTGCTGGAATCACTTTTCAGCCAGCCGTAATTTCAAAGATGAATTAAGAAATTGGGCAATTTGCATTTTGTAATTTCCTTTTAGGGACAGAAGATTGTCCGAGGGTTTCTATTCCAGCGGGACTGCCCAGACGAAGGCACGCTCAAGGATTAGTTTGGGCAGACGGTAGATAATCTGGACCTGCCAGCCGGCAATCTCACCCGGTGCCGGGTTCGGGGCAAAGTAGCGGAGAATCAGGCGCTTGTTCAATGAGTCGTAACCGGCATAGGAGAATCTGAATTCAAGGTGTGATTTGACCGGAATATGTTTTTGGACAAGTTGGCACAGGAGCGATTCGTTAGATTCAATGTCCTGGCGCAGGGTCCGGATTTTTGGACAATAAAAATGATTCTCGGGCAGGGGATGGTGATATTCAGGGTAATAGCCGACAGTTACTGGTGGTGGAGCAGGCGATATGAACTGTCTCATCTGGGAGCGGTGCGGGCAATTTTGCCAAAGGCAGGTGCCGGAGGCACCGAGCAGAAAAATGGCGTTGAGGAGAAGGTACGGGTAAAAATTGCGCACAAAAAAGTGTAAGGGGTGAAAGTGCGGTGTCAACATTATTTGACCGTCCGGTGGGTGGTTCTATAATCAAATTATGCCCCGCATCGGTGTTGCGCGTGCACTTCATACCTATCATCATTTTCCCTTGTGGCGGACATTTTTTGAGGAATTGGGGTTTGAGGTTGTGCTTGGGCGTAGGACCGATAAGGAGATTGTTGCCCGAGGAGTGGAACTGGCACCAGCAGAGCTTTGCCTGCCGGTGAAGGTTTTTTTGGGCCAAATTGAGGATTTGTATGCCAGGGTGGATTTTATTTTTCTGCCCAGGCTGGTTTGCCGGCGGTTGCAGGGTGATTTATATTTTGGTTGCCCCAAGGCGCTTGGCCTGCCTGATTTGGTGCGGGCGCTTTTCCCAGAGACAGACAGGTTTTTGGAGTTGGTTATTGACCACCAGCTGGGCAAGGATGAGGATGGTTTTGTCAGCTGCGCAGGCAGGCTGGAAATTAGAAATAGTTCTGCACGCCGGGCTTTTCAAAGGGCGTGTAAAGAGGAAAAAAGGGCAAGTGAAATCCTGAAGAATGGAGCGTTACCAGTAGACCTTTTTGAACAAAAGCCACTTGCAAGGCAGCTGGTGAGAAACCAAGAAAAGCCTCGCATCGGCGTTATCGGTCATCCATATCTGGTGTGTGATGAACATATCAGCCTGAACCTTTTGAAGGTTCTTGATGAGCTCGGGGTTGTGCCGGTGGTGCCATTTGTTACAGAAGAGGAGCTATTATCTGAGGCGGGCAGGGAAAATGCGCTCAACTGGTTTTACGAACTGGAGGTGATCGCCGGGGCGCGAAAACTTTTGCAAAAAAAGGAGATTAAAGGGTTGTTGCTTGTTTTTAGTTTTGCCTGCGGCACAGCGCCGGTTGTGAATGAGATTATCCGCCGGGAGGTGGAAGGGAATTCAAGGCTACCAACCCTGAGCTTGTTTTTTGATGAGCACAGTGGAGAGGTCGGGTTGAGAACCAGGCTGGAGTCTTTTGTTGATTTGGTGCAGGCAGGAGCGAGAAGAAAATGAGAGTTGCGTTTCCGTATATGGGTGATATCAGATTGATCTTGGAGCCAATCCTAAAGGAACTGGGTGCTGAGGTTATTGTGCCCCCTGAGCCTAATCGGGAAACAGTAGCCTTAGGCGCGAAACTGGCACCGGAAACAATGTGCCTGCCGTTCAAGGTAACATTAGGCAACATTGTTCGGGCGCTGGGACTCGGGGCAGACACTCTGGTTTATGTTAGCGGTTCCTGGTCCTGCCGGTTTGGATATTATGGCAGGGTACAGGCGGATATCGCCCGGGATTTGGGTTACCGATTCCAGATGCTTGAGTTGCGCCGGGACCGGATGTTAGAAATTGTTAAGCAGGTCATCGGGTTGAGTCAGGGCAGGTTTGACCGGGCTCTGCTGCGAACAGCCCGGGCTTTCCGATTGGGCTGGTTCAAGGCTGATACACTTGAGAAAACCTATTGCCTTGCCCGCAGAACGATGCCTTACGCAAATGAACCATCGGCCTGCAGACAGGTGGTCAGGGATATCCTGAAGGAGGTGGAAAGGACAGACAGCGTGAAGGGGTTAGTCAGGCTGCGTCAATCACTGAGTCAGCGGTTTGTGGCTGTTCCTAAAAATGGGCGGATCGACTGTCTGCGGGTCAAACTGGTTGGTGAAAGTTACTGCACAATTGAACCCTTTGTCAATTTTGATATTATCAACCGGCTCGGTGCAATGGGGGTTTTGGTTGACCCGTTTCTTACCGGCCCACGCTGGATTGGGTTTCACGGGTTCAGGCTAAAAAAGGGTGAGGTGCTCAGCGTCCAGCGGGCAGCAAAAGAGTACTGGCGCTACCCGGTTGGAGGTGAGGACGCCAATTCCCTCGGACATCTGATTTTGGCGGCTCGGGCCGGTTATGATGGCGTGATCCACATCCATCCCTTTGCCTGTATGCCCGGAACCGTAGTTCAGCCGGCACTGTTCAAAGCCAGCCAGAATTACAATATACCATTATTGTCAATTTCGGTTGATGAGCATACTGCTGAGACCGGTTTTATGACCCGGGTTGAGGCTTTTGTTTCGCTTCTGGAACGACGGCGCCGGATTGGTAAAAGGTTTAAAACGGAGGTTTAACAATGTATCTGGTCAGGGTGAGTAAGGGTTTTAGTGCTGCCCATGCGATAACCGGCAGTGGTGGCAGATGTGAGCAGGTGCACGGTCACAACTATCTGGTTGAGGTTGTGGTCAGCGCCAGGGAACTAAACCGGCTGGGAATGGTAATTGATTTTATTGAATTGCGCGCAAGGCTTGAGGGCATTCTGCCGGACCACAAGTTGCTGAATGAGGTCTATGAGTTCAATCCGACTGCGGAAAACCTTGCCCGCCATTTTTACGAGGAGATGGCAAAATTTTACCCGGTGACAAGAGTCAGGGTCTGGGAGAATGAAGATACCTGGGCAGAGTATCAGCCCGACTAATTCAGGACAAGAACCTTGAGCAGACTAGATGAACCATCTTGGTGTTCAAGAATCAGAAAATAGGTGCCGGCTGCAGGCAGAGTAACCGCGCTGTTATTGATGGGTATTTTAAACAGCAGCCTGCCTGCAGGGTTGTAAAGCGAAACTATCCCATTTAATTCAGGCAGCAAAAGAGTTCGCTCAGTGATAATTGTGGTTAATCTTAATTTCTGGTTGTCTACGGTTTTAATTGTTCCCCTCTGGAGAGTCTGTGCCATTTGAAGTGCACGATAAGCGTTAACAAGACCAAACCCAAAGTACTCATCTCTGCCGGTAGCGCCCATATCAATGGCACTGGCACCGAGTATTGCCCGGACCTGATTCGCAGTCAGGGAGGGGTTGAGTGCAAAAATCAGGGCGGCAACACCGCTCACTTCCGGGCAAGCCATTGAGGTGCCATCAGCCTCAACATAGCCATTACCCGTGGCGGTGGAGTAAATTGCTGTGCCCGGTGCAACAACCTCCTGTTCCGGTCCATAGTTGGAGAAATAGGCAAGACCGGAAAGTTCATCAGTTGCCCCCACCGCCATACATTCATTCATTCTTGCCGGGTAGGTAATGCCGGACCGGCCGTCGTTGCCCGAGGCGGCGATAAGCAGAGCACCCTTCTGGACCGCATACTGACAGGCTTCGATCAGCGGGGTTGATGCGGCATCCCCCCCGATGCTCATATTAATGACCTTTGCCCCCTGGTCTGCAGCCCAGCGGATGCCACGGGCGACATCAGTGAGTGTGCCATTGCCCGAATCATTAAGCACCCGAACTGCAAGCAGTTGAATCTGTGCCCAGCCCGTGATACCGACCAGGTTGTCCTTTACAGCCGCGATTATTCCCGAGACATGGGTGCCGTGGAAGGCGTTTTCGATATCGGGGTTGTCAGGACGGGGGTCGTGGTCATTGCCAATAAAGTCGTAGCCCAGTTCATTGGGCCGAAAGTTTGCGGCAAGGTCCGGATGCGAATATTCAACCCCGTTGTCAACAACCGCGACCTTAATATCGCCACCGGTGATGATATCCCAGGCTAAATCGGCATACATTACCCATTTGTCCCACTGGTTAGAGAGAAACATCGGGTCATTGGGAATGGTGAGGGCCCGGACCGGAAAGTCCGGTTCAATAAACCTGACACCGGGAAAGCCGATTGTGTTATTTTTCACCCGGTCAATGTCAATCGGGTCAGAGAAATTGACTACGAGAAACCTGCCGGCGGAGTCAATCAGAGTTATTTTGCCGTTCAGTTCCTGAAGATGGTGGATGACTGCTGAAATTGCTTCAGGTTCAAATCCGACAACCAGACGGCTCGGAACGGTCGGTGTTGGTTGGGAATTAGCCGGTTGAGTTGGTATGGGACTCAAATAACGCTGTTCAAGCAGAAACATCCGCTTTATGTCTGCGGTGGTTATTGGCGGGCAGTCCGGTCTGGGAAAGAGGGCAATTAAGAGCAAAATAAATTGATTCATATCTTAATTTAGCACAAACCTTGCCCAGTAGGTCTGGGTTGAGCCGGTGGTGTTTAAGAAGACAAGATAATAGGTCCCGTTGGCGGTAAACTGGTAGGAAAAGGTGAGCTCGGAGATGTTAGATTGTTCATAAAGGGCGGTATAAGCCTGACCCGAACGGTATTTCTGAAAGTTACCCCGGTCCAGGAGGGAAATCCGGCTGATTGTGCCCGGTGGTACTGCCCGCGTCTCGCCACTTATCTGCTCACCGGTTTGGACGCTGAAATCTACCCAGCGATAGGACTGATTGGTAATGATGATTCGGCCATGAAATACACTGCGCTGGTGGTTGGCAAGAACCTGGACATTGACCGTGTCGCTGGTTCCCCGGTTGCCAGCGAGGTCAGTGGCAATGCAATAGAGTTTATGCCAGGAGCCTTCAGGGAGTTGCCGGGTATCCCAGTCAATACTGACTGAGGCAGAACTTTCGCTGGCAAAGGGCGTGCCATCAGCGTAGAAATCAATCGCGGCGATACCGGTAGAGTCATAGGCCTCAGCCTGGACCTTGATTAAACCACTAACCACTGTGGAATCGAGCGGTGAGCGTATATAACATACTGGCGGGGTGGTGTCAATTAATTTTAACAAAAGGTCACAGCCCGTGCTGAAGAGAAGCAGGCCGGTGAGCAGGGGTTTAAATTTCATACTCCTCGCCTTTTTTAGGGATGATAACCTCAGGCACACCCAAATCTTTGAGCGGGTCAACCATTGCCGCTGAAGCCTCGGGTTCGCTGTGAACCAGAAAGACCTTCTGTAACCGGTCAATACGCATATTGCGGACATAGTCCAAAAGTCCGTTGCGGTCGGCATGGGCGCTGAACTCGTCCATCACCTCAATCTCTGCCCGCACCGGAAAATCTTCACCAAAGATTTTTACCACCGGCTGGCGCTCAACCAGTCGCCGGCCCAGGGTATGTTCAGCTTGAAAAGAGACAATCAGAATCAGGTTTTTCGGGTCGGTGATTGAGTGTTTGAGATGATGGAGGACCCTGCCTGCTTCACACATTCCTGACGGAGCGATGATGATGCAGGGATGTTCAATGGTGTTGAGTTTCTTGGACTCGTTGGCATCCTCAATATATGAAAGCCCGGGAAAGTCAAAAGGGCTGTGATTCTGGTCGTCAATCAGTGCCTGAGCCTCCTGGTCAAAATAGGCGGTGCTGTTGCGGTAGACCTCGGTAACCCGGCTTGCCAGAGGGCTGTCAACAAATATCGGTATATCCGGAATTGCATTCTCCTGGCGGAGTTTTTTAAAATTATAGACAATTTCCTGGGCCCGTTCCACTGCAAAGGCCGGGATGATAATTCTGCCCCCGCGCGCTGCCACCCGGTTAACAATACCGGCGAGCCGGGTCCGGACATCCTGATAATCAGCGTGCAGCCGATTGCCATAGGTTGCCTCCATAATCAGGATGTCAACTTCGTCAACCTGCACCGGGTCGCGGATGATGGGCATCTTTTTCCTGCCCAAATCACCGGTGAACAGCACCCGTTTTCCCTCAACTTCAATATCAATCAGGGCTGAGCCGAGGATGTGTCCGGCATCGTGCAAGTAAAGTGTAAATGGGCCAATTTTTTCCCGGTGGGCATAGCGAATCCCCCTTAACCGGGTCAGGCTGTGTTCAGCATCGGCAGCGGTATAGATCGGCTCCTTAGGCGGTTCGCCCTTTTCCCGGCGTTTCTTGTTCAGATATTTTATATCAGCCTCCTGAATCTTTGCCGAATCCAAAAGGAGCAGCCGGCTGAGGGCAACTGAAGGTTTGGTCATCAGGACCGGACCAGGATATCCATTTTTTATCAGGTTGGGCAGGTTACCGATATGGTCAATATGGGCGTGGCTGACCGCGCACCAGTCAATTTCTCGGGCAGCAAAGGGAAGATGGCGGTTGATTTCCTCTGCCTCCTGCCGGTGTCCCTGAAAAAGCCCGCATTCCAAAAGGAGTTGTTTGCCATCAGATTTCAGGATATGCTGGGAGCCGGTTACGGTCCCGACACCGCCCCAGAATTGGATTTTCACCTGCTCAGGCTCCGAACGGTGCGCATATTCTCAAGGTCTTCCTTGACTCCAGTGCGCGGTGTCTCCATTATCCCGGGCAGTTGCTTAAGCAGGGGATGATTGACAATCTCCTTGAACCCGGCGAGCCCGATTTCGCCCTTGCCGATATGCCAGTGCCGGTCAACCCTTGAGTTGAAGGCTGTTTTAGAGTCGTTCAGATGGATTAGATAAAGTCTGCCAAAACCGATTGTTTTATCAAACTGGCGCAGAGTTTCATCAATCGCCTTTCTGGTTCGCCAGTCATAGCCGGCTTCAAATGAATGGGCAGTATCCAGAGTTACACCCAGCCGGTCCTTTGCTTCAACCTGCTGAATTATTTCTGCAATCTGTTCAAACTTATCACCGATTTCCGTGCCCATACCGGCGGTGTTTTCCAGAAGAATCTTTACCCGGTTCTGTGTTAGGTCAAGGATGCGGTTGAGATTTTCTGCCACCCTTTTTATCGCGGTGTTCTTGTCCGCGCCCATCGCCTTACCAACATGAACAACCAGAAACTCAATACCTAAGACCTGGCACCGGTTCAGGTCATCGACAATCGTTTCAATTGAGCGTTTTTTCAGAGTCGGGTCAGTAGCGGCGAGGTTGGGCAGATAAGGGGCGTGGGCAAAAACCGGGTAGATTTTTGACTCCTTGATGTCCTGGCGGAATTTTGCTACATCCTTTTCATCAAGTCTGGTTGCTGCCCAGCCGCGGGGGGTGCGGGTGAATAACTGGATTGATTCACAACCCAGTTCCTCTGCCCTTTGCCGGACATTGGCAAAGCCACCGGCAATTGAGATATGAAATCCAAACCGCATTATGAGCATTTAATCTTATCCTCTGAGAGAAAATAGTCAATAGAAAAAGGAGCGATAGGTTGAGGTTCTTACACCAAAGCAATATGCCTGGCAATAATGCTGGTTTTAAATTTAGAATAAACTCTAATCTCAAATAACCAGTTTGAACCTCAATTGGCTATGGTCTTGATTCTCAATAACTTTTATTTATGCATCAAAAAGAACTATACCCGGGACTGAAGACCGAATCCGGGTTCAGGTTGTTGGTGTCTTGCCTTCTGTTTCACTCCATTTTATGTCTCATATTTACTGAAAAAGTGCCAGAATCTGCCCCCCCTCCCTTAGCCCGGGGTTACCCCCCAGGCGGTCTCCTATGCCCTTTCTGAGGCTCTTTCTCCCACCATTTCCAGCACTCCTATTTGAGCCATTTGAACCATTATGATAACCGCCCTTTGTCCTGTCCTTAGTTGAGGCATTTTATCAACCCTTTATCAGTCCATTTGTTAGAGCCTTTTTCCGAGTACCTTTCCGGGCATCTTATCAAGCCCCTTGAATTCCACTTGAACCCTGCTCTATTCTGTCCTTTCAGAGGTCATTTTCTATTGAGTTTCTATCACCCTTTCACCCACCCTTTCCCTTATCCTGATTGCCAGCCGGTTCATAGAAAAATGGCAGAAATTAGGGGTCAAATCCGGAATCATTCGGGAAATAATTACCAAAGTGATAGGGACTATTACCCCCTTGATTACCCCGGAAGTGACAGGGAAGGTGAATCAGGAGGTCAGAGACCGGGTAAGACAAGGGGTGCTCTCCGGGTTCATTCTGAAGGTAACACCAGGAATGACTCCAAGGGTTAAACCGGCAGTGAGCCCGGGGGCAAGCCCGAAAATCACCCCGGAGGTAACAACCGGGATAAAATAGAAAGTAACCTGGGGGACGGTATGGGGGATGGGGTCTGAAATTGGCGAAATTTCATATAATCCATTGAATATCAATAAAATAGACCAATTTTGCCCCGCTTAAATTTGTTAACCTATAGGTTAAATTTTAATATGGCAGCCCTCTGTGGGGCACTCTGGCCTGACAGGTGGGAAGGCACCGCCTTCAGGACAGGTTGAGGTAAAGGTTGAGGTAGAGGTAAAGATGTAGGGCAGACCTTTAGGTCTGCTTTCCGGGTACAGATGCAAGGCTAAAGCCTTGCCCTACATCTCCACCTTATAGGGCACTCTGCTCTGGCAGGTGCCGAAGGCACCGCCTTCGGTTTCCTGTTCAGGTGTTTGGGATTTAGATATTGGGATTTTAACTGGATATGTGTCATTGCGTTCTACCGAAGAAAAAACTTGACATTAAAATTGTGCAGGCTTAAATTATTGCGCTGTCTGGGTTTAAGCCTGCTCAGACAGAGATCTGGTTTGTGGTGCCAACCTTCGGGTTAGCATTGTGAACATTGCGCGGCTAAAGCCCGCAAAAACAGATCAGCGGTATGGAGAGGTGGAAAAGGAGGATTTGATGAAAAGAATCATAATGTCCGTAACAATTGTTGCCCTCACAGGCTTGACCTGGGCAATAGATGATGCGGTAGTTGCACCAAATCAGGGTGTTACCGTTAGAGCGATAACTAACAATATAACTGCCGCCACCGATGCGATAACAATCCCGAGGATGCTCTCCTATCAGGGCAGGTTAACCGACAGTTTGGGCAACCCGGTGTCGGATGGCAACTATCAGATGACCTTCCGGCTTTATCCGGATGAGACCGGTGGCACTCCGTTCTGGAATGAAACCCAGACGGTCTATGTAAGAAACGGGCTGTTTTCGGCTTTTCTGGGTGCAGTTACACCGATTAATGCAGTTCCGGATAACGGTGAAATGTGGCTGGGTCTGCAGGTGGCATCAGCACCGGAATTGACACCCAGATTAAGGATTGTGAGTTCGGCATTCAGTTTCTTGAGTGAGCGTTCTGCTAACTCTGACCTTTTGCAGGGCA
>Ga0272448_1002285_pt1 | contig 24238 bp, 13 predicted proteins | sample YNPCB0191_FD_202220 | JGI IMG/M metagenome (GOLD analysis project Ga0272448, IMG submission 202220) | Hot spring sediment microbial communities from Yellowstone National Park, WY, United States - YNP-CB-019-1 | ecosystem: Environmental > Aquatic > Thermal springs > Hot (42-90C) > Sediment... | reverse complement strand
GTGCTTCTGGACAAAGATATGCTGGGGCCGCCCAGGACGCCGAAAGCAAAACGCCCCGGCCTTGCTCCCACGCCGGCACCGGTGGAATAACTTCTGGGACCCTATTGCAGAACAAAAGATCATCTTCTCTGCGGGCGCAGCAGGGGATGAAAACCGGCCGCTCCGCAGAAGCTGTCCCGAGATCGACTCCCGGAAGATCACACTTGATTGCTACCAACACCTTCTGCATTATCCAACCCTCTTTTTGTCGGGGTTCTCGAAGTTGGGAGGCTGCCCGATGGCCGGCTATCTCGGCTGAAAAGGAGTTTCGGGACAGCGGGCCCGGATCGGTTCACTCGGGCAGGAAGACGTTTTGGCCCAATTGGCGTGCCCATCGCATGGTGGCCATGAATTTGGGCGATTTGCGGGGGTCTTCGTCGTACCATTGGAGGATGCCCCAACTGCCCCATTGGGACCATCGCCCTACCGAGCTGAAATAGCAGAACAGATCGCCGCCCGCCTCGGTCCAGGCCTGGTAGTATTTTTGGTAGATGTCGGTCATGCGGGGATGGGCGTTACAGGCGTGGAACAATCGGGTAAGTGCTTCGTTGTTTTCGCCGCCGGCCACGCCCACCATGTGCTGGCCGCCTTCGTAAGCCACCAGCAGAAGCCCGAATTTGTCGGCTACCTTTTTGGATCGCCGGATAGCGTCGATGGCCCGTGGCAGGGAAACTTTTTCCAGGTAATCCAGGGTTTGATCTACCGTCCACTGGGCCACCTGGTCGGCGGTAGGTTCTTTTCCTTGTTTGGGGATGTTCATCCAGACGTAGGGGGCAATGGCCAAGGCGTCCGTATGCCGCCAGGCGTCTTCAAACGGAAGCACGATCTTTTCCATCCAATGCTGGTTGCCGGCTTGCCAGGCGATGACCCGGACCAATCGGTCTGTGCCGCCGAAGACCTCCTGCCAGATTTTGAAGATCTGAACGCTTCTTCGGGCGTAGAACATAGCGCCGCCTTCCCAGGGGCGCTCTTTGGGCCCTAAGCCCAGTTCCTTCGCCTTCTCCCAACTGTAGTGGGTTTGCGGAAATAGCGAGTTCCACACCTCATTGGAATATTCGATATAGACCCGCAATTTCGGATCGAGCCGATCTTTGACCATCTGCGCAAAGCGGCGAACATAATCGTCGTCAGCCAGATGGGGCATACAGAACCAGGCGTCGGCCTGCTGGCGGTTGCAAAGCTCAAGCATCCACTCCAGGGCCACACCTTTGGCGGAGAAAGTGGCGTGTTGCGGCGTGGGGCGATCCTCCCACCGTCGAATCTCGGAGCCGTTCGTGTGCATCCAGTCCATGAACCGGAAACACCGAATGCCCCGCCAACGCCGCAAAAACTCCGGATGAAAAGGTTCTTTCTCATACGTCTTTTCAAACCCCGGCATGATCACCCGGATATTGCGGACGTAATCGTTCGGATCGGTTTCCAGCAGACGGAGAAAGAAGGCGCCTTTGTGGGAATCGACTTGAATCCGGATGTGTCCGGGCTGTTGGTCCACCATGCGGGCGGCGCCCCAAAAATCGAGTTTTCCCCGGCCTTCGTAGAACACGGTGTATTGGCCAGCCGGATAATGGCCGCCGTCGATGGTGCAAAGCGGCGTTTCTGCCCAGCAGTCCGGCGCCAGGCGTTTGACCCAGCCGTACTGGTCCAGTTCCAACGGCGGGCCTTTGCCCCAGGGTTGTCCCTTTTGTTGGCTGACCCAGGGCCTGGACATCCGAAACACGTCCACAAACGGGAGTTCCGTATTCCAGTCGGCCGGCCCGGCCAGATTCATGCCCAAAGCAGCTCGGGGCTTCTTCGGAGCAGCGGAAGGCTCCGCAGGCGGATCAGCCCATGCCTGTGCTAAAAAACTCCCGGCACCCAAGCACCCTAAGATCATCGCCCTCAGAATGCCCCATTCCCTACGAAAACAGCCAAAACAAGCCAGATCAGTGCGTTTGGCCATCTTTTGAGTCCTCCAAGACATCCGGTTGATAAATCGGAATTTTGCCGGGATTCGGCGAAAGCTCATCGGTCTTGGCGGGTGGGGAAGACCACAGAGCGGATCGCCTGGAGGTATTGGGCCGTTGGGTCGCCGGCGGTTGGGACCAGGTAGCCGCCTTCGCCCAGTTCATTCCAGGCGTAGATCAAAAGAAGCCGTTCCGCCGTGGTTTTATCCGGGTTTTGGTCCATCCACCGGATGGCGGATTCTAAAAATTGGCCAAAAGCTTCGGGGGTGTGGTCGGGATAGTAGTAACCGGCCTGCGGGGCTTGGGTGCCCTTTTCTTCCCAGGGCCGTTTGTCCCAGCCCACGGTAACCTGGGGGATAAACGGCTGTTCCGTGGTCCCGTGCCAGGCCCTTTGGTGGGCTTCGACCAGTTCCTGGTATTTGCGGGCCTGGCTGCCGGCCGCATAGCCGGGAACAATGTTGTAGTACGTCCGATGGGTGTACCCGATTTTCGGATCGCCGGAGCCGCAGGCGGCAATAGCCACCCCGGGCAGACCGGCCTGCTTGGCCAGTTCTTGCACCGCCTGAAGGCCTTCTTTGCAACCGTCGGCAGGGTTGAAAATGATCAGCAGCGGTCGGCCGCCCACCCGCAGATGCCGGGGATGTTTTAGATACGGTAGCCAGACCTGGGCGGCTTTTCGCCAGTTTTCCGGCGTAGTGATCAAAAAACCCGCATGATTGGCGACCAGCAGACAAAACTGCATCCGATGGTTGTTTTTGGCCTCCAGAAACAGTCGCAGACCGGTGTGCTTGGGATCGTTGTCGATGTCTTCCTGCTTGGGATGCCAGTACCAACAGAAGGCGAAGAAGCCGACGCCATGATCGGCGGCCAGGTCGATTTGCCGCTCCATGATCGGCAGGGTGTCGTCCCGCCAGCCCCACAAGGGCTTTCGGTCGGCAAACTCTTCGACCATTCGGCGGGTTAGATGCGTGGGGGCATCTTTGGCCCAGGGCTCCTTAGGATCGTCGGCCATTCGGTGGCGACCGGCCCACCCGTCAAAATAATACGCCCCGACTAAAGCCCGCGGCTTGGCCATTTGGGCCGGCGGCTCAGCTTTCGGTTCCGCACCGAGCACCCGGCAGGCCGAAATGGCCCCCACCACACCAAGACCACCGACTAGCACCACTCTCACCCATAGCTGACATCGCATTGGGAAATCTCCTTTCGAGAAACCAAGATCACAGGAAAATCATTTTCAGCGGGAATCCCATGGGCAGGCCACGCAGGGGCAAAACAGCAGTCATCCAGAGGAAGGAGGTTTTCTACGATTATACCGAAGTTTTTCCCTATTTCCCAATGGGCCGGCAGAGCACCTTCAGGGAGGCCGCCGGCGCAATAAAAAAGGACGTCCGAGGGACGTCCTGGAAGCCCCTTGCGGGGTATGTTTCCCGGGGGCGGGATAGGTTTTCGGCAGCCGCCGAATTCTCCAGCGGGCCAGTTAGACGAGGCCCTCCCGTTGCTTTTCGATCTTTTTGCGTGTTTTTTCCATGGGTGTAGGGGATGACCAGGGGAGGCCGGTTACACGACGCCTTGGGCGATCATGGCGCGGGCCACCCGGACAAAACCGCCGATATTGGCGCCATCGACGTAATCGACATGGCCATCGTCTTTTCGGCCATATTGGCAACAGGTGGCATGGATATTGTGCATGATCTGTTGGAGCCGATAATCCACTTCTTCGCGTTTCCAGGAAAGGTGCATGGCGTTTTGGGCCATTTCCAGACCGGAGACGGCCACACCGCCGGCATTGGCCGCCTTGCCGGGGGCAAACAGAATCTTTGCCTGGCGGAAGACCTCGATGGCTCCTGGAGTGGAAGGCATGTTGGCGCCTTCCGACACACAGATACAGCCGTTTTTCACGAGCGTTTTGGCATCCTCTTCGTCCAATTCGTTTTGGGTGGCGCTGGGCAGGGCGATCTGGCACGGCACGCCCCAGGGCTTTTGGCCGGGATAGTACTCGCAGCGGTATTTTTCGGCGTACTCGCTGATCCGGCCTCGTTTTTCGTTTTTCAGCCATTGGACAAACTCCAGCTTTTCCTGGTCGATGCCGTCCTTGTCGTAGATGAAGCCGCCGGAATCGGATAGGGTAACGCACTTAGCGCCGAGTTCGATGAGTTTTTCCACGGTGTATTGGGCGACATTGCCGGCGCCGGAGACGACGGCGATTTTGCCTTTGACGGACTCCCCGCGGGTAGCTAACATCTCTTGAACGAAATAGACGTTGCCATAACCGGTGGCTTCGGGCCGGATGAGCGAGCCGCCCCAGCCATAGCCTTTGCCGGTAAGAACACCGCTGAACTCGCCGGTAAGCCGCTTGTATTGGCCGAAAAGATAACCGATTTCCCGGACGCCGACGCCGATGTCGCCGGCGGGCACGTCGGTCAAGGGGCCGATATGGCGATAGAGTTCATTCATGAAGCTTTGGCAGAAGCTCATGACTTCGCGGTCGCTTTTGCCTTTGGGGTCGAAGTCGCTTCCGCCTTTGGCGCCGCCCATAGGGAGGCCGGTGAGGCTATTTTTGAACACCTGTTCAAATGCCAAAAACTTCAGGATGCTGAGGTTCACGCTGGGGTGGAACCGCAGGCCGCCTTTGTAAGGCCCTAGGGCGCTATTCATTTGGACACGATACCCGCGGTTGATTTGAATCTGGCCGCGGTCATCGACCCAGGCCACCCGGAACATGACGACCCGTTCCGGTTCGGCGATCCGTTCTAGGATTCGCTCGGCCTGGTAGATGGGGTGGGCTTCCAGGTAGGGGAAGACGCTCTCGGCGACTTCCCGGACGGCCTGATGGAACTCCGGCTCATGGGGGTTTTTGCGGACAATTTCCTCCATAAACTGGTTCAATTTGGCCTCGATGGAAAGGGTTTTCATAGGACTCCTCGCTAGAATACAGGGAAAGGAAAAAGGACTACGAAGAATTGGCAATTTTGCCGAAGTTGAAGGCTTTTTTTCTCCAAAAATATCCTAAAATAGGTAAAGTTTCGGTATTTTTGCCGATTTTAGGTATTTTTGGCGCCGGAAAAACAGGTACTTTCCGAAAGAATAATCGGCAATTTAATGCCGAATAAAGCAAAGCTTAACACCCTTTGCTGCCGTTGTCCAGAGGAGAGCAAAAAAAAGGTAACTTTTTAGCTTGCCTGTATCTACCGGAAGTAATGACCACAATCTGTTGGGTTTGAGCCGATTCTTACCCCCTACAAGTTGTGGGGGCTTGGCCGGGTAGATACAGTCAAATTAGCCCAATGAAGCCGCGGCAATTGTTGCTAGAAGCCCCATCCCGTGTCACTGCCGCGGAAGCGGGAATCCAGAAAGAATCCCAGTAACACGTTAGCCGAATGAAGCAACCCGCCTCGCCCCTGGTGGGAGAGGCTGGCCAACTGATAGATTGGCCAGCTGAGGGGTGTCATTCCCGCGCAAGCGGGAATCCAGGCAACAGGGACTTCTCCTTTCTGTATTCCCGCTTGCCCAGCAGGAACACAGCAGCAGGCGCAAAGCCTCCTGGATTCCTGCTTACGCAGGAATGACACAGCGATCTCCTTCAGGCGGCGAACGTGTTACGAAAGTACCTTTTCCGCCGAATGAAGGGGTACGCTCATCGTACCCGCCGAGGGGGCCAAGGTAGATTCCCCGGAGGGATTGGCCTTGAAGACGCCGCTGGAGGGGCGGGAGAAGCACGCCCCCCATTCGGCGGAAATGTTACCCAAAAGAAAAAGGCCGACGGGATGTCGGCCTTTCCTTATTTCCTGTAGAGGATTTGCCGGCGGGAGACCTACCGCCTCGGCCCCCCGGTTTTTAATGGGTCCGTTTTTGAACCTCCTGGAGCAGCTTTTCTTGTTGCTCCTTTTGCAGAACGGCATAGGCCTTTTCAAAGGCTTTTCTTTGTACCTCTTGTATTTCTTCGAACATGTTTTGGCGGATTTCACCCAGGAGTTGTTTTTGTTCGGGCGTGAGACCGAGGCTTTCCTGGATTTGCGGCTGATACAAGACCCACCAGCCTTGGGTGCGAAGGACGATCTGCTGGAGGGTCTTGATCTGGGGGGGCTGAAGGATTTTTTCGACCTGTTGGCGGACATCCTGCACCCGCTGGGCATAACGCTGGCGTTGTTCGGCGGCTTTGGCCGACCGCTCTTCCGGACTCATCTTCTGCCAGTCTTTCCAGAGTTCCTGATCGGCCCGAACTTGCTCGGAGTAGGTTTTGCTGAGCTCAGTAAGCTGGGCCAATTGCTCCGGCGTCAGGTTCAATTCCTTTTGCACGTTTTCCATCCGGAGCATGTAGAAACCGGGAAGCGGCAGCAATTCCGGCTGGGCCACCCGGAAACCATGTCTCGGCTGGATTTCTTGCTGCGAAGGGGCATTTTCCGCCCTTACGCCCGGATACCCTGCCCAGAGGACCGCCGTTGCGATCAGCAGCCCACCAGAGCACCACCTTCCCTTCCCGCCCATGGCCATTTTCCTTTCTTTTAGTACCTCATCCATTTTTGGACTTCTTGTTTGAGTTTTTCTTTTTGTTCGGGAGTCAGGATATTCAGTTGTTTTTCTGCCAATTCTCGCATGAGTTGGGCTTGTTTTTCTTGATATTCTTGTCGGAGTTGGTTGAGTTGGGACTTTTGCTGTTCTGTCAGACCGATTTTCTCGGTGATCTGGGGGGACCAAAGATAGCCTGTCGCAAGTTGGCGAAACTGAAGGTCTTGAAGCGTGGCAATCTGGGCAGGCATCAAAATCTTTTCGATCTCTTTGCGGATCTCGTCTTGCGATTGTTTCATCCGGTCGGAGACCTCTTTCCATTTGGCGGTGCGCTGTTCGGGCGTCAACTTGCTCCAGTCGATCCCCCCTTTATAAAACTCCTGTTGTTGTTCCCAGTATCGCTTGCTGAGCTGTTTGAGTTTTTCGATCTGTTCGGGCAGGAGTTCGAGCTCTTTTTGGACGTCCGGTCGGCTCAGGTTCCAATACGGGGCGGGAAGATAGTAAATGCCTTCAGGAGGCTTTGGGAGGGCCATGGCCGGCGTCCCTGGAGGGGCTTCTTTTTTTTCTTCGGCTGCCTGGCCAGTCCAGGTCAGCACTCCTAACAGGCACGCGCTTAGCAGGAGGCCGGCTTTTCTTTCCATGCACACCATAATCGTTCTCCTTTTTCTGAGAGGGGAGGAGGGGAGCACATGCCGAATCGACCGACGGAGGCCCGGCCTGTCTAGTATTTTAAACCCCGCTAAGAGCCGCAAGTTTTGGTAGCCTCCTTTTGGGGGGAACTCCCTAAAATTTCCCGCCGTCTTATATCCTTTTGTCGGAAGGAAGTTCCCAAAGTTTGAGAAAGCCAATGGCTACCGGCCGTACCAGGTGATCAATCGGGGGATTTGGCCCAGCCGGGCCAAAAGCCCAATCCGTTGGCGATGGGCCGCCCCGGCCAGCGCTGCCAACCGTTCCCCCCGGTCTAAAGCCACCACGGCTTCGATGACATCCTGCACGGTGGGCGGCCGATCCGGCGCTGCAAACCGCACCAGCCACATCCCCACCGGATACCCCATCACCATCGCCCGGACCGCCTCCACCAGGGACCAATCAGGCCGGGTTAGAAAAGAATACCCCCGGCAACAGGCAGCCGCCGCAAAGTACTCCTCCAAGGGCCGGAGCACCTCCGGGCTGAGCGGTCCCATCGCCCGATCCAAAGCCTCCAGGGAAACCCCCGGCCATTGATCCTCCAGAGGGGGCAGTTGGCCATGGCCCCGGCCCAACCGCCATGCCGTCCGAATCCACCACCACCGATGCCGCCAACACCGCCGGAGCCGAATCCGGGGGTGCAGGCGCACATAATCCGCGGCAATCCGGCGAAAGAGCATCTGGGCCGCTCGGTCGGGCGGCAGACGCTGTTGGAACCAATCGCCTGCCTCAGCCAGGGCCTGTTGAGCCAGTAAATCCAGCAGTTCCGCCAGTTCCGTCCGATGGAGCCGACCAGGCCGACAACCTCCTAGAAGTTCTGTAAAAATTGTTACATGGACGATCCGCCGTACCAACGGATACGTTTGATCCCGGAGCAATCGTTCGACCCAATCGGTTACTCGTAAAGTTTCTGACCAGCCGAGCCGATCTCCGGCTACAATCGGAGGTGGTTGGACCAATCCTGCCTGTGGGGGCCGGGCCCGCAAAGCTGCCTGGACATCTTCTCGGTCTAAGCGGACTGCTCGGCCCAGTCCAGCGGCTGCCGACGGACAACTCCGCCGCACCGTCAACAGCACCCCATTTTCTGCCGGGACCGTCTGAAACGGAAATGCCTGACAGAGTTTTGGCTTGGCCAGCAGGCCGAAATCCCGATGAATCCGGCACAGCCCATCCGGCAACAAAAAGACACAGGTTCCATCGGGCCGATGCGACAACCGATACCGCCGTCGCAGCAGCCCCACCCGCTCGATAAGCCGAAGACCTTGATATTCCGGATGCTGCTCCCAATGCTGAGTTTTCAGTTTGGCCAAATCCTCCTCGTCCAGCAGAATTTCTGTTCCATAACAGCACTGGGCGCATTGATGGCAGTCCCAATACTCCTGCAGCGGGGGTAAGCGAACCGGCACCCCGGCCACCACAAGCCGACCAGCAGCGGAAGGTCCTTTGTTGTCCATAGAGGGCGGCTTTCGCACTTCGGCTAGGGACTTGACTTCGACTACCTGGGGGCTATTGTTCTGTTAACTGGTCCAACATACCCAATTGGCGCATTTTGCGGTAAAGATTGGATCGATGCAGTCCGAGCTGTTGGGCAGCCAGGGTCATGTTGCCGCCTACCCGCTCAATGCATCGGCGGATATAAGCGGTTTGGAAGTGGGCCGTGGCCTCGGCCAAGGGAAGATCGGTCTGGCCAATCAGGGGGGCTGGACCGGCCGGCGATAGGATAAACGTCAGATCGCTTCCTTCAATGACCTCGCTGGGTCCCAAATAGGCCAGCCGTTCCATTAAATTGCGGAGTTCCCGTACATTGCCGGGCCATGAGTGGCTTTCCAGCCTGGCGCGTGCTTCGGCAGAAAACCGAGGCACCGGACGGCCTGCCCGCCGACAAAACTCCTGCAAAAAGTGCTCGGCCAAAAGCATGATGTCGCCCGGCCGATCCCGCAGCGGCGGCAACTGCAAACTGACCACATTCAACCGATAAAACAAATCCTCCCGGAACTGCCGACGCCGAACCAACTCGGCCAGGTCCTGATTGGTGGCGGCGATGACGCGGGCGCCGGTAGGGATCGGCCGACTGCCGCCTACCCGCACAATCACCTTTTCCTCCAGGACCCGGAGGAGTTTGGCCTGGATGGCCAGACTCAGATCGCCGATTTCGTCCAGAAACAACGTGCCTTCTCCGGCCAACTCAAACTTGCCCGGCCGCATCTGATGGGCGTCGGTAAAGGCCCCCTTTTCATGGCCGAACAACTCGCTCTCGGCCAACGTGTCCGGAATGGCGGCGCAATTGACCGGGATAAACGGTTTATCGCGGCGTCGGCTATGGAAGTGAATGGCTCGGGCGACCACCTCTTTGCCTGTGCCGTTTTCTCCCAAGACCAGGACCGGCAAATCCGTATCCGCGATGCGAAGAATACTCGATCGGATCGCTTCCATGGCGGCACTTTGACCCAAAAGTTCCGTACCTTCTCGCGCCGCATCCACCAACCGACGATGCGCGGAAATCAATTGCTGGCGGTCCCGGGCATTTTCTAGGGCTACGGCGGCTTGAGCCGCCAGGTCCCCTAATCCCGTCTCATCCTCTGCCGTAAACCGACCTTGATGTTTATTGAGCAATTCAAAGACGCCGAACACTTCTCCGGATCGGCTCCGCAGTGGGGCGGCTAACACACTGCGGGTCCGGTAGCCAGTGGTGCTATCGACCTGGTGGTCGATCCATTCGGGATGGAGCTGGGGGTCGGCTCGGAGAGGCAGGCCCGTTCGCAGCACTTGCCCGACCACCCCTTGATCATCCGGAATCCGCAATTCCCCGCCGGGCATCCCCAAGGCAGGCCGACCTACTAAGCTGTGGCCGGCCCGATCCCAAAGAAAAATACTGGCCCGATCACATTCCATCAAGCGAGTGGCCGCCTCGGCGATCTGGACCAACAACGTCTCCAATTCCTGCGTCTGATTCCATCGAACGGCGATCTGCAAGAGCGTCTGAAGCCGATCCACTTGTTGGACCTTCTGATGCACCCAGCAGACCCGTTTCCAGGCGTCATACAAACAGGGTCCCACCTGGACCAAAAAATCCTGGCCCCCCCCGGGCAGCCCGTGCCCGAAATGAGCTGCCAAGGCAACAGAAGGGGATTCCCGGGTGGCTAACGGAACAACGACCCACTGCCGCGCATCTGCCAGGGGCCGCTCTTGGTCCAAAGCCGCCCCCAAGAATTCTTCTGGCAAGGACCGGGCCAGCCCCGTGTTCCCCACCACCACCCACCGCCCCTCTTCCACCACCACCAGGGCACAATAGTCCGCACCGACTGTTCCGGCCAATCGAGGCAGGACCCGGGCCAGATACTCTTCCGGTTGTTGGACTCGACCGGCCTGTTCCCAAATCTCCCGCAGCACCTCCGACACCCGCCCTGGAAAATCTGTCAAAGGCGGATCCCCCTCAGGAAATGGGCGGTCAAAACCATGAGCAGCCACGATATGCACTCCTCTTCCAAGGGCCAATCCCCCTCTCACGAAGGGAGAGATGGAAAACGAAATATCTCTTTCCGAAGGAGGAGCATTTCAAAAGGATTTTATCAAAAACGCAACAGTTTGAGAATCATAAAAGAGTCACCCACAAGTAGAGAAATAGCAAAAAAGATTCGGAAAAAATTTCCTAACCCTCCAGGTACCCCTAGCAACAAACCAAAAATGAAAAAAGACCTCCCCAGATCAAGTCGGTTGCGTTGCAATGTCTGGGCAACAATAGGTAGAGGGCCGACACGGATGCAGCGCAAGCAGTGGTGGTTCACAGGCCACAACGCAACCGGCTCCCCCAGATCAGTTCCCTCTGGACCCGAACGTGCTGTTTTGCTACATTCCGGCCTGCTTTTCTTAGAGGCTGTCCCGAAATGGGTAGCCCAGAGGCGGCCCCGAACCTTCTGCAAACCGTTCTGACGAACCAAAATGCCGTTTTCTTAGGGTTTTGGGCAGTCTGGGGGCCGCCCGTTGGTCGGTGCATCCCGACTAAAAATGGATTTTCGGGACAGCCTCTTAAACCAAAACATTTTAGCCGAATGGAGGGGCGTGCTTGGCAAGCCCACAAAAGCGGCGATCCAAGGCAGATTCCCCAAGGAATCGGACCTGACAAGCAGGTTCCTCCAAGGGCATCTTCATTCGGCTAACATGTTACAAACCAAAACCTTTTCGCACCGGTTCTACGGATGGAGGAGTTTTTCCAGGATGGTCTTGGCCCGAAGGCGTCGCTCCAACGAGGGGATAATATACCCCCCCTGAGATTTAAATTCCCAGGGGAGAAGGGCCTCTTTCGATCCAGGCATTTTTCCATTTAGGCGTTATCCCAAAAAGGTTCCCGTTCCAGGAAGGTTTCTTTTGGGCTTTTAGGAGGTCAGCGTAGGATGCGGATCCACGGACACTTTCTTTTTTCAGGAAGGCTGATTTCCCTATGGGTCGGCCTATGGGGGTTGGCCATGGTTGGAGGATATGATGGGGGAAGGGTGGGGCTTGCGTCCCCTCCTTGGATGGGGATTGTTTCTACCAAAAAAGTGGAGGCGGACCCCAAGAAGAGTTATACGCTAACCCCCGAAAATGGCCCCTGGCTCATCATGGCCTGTAGCTTTTCCGGAGAACGGGCTGAGCAACAGGCCAAGGAATTGATCTTGGAACTCCGCCAACGATATAAGCTGAACGCATATATGCATCGGATGCATTTCCACGTGGGCGAAGAGGTATTGGGGCGAGGGGTGGATCGCTATGGGAATCCTGTGCGCATGAAATACCGCAGACCCCCTCAATTTGACGAAATCGCCGTGATGGTAGGGGATTTTCCTGCCGTCGATGATCCCGAGGCCCAACGGACCCTGGAAAAAATCAAATACTGCCAGCCGGAATGCCTGAAACCCACCCCGGAAAAACCCACTTCCCAAAATCTTGCCGCTTGGCGAATCTTTACTAAATATGTCCGTGCGGAAAAAGAATCGCTTGGTCCGATGTGCAAGGCCTTTTTAACCACCAATCCCTTACTGCCCCGGGAATATTTTGCTCCCAAGGGGATGGATGCTCTGGTGGAAAAGATGAACGCCGATTTGCCATATAGTTTGCTGCGGTGTCCCGGCAAATATACCGTTCAGGTGGCTATGTTTACAGGTACCGTAGTGATTGATCCCCAACGGATTCAACGCATTCAGGAGGGAGTGGAAAATTTTGAGAGCAGTCTGGATAAGGCGGCGTGGGCAGCCCATAAATTAACCGAAGCCCTCCGGATGAAAGGCTATGAAGCCTATGAGTTCCATGACCGGTATGCCAGCATTGTCACGGTGGGGAGTTTCGACTCGGTGGGAACTCCTAGGGCCGATGGAAAAATCGAACTGAATCCGCAGATTTATAGGATCATGGAACTGTTCCGGGCCGAACCTGCCGACACCCCCGGCATGGGCCCCAAAGTAAAAACGCTGGCGGGCATCCCGTTTGATCCCCAACCGATTCCGGTCCAAGTGCCCCAGCGAAGTCTGAGCGCTGATTACCGGCAGGATTCGGTCCGCCCCTAGTTTGACTGTATCTACCGGAAGTAATTACCACAATCCGTTGGGTTTGAGCCGATTCTTACCCCCTACAAGTTGTGGGTGCTAAGAAACGCGGTTCATCGCTTGGAAATCGCTCTGAAATCGCTCTGTCCGGTCCCCCCGCTGCCGGAAACAGTTCCTGGGCAAGCTGAGGACGCTCCCTTGCTCCTGGGACTTCGCTTGTCCGAAGATCTTGGAGAAACGACCTGCTGTCCGAACGAGTTCTCCGGGGCTGGTTTGCGAGTTATACTTATAAAGACTGTCTGGGAAGATGCTCCCGAGGAAACAGACGGACCGTTTTCGGCGGGTGAATCGGGAATGATTCCCCCTTGCAGAGGGACCTCTTCCAAAACCTAGGAAGGAGAAAAACATGTCGAAAAATTTTTGGGCAGTCGGGATGACCGTACTGGGAGTGGGGATTGGGATGGCAGGATATCCGTCGGTGGGCTATGGGCACAAACGGCCGCTGCCGCCCCCGGTGATTGTAGTGAAGCCTGTGCCGAAAGTGGAAGTGTATCGTGCCACTCCTTATTGGATCGTGGCGCCAAGCTATGACTTTCGGTATATCGTGCGGTATCCTCCCGGTCCTCGTGCCTATCGGGGGGTGTATGTGAGTTGGCCCTGGCCTGTGTATGTGCCGTATGGCACTGGGGGATTGCCGTCGGGTGGGGCTGTCCATGCTCTTCCGGGAGAGTGGGCATCGGGCCGATGGCCTATGGAAGGGGAAGTTCCTGGTCCTTTGGTACAAGAGCCGTCTTCTCCGGGGCCATTGGAACCTACGCCTGCTCCGGAGATTGCCCCGCCCGCTCCTCCTGCGGGGGAGGTTTTGCCGGAATTGATTCCCCCGCCCATGCCTCAGCCTGCTCAGCCTCTTCCAGAACCCAAATAATTCGACTGTATCTACCCGGCCAAGCCGCCACAACTTGTAGGGGGTAAGAATCGGCTCAAACCCAACAGATTGTGGTCATTACTTCCGGTAGATACAGTCAAGATAAGCACTGAAGCGGAGAGTTCTCGCCGGACAGAGGCGTCCGTTGTACCCGCTTGCTTTGGGCAGCAGGGGCTTTTGGGGCGGCAGATGCAAGGCTGAGCCGAGTGGGGGGCCGGTGCTTCGGTCTCTGGGCGGCTCAGTTTGCTGATCCGTTGGTCTTCCAGCGTGATCCGTCGGTCTTCAAGAGAGTACCGGCCAGAAACTTTCTTCTATGGTTGCACCGGGGCGGATCATTCGGTCTCTGGAGAAGCGGGTCGTGAGAACGCTCGCCTATGTATCTTTTCTGCAATTTCTAAAATCAAATTGACTACACTTTTCCCCGCTCTTTTCGTGCTTTTTGAGTACAATTTTTTTAAGTCCTATTAAGAAAAGAACTTAAGGATTTCCGGTTCCTATGGCACAAAAAGTGCAATCTGGACAAACAGGCAGAGCACACAGGGTTCTCTGCGAAAGGGCTTGCGGATTCTTTTCCTGAAGGAGACGGAACCATGCGTACCGTTGGAATCGGAGTGTTGAGCTTGGGGATTCTGGTAGGACTCTGGGGCCAAACGCCCAGCCAGGCAGCTCCTGCCAGTATAGGTAGTCTGACCGTGGGTGCCGCCCTGGTGGGACATCCGCCGGGGCCTCCCGGGCATGCCTGGTATTGGCATCATCCCCCTGGGCCGCATCGGCCGCCGTGTGTCGTGCTTCCTCCACCTCCTCCCCCACCCCGGGGGGTATATTATATATATCCGCCGGCCGTATATTATTATTCCTATCCCCCCGCTTATTACTCCTATGAAGGCATTGGAGGAAGTTTCTACTATTCCACCCCCCGGGCAGGAATTAGGATCACCTGGTAAAAAGTGCCCAGGCAAGAAAGCCTGTAAGCGTACTGTGCCGGAACCGGTGATCGGGTTGGGATACGCAGCGCCGTTGTGGACCTCCCCAAAGAGAGGCGGCTCTGGGGAGGTTTTTTTGGAACAGATGCCGTCTTGACATTTCCCCCACTTTTGGGCTAGGATACAAGGGATACTTCGGGGGCCGATTTGGCGCAGCTCCTCGGTGGTGCGGCGAGGCCGAGCCATGAGCGTTCAATGGTTTGTCTTAAGGGGTGAACAAACGGAAGGCCCCTTCAACTCTTCGGAGTTGAAGCTGTTGGCCGACCAACGCCAAATCTCTCCTGACAACCTGGTCAAACAAGGAGTTTCTGGCCCCTGGATTCCTGCGGGAACGATTGAGGGATTGTTCGTCGAATATCATGGGGCCAAACCCGCGCCGTCCCTGGGTTCGCCGCCGCCAGTCCGATATGTGAAGCCTCGCGAGCAGAAGGTTGCTGTGCTAGCAACTCCGCCCACTCTTGCTCCGTCCCGTCCGACGCAAGACTCGGTCGAACAAGCACCTTCGGAAGGAGGAAATGCTTCTGGGGCAATCGGGCTTTCTGGAGTTTTCGGTACTGAGGGGGGCGGGACCGGGACAGCGACGGAGCAGGTCCCTCTGGGACAACGCCCCAGTGCCATCCACCCGCATCCGAAGGAGTCCGCGGGAACGGTCAGGCAGACGGCCCACGCGCCGATGGATGAGACGAGGGCGCCTGCTGCTGGTTTGTCGGCTCCGGCGGAAGATGCCCACTTGCCGATTTGGTATCTCCGGACGCCGGATGGGCAGCAATATGGTCCAGTAAACAAAAGTCAACTTGACCAGTGGGTGGCCGAAGGTCGCGTGGGCCACGATTGTTGGCTTTGGCGGGCGGGCTGGCCCAATTGGCAAGGGGCGGGCGCGGTGTACAGTTCCCTTGGCCAGCCATCGGTTAACCCCCCGCTGTCCGAAAGCGGAGTGAGTTCGGCAGGCGTCGCCGTGCAGGCTGCGGGAGGCGCCGCCGGTGTTGGGAGTGGACCGACTGGGCTGGCGCTGGGGCCGACCATTCCGTCGGCCCTGCATGGATTAGACGATCCGCAGCGGTGGGTCGGCCAAACCCTAGGCCACTATCAGTTGGTCGAACCTATCGGTCGAGGCCCTTCGGGGCTGGTGTATAAAGCGCGGCATGTGGCCTTAGAACGCTGGGCGGCGGTGCGGTTAATCCCTACGGGTGGGGATTCCCGGCTTTTCGAGCAACTCAGCCAGGGCTTGCGATCGGCCGTCCGTCTGAGCCACCCCCATCTCGTGGAAGTCCACGATATGGGCGATACGGGCGGCGTCGTCTATGTGGCGATGGAATGGATGGAAGGAGGGAGTTTAGCGGATTGGATTCGGCGATCGGTTCGGCTGCCAGCGCCGGCGGTTTTGGCCATTTTCCATCAGGTGGTATCGGCGTTGGCTGCCGTTCACATGGCCGGGCTGCTCCATGGGGACATTAAACCGTCGAACATTCTTTTTACCGGGCAGGGGTCGGCCAAGCTGAGCGATCTGGGCCTGGCCGCTCTCACCGAAGCCCGCCTCCGAGCTGGTCCTGGTTCCGTTGGCTCCAGTGTCTATTACACGGCGCCTGAGATTCTCCAAGGCCAAGCGGCCAGTGTCCGATCGGATTTGTATAGTTTGGGCGCTACCTTTTATCACGCCCTCAGCGGACATGCGCCCGGCGAGGGCATCCCTATGGAAGAGCTTTTCCGCCGACGGGCAGACATCCCCATTCCACCAATCGGAACGATCGTATCGGGATTGCCGTCGGCCATGGCGGCGATGATCGACCGGTTGTTGCTGAAAGACACCCATCTTCGATTTTCTTCGGCGGGCGAGGTTTTGCAGATGTGGGAACGGATAGGCGGGATGATGGGCGTTTCGGCGGGGACGGCGACGGCTGCATCGCCATCTCTGCGGTCGGCGTCCCCCGGGATACCTCCTTCGGCTGTTTTTTCCAGCGGACAAGAAGCCGCCGGAGGGTGGACCAAACTATTTCAGACCTGGAGAAACGCTTCCTGGAAAATTCGTCTTGGCGTTGGGCTGATAGGGCTGCTGGTGCTCCTGGCAGCGGCAAGCATGGTTTGGATGATTTTGGCTTGGCGGAAGACGCCGGAAGTTCCTCAAGAGGCTTCTCCGCCCTCTCCAGCCGAGGCCCCAGCCCAGTCCTTTCCCGAGCAACCTCAATAACCTCTGCTTTCCCCCGGTTCGGAAAATTGGGGTTCCTTGGGAGGCAGCGGTAGCCTACTGGAAAATTCCCTCCTTCCCCCAGTTAGTCCATTTTGACGGCAATCCGGTTAGAACCTATCTGGAAACGTTGAAGAGGGGCTGCTTGTATTGTCTCCTTTTGGAATAGGTTCTCTATTCTTTCCCGTTGGCGGGAACTTTTTGGTCCACTCAGCGTCCAGAATCTACGCGGACTCTTCGGGGTTTAAAAATGATAAGGAAGGGAACACGTTAGCCGAATGAAGCAACTCGCCTCTCCCTGGCCGTCGAGAGGCCAGCGGTGCGAATCAAAACCGGGTGAAGGGTGTCACTGCCGCGAAAGCGGCAGTCCAGAAAGTAAAACTCCATATTGCCCGGGTTCTCGCTTACATGGGAATAAAATGGATTCCTGCTTGCGCAGGAATGACAATAGAGGCACCCTCACCCTACACTGTCCCTGGGGGGAGAGGGGGAAAAGAGCGGGTTCATTCGGCTAAAATGTTACAAAAATGATAAGGAAGTGTTTCCATATAGGGTCCTTCTGGGGCAGACCCCAGCAAGAATATGCCTTACAATAAAAAAAGCGGTAACACGTTAGCCGAATGAAGCCACTCGACGGGCACGACCAGCGTGCCCTCCCATTCCGCTAAGGTGTTCCAAGGAGCGATTTTCCTGGCGGATTCGCGGAAACAGGCGTTCCGCCCCTTGCGACCTTATGCAGTAGCAGGCCCATGGAGAAAAGCCGATGAATTCAGAACTCTGGCAACTTGGAGTCATGATCCCCCAGGCCGCGAAAGCCGCTCCGTCTAAGATGGTGTGGGCTGCCGTTTTCGTGTCCGTGGGGTTCCTGGTACCGATGGGTGGGGTGGATTCTCTATCGGCAGCCGGGGGCGTAGCGAACGGAGAAGCACCGGCTGTTTTCAGCGAGGGGAACTTGGGCGATCCTGATCGGGGTGTTTCGGAACAGCCGTCCCCGGCCGGCAAGACGGCTGTGGAAGCTGCCACACCTCAAACCAAGGCGGAAGAAGCATCCCCTCCGTCGGAAGCGAAGCAGCCGCCCCGTGAACCCCCAAAACCTTCCCCGGCGTCTTCCGATTCTTCTGCTGCGGGCGCTGCTGGGGAAAAAGCGTCGTCGGTGCCTGGTTCGGTCACCCAAGCGGAGATCGCCCAATGGATCGAGCAATTGGGAGCGGATTCGTATGAAGTACGGGAGGCGGCCACGGGTGCCCTGTGTCGTGCTGGGCTGGCGGCTGGGGAAGCATTAAAAGCCGCCCTGAAACATCCGGATTTGGAAGTCCGTCGGCGCGCCCGATGGATTTTGGCCGAGGTGTTAGAAGCGGATCATCGGCAACGGCTGGAGAAATTTTTGGCCGATTCCACAGGCAGCCCGGATCATCGTTTGCCATTATGGAAGCGGTATCGAGAGTGGGTGGGCGCCGATGAAGGGGCGCGGAAGTTGTTTGCGGCCATGCAGCGTGCGGAAGCCCCGCTTTTAGAAGCGGTCGAACAGGGTGGTCCTGGGGGCGTAGAAAGCGTTCGCGCCCGACTCCAACAGATGATGCAACGGATGCAGATTCCCAGCCCGTTCCCTTATCAACCATCGCTCGGCACGATTGCTGCTTTTTTGTTTGTCACCTCGTTACCGGAATTGGATTTGCCTCAAGACATTGCAGAAACGCATCATGTTTTCAATTTAGTGCATCAACAGGCGTTTCAGCAATTGTTGAATGGTCCGGACAGTGCGGAGAAAGAGGCGGCGCGTCGGCTGTTAGGTCGCTGGATTCTTCGCCCCATGGGGCCGCAGGCCATTCAAATGGGCATGATGCACAATCGGCTTCAGTTGGCCGTCCAATATCGAATCCCCGAGGGACTGGCGTTGGCTGTGGAAATCCTCCGGGCGAAAGACCAGGTGAAGCAGAATGGATATATGTATGCGTATGCGGTTTGTGCTTTGGGGCTTTTAGGCGGCAAGCCCTATGCGGAACTTTTGATCCCTCTTTTGGACGAAAAACAAGAGTGCACTAGGATAGGGATCAATAACCAACAGATTAGCATCGAGGTCCGGGATGTGGCGTTGGCCTGGCTGATTCATCTGACGGATCAGAAACATGCCGACTATGCAATGGCGGAGGCAGGACGGGAATTTGAACGGCTCCGGCAAATTCCGCAATACTATCCGAACTTTACCGCCTTTCGGTATTCCGAGGCTGCGCATCGGGAGCAGGCCATCGGGAAGTTCAAAGCCTGGTTGGCCGAGCATCCGCTGCCGAAATCGCCGGAATTGCCCAAGCGGCCTGCGGGCGCCGCCAAGCCGACCAAAGAGAAACCCGCCCAAGCCCAGCGGGCCAATGCGGCAGCCATCCCTTGGGTCGTCGTCAGACCGGCTATGGGCAACCCTTCCGCCGAGAATTCCGAGGAGCAGCAAGTTCGGCAAAAGTTTTTCCTGCCGCGGGCGGATCGACTTTTGGTCCGGACTTTGGCCCAAGCCCAAGAGGCCATGCAACAAGGTCGATTCGCCGAGTCGGCCCGCATCCTGGGCGAAATCCTGGCCGATGAAAACGACTACGCGTTCCAGCCCGATCTGGCCGAGCCGTTGTATCGGACCGTAAAATCCGAAGCGGCGCGTCTATTGGCCCACATGCCGCCGGAAGTCCTCCAAACCTACCAAACCTTGTATGAACCCCGCGCCAAAAAAGCCCTTCAGGAGGCGATCCAGGTCGGCGATCCGCAGCAACTGCTGAGGACCGCCGATCGGTTCTTTTTTACCTCTTCCGGCGCCGAAGCGATGTATCTGGCCGGGCGGGCCTTTCTGGATCGGGGACAAGCCGTGCAAGCGGCTCTGGTGTGGAAACGTTTGCGTGTGCATCCGCAGTCCCGGCAATGGGAGCCGATGTTATCGGTTCAGGAGGCTTTGGCTTGGTATCGGGCCGGAGATGTCTCGGCGGCCCAAACCGCTCTGGCCCAACTGCCTCCGGAACTGCGAGGCACTATGATCCCATGGGCCGGACGACAGGAAAAGCTTTTTACCCAACCGGCCGAGGGGCTGACCTGGCTCCGAACCAAGCTGGGACTGCCTGGGTTGTCTGCCCTGCCGGAAGGATGGTTTTTTGTCCATGCAAACCCCGCCCATAATCCTGCCGCTGATGTAGGTCCTGTGTTTCTTCAGCCGAGGGCCCATTGGACGGTTTGCCAAGAGCCGATCGTTGCCGAAGCGGCGCAACAGGTCCGCAAAAAGTTGCTCGACGATCTCCAACCGGCGTTGCCCCGATTGTACCCGTTGGTGGTGGGACAGAAAGCGATTTTTTATACATCGACCAGTTTGCGGGCCGTTGATCTGGACACTGGTCGGCTGCTCTGGGACGCCCCCATGGAAGACCCTCTCCGACTTTTCTTGCAGCCGTATCGGGAGACTCTTCTCAGAAATTCCCCAGACGCCAAACCCCCGGCCGAAGATTCCGCACCGAAGTCGCCTTCCACCACCGCGGGACGGATTTTGGCGAGGCTGTTGGTCCAGCAGTTGAGCGCGGTCGCTCCTTCCCACTCCGACCGGCCAGAGGAATGGGACGAAACCCATTTTTCTCTAGAAAAGCTCCGAGAAATCCTTATCGAAGGGATCCAGGAGCGGTTTTGGGGCCAAAGCGCCTTTGGCCTTTCGTCCAGCGATGGGCGTCGGATCTATGGGCTGGAAGACCTTCCGTTTCGGTTTCCGGTGCAGTTTCAGCGGGTGGTGGTTACCGCCGACGGTCGGCGCCGTCCAGAACCTTACCTCCAGAAAAGCTATAACCTTCTGGTCGCTTATGACATCCAAACCGGCAAAGCGATCTGGGAAGTGGGCGGACCACCGGATGTAGAAGGGATGCATTTGGCCGGCGCCTATTTTCTGGGGCCGCCGATCCCTTTGGGCGGTCGGCTCTATGGGGTCGCCCTGATCGAAGAAGAAACCCGGCTGGTGGAATTGGCTTCGGAAACGGGCCAGGTGTTGGGCCAGTTGCCGATCTCGGCCAAACAGTCCGAACCCAACGCCCATCGGGCCATGCTCATGGCCATGGGATTGCCCATCGACCGATTTCGCCTAGGCGAAACGCCCACTTCGCTGCCGGCTTACGCGGATGGAATTTTGGTCTGCCGCACCGCGGAGAATCACTATGTGGGGGTCGATTTGCTCAGCCGATCCGTCCGATGGATTTACGAAGCTTCCCAGGAGGAAGAAGACTTGGAAGAGCCGGGAATCATGGGGGGCGGCGTTCCGGCAGCGATACGGCGGGCTTATGCCGCTTGGAAAAACCAGAATAACTCCTGGCTGGAAGACGGCATTACGATCGGCGAAGGGTATGTGCTGTTGACCCCCCAGGCCAGCAATAAACTGCTCTGTCTTCGGTTGACCGATGGACATCGGCAGTGGAGCCTGCCGCGACAAGATGGTCTGTTTGTCGCAGCAGCGGCCGAGGGAGAGGCGATCATCGTGGGCCGGGAGAGCCTGTGGGCGGTTCGGCTTGCCGATGGTCAACCCGCTTGGCCCGGCGGCCCCATCCCCTTGCCCGCCGAGGCTATACCCAGCGGACGGGGCTACCGGCATCAGCAGTTCTACTATCTGCCGCTCAGCACGGCTGAAGTGGCCGTTGTGGATTTGCAAGCGGGTCGGCTTGCGGCTCGCATCCGATCGCCGCAGGGAATTATTCCAGGCAATCTGGTCGCCTGCGGTCGGGTGATTCTTTCTCAGGATGGGGATAAGGTGTACCAATGGAAACTCCTCGACGATCAGGTCCAACAGACAGCGGCCGCACTGACCCGCTCGCCCCAGGATCTGCAGGCCCATCTGGACCAGGCCGAAGTCCTACTGGCCCAAGGCCGATGGCAACAGGCCTTGGACCTTTTAGTCCAGGCCCAAAGCCATGCGGAACCGGCCGCACCAACCCAGCCCCGATTCCAACAACTCCTCATGGCCACAGTTCAAGACGGTTTGCGGTTGGACCCAGCCGGCTTTCTGAAGCGGCTTGCCCAAATCGAGACCCTGGGAAAATCAACCGTTCTCCAACCCCAGTTCCTTTTCATGCTGGCTGAGGCCTATCACCGCCAGGGACAAATCGCCGCCGCCTTTGAAAAATACCTAACCGTGCTCCGGACGGCATCCAACTTGACGGATCGGCAACAGCGAGTCAGCACATCGCACCTGGTTCGGCAAGACCGATGGTTGGCCGCCCGATTGGCCGAACTGTATCAGCAGGCCCCAACCGAACTCCGCACTCAACTGGACGCTCAGATCGCACCCTGGAAACAGCCGGAACGTCGCGAAGAGTTTGTCCGGTATTTCAGTTTCCACCCCGATGCGCAGGAGGCTCGATTGCAACTGGCCCCAACCTACGTCCAAGCTGGCCGCTTGGTGCAGGCAGAATGGTTCCTGCAAACCGTGTTGGAGCAGGGCCAACCGGCCCAGCAGCGCTTGGCCGCCGTCCGACTGGCTGAGCTGTATCGAAAAGCGAACCGGCCTGAAGCGGCCGCCGAAGCCTATCGGCTCCTGGCCGGACCGTGGGCCGATCTGGTCTGCGCCGACGGCAAAACCGGCCGACAACTGCTGGACGCTCTGCCCGCCGATGATCCGGTACGCCGACTACTTGCGCCCAGGCCGGTTTGGCCCTCAGGAACTCCCAAAGTCGAAGTCCTCTCGAAGGGGTCGGGGATGATGCCTCGATTTGGGGTGCGGCTGAGCCGAAGCAGGTTGTCCCCGCTGTGGCTGCTCCGCTTGGACCCAAATCAACATCAACTGGAACTGGCCGACCCGTTGGGAAGAAAATTGGCAGCGATTTCGGTGCCCCGGCCTCCGATTGCCGGCGGGATCAACCACACCCTTTATAGCTACTCCCAAGGCGTGCAACGGGGCCACATGCTGGTGGCGTGGTTGGGCGATTGTGTAACCGCGGTGGATTTGCTTTCCGAAGCGAGGCAGACGTTGTGGGTTCAGCCGACGACCGGCCCTAAAGAAGTTCCCCATCCCCTGTTCGGTGCATGGATGGTGGGAGGCCGAAATCAGATGCGTGGGCCCGGCCCGTTTTTGGCTAATGAACCGTTGCCCTTGGCGGCCGCCTCTTCTATGGTCTGTTTCCAGCAGGAAAAGAAGCTATTGGCGGTCGATCCGTTGGCGCCGGCGGATCAGCCGCCCTTGTGGGTCCGAACGGATATTCCCGCCAACGCCGATCTATGGGGCGATGAGGAACTGTTGTTTGTTACACCGCCGGGCCAACGAGAAGCCACGGTGCTCAGCAGCCTCGACGGCCGACGCCTGGGCAGCCGCCCCGTGCCGGATATGAAAGAACGTCTGCTGGTTTTGGACCGACGGATTCTCTGCTGGAAAACCGCCCAAGAGGCCTGCCAAGCCGTGCTGCTCGATCCCTGGACCCAGCAGACCCTCTGGAGTCGGTCCTTCCCGGCCAAATCGCAGCCTTGGCCGTTGCCGGATGAAGGCCGTCTGGCCGTGCTGGCCCCGTCCGGCGCCTTGCTCCTATTGGACCTGCAAACCGGTGAAGAAGTGTTCCATGCCTCTGTGGATCCAGAACCGAATCTGGATGGCCTGGTGGTGTTGGCTTCTGGCAGTCGGTATGTGGTCATTGCGAATCGCCCCTTTGCCCCCACGGGGCCGATTTTCTTCGGACGACAAGCGCCCGACATGATTTTTGTGCACGGCCGACTGACCGCCTTGGACCGGCAAACCGGCGCTACGGTTTGGACCACGGAAGTCCTGGAACAACAATTGCGCCTCGATTTGCCGATGGATTTGCCTGTGCTGGCCTTTTATACCATTCATCAAAAACAAGAGCAAAACAAGCAGGGAAATATCTTCCATAAGGTTCACGAAGGCCTGATGTGCTTAGACCTCCGAACGGGCGCCGTGTTGCACCAGAGCACCAAAGAGGGGATGAGTGGATTTTGGTACGATCTGGTTGCCGACGCGGACGCACACACGATTTCCATCATTACCGGCCGAGAAACCATTCAGTTGGATTTTGGCCAACCGTAAGCGGCCTGAAACAGCCGCCAATTTCTTTAGCCTTCAGACCTCATGGATAGGCCCTTGAGGAAAAACAAGAGCGTTCCGTCGGTGGACTTGCTCCGATGGTTCGGTGAGACGATCGAACCCAAATCGCCCCTATAGCAAAACGAGGCTCCATGGACAAGTTCCATCGGGATTCCCGCTTGCCCGGCAATGATATAACTTCCCCCTTCTAACAGAGCAATGGCGCCTCGGCACGCTGTTGCACCTACCAACCCGTCCGCCGAGCGATTAAACTATTGGAGGCTGTCCCGAAATGGGGAACCGACGGGCGGCCCCCCATCCTGTTCCCAACGGTTCTGCTTTACCAAGATGCCGTTTTATTAGGGTTTGGGGCAGTCTGGCGGCCGCCCATTGGTCCTGCATCCCGGCCAAAAATGAATTTCGGGAC